>Ga0310695_10003877_pt1 | contig 28536 bp, 20 predicted proteins | sample RumenRJG_04DNA_FD_203882 | JGI IMG/M metagenome (GOLD analysis project Ga0310695, IMG submission 203882) | Bovine rumen microbial communities from Lethbridge, Alberta, Canada - RJG_04 (v2) (version 2) | ecosystem: Host-associated > Mammals > Digestive system > Stomach > Rumen | place: Canada... | reverse complement strand
AGCAAGTTCGTCGGAAGTGACCTTCAGCGTCTTGAGTCCGCGTCCGCCGCGGCTCAGTATCTGACGGATTGCAGGGATGGACTCCACGACAGACGAAGCACTGTCGGAGCTGGAGCAATCCCCAGCGAAGCATTTTTTTAGCGAGCTGGGAATTGACTCCAGCTCCGACATAATAGTATCATATATCTTGTCTATTTCCGCAACGGTATCGGCCGCAACGAAAATTCCATGATTCTGCAGGAAGATGACCTGAGGTTCAGTTCCGCGGACCGCCTTGTAGGCCTGGATCTCATCGTATACCTTCTTGAAAAGGGTATAACCGGGATCGCAGTAGGGGATATAGAGAGCATCGGGGAACAACTCCTTGCACTTGGCTTCTGCCTGCACCGAGCACATCAGGGCGTTGACTGCGGTAGGGTGCAGATGAACCACGAATGCATAGCTTATGGCATTGTGCATCGAAGTCTCAACGGAAGGACGGCGGTCCTTGGTGATGCATGCCGCAGCCAGGTCGTCCTTCACCTGAGCTTCACGCTCGGCGGTGTCGGCACTGTAGGCCTTGGTCCCCATGGGATTCAACTTGGCGCGGTCCAGCACGGCAAAGCCGTCTTCGCCTATCGTCGCGAGTGCGTGGCCGCTGGCTTTCACCCAGAGGCGGTCTGCTGTCTTGAAAGAAGTATTGCCGCCCCCGGCAATTACGAAACGTGAATCTGCCCCGTACCTGCGGGACACCTCTATCAATTGTTCAATCTCTTTCATTTGATGCATTTTTGAATTAGTTCTTCGCCTGCTGCAATGGAATCAAGCCCTGCCTGATGTGCAGCGATGGCGCAGGCTCCACGATAGTTGATGGCTTTCAGCTTGTCGGAAAGATCGGCTGCATCGCGTGTGCGGAGCTTGACGGGCTCCATGGCGGGAGTATTGTGCTCCGAACCGAAACTCACTATGAACCCTTCGTCTTCCAGGTATCCGGCATACTGCTCCAGCACGGCGGTGGTGTTTCGCGTGGTGATGAACTCCACGCTGCGGAAACCGCGCTTCTTCAGGGTGTCCGCCGCTTTCTGGAGATCGCCCTCGAAATCGGTGAAATTCCCCTTGGCGTCATCTGCCAGGAAAGGATAGGTGGGGATGCCACCAGCCGCCTCGATGATGCGCTGAACGGTAGTCATAGGCAGGAAAGCCTTGGGATCTTCCGGCACGAAAGCGGCTCCGCCCGCCTTCAGCAGGCGGCTGCGGATTTCGTTCTCGATGGCCGCAACGTTGCTCACATCCGATTTCGCAGGCTGCCCGAAGATCTTATCGTAATGCTCCGCGGCTGCCTGGAGCTCCGACGCGGACGCTTTTTTTGCTTGAGCGTCGGAGACTCCAGCAGTCGCCGCACGCTCTACGGCAAGCCGAAGCGCTTTCGCAAGATGCCTCTCGCGGATGGAACCATGAGTGAGTTCCCTGGCAATCTGCGCGAAGTCCAGGGTGAACTTCTCGCCGACTGCCTTCAGATGCTCGTTCAGTTTGGCGCACATGCGCTCCACCTGGGCATTGCTCTCGGCCTTGACGTCCGCGAGCTGCCTGGCTTCTTCGCCGGAAAGGATGACAGGATAAGCCAGCCCCTTGCCGCTGATATAGGTACGGCCCGGGTTGTTGGGATCGTTCACGCGAAGGCCTGCCGCCTGATCCTCGGCGTTGAGGGAGATGAACTCGATGCCAAAAAGAGGGAAGAGGGCGCGCTCTGCGCAGCCCTCCTTCCACTCTTTGTATCCGTCCATCGAATAGAAATCGTTGATTCCCACTACCTTGACTCCTTCGGAAGCAGCCATGTCGAGGGCCTGCTTCACATCGCTGAAAGCGCTGAAGGAGTACGGGGTGTGCAGATGGGCATTTACATCTACCATGGCTTACACACCTTTCTTTGCACGGAGAATCTGCTGTGCGGACGTAAAGTTTCCGGTGGGAACATATCCGGGCAGCGGGACCATCTTCTCGTTGATCACGTCCAGGAACCAGCTCGGCTGAGGGAAGAATGCCTCTTCGAGTTCGTGGCAAGGGGTGATCCAGTTGCGGGAACCGAGCACCACGGGAGCTGCGTCGAGATAGTCGAAGCAGAGGTCCGCGATGTTGGCTGCAAGGTCGTTGAGGAAGGATCCGCGTGCGGAAGCGTCGCCGGCGATGATGATGCGACCGGTCTTCTTGACGCTCTCGATGACCTTCTCGTAGTTGAAAGGAACGAGGGTGCGGGCGTCGATGACCTCGGCCTCGAGTCCGTACTTCTCCTTGAGTTCGTCGGCCGCCTTGAGAGCGCGGTAGAGGGTTGCTCCGATGGTGAGGAAGGTGACATCCTTGCCTTCGCGCTTGACGTCGGGCTCTCCGAGAGGAATCTCATAGTATCCTTCGGGAACACCGCCTTCGTGGAACTGCTCGCCTATGCCGTAGAGGCGCTGGCTCTCGAAGAAGATGACAGGGTCGGTGCCCTGCAGGGCGCTGTTCATGAGGCCCTTGGCATCGTAAGGAGTGACAGGGAAGACGACCTTCAGGCCCGGGATGTGGGTGCAGAGGGAAGTCCAGTCCTGGGAGTGCTGTGCACCGTACTTGGAACCGACGGACACGCGCACGACCACAGGCATCTTGAGGATGTTGCCGGACATCGCCTGCCACTTGGGCAGCTGGTTGAAGATTTCGTCGCCGCAGCATCCGAGGAAGTCGCAGTACATGATTTCGGGGATCACGCGGCCGCCGCACATGGCATAACCGATGGCGGTGCCGATGATGGCCGCCTCGGCGATGGGGCTGTTGAAGAGGCGGTGATAGGGGAGAGCCTCGGTGAGTCCGCGGTAAACGGCGAATGCGCCGCCCCACTCACGGTTCTCCTCACCGTAAGCGACGAGGGAAGAATCCTTGTAGAAACGGTCTACGACAGCCTCGAACACACCGTCGCGGAAGTTGTACATCTTCATGCTGCTGACGGGTTTGCCGTCCTTGTCGAGGTAGAAGCGGCTCTTGCCTGCGATCTGCTTGACGCGGGGATTCTCCTCGAGAGGCATCAGCACATCGGGCTTGGCGTCGCCGAAAGAATCGACGCTGCCGTTCGAGAACATCATGTCGCCGAGGAGTTCATTCTCCTTCACGAGGTCCATGCGGGGAGACAGCTCGGGATCGATGGCGAGCTTGTACATCTCGAAGATGATCTCCTTCATCTTGGCCTGGATGGCGTCGAGGTCTTTCTGGGTGGCTACGCCGGCTTCGATAAGTTTCTTGCCGAAAGCGACGATGCAGTCTTCTGCTTCCCAGGCCGCGATTTCTTCCTTGGTACGGTATGAGCTCTGGTCCGAAGGGGAGTGTCCGCTGTAGCGGTAGGTCACGACGTCGAGCAGGGCCGGTCCTTCCTTCTTCTCGAGGAGGGCCTTCTTGCGGCGGAATGCGTCGATCACTGCGAGAGGATCGTATCCGTTCACGCGCTCAGCGTGCCATGCTTCGGGATTGAAACCTGCGCCGAGGCGTGCGGGGAAGGTGTATCCCATGGTCTCGCCATTGGTCTGGCCGCCCATTGCATACTGGTTGTCCATCACGTTGATGAGCACCGGCAGGCCGCCCTTCATGTCGCCCTCCCAGAGGGTGTGGAACTGGTCCATCGATGCGAAGGTCATGCCTTCGAGCACGGGGCCGCGGGCCATTGCGCCGTCGCCGAGGTTGGCGACCACGATGCCCTTCTTGCGGTTGACTTTCTTGTAGAGAGCGGCACCCACTGCGATGGAACCGCTGCCGCCCACGATGGCGTTGTTGGGATAGATTCCGAAGGGAGTGAAGAAGGTGTGCATGCTTCCGCCCAGGCCCTTGTTGAAACCGGTGGTGCGGGCGAAGATCTCGGCGATTGCGCCGTAGATGAGGAAGCGGATGCCGAGTTCCTTGGTGTCCTTGCCCTTGTATCCTTTCTTGGCTACTTCCAGGGTCGCTCCGCCCCAGAACTCTTCCATGATCTTCTTGAGTTCCTTTTCGGGGAGGATCTGGATGCTGCGCAGACCCTTGGCGAGGATTTCGCCGTGGCTGCGGTGGCTGCCGAAGATGAAGTCGTCGGTGTCGAGGTTGTAAGCCATACCTACGGCTGCGGCTTCCTGGCCTGCGGAAAGGTGTGCAGGACCCGGGTTATTGTATTCTACTCCGTTGTAGCCGCCCGTGGTCTTGACCAGGTTGAGCATGGTCTCGAACTCGCGGATGGTGAACATGTCGCGGTAGATGTGCAGCAGGTCTTCCTTGCTGAAATTGCCCTCTTTAAGTTCTTCCTTTACAGTCTTCTTGTACTGCATTACGGGAATCTTGGGGAATTTGATCTCGTGCTCCTGGGGGCGGAGGGTGACTTCGGGATCGATATAAAGTGATTTAGGCATGGCTTATTTGATTGTGAATGCTGTTTCTTTGATGATTTCTGATACTGTAGGGTGAGGGAATACGACCTCCTTGAGCTGCTCAAGAGTCATTTCCTGCTCGATGGCGATGCATGCTGCGTTGATGATCTCGGAGCAGGGGTTGCCCATCATGTGGACGCCGAGCACCTCGTGATACTTGGCGCCGACGATGATCTTGCAGATGCCGTCTCCACGCTCGTTCTCGGCGACGAAACGTCCGGAGTAAGCCATGGGAAGCTTGACGACCTTGTAGTCGATGCCCTTATTCTTGGCTTCTTCTTCGGTGATTCCGGTGCCGGCGACTTCGGGATTGGTGTAAACTACGCCGGGAATGGCATTGTAGCGCATGTGGTCCTTCTTTCCGAGGATGCTGTTCACGGCTACCTCGCCCTCGCGGGAAGCGGTGTGGGCAAGCATCGAGAATCCGGTGACGTCGCCCGCGGCATAGACGCCGGGGATGTTGGTGCGCATGTGCTCGTCCACCTTGATGCCGTAAGGACGGCCGGCGGGATTCAGGGCGAGTTCCACGCCGAGATTCTCGAGGCCGAAGCCCTGCAGGTTGGCGCGGCGGCCTACGCTGACGAGTATCTTGTCGCCGGAAACGCGCTGGACCTTCCCTTCGGGATCTTCATAGACGACGGTGTTGCCTTCGATTCCGGTGACCTTGCACTTGAGGCAGAAGTTGATTCCGCGCTTCTCGTAGGTCTTCTGGAGCATCGAGCTGATTTCGTCGTCGAGGGGACCGAGGATCTTGGGCAGCATCTCCACCACGGTGACCTTGGTTCCGAGGGTGCTGTAGAATGCCGCGAATTCCATGCCGATCACGCCGCCGCCGATGACAACGAGTTCCTTCGGCTGCTCTTCGAGGGCGAGGATCTCACGGTTGGTGACGATGACATCGCCTGCTTCCTTGAGGCCGGGGAACGGAGGTACGGCCGCTTCGGAACCCGTGCAGATGAGAAGGTTCTTTGCGGTGTAGCTTTCTCCGGCAGCCTTGATGGTGATACCTTCGGCTCCGCGGCCTTCGATGACGGCTTCTTCAGCGACGACGGTTACCCTGTTCGCCTTCATTGCGGCCTTGACGCCGGCGACGAGTTTCTTGACTACTTTGTTCTTGCGTGCGACTATTTCGCCGTACTTGAATGAAGGGTTCTCGGTGTACACGCCGTAGTGGTCGCCTTCTTTTGCATAATTGTAGACCTTTGCGCTGTAGAGCAGGGTCTTGGTGGGGATGCAGCCTTCGTTGAGGCAGACGCCGCCCAGGCTCTTGCGTTCGAACAGCACTGTGCTGAGACCTTCGGCTCCGGCCCTCTCGGCAGCCACATAGCCGCCCGGACCTCCGCCGATGATCGCTAAATCAAAAATCTGTTCCATATGATTGGTTATTAAAACTCAACTTCCAGTGTTTCAATTTCAGTTGCAACCTGCTTCAGGAAACGGGTAGCCTCGCCGCCGTCGATTGCGCGGTGGTCGTAGGTGAGGCTGAGGCCGAGATAAGGCACGAATGCATACACTCCTGCTCCGAGGTCCTTCGGCCTTGCCACGATGGTGCCGACTCCGAGGATTGCGCTCTGGGGAACGTTGATGATGGGGGTGAACCATTCGACTCCGTATCCGCCGAGGTTGGAAACGGTGAAGCTGCCGGCTTCCGCTGAGAGCAGGTCGGGATTGAACGATCCCTTCTTGCAGGCGTCGGCCGCTTTCTTGAGTTCCTTGCTGAGGCCGATGATGTTGAGTTCGTCGGCGTTCTTGATGACGGGAACCATCAGGCCGCGCTCCGTGTCGACTGCGCAGCCGAGGTTGACGGTCTTGAAGATGCGCATCGCGTCGCCGAGGCAGTGGGAATTGACGTTGGGGAATTTCTGCAGGGCCTTGATGACGGCGAAGCAGACGAAGTCGTTGATGGTGATGTTCGCGTCGATCCTGCCTTCTTCGAGGGCCTTCTTCGCCTTTTTGCGGAGAGCCTGGATCTTGCGTGCGTCCGCGCCGAGCATATGGGTGAGCTGTGCGGAGTTCTGCAGGGAGTTGTACATGCTCTTTGCGATGAGCTTGCGCATGTTGCTCATCTTGACCACCTCGAATTCCTCGCCTTCGCCGGCAATGTCGGTGTGGTTTGCCTTCCAGGTCTTGAGGTCGCCGCCCTTGACGGTGCCTGCAAGTCCGCTGCCTTCGCCTGCGACGAGTCCGCCTTCGGCCATCTTGGCCTTCGCCAGGCCGCTGAGTTTGCCCTGTGCGGCTGCTGCGGCTTCGACGTCGCGTGCGATGATGCGTCCGTGAGGACCGCTGCCTGCGACTGCATCGAGGTTGACGCCTTTTTCGGCGGCTTCCCTGCGGGCGCGGGGAGATGCAGGCGCTCCGGCTATGGCCGCGGAGGTGCCTAAACCCTCTTCAGCCGTCTCGCTTCGCTCGACCCCACCGTTCGCTTCGCTCACGGTCCCCCCTCTTAGCGTGCCGAGGGTGGCAGCGGCTTCAGAGGGTTTGGTACCATCCTCGGCCGGAGCGTTCGTGCCCGGTGCGAACTCGGCGAAAGACTCGCCGGGCTGGCCGATTACCATCACGTTCTGAAGGACGGGAATCTCGTCGCCGTCTTTATAGAAAATGGCGAGGACGGTACCCTCTACCTGGGATTCTTCTTCAAAGGTGGCCTTGTCGGTCTCGTATCCGAAAAGGACATCGCCGACTTTGACGGTATCACCAACTTTCTTCTTGAATTCGGAGACTATGCAGCTCTCCACGGACTGGCCCTGTTTGGGCATGATTACGACTTGTGCCATTATTGTTAATGATAATTACAATCCTTTTTCAGGACAACAAATTTACTGAGAATCCTGCTGAACTGCAAATTATGACCGAAGTCTGATATTTGATTTTTGGCAATTGAATTGTGATTTTTGAGAATTTGCTAACTTTGCGGAAACATTTCTTGAGATGAGCAACAAAGTAGTCATTTTTTCGGCGCCCTCAGGGTCGGGTAAAAGTACTGTCGTGAATCATATCCTGGGACTCCATCCGGAGATGGAATTCTCTGTTTCCGCCACGTCCAGGCCCCCTCGGGGAACGGAGCGGGACGGGGTAGAATATTACTTCCTCACGGCCGAAGAGTTCCGCCGCCGCATAGAAGAAGATGCCTTTGTGGAATATGAGCAGGTTTATGCCGACCGCTACTACGGGACTTTGAAAAGTGAGGTGGAACGCATCTGGGCGGGAGGCCATGTAATCATATTTGACGTGGATGTCAAGGGAGGGGTGAATCTCAAGAAATATTTCGGCGACGCCGCTCTCTCCGTCTTCATCAAGGCTCCGTCCGTCGAGGTCCTGCGCCAGCGCCTGATCGGCCGCGGCACCGATACTCCGGAGGCCATCGAAGAGCGTGTGGCCAAGGCCGCAGAAGAACTCACCTACGAGGACAAGTTCGACTATGTGCTTGTGAATGACGATCTTGCAACTGCTTTTGCCGATGCGGAGAAGGTGGTCGACGATTTCTTGTCAGAATGAGAATTGCGGTTTACCCCGGATCCTTTGATCCACTGCATATAGGACATCGGGCCATACTCGAATATTTGACCGGGCCCGGAGGGTTTGATTGCACATACCTGATCGTCTCCCCGCAGAATCCTTTCAAGGACCCTTCCAAGGCGCTGAATGCACGCAGGCGCTTCGAGGCTGCATGCGAAGCGGCCGCAAGGCATCCGGAACTGCGTGTCAGGGTGGACGACATAGAACTTGGGATGGATCCTCCGAACTATACTATACGCACGCTGGATGCGCTCAAGTCGCGGGAGCCGGAGAATTCTTTCACTCTTGTCATGGGGGCCGACAATCTAGAGGGACTGCCGCGCTGGAGGTGTTCCAGGCGTATCCTTTCCGAATATGAGATTGCCGTCTATCCCCGACCCGGGTACGACTCCGCGGCTCTGCTGGAAGTGCTCCGGGAGCATTGCCGCAAGCGCCACATCGGATGCCACGTCACTTTGATAAATGCTCCGATGGTGGACCTTTCTTCCACCCGGATCCGCAAGGACCTCGCCCGCGGCCGTGACGTGTCCGCCCTGCTGATGTAAATCCGTCTTCCCCGGGCTTTACAGACTGAACCGGACGGTGGTGCCGTAGTCGTTCCAGTTGCGGAGAGCCAGGGTGATGTTCTGCTGGTCGTAGACGTTGCTGTACTGGGTGTCTTCGACCGTCCCGTTCTCCCAGACGAGGTCTTTCCAGTGCACCTGTGCAAGGCACTCCTGCGCCTCCTCGAAACTCAGGACTCCCTGATGCTCAGCAAGATATTTGCCCGCGGTCTCGTACCTCCACCAACTCTTGCTATGCGGATTGCCAACCGCCTCGTCCGGGGTTGCGCTAAAGTATTTTTCGGAAAGAAGATGATTGGTGACCAGCATTGATTTCGCGCCCTCGGACTTGCGTACAATCATGCTTTTCCATCCGTCTTCCTTGTCAAATTCCAGAACCGCGCAGTCTCCGGCGGCATCTGCGATCATGTAGTGATAACCAGATCCGACGGCGGCGTCATGGCATATGTCCAGGGAGGAGGCAAGGTCAAGGGCTTCCTGTACGGTGGCGCATTTATCCAGCCATAGACGCATGATGACAGTCGTGCCTACCTTGTGTTTCCCGCTTTCCTGCTGCGCCGCCTGCTTCGGAAGAGCCATGATCGAGGTGCATAGACCTTTCTCGTTGATGCCGTCCACGGGAGCATAGATGGAAGCCAGGCAGTTCACCCGTGCGAGGAACTTTTCCGGAAGCTTCTCCAGCCCGTAACCGAAGTGGGACATGTCGCTGACTGCTATGGATGCATATCCCTTTTTGGGGCGGGAGACGGTTACCATGGTGGGGTTCTTGAAATAATCGTAGTTGCGGCCATACCAGAAACCGTCACCATCCGCCTGGGCGGCCTGGAAACTTGTGCAGTTCATTGTCAGGGTCTCACCGTCCTCGTCGGCTACCTGCGAACTCTTGATATTGATGGGCAGCCCCTTCCCGACCCTGCCGATGACATAGGCAAGCAGTTTGGAATTTGAGTCTATATCTTTGGAAATCAAGTCGTCCAGGTCGTATGCGGCCTTATATTCCATTTGCCAGAGATATTCGTTCCCGCCTACATTCGCAATTGTGGCGAGTGTCCGTATTTCGCGGCTCCAGATGCAGCCGGCAACGATGCAGATTGCGGCGAGGACGCCGACAGTCCAACATAAAAACTTTTTCATTTTTGAGAGAATTGATCCTATACTAAACTACAGCATCTTCTTCCGGTGGAAAATCCACCAGGCGGTGAAGACGATGACAGCCATGGCCGCGAGCAGGATGACCCATGCCCAGCGAAGGCCGTCGAGGGGGAGTTTCACGTTCATCCCGTAGAAGCTGGCAACCAGGGTCGCAGGCATCAGCAGCAACGAAATGAAGGTGAAAATCTTCATTATGTTGTTCTGGTCGAGGTTGATGATACCGACAACCGTATCCTGAAGATACTCGAGACGTTCGAAGGTGAAATTGGTATGGTTGATAAGAGACCCGATATCCTGCAGCAACACATTCAGCTTGGCATCGTAGATATCCGGGGTGCGGCCGCTTTTCAGCAGGTTCGTGACAAGCCTCTGCTTATCCACGATGTTCTCGCGGACAAACATTGCATTCTCCTGCAACTGATTGATATCCAGAAGAAAATCCTCGTTGATATCCTCTTTCTGGTTAATTCGCTTGCTGAACTGCGATGTTTCCTTGGACATCAGCTCGATGATATCTGCGTCGAGGTCGACGCGCTGGTCCATGATGAAAAGGAAAACCGTCCATCCGCTCTTGAACTGTGCCGGTCGTGCCTGGATGCGGCGCTGCAGCGAAGTGAAGGACCGGAGAGGTATCTCGCGCAAGGTCGTCAGCACATCGCCGACCAAAGTGAATGACACCGGATCGATCGCCATCTCGTCGTCTGCCGGCGACAGAAAGTTGGTGTTGGCGAAGATGGCTATGTCGTTTTCGGAAAAACGGGATGAACTTTCGATCTCCTCGGCCGTGGCGCGGCTCTGGATTTCGGTTCCGAGAAAGGCTTCAGTTGCACGCTTTTCGTCTCCTGTTGGCGACAGGAGATCGATCCAAAGCACGTTCTCTTTGCCCAGCCTGGCAAAATCCGTTTCGTGCTGGCTTACGTCAATGTCAGCTCCTTGCCTGTAGAATATGCTGATCATTCCACTTCCAATTTTGTTCCCGGCGCCCCAAAGGCGCTGGAAGGGTTAATATTTACGGGTTAGCTGACGTCACGGACAAGTCAGCCCGCAAAAATAAGCAAAAAATTTTTTTTTTGCTTATTTTTGCATATAAATATGAATGAATATCCTTCCAAAGTACTTCAGGAAGCCGTAGAGGCCATAAGCTCGCTGCCCGGCGTGGGCTCGAGAAGCGCCCTCCGGCTCGCACTCCACCTGCTGCGCCAGCCTGCCGGGAACGTGCACCATTTCGCCACGGCGATAGACGATCTGGCCACCAAAGTCCACTATTGCAAGGAATGCAACATGATTGCGGACGAGGACATCTGCGGCATCTGCTCGGACAACAGGCGGGACCATGGCATCATCTGCGTGGTGGAAAGCGTGCGCGACGTGATGAGCATAGAGACGACGGGCCAGTATCACGGCGTATACCACGTGCTTGGGGGAATCATATCGCCGATCAACGGGATAGGCCCCGGCGACCTCAGCATCGACCGCCTCGTGGAGCGACTGCAGAAAGCTGAAGTTCCGACTGAAGTCATCCTCGCCCTCAGCGGTGACGTGGAAGGGGAGACGACATCTTTCTATCTTTACAGGAAGATCTCCGGCCTTGCCGCACGCATTTCCACCCTCGCCCGAGGCCTTGGCTTCGGCGACGACCTGGAGTATGCCGACTCTCTCACTTTGGGAAGATCCATAGTCAACCGTCAGGCTTTTAAACCACAGTAATATGCGAAAAACCCTGTATTTGATAGCCTCCGTGCCCGCAAAAATATGAAAAACACCCTCAAAAAAACCTATAATTAACCATAAAACCATACACTGTGATTTAACTTTGTTAAAAAGGGATTACAAAATCAAATGAAGTATTAAATTATGGCAAGGAATATTCTGATTACCGGTTCGTCGCATGGGATTGGAGCCGGTTGTGCAATTGCATTTGCAAGGGATGAAGGTGCCAATATCGGCATCTGCGGAAACAAGAGCCCTGAAGGGGCGGAGGAAGTGGCCAGGCAGTGCGAAACTTATGGCGTGAAGACCAAGATATATCTGGGCGATGTAGGAAACCATGATTTCTGCAAGGCCACGATGGAAGACTTCATCAAAACCTTCGGAAAGATCGACGTTCTGGTCAACAATGCCGGCGGAGCACTTCAGATTCCCGGCGGTCCGAAAGGCGAATTCAAGGATATGCCCATGGAATACTGGGACAGCCAGATAGCCCTGAACCTTAACAGCGCGGCATATATGTCCCGTTACGCCGTCGAGGATATGATAGCTAAGAAGACCGAAGGACGTATCGTCAACGTGTCTTCCATCCACGGCCAGGTCACCTGGGTGCATCGCCGCATGCTTCCTTATTCCGCAGGCAAGGGCGGACTGAACATGTTCACCAAGGCTCTCGGCGTGGAAGTCGCAAAATATGGCATCCGGGTCAATGCAGTGGCTCCCGGACTCATATTCACCAAGGTCATAGCCCGTTATTCCGATAAGGATCTGGTGTCTTTTGCGCACAAGATTCCGGTAGGGCGCGGAGGCACCGTGGAAGAGATCGTTCCTACGATACAGTTCCTTGCGGATGTGGAAAAGTCCCGCTTCATTGTTGGGCAGGTAATATGCGTGGACGGAGGACAGTCCGCCGACGGATCGATAGAATCAATGAACTTTGATATTTAAATACAATATGAATCTCAAAAGCAAATGGGAATTCGGTCAGGCGAGCGAGTGTCGCCGCGGGCTGATGTGCGGAATGGGTTATTCCGCAGAAGAACAGGACAGGCCGCGTATAGCGGTTGTGAATTCCTGGAATGAGTACAATCCGGGCCACGTGCATCTGAGGCAGCTTGCAGAGCGCGTGAAAGCAGGTATCCGCGATGCAGGCGGTCTTCCCCTCGAGGTGATGACGACCGGTATCTGCGACGGTATGGTGCTCAAGAACCCCAAATATATCGAGGTCCCCAGCCGCAACTCCATCGCCGACCAGGTGGAACTCACCGTGGAAGGCAACTTCTTCGACGGCATGGTGCTCCTTTCCACATGCGACTCCATCGTCCCCGGACATCTTATGGGCGCAGCCCGTATCGACATCCCTGCAATCATGGTGACCGGCGGCTATATGCCTCTCGGTGTATGCCGCGGACAGGAAGTGCTCCACATCCACGCACAGGACAAGGTGGGTGCGATGGAAGCCGGACGCATCGATCCCGATCTATACAACGACCTCATCCAGCACTCCTGGGGCACCTGCGGCGGATGCACCTCAATGACTACCGCTAACTCAATGTGCATGGTGGCAGAGGCCCTCGGAATGTCGCTCCCCGGCAACTCTACCGTAGCCGCTACTTCCAGCGAACTCTATCTCATTGCCTATCAGGCCGGAAAGCGCATTATGGACATGGTGGAGAAGGGAATCACCGCCCGACAGATCATCACTCCCAAGTCCATCCGCAACGCAATCAAGATGGATATGGCCATCGCTGCATCCGCGAACCTGATTCTCCATATCCCGGCAATCGCAAATGAAGCCGGTTATGACGAACCCTGGTGGAAATACTTCGACGAAGCGTCCAACGACATCCCGCTCCTTGCACACATCGCGCCGAGCGGCCCCAAGTATTCCGTGCATGACCTCTGCCTCGCAGGCGGTATGCCGGCACTGCTGAAGGAACTCCTGCCGAAACTGGACGGCGACTGCCTCACCGTTACCGGCAAGACCCTCGCCGAGAACGTGCAGAACGCAGTTGTTTACAACCACGACGTCATCCATTCCCTGGACAATCCTGTGATGAGGATGCCGGGCATCGGCGTGCTCTACGGCAGCCTCGCTCCGGAAGGATCCATCATCAAGATAGCCGCAGTGCCAGAACACCTTATGAAATATCAGGGTCCCGCCCGCGTATTCGACGAGGAAGACGATGCACTGAAGGCCCTCAAGAACGGTGAAATCAAACCCGGCGACGCCTGCGTGCTCCGTTTTCTCGGACTCAAGGGCCGTTTCGGCACCACTGCATTCATGTTCCAGGAGATGCTCAAAGGCCGAAAGGAACTCTTCGACAGCTGCGCTATCATCTCGGACGGCCGCTTCTCCGGAGGATCATCCGGCCTTTCAGTCGGCTATGTCTCTCCCGAGGCAGCTCTTATGGGCCCTCTCGGACTTGTCAAGGACGGCGACATCATCACCATCGATGTGCCCAACCGCAGGATCGACGTGGACGCCGACCTCGAAGCCCGCAAGAAGGACTTCAACTGGAAATACGACGAGTCCAAATACCCTCGTTACCTCAATACTTTCGTAAAGAACGTAGGCTCCATGGCCCACGGAGGAATCTGGGAATAGACAATACAATGATATAGTTATGATTGTAGCAATTATCAGAGGCTTTGAACCGGATGTTTGTCTGAAATTGGCTGAAGCCTATTACAAAGGCGGGATCGAGTTGGTCGAAGTCACTTTCAATCAGAAAGACCCCGACAGCTGGAAGGATACGGCATCCGCTATAAAGTCCATCTCCAACAGATTCGCCGGTGTAATGAAGGTTGGCGCCGGGACGGTTCTGACCGAAGAGCAGTTGACGATATGCGAAGATGCAGGGGGAGAATTCATGGTCACACCCAACGTGAATACGTCGCTTATAAAGAGATGTGTCTCCGACGGGCTTATGGCGATGCCTGGAGCGATGACTCCCAGCGAAGCCGTGGAGGCCTTCAATGCCGGAGCATCCTATGTCAAAATATTCCCTGCCGGCGTACTTGGCCCCGCTTACATAAAGGCACTGAGGGCACCCTTGTCGCATATTCCTTTTCTTGCGGTCGGCGGAATCGGCCCTGATAACATCGCTGATTTTATCAAGGCTGGTTGCGTTGGAGCTGGCGTCGGGGGCAATTTGACCAACAAAGAATGGATTGCGGCCGGACAGTGGGACAAAATCACCGAGGTGGCACGCAGCCTTGTCTTGAACTCCGGAAGCGGGAAAATCCAGAGATGTCGGACGGAGTTGATATAATGATCATTGGTGGGGGGCTTGCCGGATGGCGGGCCGCCGAAGCGGCCGTGAAGGGTGGCGCCAGCGTCTCCCTTGTGGCAAACGGCCCCGGCAACAGTCCGGACATCCACGCGCTCAACTGCCCGGTCCTTCCCGAGGATTCGGTGGAGAAGTTCGTTGAGGACACGCTCTCAAGTGGTAGATACCAGAACGACCGCGCACTTGTCGAGACCATGTGCCGCGAATCCCTGTCGCTCAAGGACGAATTTGCTTTCGACGGCACGATAATCCGTCCCGTAGGCACGTCAGTGCCGCGTTGCGTGTCCATCCGTCACGCCATCGGTGCCATCGCGGTAAAGGAAATCAAGGAGCGCCTGAAGGGCAGGGTAGTGGTGGAGAAGCGCACCGTGGGCGTGGAGGACGTGCTCGCGCTGCGTGCGGAGAATCCTTCCGTGAAAATAATCATCGCCACAGGCGGGTGGTGCGGGAAATATGATTTCTCGGACAATCCTTCCTACCTCAGGGGTGACGGCCTTGCGATTGCCGAGGCTCTCGGCGCTGCGCTCAAGGATGTGGACGAGGCTCACGTACAGTATGAGCCAACCGTCCGCATCGAGGGCCCCCGCCGCGGCATTCCGGTGATTACCACCCTCCTTTATGAGGGGGCGAAACTCCTTACTCCCGAAGGTAAGGAATTCCTGGAAGATGCGCGTTTGAACAAGGACGAACTGTCGAAAGCCATCTTCCGCATTGGCGGCATCGCAATCTACGATCTCAGCGAGGTGCCCGTGGAGAAGATCCTTGAATGCAATATGGACCCCGAGGAACGCATAATCAAGGTTTCCCCTGCACCGCACTCGTCTCTGGGCGGAATAGTGATAGATACAAAATGCCACGCCCTGGACTCTTACGGTAAGATTGTCCCCGGAGTATATGCGTGTGGAGAAGTAACGGCGGGAGTGCACGGATTCAACCGTCTTGGCGGGAACGGTGGCACGGCCGCTATGGTATTTGGAGCAATCGCAGGCCGGCAGGCTGCTTTGGAATGCAAGTGTAAACAATGAAACCAGAAGAATTACGTTATAAAGGAGATCCGTATTGGATCGATGTGAAAAAAGCCGGAGAGTTTTTGGACCTGGCCGATAAAACCGTGCTGCATGCCGGTCCTCCTATAGAATATGATCGTATGTGCCTTGGACACAAGCGCAGTATGATCAACGCGTGCTACTTTGAAGGTTGGGCAAAAACGGAAGCGGAAGCAGTGCGTATGTTGGAGAGGGGAGAAGTGAAAGTTGAGGCTGCTTTCGATTATGCCACGAACGGCTCCGGGTATGGAATCATTACTAAGTCGGTGCCTCTGCTTATTGTCGAGGATCGTGAGACAGGAGGTGTTGCAGGTTTATTCCCCGCCGAGGGTAAGTTCGGTGGAGGTTTCTGCGGCTGGGGAGTGTACTCGGAGGAGATTGCCTCCAATCTCAAGTGGCTTGGTGATGAACTTTTCCCTCCACTTATAGATGTCCTCAAAGATAATGGTGGATTCCCGATGAAGGAACTATTTCACGAGGCACTCCGGATGGGAGATGAATTGCACTCATCGCAGAAAGCGATTGATCCGCTTTTTACAAGAGCGATTATCCCATATGTGCTGAATTGTCCCAACAGTGATGCGCTTCTGGACTACTTCGCCACTACCAACCGCTTTACCCATAACTTCGGGCAGGCTGCCAGCCGTGCGCTGCTGCTCGGCCTGGAAAAACAGGGAGTAAAGGATCTGATAACTGCCGCAGGAGGAAACGGCGTCGATTATGGCATTAAAGTGAACGGAACCTGGAAAGTGGCGCCATCCCCGATGATTGTGGGACCTTATGTCACACCAGGGGCAAAAAAAGAGAACCAGCTGCCTTGGCTGGGAGACAGCTCTGTAGTGGAATGTCGCGGCTGGGGAGGAACTATACGCCCGATCAACCCGGATTTCGGAGTGGAAGGGAAGGGGCTGGTGATAAACGGGGGGATGATGGATATTAACGGTGGCTGGATGGGCGCCGGTTCTACCCGTATGCCTGTATATATTGAATAGCTATGGAAGGATTGGATATCTTGGAACACGTGGGTCAGGAGTATTTGCGACTCGTGAACAACGCGAAGTGGACTCTGGCATCACTGAATTGGGCACCAAGGTTTGACGAGGCGAATATTGTTGAACTGGAACGCCACAATCTGACGGACGAGACCTTTGTCCTGCTGAAAGGCAAGTCCACTCTGTTAATGGGAGAAAAAGCAGAAAGGGTGGAAATGGAGCCACTCAAATATTACAATGTCCGCGCCGGTATGTGGCATCACATAATTGTATCGAAGGATGCCCGTGTACTGGTAGCTGAAAACGCGAATACCTCCAAGGATAATACCGATTACCTATCTCTGGAAACTGGGAAATGCTTCAGGAAACGCCCCGGATTTGAAGAGATCCTTCCTGGTACATATCTGTTGAAAGTTCCGTTCGGCCCCGTATGGACGGGCATTGTCCTGGTCAGGGGAGAGAAGAACATCCTGATAGATTCTTCCCATCTCGAACCAGAACGATATCTGATTCCGGCGTTGGACGATCTCGGGCTGAAGCCCGGAGACATCGACTGGCTTCTTAACACACACGTACATGGCGACCATATAGGCGGCCATTATGCGCTGGTAAACAGATACGGGCTGAAGACTGCCACCTTGAAGAATGCTGCTGATGCCCTTCGCGATCCGGTTAAGGTTGCAATACGGGTAAGGACGCGCTTCCCGAAAAACTCTCCGCCACCTCAATCATATCTAAAAGGTGTAGAACCGGATAAGGTGCTTGAGGAGGGTGAACTTCTTGACGGACGTTTTTATGCTGTAGAGACTCCAGGGCACGACGATGACTGCCTGACATGGATTGACGCCGCTACGGGAACTGCTTTTTCGGGAGATTCAATCCAAGGGAACGGGACTCCTACACAAGGTGTCGGCTTTTACCGTGATTTGGCCGCCTATCGCCGAAGCCTTGGAAAGCTGTCGGAACTGAAGCTTAATAATCTGGTGTGTGGACACGACTATGCCGGCATAGGCAGTGTGGTGAAAGGGCGGAAGGCGGTTATGGAAGCGCTTAGTTATTGTTCCGGAATGGTCGATCTTTACGGCAGCAAGATTAAAGAATACCTTGCCTGTGGTGTTCCTGTAGAGGACGAGCCGGTCTCCCTTGCCCTGAAATTGATAGGAGAAGTCGGCTGCGGCATGCCGGAATCTCTTTTCCTTGCCCTGCATACAGTATCCGAACATCTGAAGGAAATAAACAAGTAAGGAGTTATTATATGTTCAACTATCTCGATATCATAGTCATAGCGGGCTTTTTCCTGGTGCTCCTGATAATTCCGGCCGTGGCTGCCATGAGGTCCCGGGGAAAAGGAGCTAACGAGTATTTCAAGTCGGCCGGCTCGATGCCGTGGTGGCTGATAGGCATATCCATGGTTGCCGCTACGACCAGCACCAACAGCGCGAATCTCTTTACGGAAATCATCCGGCGTGACGGAATGAGCGGGAACTGGGCATGGTGGGCTTTCCTGCTCACCGGCATGCTGACGGTATTCATCTATTCCAGGCTATGGGTTCGTTCCGGCGCGACAACCGACATTTCGTTCTACGAACTCCGCTACTCCGGCAAGCCTGCGGCATTCCTGCGTGGATTCCGGGCTCTCTATCTGGGAGTGATATACAACCTTGTCGTGATGGCAACCGTACTGCTCGGCGCCATCAAAATCGGGGTAGTCCTGTTCGGAGTGCCCGCCTGGGTGATTCTGGTGGTGACGGGTGTGGTATCGCTGGTTTACTCATCCTTATCCGGAATCAGGGGGACGATCTATACGGATTTTTTCCTTTTCGCGGTTGTGATGATAGGCGCCTTCGTGGTAATGCATTTCAGCATCCATCATCCGTATGTAGGAGGATGGTCCCAACTCATGGGAAATCCGGACGTGACATCCCGTCTGTCGTTCCTGCCGGACTTTTCCAATACCGATGCCTTGATTGCCGTATTCATCATTCCTGTGGCAGTGCAGTGGTGGAATGTCTGGTATTCCGGATCTGAACCTGGTGGGGGCGGATACATAGTCCAGCGTATGCTGACCGCAAAGAGCCAGGCCCATGCGGTAGGTGGAACTCTGTTCTTCAATATCCTGAACTATGCGCTGCGCCCGTGGCCGTGGTATATCGCCGCCCTTGCATCTGTGATCATCTTCCCCAATCTGGCTTCCATATCATCGGCCCTGCCCGGGGTCGATCCATCACTGATAGGGGACGATATGGCATATCCGGCGCTGATCAGACTTGTTCCTAACGGATGGGCAGGGCTTGTAGCCGCGTCTTTGATGGGGGCTTTATTCTCCACTATCGCGGCGCAGATATCAATGGGCGCGAATTATGTCACCAACGATATCTGGAAGCGCTTCATCCACAAAGAGGCGGGCGACCGTGAATTGATTTGGGTTGCCCGCGGCGCTTCTTTTGTGCTGATTGCCCTGGGTTGTTCGTTGGCGCCTTTTGTCGGCAGCGCAAAGTCCGGTTTCGACCTGATGGTCCAGATAGGCGCAGGAACCGGAGCGATCTTCCTGCTCCGTTGGTTCTGGATGCGCATAAATGCATGGACGGAAATAGTCGGCATGGTCGTATCCTTCCTTGCCGCTGTTTTCTTCCAGATTATATGGCCGAAGATTTCGCCGGATCCGCTCCTGTTCTGGGAAAAACTCCTGTGGACCATCGCGGTTACTACTGTTTGCTGGCTTGTCACCACCCTGCTTACCAAACCCGAAAAGCCGGAGGTCATCGCTAATTTCAAATCTCTGGTTCGTGCGGATGGCCGGGATGTGGGCAGGGGTCTGCTGAAAGCCTTTTTCGCTTCCATGGCAATATTTGCCATCATGTGGGGTATAGGAAAACTGATAACCCTATAAAAAGGGGGCTAGTTTTCCATATACGGGACCTTGTGGTAGTTCAGGGTGTCAAGTTCTTCCTTGCTGCGTGCGGGAAGTTCGTGGCCGGGGAGACCTACATAACCCCACAAATAGCGGCAATATACGAAATCAAGCGTTTTATAAATCTCCACCATGTGCTCCAGTGAAACCCGGAAACGGTCGTAGTCTTTGTTTTCTTTGTGGCACCAGGCAACTTCGCTGAACGCGCTCATGCGGGGAAGAAGCTGATACTCCAGGTGAGTGTTATTCGGGAGGAATTCACCCCATAGATTGCACTGTACTCCGAGGATATGCTCCATCCCGTTTTCCGGGATGCCATCGGAAGGTTCATATCCGTAAACCTGTTCGACCGGGAGATAGCGGCCATTGCGGCGTGGCTCTTTGTCGCGCTCCTTGGTCTGGAAATAGTTTATGTAACAATAGGTGTTCGGACTCATTATAACATCGAAACCCTTGCCAATGGCTTCAATCCCACCTTTTGTGCCACGCCAGGACATGACAGTGGCACCTTTGGCAAGTTCTCCTTCCAGAATCTCATCCCAGCCGATAATCTTCCGGCCATGGTCGTTCAGGATTTTCTGTACACGGGCGGTCACATAGTTCTGCAGGTAGTGCTCGGCAGAAAAACCGTCCTTGTCGCGGAGGCCGAGCTGGCGGATGCGGGCCTGGCAGCGTGGACATTTCTCCCAACTGTCCTTGGGACACTCATCTCCGCCGATATGTATGTATTCGGATGGGAATATGTCAATAAGTTCAGTCAAGATGCCTTCGAGAAAATCGAAGGTGCTCTCTTTGCCAGGGCAGAGCACGTCATGGCTGAGGCCCCAGAACTGCCGGACCTCTACAGGCTTGCCACTGCATCCAAGTTCTGGATATGAAGCGACAGCGGCAGTGGTATGTCCGGGGATGTCGATTTCGGGCACTATGGTTATCCCTTTGTCAGCGGCATATTTTACTATTTCACGGAGTTGGTCCTGTGTGTAATAGCCCCCGTATCGAATTCCGTCAGATTCTTTCCTACGCTGGATCTGGGTCCCATTCCTCCAAGCGCCGACTTCGGTAAGGCGGGGGTATTTTTTACTCTCTATACGCCATCCCTGGTCGTCGGTCAGATGCCAGTGAAGGCGGTTCATCTTATGGACAAGCATCAGGTCTATCACCTTGCGCACTTCTTCTATGGGTATGAAATGCCGGCTGCTGTCCAACATCAGGCCACGGTAAGCGAAGCGCGGGCTGTCCTGGATGCTGACTGCCGGAAGGAGCCATCTGGCATTGATTCTGGCATGACCGTAGATTGTGACGGGCAGCAGCTGCTTTATAGTCTGTATGGCATATAGGAAACCGTTCAGGTCGGACGCGCTAATGCAAGCCCCTTTTCTGCCTATTTTCATCGTATATGCTTCTGCTCCAAGATCTTTGTCCAGTTTAAAAGAGAAAGCCGGGGCATTCTTGCGTATTCTTTTTCCAGTGACAAGCTGGATCTGTCTGGAGAACTCATTGATCGCCCGTACGGCGGCTTCGGGAATGCCTTCTTCTATTATGGTCGGCGCTCCTGCCACTTTGAAGCAGCCCTTTCCGATGCTGATATGTTCCGGCTCCGGAATAATGGCGGCAGGTTCTCCGGCGTAACTGCATCCGGTCGTGATTGCAATCAGGGTTGTTATCAGTATTATTCTAGTTCGCATATCTGAAAGTGACTACTATAGGTAAATGGTCTGATCCGGGGGCGCCATTCGATCCTGGATGTATTTCAGTCTCCCATCTTACAGGCTTTGCGGATGCGGGTGTGTAAAGGATATGATCTACGTGACGCGAATCTCTCGTTTTCTTCTCCACAGGCAGAACCAGTCCGGACCCGGAATAATAATCCCACCATTTGCGGTCTTTGTCGTCCAGGGCCAGACCTGCATCGCGGAGATACTCCACGTCTTCTTCCAGGAAGCGGAAAGAATACTCTTTTTCACCGAGATTGAAGTCTCCCGTGATGATGACAGGCAGGCCTTCGGCTACCTTTGCCGCTTCCTCGGCAACCATTTTGGCCGTTGCCAGTTTGGATGGCTGGCTTCTGGTAGGGAGATGCAGGTTCATTACGCAAAGTTTCTTCTTGGTGAGCTTGTCGTAGAAGATTCCCCAAATCATCGATTTATTGGGGTCCTGGCCATTACCCCAGGACTCAATGCTGGAATTCGCGCCGCATTTGACGTCGTTCACGATGTTGAATTCCAGCCATCCTTTCTTGATGAGTTCAAAACGGCTCTTCCGCCACCATAGCGGCAGTTCGCTGCTCTCTCGGGCCGCGCTTACCGAAGGCCCCATTATTTCGGGAGTTATGGCGATGTAGTCGTAATCTTTAAGGACCTCTCTGAAATCTTCGATGTCTGTCCTGGAGGTCTCCTGCATGCCTATGAAATCACCGTCGAACTGAGCGAGATGTTCGCATATTGTTTCGAAACGGGGAAGCCATTTGGCGCGCCCTCCGGACCACTGTGAGCGAAGTGTGTTGTATGACACAAATTTAACTTCTTCTTCAGCCCAGTGTTTCCTGGCAGTGAGCAGCCCTCCCACGCTTTGGAGGTAGCTCTTTTCTGCTTTGCCCGCAGTGACGACGGTTGAGGGCTCGCCAGCCTTGCCGTTATCCAGGACTACAAGTTCGACCTTGCAATCCCGCTGGTATTTGTGCTTGTAGGCGATGAACACTTTTCCTTCCGAGTCCGAGCAGCATACAGGATCGGTAGAGAACTTCTGCCCGGATATCCTTATCCCTTTGCGCCAGGTTTCCCCTCCGGTAGAGGATATGAATGCGTAAAGTTCGTCATCACGGGTGAATTCGACCTCGTCAAGGCGGCAGTTCTTGATGAGCACGATCCGGTCCCCGGGCATCTGCGCGACTGCAAAATCTTTGTCAGGATTCATGATCATGCGTCCGGGGAGATTCCAGGTAAGGCCTCCATCCGTAGATGAAGCATAGTAGCAGAATGCTGTCCTGAAACCGTGTACCGCCATTTTAAGACTCCCGTCCGGAGCGATGAAAAGTTTGGGGTTGCGGGTGGTCGTATCTATCTTCTGAGGAACGTTTATCCTGTCTTGCGAAGCTATCCAAGTCTTTCCGTCATCCCTGGAGATAAAGGTGAACGCTCCGTCCCGGCTGTCTGCCGCCAGCGCCCATGCGCCATTTCCCAGCACTACCGGAGCGCTGTTCACCAAGCCTTCCCCTATGGTTTGCGGAGCGCTCCATCTGTTGCCAGACAGCACTGAATGGGCAGCCTTCCCATGGAGGGAATAGAATATGTGCATCACTCCGTCAGGGGCACGGAAAAGAGCTCCTCCGGTAATGCTCCCGGAAATAACTTTTACAGGCGAAGTCCACCCGGAGCCATCGGTGGATGTCATGGTGGAAAGATGGTCTGTCCCTTTCAGGTCCGTCCATCTGACGGCCATTTCCAGATTTCCGTCCGCACGTGTGGCGAGTCCGGAAGGGCAGATTGAAGCCGCTGCCGCTACTACGGCTGAAGCAAGTATGGAAAGAAGGCTCATGTCTAGCGGTATTTGACGAGGATTTCCCCGAAGTTTACATAACACATTTCCGTGGATTCTTCGCTCAGTTCCGAATTGTCCCGGTGCAGATAAGAGAGATTCCCTGCAACCTTGCAGGCGGGAGATATCCTGATAGAAACTTTCTGCTTACCGAAGAGTTCTTTCGGAAGGAAACAGACATGCTCTGTATAGCCTATGCCTGCCTCCGCCGATATTTCGTAGAGATGCCCTTCATAATTGCCTCTCATGACATAAGGCAGACTGCGAAGGTTTGAAAGCGAGCCGGGAACGGTGGTAAAGTGTTCACCGTCCACAGAGTACGACACCTGCCACCATGCCGGATACATGGTGGATGTTTGCATGCTTTCGCGTCCTGCGGAGAAACTGTAGGCAAGCATGAGCGCCTCTCCGTTTATTCCTTCAGTAGAAAACTCTATTTCAATGTGACGTCCTTCGTCTTTGTCCCAGTCCCACCAGTCGCATGCCCTAGCGTCGATGGCAAGGGCGCCGTTTTCGACCCGCCCCTGATTGCCAGTGGTGGGGTTGTCGTAGTCGTAGAAACGGCCGAACGTCCCTGGAACATCGGTCCTCAGCTGTTCTTCGGTGGCTTTATTCCAGTCCCACCCGGCTATGGTGATGTAGGAGGAAGGGGAGTTGAATGCTATGCAGGAAAGGTCCAGAGGACGTATGGTATATTCCGCAACCCTGCCATAACGTGGCATGTAGGTGGAAGTGAGTATGCCGCTGATGCTGCCGCTGCCCTGTGGCACGCCTTTGCCATCGCGACGCCCGGGGACCTTGCTGTTGAGGCCGAGATAGATAGATCTGCCGGTGTTGTCGGCAAGCAGCCTTCTCCAGCTGTCCATCCATCCGGCTCCGATTCCGCGGTTGTTTTCCCCGCTTAGCATTGGAAGCTCCCACACATTGATGAAGGCCCCGTTTTTGAAGACAAACTCGCAGTCCCGGACAGTTACGAATGTGTTCAGGTCGTCATCTGTGAGCTCTTCAATGCTGCGGATTTTTTCGGGAGCGGCGGCAGCTGAGGCTGAGCACTTTACAATGTTATTTTTTGTCAGATTGGCAATTGTATAGCAATTACCTTCCTTGTATAAGACGCTCCCTTTTAGATTCAACATGGCGCTGCCGAACAACCTGAGAGCAGAGGCCTCGCTGCCATGGTTGAAAAATAGTTTGAAACCATACCTGCCGTCCGGACTCTCGATATAGGCGATCCTGCTGCTGATCGACGTAACCGAACGTGAACCCTGTTGCCACCCGATTTCGGTGTTCGCGCCTTTGTCCGATCCACAGCCGACGACTGTTCCTTCCAGGAAAAGGTCGCCCGTAATCCTTGTTACCAGTCTTTCGGTCACATCCTCCGCAAAAGCATAGTTGGATAAAATGTCCGCGACCTCAGGGCTGCCTTTTGCGGCAAGCGCGCGCAAGCCCTCGAATGTCTCCGCCCCGACTGCAGCGGAGAATGTCAGCAGGAACGCTGCCAGTATCAGGAGTCTTGTTCTCATTGTTTAAAAATGCCCTCCGAACGGCCATACGACTCGCCTGTCCGGAGGGCGGATTCAAATATAGAAATAATTATTCTTCCCAGTAAAGTTTAGGATAAGTTGTAGTAGCGGAGCCGAGATCTTTCCAATAGTAACCTTCGGTCGGATTGCAGCCTTCGGTCCAGATACCCCAGCCCTTGGTATTGTCGGCTGTGGGCCATGAGGGCTCGGTTCCATCGAATTTCAGCACTTCTTCAAGCAGTTCGAGGTTGCCGTTGCCTAATACACCGTTGGACGTCTTTGGCTGCCCGTCGGACACATAGTAGCAGTATTTGACATATCCCTGCTGGTTGCGTCCGATCAGATAACCAACTGCGTTCTGAACAAGTCCGTTCGCGTCATCAACGGTTTTGTCAATGAGAATGCCGGTAGTGTAACAAGCGACCAGGTTGCATCCTGCCTGTCCTTTTGTCTGGGCATTCACACCAAGCACACCGCCGAAATACTGTGTCCCGGCTATGCTGCCGGTGTTCACGCAAGCATAGGCGTTGCCGCAATCCTCATGCCCGGTGGCATGGTTCATAAGGCCTATGATACCTCCATTGCCCGCACTCTGTGTTCCGTTTAATAGAATCAGGTCTGCAGTGTTCTTGCAAGCATAGACATTTCCCTGGTTGCGGCCGACAATACCTGCGCATCCGGTGCCGCAGGTCTCAATGTGTCCTGTATTCAGGCAATTCTCGATGATACCGCTGAAATAGATACCTCCGGTGATTCCGCCGATCCAGCCACTCTTGAATTCCTTGTCGATGATGGAGCCGCTGAATTTGCATCCGGATATTACACCGCTCTCGCTGTGGCCCGTAATGCCTCCGACGAAACTCTTCTTCGCGGTGAATGTTATTTCGGCGCTGCTCTCGCAGTTGATGATGTCGTGGAAGTTCCTGCCAGCGATGGCTCCGGTGAATCCTCCGGCAACAATCCTGGACTCCTTGACAGTCAGATTCTTGATTGTGCCATAGTTCTTTGCAAAAAAGCCTGTGTAATCTGCGGGCTCGGTAGTGTTGATACTGGTGATGGCGTGGCCATATCCGTCATAAGTGCCGGTGAACTTTGAAGAGTCGGCTGCATGCAGGGGTTTGAACCCGGTAGGAACGGCAAGGTCTGCAGTCTGCACGAAAGTGCCTTCTGCGGTAATGTATTCGTCGTTCAGTTGCTCGCTCTTGTAAACAAGCTTGCAGTCAGTCATCGTGATGACACCGTCCGCATATTCATAGTAGCCGACAGGCGCCACAAGCCTCTCGGTTCCGAGATAGATGGCGATTTCCTCGATCTGTTCGCCGGCAGGGAGGGTTGCAAAGCCGTTGGTCGTGGTCTGGCCGTCCTCGGTAGCTTTGCCGAGGGCTCCGAAGTAGGAAATGCCGCCTGCAAGCACTTCGAGATTGTCGGCTTCATTGTAACTCGGCCAGTTGATGGTGAGTTTCTTGTCCCCTGCGGGAGCGGAAGAGGAGTTGTCCACATTATCGAGGGAACCGTTGCTTGTAATCTCGGAAGAGAAGGTCTCTTCGGCTGAACCGAGGTTTACGATACTTACGGATACTACATCGATGATAGTCTTGTCTTCGTTGAACTGTTCTGCTTTTGCGCTGATGTCAACGGTAGTAGTACTGGTGGTGCCGTCAGTGTAGGTGAAGTTGAGTTTGAGGGCATTCTCTGAATTGGGCATGAATCCGAGAACCCTTACCAGTCCGTAGAAGGAACCGGGCCGGTTGCCTTCGGGGAGCTTCGCAGAAGCGCTCGCAGGTGCCTTATAGACATTGTTTAAGATATCTCTCTGGGCAGCGACATTGGTCAGCTCTGCGGTTACTTCGCTGATGTTGTTGCTTTTGCCGCCAAGAGAACGTACGATCACATTGATCTGCTTGGTCTGCTGCTTGAGAGTCACGCTGAGGGATGTGTTGGCTTTGGTCAGTTTCTTATTTTCTGCATAAGCAAACAGCCAGTCTGCGGAGGGAAGCTGTGCTCCTTCTGCGCCTAATGTAAGTACACCATTGTTCATAGTGACACCTTCCGCATCATTGTAGGCAGCTATAAGATGGGTGTCTGTCTCACCGAGGACCTCGGCATTGAATTTCCCGTCAACAACGTCAACCTTGGCATTGTCGATGGTGAGGACGGTCTTTTCAGGCTTGGTGACGCCTTCTATGGTTTCTCCGTATTTTGCGTTGAAAGAAATCAGGGAATCTTTCCCTTTTGCAGATTCTGCAGGCTCATCCTTTTTGCAAGCGAGCACGACGGCGCTGCCTGCAAGCAGAACAATTAACAGATTTTTGAGTTTCATAATTTATTGAGATTAGAGTTTTGACATTGAAAGGCAGTCCCGCTCAATGATTACCACAGGGCAATCCCAGAGGGGAATGCCGCTAAACTGGGTGCTGTTGCCAACGATTCCCTTGACCAGGGAACCCGACAGATCATGGACGAATCCGGTCATTAAATCCACATAGACAGGATCCTTGAGCCTCGCTCCAATGATGCCTATGTCTGTCATCAGGCGATCCAAGGAAGATGTAGGGATGGCTCCGCCGAACCAGAGTACGCAGCCAACGGGATTACCGTTCTTTTCAAGGCCTACGCAGCGAAGGTCGCGCGAGATGGCACTGCTTACAAGGATATCGTCGGTGGGCACGATATCTGGTGTAAAAAAGCTTGTCACGTGCTGGACCACATGGAATTTAGGCCTCTTGTAAACAGGCTTTTTCTTCAGGTCCGTCCTGATCATTCCCATGCATTGCAGTTTCCAGTCATATTTCAGGTCCACCATCGTAAAAACGGAATAGGGAATCCGCATGCCGAACATGTTTAACATGCTGCGGAGTTCCCACTTGGCCTGACTGGTTTCCGTCCAGTCGATGTCACGCAAAACGGAAGGAGCATACTCCAGATGGCTGGGGCAGCCTGCCTCACCTTGCATGAGACGGATGCTGGGATCATAAGCATCTATGTCCTTACGCAAATCCTTGACATCCGGTATGATTGCCTCAGGAATCTGCCAATATGCATGGAATGTAATATAATCCACATACTGGAGACCTCCGGCCTTTGCGATAAGGTCTATTGCCTGGCGGATATAGGTGCGGTTGGGCGCGCAGCTGGCCAAAGCGGCAATCTTGGACGACGGATCCTCTTCGCGGATAATGCGAGCTGTCCGGACGAAAAGATTGGCGTAAAGCGGATAGGTTTCAAGGTTTACATCAGCGTCCGGCTCATTCCAGATCTCCCACATGGACACTCTGCCTTTATAACGGCGCACTGTGGCACGGACATATTTCAGCCAGGCATCCATGACCGGGCCATCTGAAAAGACCCTTGCATCCAATCCGGTACCATTTTGGGTGTAGAGCGTATTGCCATAACACAAACACATCCAGGGATGGACTCCCTGTGTCAGCAATCCGTCCACATGTTCATCCAACCAGGAAAAATCATATTTCCCCTTCTTTTTCTCTGTCCTGGCCCATCCGCTTTGCAGGCGGCCATACCCGGCTCCGGTTTCACCGATATACCGGGAAAACTGGGAAAAGTCTGAAAAACCCCGATCCAGGGTTTCTACTCCCACGCTCCAAAGGGAGGGCTGGTCCAGGCTGGAATGCTTTGGCTGGAGTTCGCCGATAACGGGCAGCGGGGCGGGATGTGCGCGAATGTTGTCCCAAGAAGCGGAAACTTTCAGATCCTGCGCAAAAGCAGCAGTTACAACGGATAAGAATAGCCCAAAGGCAAGTGCTCTTTTATTAAACATAACTTAAGCACATGACAAAATTTTAAAAATATCGAATGGTTGGGGCCTAAGAGGGTTCAGAAGCACGCTGGCTATGTGCTCAAGCCCGTACTTCATCACGCTGATGGCTCTATTCCCAGTCTTTAGT
>Ga0310695_10003876_pt1 | contig 28544 bp, 23 predicted proteins | sample RumenRJG_04DNA_FD_203882 | JGI IMG/M metagenome (GOLD analysis project Ga0310695, IMG submission 203882) | Bovine rumen microbial communities from Lethbridge, Alberta, Canada - RJG_04 (v2) (version 2) | ecosystem: Host-associated > Mammals > Digestive system > Stomach > Rumen | place: Canada... | reverse complement strand
ACTTCGATGGCGTTCTTCACCCATACGAATGCATAGCCGTTCAGTGCGTAATTATCTGCACCTGTTGCGCTTGCTGGGATGGTAGTAGCCTCGAGTGTGCCTACAAACTGTGTGGCAGGTGTCACCTCGTCGGCATCGTCGGTGGTAGGTATCAGCAGGAATGTTTTATCCTGTTCGCTCTTGTTGTAAACCAGCAGCGGCGTCTCAGCTGGAGCCACGGTGATGGCATCGCTCAGCACGGCCTCGGTATCCGTTACGCTTGCGATGGTGTAGAGCTCGGCGTCCTCATCCTCGGTGTAGAGGTTCTCATCCTTATAGAATGTAGCGTACTCGCCTGCACCTACTGTCACCTCGTAGCCGTTCAACAGCAGGAGCTCCTGACTGTAAACGGTGCCGTCGTAGGGGCTGTTCTCGTCGGTGGACTCGGCCTTAATCCAGTAGTAGCCGGGCTTCATGTCGGCAAGGAAGGCCTCGAGGGTGATGGGGTTTTCCTGGTCGTAGTCGATGGCGCCCTTTTCATTCTCTGCACCTACGAGCACCTTGATGGTGATGCCGTCGGCAGCGATGATGTTCTGAGCTTCAGCAGTGGCCAGCGGGTCGATGAGCTGGATGGTGAGTGCCTCGGCGGGCTGATACTTGCCGTCGCCGCCCTTCTTCACGACGATGTTGCCAGAGCTGGGCAGTCCGCTGAAAGCGACGGGATTCGCCTCGTCCTGCATGTCGCGCACCAGGGTGTAGTTCACCGTCACGTCGAAGGTCGGCATCTCGAACGATGCCTCGGTGAAGAGGTCCTGTTTGCTTGCCGCGTTGGTGGTCACTTTGGGACCGTCGAGGGGCTCTATCTTCATATAACGATACAGCGTGGTATTGCCGCTTTCGTACTTGGTGTAGGTCACATTATCAGTGGAGTAGCTCAGCGTAGCATCTGAGATGTTTGGAAAGCTGCTGAAGGCATTGGCTGTTGCACCATCGTCGTATTTTTGATGATAGACCGTAGATTCACCGCCTATGCCTCCCGCGCCACCAATGGCGGTAAGGGAGCCTGTCTGGATTGAAATGCTGACACCAGAGACAGCAGGGGCACCGTCTCCACCCCATTGACTACAATATTCATCGTACCCTCCATTACCACCGGCTCCGCCAGTTGCAGTGATGGTGGCATTGGCAATGGCCAACTGGCCAGAGCCTCCGATAGCGGGGGAACCTTCTGTTCCAGGGTAATTACCATCAGCACCATTGGCACCTTTGGCACCATTGACGGCGAGCGAGCCGCCGCCGGTGACGGTGAGGGTGGCGCCGCTGCCGATGATGAGTCCGTTGTTGACGGTCACGGTGACTCCCTCTTTGATGGTAAGGGTCGTGTTACCGGTCACGCTGACTGCCGAGAGCGTTGCGTCGGCTGTGTAGGCTTCCGTGGAGAAGCTGTCAGCCCATGCGCCCGTGGCTGCCGTGATGAGCAGTGCGAGCGTCATTATATATCTTGATATTGTTTTCATATATTGTATTTCTTTATGTTGTTTATACCTTTTATATTATATACGCGCGAGAGGGGTTAGAAGCCGAGCACTGGCCTGACACTAATGCTATTCGACTTACCGCTGCGGCTCCAAAAAACACTGTTGAAGCTCCACGCGCCGATGACACCGTCCTCCGTAGCAGACCAATAGTTGCCAGATATTTCCGTACCGCCGACACCAGTGGTGATAAAGGCATTCACGTTGCCGTCGTAAGTCTTGCCCACACCGTCGCCAGTCATCGAGCCGAGGTTGGTGAATATCGCCTCGTAGTCGCTCTGCTGCGCCACGGCCCAGTTAGACACGGTGGTCTCGCCCAGCGTGGTGTAGCTTGTCAGGTTGGTGCCGCGGGCGGCATCGTCGGGCAGCACTTTCAGCGTGGTGCCGGCGTAAGAGGCAGACGTCCAGCCGTTGATGGTGTTACAGTTCTGATTCGTTGCGTCCTGCAGGGAAAGAATCAGTCCGTGGCCCGTCTCCGTCACTTGGCCCAGGATGCCCACTGCGGTGCAGCCGTCGGGCACGGCGGTCTTCGCCTCGTGCAGGTGGCCTGCGGCGCACACCACCTTGCCGATATCGTCCTTCGTGGCGGCACTCAGGAGGACTATACCCCCCTTCTTCACCTTCATGCCGAGTACTTTCTTGCCGGTGAACTTGGCGGTGACGGTGTTGCCCTCGGTGACGGGGTCGGCAGACTTGCCGTTGTCGTCGAACGCTACGGTGGTCTCGCCGTTCTTCACGACGATGTTATCCTTGTCGGCCAGTGCGTCCTTGCTGAGGAAGAGGTTGCTTTCGGCGAAGTATTCCACCTGCAGCTCGACGTCGTTGGCGGGCATCTCGGCGAGCGTCCATACCTTCTTGTCGGTGTCGGGGGTCAGCGACCACTCGGTGATTTCGGGCTCGGGCTGGTAGCCATAGACCTCAATCCTGACCAATTCATCACCAACGTATTGACCTGACCCATTAGCGCCGGTCATAACAAAAGTAGACGACCCCTCCTTACTTAGATATGCCGTAAACGGTGATGTGCTGATGGTGGCATTACTAGAGGTCACAGAATATATCTTAATCCTTGTGATGGTATAGCCGTCGACAGCTGTGACAGTCACCGTTGCCTCTTTATTATATTCGTTCTGAATCCATCCATTATTATTATTAAATGCGATTGTGCCAGCTCCACCAAAGGTGACGGTGGCAATGTCGTCGAACGTCTGGCTTCCTGTGAGGAAACTGCTTGACGCATTAATCGTAGTGAGCAGCTGAGGCTCTTCGCCTGCCCATGCGCCCGTTGTCATGCTGAGCAGTGCCACGAGCGTCAGTGTTAATCGATTTAATTTTCTCATAATCGTTGTTGTTTTATTGTTTATATTGTTTTACCTTTATTATGTAGATACATACGTGAGACAAAACGGAGAAGAAGACCCTCCCCCCTGCCCCTCTCCTGTAGGGAGGGGAGTGAAAGCAAAAGCCGGGGCATCCTTGCGGATGTCTCGGCGGAAATTTTTCGGTTTCTGAGTATGAACCTTTTAAGGCTTTTGGTTCAAAAGACTGATTGTCGAGGTGAATTCTGCAATTATTTCCACTAAGCGCGGATTATCATTTCGGACGATGATGGTGGCATAATTTGTGATGCCTTCCTCATCGACTACCGATGATGTGACCGATGTGTAGAGTGCTTTCTTGTCATAGGCAGAGAACCAGCGCTCGAATAGCCGGCTGCGCAACCGCTGCTTCCCGTCACCCGTGTCGCAGATGTAGAGCAGTGTGGTATTGTTCTTGCTGAAGAACTCGCCCACTATGGTCAGCACCGTATCTTTCACCTTTCGGTCGCTGGGCGAGGGCCGGTTGTCCACGTTGACGATAATCAGGTGGTAGGCCTCGCTTTGCATCAGGCTGTCGTCTGGCATGAAACCTACAGAGTAATGTACATCGTGTTCTGTGAAGAACTCGAAGAAATTCTCCTCGTCGGCTGCTTCCACTTTGTATGGCGACTGAGCGTTGATGAGTTTTATGTCCAGACGCTTCATAGTACAAAAGTGTAGTTGGCAGGCTTGCCGGTTCGCTTCTCGTAGGTCTGCTTCATCTTCTCTTCCAGGCGTTCCACGCATTGGCGTTTCTTTTCCTTGGCCGCCATAAAGCGGGTCATAGCTTCTTCCTTCGTCATAATCCTAATATTTTATCAGTTTGAACTTCGTTCGAAGCCGCTCACGCTCGGAATAGCCCGAAATGTTTTAAGCTCTTCGCTCGCTTAATCGCGGCTTTCTGGCTGCAAAGATACGATTTAGCGAGCAGAAAACCAAGATTTTCTTGAGTTTTTTCGAGCGTGAGTATCTTCGAGGCAAAGCCTCAGAGATACGATTTAGCGAGCAGAAAACCAAATTTTATTTGAGTTTTCTCGAGCGTGAGTATCTTCGAGGCAAAGCCTCAGAGATACGACTTTTCCGCGAGATTATCGCAGTTTCCCCTCAGAATTTTATTTCCGCCCTCCCTGCATTCTGCTCCCCGCCCTCAACAGGGAGGGGCAGGGGGAGGGTCTTTATTTCCGTTTTGTCTCAGTATGTCAAAGAACACGTTGAGCGAGTAAAGAGCTTGAAGCTCGCTTACAGGCTCTTTCAATCGCCGTCGCCCAGGTCGTCGTCGCTATTGCCACCGCCGCCGGTGCACCGAGTGGTCGTGCCAACGACTTTTTTGCGGTACTCGGCTTACCGAGTGGTCCTTTTCCCCTTCTCGCCCTGCGATGCAATGACGATATGACGGTTCAGAGTCCCCTGATTCACAATAATGTGATTAGTTCTGCGTCACTTTCGACGGGTCCTCGATGGTGACAGCACCGCAAGTTCCAAAACTGCCCGCGCCGATGCTATTCTCAGCACTGCTGCCTTTCGTGGCAGTCACACTGGTCACGCCTGAAGTAATTGTAATCGTTCCGCAGCTGGATTGAGAAGTATTGTTCTTTCCTTTGCCTCCGCCGATACCGGCTGCATTTTCGCCACCTATGGCAGTGATGGTTCCACCGCTAATGGTAATATTGCCGCAACTACCATCAGATCCTCGTTTGCCTCCGCCGATACCGGCAGCAAATTGCCCGCCTGTAGCAGTCACGTTACCACCGCTGATGGTGATATTGCCGCAGTTAGCATCGTTTCCGCCACCAATGCCAGCAGCATATCCACCACCCGTGGCCGTGACGGTGCCGCCGTTGATGGTGATGGCGCCACAATCGCCACATTCACCGCCGCCGATGCCTGCATTGTAGCTTCCACCCGTGGCCGTAATGTTGCCACCGTTGATGACGATGTCACCGCAATTCTTATAGAACCCACCACCTATGCCAGTGGAGCGGCCATTGCCGCTGGCATTGAGCGAGCCTTCGCCCTCGATGGTGAGCGTCTTGCCCTCAGGCACATAGATGCCGGGATATTCCTGATTGAATCCCTTCAGCGTGTTCGTGCCTTCGAGGGTGATGGTGGCATTGCCCGCGCAGGTGATGCCGGCCCATCCATATTCAGGATTGTTCACACCATTGATGGTCACGTCCTTCAGCGTGACGGTGGTAGTAGTAGCGGGAGCTACGGGGGCTGCGATACTGATTTTGACATTGCTGGCCAATGTACCAGTCAGTATCTCACCGTCCTTGGCTTCGTAGTCGGCGGTGATGGTAGCGAGGTCGGTGCCAGAAGCCTTCTTCACCGCCTTGACGCTCTTCACCTTGCGGTCGCCGCTGTACGTGGCGGTCACCTCAGCGCCCTCGACAGCCTCGGTGGGCGAGATGGTCCACTTCCCGGCATCCTCAGTGCCCTCGGCCACTGTGATTTTGTACGTTGCGGGCTCCTGTGCCATTGCGCCCGTCGCTGCCATCAGCAGCAGGGCGAACATTGAAAATAATTTTTGTTTCATAAGCATTTGTTTTTTAATTTATTAATAAATATGTTAATATTTCAAGCTTTTGTCTATAACTACACCATAGCCCTTTTTACGTGTGCCTTAACAGGAAAAAAGCGACCGTTTCATTGACAAAACGACACAAACAAACCGCCGAGCCCATCCTTCTCATCGGATGTCTCGGCGGAAATTTTTCTTCTGGGTGTGTGGGTGCGCTTATTCCATACGTTTCATGATGTCGCACAGGAATACGTCGCTGACATTTTCGTAGTCGGCCTTGTCGTAAATGTAAAGCAGTTGAAGTTCGTCGGCAACGATGCGCACACGAATGATGACTCGCGCCCCACCGCTCTTGCCGCGCCCCTTCGAAGTAATGGCCAGCCGTACCTTTCGTGCACCGCCATCAAGCTCTACGCCCTGCATGGGATTCAGTAGTAGCGACTCCAGCAGGCGTTCGAAGTCTTGCTGTAGCGACTTGTGACGTTTCTTTAGCCGCTTATAGGCTATGCGGAAGTCCTCAGATGTTTTGACTCTCATAGTGCACGCAAGTGCTCAATGGCTTCCTCTGGAGTCATGCTGGGCTCCGCCTCTACCTGTTTCATACTGCGTTTGATGATGCGAGCCAGCTTGTAGGCCTCTTCCAACTGAAGCATTCTGTTCCAGCGTCGGGTGCTCATGCTGACGGTAACCCTTCCAGGTGTTCTGTCGATAATTGCTTCCATAATCCTAACGATTTATTAGTTTTACGGTTGCAAAGATACGATTTAGCGAGCAGAAAACCAAATTTTATTTGAGTTTTCTCGAGCGTGAGTATCTTCGAGGCAAAGCCTCAGAGATACGACTTTTCCGCGAGAACTCCAAGTTTCCCCTCAGAATTTTATTTCCGCCCTCCCTGCATTCTGCTCCCCGCCCTCAACAGGGAGGGGCAGGGGGAGGGTCTTTATTTCCGTTTTGTCTCAGTATGTTAAAGATCGCTTGTTTTTAGTCTTTTAAGACCTTTTGGTAAAGGTGTCGTTATTAGGTAAGGCTCCTGCCTCGCGGCAGAAGGATCTCTCCTTTTTGGTGCACAAATTTAATAAATTCCCCTTGAAAGAACGACAATCAAGGGGAACCTACCGGTAAATTTATACGATTTTGAAGCAGATTTTACGATTCCGAAGCTATCACAGCCCCAAAACCGCTACTCCAACGCTACCCAGCGAGGAGACGCAGCCATTCCGTCGCCGTTGTATGCATGACCCGCTTGAAGGCACCGTTGAACGTGCTGTAGCTGCGGAAACCACTATCAAGGGCCAGCTGCTGAACCGACAGGGGCTGGTGCGCAGCGACCCGCTCCTGGCAGAGACTGACGAAGTGGCGGATACGCAGGTTGTTGATATAGGCGTTGTAAGTGATGCCCTGCAGGGCGAAGTGCTTGCTGAGGTACGAGCGGTTGACGCCTATCTGCGTGGCCAGTTGCTGCAGGGTGAGGTCGTACTGCAGGTAGAGCTGCGGCTCCTCGCAATGCAGCCTGAGCAACGGCCCGATGTTATTGCGAACGGACAACGAGGTGTCAGCCTCTTCCGTCTCTTCCGTAGCGATCATCGTATCCATCGCATCGCTATCGTCGAGGGGTGTAGCGCCTGCGACGACGATATTCTCCGATGAAATGGGAAGATTTAGATCCTGCAGCGTCTCCACACGCCACAGCAGATAGGCCACGAGCGGGATGTCGCACAGCTGGATGATGAACTCGTAGGTGATGCTGCCGCAGCCCACCACGTAATAGCAGAACAGCAGCATGATGCTGGCCAGCACCAGCAGGCTCCGCCACACCTCCTTGTGCTCCAGGTCGGCATAGTTGTCGCGCAGCCAGCGCCCGTAGCGCCGCACCTCGCGCACCATATACACCGTAAAACCGATGACCGCCAGCAGGAAATAGCCCTGGATCCACGGCAACAGGGCATCGCGGCAGTTAGCAATGTTCACCCCCATCATAATGACCGGCGGCACCATAGCTAGCCACACGGGCCACAGCGGCCGGCGGCGGTCCTGCAGCATGCACAGCATGACGATGAGGACCATGGGGAGAGTGAGCAGATAGTCGAGCAGGCCACCGATGAGCATCCACAGCGTGGCCGCATCGCCTTTGGCCATCAAGATTCCAGGCAGGTACCACAGATGTCCCGCTGCCATTATGCCAAAGAACACTGCCACCCAGCGACGCAGGCGCAACGGCGGAATGATATCCTCGGCAAAGGCGTTGCCCCTCCGGAACAGCAAATAAGCACTGGCCATCAATGCCATCGTCATCGCGATGGCATATAGCATCACAAATATCAAATCTTCCTGTAACTGTTCGTACATATCGTTGAACGTTTTTGTAGTCTTTTGCCTGCAAAAGTACAACTTATTTCTGAAAACAATGCGCCTATGAACAAAAAATCAAGAGCCGAGGCGGAAAAACCTCGGCTCCACCACCGCCAACTTCTGGGAGATATAGGTCTTACCACATTCGTCACACCGTGCCAGGCACCCTGTGACCCAAACAACAAGGGGCTTGATTTTTTCAAGCTCCTTGTTATTAAATTCGATTTTCATTTTTCTCATCTTCCTCATCTTATAAAGTTCGTACGCCTACGGTTTCCCGAGGGTTTCACCGCAAAGCATTTTTCCAAGTGCTTCCGTAAAAATACGTTAAATTCACTACCGCAGTGCATTTTTCTTTTATTTTGTGCACTACTATAGTGCATTTTTTGCTATCTTTGCAACAAAAATATACGATTATGAATATTTCGCTTATTGAATTCATGGAGAGTCAATTGAAGCTAACCACTTCAACATTCCATAGGTATATGTATGACCAGGTGAGTTGGGAGTCCAGAATGTTCGGACTTATTGGACCACGTGGTGTAGGAAAGTCAACCATGATTCTTCAATACATCAAGGACAACAGAGACAAGCGGCACATGCTCTATGTCGCTGCTGATCATCTATATTTCTCAACCCACACCCTCATCGACACTGTTGATGAGTTTGTAAAAGACGGTGGTGAGCAGATATTCATTGACGAGATTCATAAATATGAGAACTGGTCACGAGAATTGAAACTCATATACGACCATCATCCAGACTTGAAGGTTGGATTCACCGGCTCTTCTATACTTGATATCACAAAAGGAGCATCCGACCTGAGCAGACGTGCTCTGATATTCACCATGCAGGGGCTTTCGTTCCGAGAATATCTGGCATTGTTTCATAACATAACCGCCCCGGTATATACCATCAACGAAATCATAGAGCACAAGGCAAAACTTGATGCCATCAGTCATCCTCTGCCACTATTCAGGGATTATCTAAAGAATGGTTACTACCCATTTGCAAACGAGGGTGGCTACGAAATGCGTTTGCGCCAGGTTATCAACCAAACAATGGAAGTTGATATTCCCCAATATGCGAATATGAACGCCTCTACAGGCCGAAAACTGAAAAAACTATTGGCTGTCATAGCACAAAGCGTTCCTTTCAAGCCTGTCATGGAGTCATTGGCCACCGTGATAGGTGTAAGTCGTAATGTACTGCCAGACTACTTCTTATACATGGAGCAGGCTGGTATGATAGGACAACTGCGTGACGACACTGGTGGCATACGTGGCTTAGGGAAGGTTGAGAAAGTCTATCTTGACAATACGAACTTGGCCTATCTTCTTGGGCATGAGAGTACTGATATTGGCAATATTCGCGAGACGTTCTTCTATAACCAGATGCGTGTCATGACCGATGTCATTAGTTCACGTATCAGTGATTTCGAAATAGACGAAAAAACCTTTGAGGTTGGTGGCAAGAAGAAAAAACAAAAGCAGATACAAGATACTGCCCAAGGCTACGTTGTCAAAGATGACATTGAAACAGGCTATGGCAACATCATCCCTCTCTGGCAATTTGGATTGACCTATTAACTATCCGTCAAAATTTATAAAACAGAAAAATTGGACTCCCATCAAAAGTCACACCGTGCCAGGCACCCTGTGACCCCGTCTTCACGGCCACGATGGCCCGCAACAGTTCGCGGTGCCTGCGCCTTCTGTAGCATCGTCTGCCACAGGTCGGGCTTCTGCTTCAGCATCCGAAGGCTCGTCAACATCTTCCATCTTACATCTGCCATCTTCTCTGCAGAGCAGAGTGTGGCGTTGCAACTTGTTTGCGACGGCAAAGGTAGAATCCGATTTTCCGATTGACAAAACAAAAAAAATCCGACTGAATTTCTCAAGGAAACTCAATCGGATGATTGTAATCGGATAACCCTTAAAAAAGTTACTGCTTTATAGTTTTACTTCGTAGGTGAAGTCGTTGTCCTGGCCGCCGGTGCCGTTGGTTTGATGCCAGCGGATGATGTATTTGCCCGTGATGCCACCTTCCTGGGCTGCACCCTTCAGAATGCTGCTGTTCTTGTCGAAGATGGTTCTCGACTTCTGTACCCAGGTGCTGATCTCGTCCTTCGAGTCGGCCTTGAGGTGGTTCTCCTTGCGGGTGAAGAAGACGTTGTTGTGCCAGAAATACTGCGGCAGCTTCTGTGCCAGATAAGCCTCTGCCTTCGAGTTGGCAGGCTCAATGGTCATTGCCCACTCCTGCTTGTTGCGTGGCGGACATATCACGGTCGACTTGAACTTATGCTCGTAGGGCACGGGCAGGTAAACCTCCCTGCACGCAAAGACATCCTTTGTGTAGGTCAGCCATTCGTCGACTACCTTGAAACGGGTGTTGAGCTTCACATCGGCAGCGGTGCTTTGCACCTGCCATACCCATGCATGCTGGACAGTGCAGGTCTTAATGGAAATATCCTTGGTACCCGTATGCGCGTCGCTGAATAGATTATATTCTGCGATGGGACGCCCTGCTATGTAACCGAATTGCAACTGGCCTGTGCTGGTATTGGCACTAACCGAAGCCCTCAGGTCGGGATTGAACCTCGATACCGACGAACCCCATGTAAGTTGGCCAGAGAGATTACCCATGGGTCCTGACGAACTGGCACCAACGTTGGCACCCAGCGAAGCCGAGAACGACTCCATGACGGTGACGCCACCCGACGTGCTGTTTTTGGGGGTGTAGTCAACCAACTGACACTTTAGGTCCTGCAAGCTGCAATCCATTTTTAGCTCCCTCATATAAGGTCCATAGATTTTCCGAACAGGCCCCTGAGTTTCTTCAGCTTCCATGCCGGCGCCTGGAATTGGGGTCTTTATTACTTTCTGAGAAGCTTTCCATAGAGGGAAATACTGTGGATCATACCAGTCGCGCTTTCCTGAAGGGCCACATCCCAATTTGTCGTTTTCGGCAGTGACGTTGAGTTTCACGCAGTAGAAGTCGCACTTCTTGTCTGCCGAATAGGCCGTCCAGACGTCGTAGCGAAGCTGAATAGGATGATTGATACCGTCGGTTCTACCTGCGGTGGGCTGGAAATAGAGCTCGTGGTTATCGCCCCTCAGAATGAAGGTCTGTGCCTTGCTTATGGTTTGCAGTGTGGCGTCGCCGCCAGCCCTGCGGGCTATCAGGGCCTGCACCTCAGCCGCTTCTTCCTCCGTCGTCTCGGGCTCGTCGCTGTTCAGCCACTCTGCCATGTCGTCAGCCTTACGCCCGAAATAGTAGTCATTCAGGTCGTTAGGATTCTCTACCTCCACGGAAATGATTTCGGTTTCACCCTCCTGGCCTTCTTTTTCCACCTCTATGTCGATGGTCTGCTTGGTGGGGACGCCCTCGCGCTCGTTCATGCTGAGATAGACGGTCTGCCCACGGAGGGCGATAATCTCATAGCGGTCGTTCACCTCGTCTTCTATCATGTCCGCAAAGGGGGTGGCTTCGCTCCACTGACAGATACGGCGGATAGCATCGGCAGGCAGATACTCAGCGACGATTTCTGACGCTCCTGAATAGGTGTAAACGGCGGCTGCCACATACTGGCAGAAATAGTCCAGGTCAGCCAATAGCGGTTCTACGAATACGATGGAACCTCCTTTGGCTATGACGCGAATGATGTTCAGGTAATCTTCATTCGTAAGCTGCTTAATCTGACTATTGTGCATCACCACCACTGCCAGGTTCTCATCTGACAATGATGCCTTCTTCGTGGCTCGTGCCACCACTGCCTTGCCTTCGCCGGTATAGTTGGCGTCAAAGACATAGGCGGGACGCTCTATCAGGGTGGCCAACTGGTCAGTCGTGGGGAGATCAGGGAACTCCTCATAATTCTCCTCTTCGGCTGTGGGCCTTACAGACACATTATCCTCATTGGCCACACAGGCTGTCAGCATAAGACCGCAGGTCAAGGTGGCGGTCAGCATCCAAAATTTGTTCTTTGCCATAGTTTAGTAATTTTAAATATAGTTAGTTATATAGAATATAGTTTTGTCATTACGAATTTAGAATGATGTCGCAAAGATACGGAAAAGTTTTTGAAAAAGCAAGGATTTAGCCCGTTTTTCTTTGTCAGCCCTTCACATAGCCGGTAATCCACTCGGCAAAGGGCTTCTCGTCGGTGGTCAGCATGCCGAACCACTCTTCCGTCAACAGCACCTTCAGGTTCTTCGCCGGAGCAAAATGGTCACAGGGTGCCTGTCCCCCTGTGCGTGCCAAATAAGTGCATGGCATTCGGGATGCGTCCCAAAAGCGTGGGGGTACACAGAAAAATCAGGCTCGGTGTGACACAAAAAGCAAAACCGCCGAGCCCATCCTTTCGGATGTCTCGGCGGATATTTTAAGGGGAAATAATGTAACTATTTGACTTCGTTTGCCAAAGTACTGGGGTCTCGTCTTACATCCCAGAATGCAACGATATAGATGGTGTCGCCGTCGATGCTATAGACAATCTTATCGAGGTGGTTCATCACATAGCTTCTGTACATCACTGTGCGTTCCTCTAACAGAGGCTCGACTGGACCGATGTAGGGAGTATCTTCTATGAGACGGCGCGTTTGGCGCACTTCTTTCATGAACTCGTCGCGCCTCCGTTTGCCGAACTCCTTTCTGATGTACTTGGCTATTTGGCGAATTTGCTGCTTCGCCTGCTCGGTAATGATGGATTTCATATACCATCAGCTATTTCAAGTTCGCGGTCATCCGCAGCGAACTCCATTTCCAACTCATCCATCGCCTCGTCGAAGTCATACACGCGTCCCTCGGCGATGTCACGTTCACTCTGGTCAATCATTGAGTTAATCTCTTCCTTCGTGTAAGGTCGCATGGGTTGCTGTGCCACAGTAGACTTCATACTATCAATGATAAATGACACGAGCTCCAGCTTCTCGCTGTAGTCCAAGTCCTTCACCATGTTCCAGTAGTAGCTCATGGGGTGCGACGTGCGTCTTCTTGCGGTTGTTGTTGCCATAATCGTTGTTGTTATACGTTTCCGCTGCAAAGATACAATTTTTCTGCGAATTAACAAGTATATCCCCAGCAAAACATTTTTTGCATAATTCTCCGCCATATAGGTTAATCCGCTGATTTACAGAGAGATTATGGCGGAGGATTTTATGGGCTACGGAGGTATTTGTCGTGAGACTGGGGGTATTTTTTGTGAGGCCGATGGTAATTATCGTGAAGTCGAACCTAAGCAGTCATGAAGCCGGACTTAACGACTCTGCCACTTAAGTGGTAGGGTGCTAGGACTAAAGTAGCAGATATTTGCCACATAAGTGGCAGAGTCTTAGGACTTAAGTGGCAGATTAATTAGAGCGGACTTATCTGGTGCTTACGTCCGCGTTAAGAAGCGATATAACAGGAGTAAAAAACAGCAACTTTTGGGTAGTTGATTTAAGGTAAATACCTTGCAAACAGGGGATTTTTGTAGTATTTTTGCAGTACAAAATGACAAAAGCTATGAGGATATTTGATTTCTTTACCAAATGGAAGCAGAAGCACTCGGTGAGTGTGGATGCTGTGAAAGAGCAGACCAAAATGGTCTTGGAACGACTTGAAAAAGTCGAGAGTGAATTATCTGGTTTGCAGGCTGATCCTAACCATCGGAAAACTGAGGGCAGGACGCGTGATTCGGCGAAGGACCGCTACGAGGAGCGGCAGCAGCAGATGCTAAGACCCATTCACGACATGGCGGCATTTGTGATCGAGAACTTCGAGTTCCGCCATAACATCGTGCGCGACCTCTATGAGTATCGGCGGAAGGGTTCGGATAATGCCTGGAAGCTAATCGACAAGCGCCAGCTGAACTCCATCAACTGCCGGATTCAGGACGAAGGTGAGATTTTCGTGCTATCCAGCTATGTGAAGCAGCGTATCGAGAGTGAACTGGCAATGGATTACCACCCTGTGAGGGCCTATCTTAATAAGGTACGCGGGCGCTGGGACGGCAAGACAGACTATATTGCCGACTTTGCCCGTCGCATCAGCAGTTCTGACTATTGTCAGCGGATGGTGCGCATCTGGCTGCGGGCGGTTGTCACCCAGTGGCTCGGAGCGGACAAACAGCATGCCAATGCCGTGATGTTGTTGCTCGTCAGTCCTCAGCAGGGCTTGGGCAAGAGCACCCTCTTCACCTCGATGCTGCCTCGGGAGATTGCCGACTACTACACGGACGACTTCAAGATCAATGCCAAGGGCAATGCCTATCGGAAGATGGTGGAGTTTGCCATTGTGAGCCTCGATGAGTTCGAGAAGATTGGCAGGAAGCAGATGCCCGAACTGAAGTCGATGATGCAGACGCTGAAGCCCAGTTTCATCGGAGCCTATCAGAAGAATTTCAATCAGTTGCCGCGTATCGCGTCGTTTGTGGGCACCACCAACGAACGTCATGTACTGACAGACCGTACTGGTTCGCGTCGTTTCCTCATCTTAGAGCCTGACGGCATTATCAAGGTGGAAGATATCGACCATGACCAGCTCTATGCCCAAGTGTTGCACGAGATTGAAAACGAAAAACTGCCCCACTGGTTCTCGAAGGACGAGGAGACGGAGATGGAGAAGCACAACAAGGACTACTATGTGCTGACGGACGTAGAGCGGTTGTTCCTTCGCTATTTCAGTATTCCAGAGAAGGAGGGTGAGGGCGTGTTTATGAGTGGACCTGAGATTATGCAGGAGCTGGAAAAACACTCGCAGAAGACGATGGCCGGCGTGACAGCCAATGCCTTCGGTCGTTCCATGACGCGACTTGGCTTGAGGCGCGTGGGTCATCATGATACCGACGGCTATTGGGTCCGGGCGGCGTAACGAGGCACAAAAATCCTCCGCCATCATTCTGCTGTCTTTCAGGCAGTTAGAACGGGTGGCGGAGGATTTTTTAATTTTTTATTTTTTTAATTTTTTAATTTTATAATTTTTCCCACCCGTAACGATAATAGACGAAGGTCGAACCCTGCTTTTTGCAGTAGTATTTTGAGAATTCCTCCGCCGTCAGTTCGTCAAGCCATTTCTGGGCGCGGTATTCCGTAATGTTCAGTGCGTATTGTAACTGTTTGCGGGTGATGGAATGATGCTCCTTCAAGTAGTTATCGAGGAACTCGACAATCTGTTCGCGCGTGTATGGCTTGTTCCTGCCAGCCGCCCCACGACCATTTTTGTTTTGGGTGAAAATCCTGTCCTTCAGCGCTTTCACGAAACTGGGGTCGGGCGTGAAGCTGACACCTTGCACCTCCACATCGTTGGCCGTAATCTTATTGGGATCGGTGAAATGGGGCTTGATGGGGTTGCCCTCCTCATCGTGCTTCGTTTTCAGACCTACTTTCATCTGGAACGTGCCAATACCGTCAATGCGGAACCGATTGTTAGCACGCAACTGCTCGACAATCTCATCCTTCAACACGCTGAGCGACGACTGCATGATGATGTTGTTATAGGTGTTGTGATACTTCAGATGAGCCAGAAACTCTTTCTCGCTCATCGTGCCATTGGGCATATGACGCACCTGATAGGTGGTCTTCCCCTCCGCATCGGGCAGAGGGTTCGGGAATACGCCGTAGTTAATCTTGTTTGCCATGATGGACATTATTGATTTAATGGAAAAACCTTCTTTCCCTCGAAGAAGGATAGGTCAACTCTGGCCTTTATATACTTCTTCGCCATCAACGATGGTGGCTATGATGTGGGCCTGTGCCACCTTCTCGATGTCGTCGTGCAGGAAGTCGCAGTCGAACACCGCCATGTTGGCAATCTTGCCGAACTCGATGGAACCCATCCGGTGCTCCTGACGGAACTGACGGGCGACGTTGATGGTCATGGCACGCAACGACTGTTCACGGGTGATGGCTTCCTTGACATTACGCGGTTGGCATATACCGCCCAACATTTCTTTTGGAGTATTGCGCTTCTCGGCCATGTAAATGCTGTATTTGACATTCATCATCGGGGAGACAGGGAAGTCGGAATGGAATACCACGTTAGCGCCTGCATCGTAGAACGACTTGATGGGATAGGCCTGATCTGTTAGTTCCTTGCCAACGTAGGAAACTTCCTGTTCGTAAGGACCTCCGGGAATCTTCGGAGTCCACAGCGGTGCAACAGCGGGTATGGAGCCTGTTGCGCCCATACGGCGGATATCCTCATCGGTGACGAAGTGCAGGTGAGCCAGCACATTGCGCTGGTCAAGGTCCCCAGTAATCTTCTCGGCATCCTCAATACAGTCAAGCATGAAGTGGGTAGCACCACCACCCTCGGAGTGTACATGGACAGACATGCCCTCCTTGTCGGCTTCGACAATCAGTTGAACCATCTTATCGTGGTCGTTGAAGCGCTCAACACCGTGATAGCCAGGCTGGTCGAGGTAATCCTGGTTTTGCCAGGCTGTGTGGGCTTCGGTCACACCGTCGAGGAACGCTTTGGCACCAACGATATGGAAATACTCACCACTCAGTTCAGCACGCTGTGCGGCAATGCGGGCAATCTCTGCCTTCGGATCGGCAATATTATCGGTGACATACATGTAAGCATAGGTACGCATCTTCAGTTTGCCTTCTTTCTCCAGTTCATGGTAGGCCTTGGGCGAATCGTGATAGACTACCTCAGCACCAGCATCAGCGACAGCGGTAAAGCCGCTGCTAAGAGCGAAATCCTGCCAAGCGAGCAGATAGTTTTTGGCATCCTCCAATGTAGTGGGAAGTTTTGGTACGATTTCGAATACGGGAGCTTCACAAACATATCCGTCTGGCTCGCCGTTCTCGTCAACGTGTACCTGTTCATAGCCGTATTTCTTAGCGTAGGCTGCATCGATGCCGGCCCACTCAAGTGCCTTCGTGTTGAGCAACATGGAATGTCCACCGCCGGTATGCATGAACAATGGCTTGTCTGTACAGATGTCGTCCAGATAGGCCTTGGTGACGTATTCTTCATTCTCCACCCATCCTGATGCTAAATAGAACTCGCGCTGCGGGTTCTTGGCAATAAACTCCTTAATGATCTCGCGGTATTTGGCATAGTCGGTCAAACCCACCTGCCCCAGGCTGGCCTGTCCGATAAAGCGGTCGCCTGCCAGATGGCCGTGACTGTGCGACTCAAGGAATCCGGGATAGACGTAGTTTTCACCGTAATCCAGCACCTTAGCGTCTGCACCAGCGAGCTTTTTTGCTTCCTCTGCGCTGCCGATATAGGCAAACACACCATTCTTCACTAATGCAGCCTTGGCAAAGGGTCGCTTCTCATCCATCGTAATGATGTTGCCGAATATAAGTGCTTGTTTCATAGTTGTTTATTTTTGATGGTTTTTGCGTTTCACTTCGTTCCGCCACCAAGAGCTATATACAATGCGATGACGGCTTCGGCACCTTTATACATATTCATGGCAGAGGAAAGCTGGGCATCCAGCAGAGACTCCTGGGCACGCAGCACCTCGATATAGCTGGCCTTACCATTGTCCATCAGCTCGTGGGTACCGGTGTAGGCCTCGTGGAGCACCTGCACCTGACGCTTGAAGAAGCGGTGCTTCTCGCGGGCTGCCATACAGTCTGCCATAGCCTCGTTCACCTCGTTACCAGCGTTGATGACTAACTGGACGTACTTCTTCTGCAGGTCTTCCTCGGTGAGCTTGGCAATCTTCTTGTTGGCAATCAGCTTGCCACGGGCAAAGATGGGCTGTGTGAGCGAACCAATGGCGGAGAGCAGCATCTTACCGGGATCGACAATCATACCGCCTGCCGAGTTGGTCCATCCGGCTGAACCACTGAGGTTAATGCTGGGATAGAAAGCGGAACGCGCGGCTGCCGTGTTGTAGAAAGCCTCCTCCATAGCGTGGTTGGCCATGCGGATGTCAGGACGGTTCTCCAGCATCTGGGCGGGAACACCAATCTTCAGGTACTTGGTATTGAACATACGTTCGTCGGCATCACCCTGGGCCTCGGCATGATGGAGCATGGAGCTGCCCCACTTCTGGCGCTCAATGTGCTGCGGACTGACACCCAACAGCTTGCAGATAGCATTCTCGACGGAACGGATGTTACGGCGGGTATCGACAATCTGCGTCTTGACGTTCAGGTAAGAAGCCTCCATCTGGTTGACGGCGGTGCTATAGGCCTTGCCGTTCTCCCAAAGGGCCTGCTCGGTCTCGAGCGACTTGTTCCACAGGCTATCGGTCTGCAGGAGGATTTCCAACTGGCGGTCAAGCACCTGCAGCATGAGGTACTGCTGGGCTGTAATGGAGATGAGGTTGGAGCGCGTGGCCTCCTCATTCATCTGAGCCTGCAACAGCACGGCCTTGGCGGCACGCTTCTTGTTGGTGATGGAACCGAACACGTCAATGTCCATCGACAACTGCAGCGGCAGGTTGTAGGTCTTGGTGGCTGCACTCTTGTCAAAACTGGAGAGGGTGCCCTGAGGCGCAAAGACCAGAGAGGGCAGGTAGGCCATCTTGGCAGCGGTCAGTGAGGCCTGGCTCTTTTCAACGGCAATACGAGCTGAGTTGAGGTCGGTATTGTTGGCCAGCACCTGCTCGATGAGCTGCTGAAGCAACGGGTCGGTAAAGAACTCGCGCCAGGACATCTGGGCAATGGTACTCTCGCTGGTGGCAGCCTTGATGTTAGCATCCTGTCCGAAGGCATCGGCAGGCGTCGTTGTTTTCTGCTCGTACTTATTATATATGCCGCAGCCCGTGAGCATAAGACTCACGGCTGCAGCGACGAAGATACTTTTATAATTCATAATTCATAATGCATAATTTATAATGATCACGTTCGGAATAGCGGAAGCAAATTTTTCACTTTTCACTCTTCACTTTTCACTTTAATCTCTCCCTGGAACTTCTCGTGTAGCTTCTGGAACACGATGAAGAAGGCGGGAACGACGAAGAGCAGGGCTACAGTACCTATACTCATACCGCCGATAACACCCAGGGCGAGGGCACGGTTACCATTGGCACCGGCACCACCCTCAATAACAAGGGGTATCATACCGATAATCATCGTAGCAACGGTCATCAGGATAGGACGCAGACGCTCCTTACAAGCCTCAAAGGCTGCCTCGGAAATGCTCAGTCCCTGCTTGCGACGTTCAGTGGCGAACTCGGTAATCAGGATGGCCGTCTTGGCCAACAGACCAATCAGCATGATGACACCGGTCTGCAGATAGATGTTGTTATCCATGCCCGGAATACCCTGGGTATAACCCAAGTAGGCAAATACGAAGGCTCCCATCAGACCGAACGGTACGCTGAACAGCACGGCCCACGGGGTAAACCAAGAGTTGTAGAGCGAAGCCAGGATGAGGTAAATCAGGATAGCGCAGATGACGTAGATAAGTGCCGTTGCATTGGAGCCGGCAGTCTCTTCTACCTCACGCGACATACCGCTATATTCGAAGGCTGCCGTTGATGGCATCTCTTTCTCGAATACCTCAGCTATGGCTTTGTGAGCATCACCCTCAGTGTAACCACTACCAGGCTTCACGATACAGGTGATGGCCTGGAACAGATTGAAGTGCTCAATATTCGAAGGACCTACAATCTCTTTCAATGAGACGAACTCGGAGATAGGAGCCATCTTTCCATCCTTCACCTGCATGAAAATGTTCTGCAGCGACTGTGGGTCGAGACGGTACTCTGGTGAGGCGGCGGCCATGATGCGATAGACTTTACCAAATTGGTTGAAGTTTCCAATATAGGCACCGCCACAGAAGGAGCCAAGTGTATTGAGCACGGCTTCAGGCGTCACACCGGCACGATCGCACTGGGCTGGATCGACATCTACCTGATACTTCGGGAAACGTTCTGAGTAGGTTGATACGGCAGAACTAATCTCCGGACGCTCTGACAGCTTGGCTAAGAAATGCTCTGTCTGCTTGGCAAATTCCGACAGGTTACCATCGGTGGGGTCCTGTACGGCCAGCATAATATCGTTACTCGTTCCATAACCGGGAATCTGAGGCAACTCAAAAGGAATCACCACCAAGTTCTTAAGGTCTTGACAATCAAAGTAGAAACGGTACCACACAAGGGTTAGGAAATGATCCATGCCAGGACGCTCGTCCCAGTTCTTCAGGCGAACTACCATTGTAGCATAGTTTGAACCGGCACCCGTTATCATGCCATAACCACAGGCTACAGCGTAACTCTCCAGTTCGGGAATCTTCTTCACCTTAGCCTCCACCTGTTTCACCATCTCACGGGTCTGCTGTAGCGTGGTACCCTCAGGAGCCTGTACCTCAACCAGGAATACGCCCTGGTCCTCCTGTGGCACGAGACCTGAAGGCAGGCTCTTCATGAAGAACACCAACAGCACAGCAGCCAGGGCCAGCAGCCCCCATGACAGAATGGGGCGCTTGATGAACTTCTGCACGGCTGCGCTATACTTATTATATATGGCATTGTAGCTGACCTCATAGGCTTTCTTGGTATAGTAGGTCAGGCCCTTGCCTTCCTTCTTGCCTTCCGTGACGCGCATCATGATGGCACAGAGGGCAGGACAGAGCGTCAATGCTGAGATACACGACAGACCGACAGACGAGGCAATGGTGACACCGAACTGAGTGAAGAACGTGCCCGAAGTACCTGGCATGAACATCACGGGGACGAACACCGCCATAAATACTAAGGTACACGAGACGACGGCTACCGACACCTCACTCATGGCTTGGCGCGTAGCCTCACGCGCATCGCTGATGCCATTCTCCATCTTCGCCATGACGGCTTCCACCACCACGATGGCATCGTCCACCACCGTACCGATAGCCAGCACAAGAGCGAACAGTGTCAGGATGTTGAGCGAGAATCCTGATACCGAAACGATGGCGAATGTGCCTAACAGCGACACGATAATTGAGATAGAAGGGATGATGGTGGCCTTGAAGTTCTGTAGGAAGAAGAACACCACAAGCACCACGAGGATAATAGCGATGACAAGCGTCTCCACCACATTGTGGATGGCAGCGAACAAGAAGTCGTCGCTGGTCATTAGTGTCACGAACTCCAGTCCAGCAGGCATCGTCTTCTTCAACTCTTCAAATGTCTGGTTGATGCGGGCATTCACCTCCGTGGCGTTGGCACCCGGTGCCGCGAATACCAAGTTCATGGAACCCGGCTTGTCCATGATGTTCGAGGAGAAGTTATAGCTCATGGCACCAATCTCTACTTCAGCCACATCACTCAGGTGCAACATACCGCCGCCACTGGTGCGTAATACGATGTCATTGAACTCTTCGATGGTCTTCAGCGTACCCTTGTACTGCATAGAATACTGGTAGGAGTTGCCCGACTGCTCGCCCAACGTACCGACTGCTGAGACAAAGCTCTGTCCGCCGATGGCGGCGAAGACATCATTAGGTGTCAGCCCGTACTGGGCCATCACGTCGGGCTTCAACCAGATGCGCAGGGCGTAGGTGTTACCAAAGCTCTGTACGTTACCTACACCGGTGATACGCATCAGGCGCGGTTTGATGTTGATGTCGACATAGTTCGACACAAAGTCCTCGTCATATTTGCCGTCGGAACTCCTCACGGCGAAGATCTGCAAGATGTTGTTCTGGCGCTTCTCCACCTTCACACCTACCTTGTTCACGTCGGCAGGCAGCAGGGCCTGAGCACGGGTTACGCGGTTCTGCACGTTAACCGTAGCCATGTCGGGGTCGGTGCCCTGCTTGAAATAGACGTTGATTTCCACATCACCATTCGACGAGGCTTTAGAGGTCATATAGGTCATATCATTCACGCCATTGATGGCCTCCTCCAGCGGCTGGATGACCGATTTCATCACCGTGTTCTCGTCAGCACCAGTGTAGCTGGTGCTGACATTGACCGTAGGCGGTGCAATGTCGGGATATTGCTCTACTGGCAGCGTGCTCATCGAGATGTAGCCCACCAGCGCTATCACTATCGAGATGGCACACGCCATCACGTATCTATTGATAAATATATTGTTCTTCATAATTCAAATTAGTAATTACCAATTACTCATTTCTCATTAAAAAGTACCTTCATTCCTTCCGTCACATTGTTGGCACCAGTAGCCACAATCACGTCGCCCACCTTCAGACCGCTGGTAATGATGAAGTCCTTACCATTACCTGTGTCTGCCGTCGTCACCTCGATGGCGGTAGCGGTGCTATCGGCCTGCACCTTATACACCTGAGCCTTATCCTGCAGGCGCACTACTGCATACTGCGGAACGATGATCACATCTTTCTCGGCGAAGTTCATCACCACCGTGCCCTGGATGCCCGAGTACAGATGACCTTCAGGATTGGGGAACGACACCTTGCTGGTCAGCGAACCCGTCGAGGTATTCACGACACCGGTCAGACTGACCACGCGCCCCTTGTGCGGATACTCCGTACCGCTCTTCATGATAAATGTGGCTTCGGGCAACTGGTCAATCAGCTTGTCCATATCTGATGCCTTGACACCTTCCTTCACCATGGTCTCTATGATAGCCTCGGTCACCGAGAACTCAGCATACATCGTCGTATTGCCGCTCAGCATGGTGAGCTGGGTCATGGGCGACACCTGGTCGCCGACACGAACGGGAATCTCGCCAATGATACCCGACACCGTAGCCGTGATGGTACAGAAGCCCAGGTTCACCTTCGCGCGGTTCACCGATGCACGAGCCTGAGCCACAGCAGCCTGTGCCTGCTTGTACGAGTTCTCCGAATTGTTCAGCATGTAGCTGCTCACAATCTTCTTCTCAAACAGGTTCTTGTTCGACTCATACTCCAACTTAGCAGAGTTCTCCTGCGCCAGAGCAGCCTGCAGGTTAGCCTGGGCGGCCTCCAGTTCCAGCTGGGCATTGCGCGAGTCAATGATGAAGAGTGTCTGTCCTTTCTTCACCATCTGACCCTCCGTCACGCAAATCTTCATCAACTGGCCGCTCACCTGTGGCGTTACCGTCACGTCGTTCTGGCCTTTCATTCTGGCACTAAACCGGTAGGGCAGTTCAATGTCTGATTTCTTCACTGTCATCGTCTCAAACGATGATTCCGTCATTTTGGGCTCTTCTATACCGCATGATGATAATGCTGCGACACCAAGCGCGCATGCCCACATGAAAAGATTGTTTTTTGTCATTTTTATAGTTATTTGTATATCGTTTTGCCATAGATTAATAGCATATTGCCGACAAAGATAAACAAAAAAAATCGAATAACAGCCACAAAAGTATCAAAAATTTCGATTTTGCCGATTATTGCCAACAAAAAACATCGGCCCGAGGCGGTAAAGCCCAGAGCCGATGCAATTATCTGTAATAGATGTTTACTTTTTAGGTTCGAAATCAATATCGCTGTCCATTTCGAAAATCTTGAAATCTCCCTCAGGAGTATAGCCTTTTGCATCAGCAAAGACGTAAGTCTTATGATCCGCTCTCCTTGGACCCATCTCAATCTCAATCGAATAGGTCGCATTTGCGGGCAGACCAAACTTTACAGACTTACCATACTTGGTAGACACAGTCTTGTCAACAACAACCTTATTGGTTTTCGTGTCAATAGCCTTAACTGCAAAGATATGAAGCTTCTTACCATCATCTTTACCATTATCTGTACTATTAGCTTTAATCTCCACGAATCCAGCCGCATTACGGTTAGGAGCAGGAACAGAAATCTTCTTGGCAGCAATAGGATTAGCAGGAGTGCGCTCCACAACGTCCAGTCCATGAGAAGGCAAGAAATAACTTGACCAAGAAACTCGGGGCTGAGCTTCGAACTGTACATCGATGGAAGAATCAGCAGTATTAGGTTTGGTTCCGGTAACCTTCCAAATCCAGTTTTCATGAACGGGGAATGATTTCTTGAAGTTTACGCCATTAGACACCTCAATGCCACCAGAAACACTTGAAACCAAATAAGGACGCCAGCCGTTATCACCGTCAGGAACTCTGATGATATGACCTACAGTTGCTCCGGAAACGTACGGATTAACCTCGTATTGCTCAACCTTGAATTGCTCCGTCTTCGAATAGCCGGCACCAACACCGAGACTACCCTCTGCGTTACCACCCACTGAAGGACCACTTGCAGTATCAAATCCTGCACTAGTACCACCAGATACATTACCGTCAATGCTGAAGTCGCGAGTGATGCTGACTTGCTTTTCCGGTTTGACATCACCTGGCTTCAGCTCTCCACCAGCAGTTACCTGAACCTGATAATTGCCAGAGGTTACCTGAGGCGTTGACCAGAACTTACACTCGATGGGGAAGAAGAGATAGCTGCGACGGTCGCGTCCGGAACCATGATCGTGCTTCTTCCATCCTATCAGAGTCTCTGTGCAGTCCCAATATACCGATGCATCTACAACATAGTAGTCAGCTCCGGGCTCATTACCCTCCGGGAATCTATACACCGGCTTGAAGTGATAGTTACACGTTACGCTAAGAGGACAGTCGTCCCAGTCATTTGAACGGCCTGCATTATCGTAACTTTCAAATCTTTCTTGTTTGAAAGCTTGGGCTGTTTTGTCAATACCTGCCAATGTCGCAATATTAAGCTTCGAATCATCCTGTGCTTCAGCTCTTCTGGGTGCACTTGCCGATTCATCATCTAATTCGGCATCGGCAGCAATAATCTTCTTCTCCAGGTCTTCGAGGTATGCCATATAGTCAGCATATTTCTTTTCAATCCTCTCAACCCACTGAGCAAAAGCCTTCAGTCTCAGATACTCCTCGGGAGCAACATCCCAAATGTTATCCGATGCGATAGAAGCGGGAACAGCATCGGCTGTTTCTTCTGTAGTGTTGTAACTGACAAACTGATCGCCAAAACCTGTGAGTCCTATCAGTTCCAGGTTCTCATAATCAGCATTGGCATCCATGTTCAGCTCTTCAGCATATTGCTTCACATTAGCTTCTTTTGGGTCAACGAGCAGCAGCATACCATAGTTTTCGCCGAGCACCTTGGCAATATTAGCCTTGTTGGCTTCAGTAATCTCATTGGTGATTACCACTGCCGTCTCGTTAGTTACCGTGTTAAATTTCACTTTCGGCAACCAGTACTTAATCGCAGCTAGTTCGTTGGCATCAAATGCGCTCTCATCACATAACAAGGCTACCTCGTATTCGACAGGTTCAAACGCATCGGCAATCTCCAGTGCTTCAACGATTTCTTCTTCTTCCAGTGTCGGCGAGCCGGCATTGTCTTCGTTCGAGACACATGAAGTAAACGCGATAGCCGCACCGCAGGCAAAAATGGCGGTCAGCATCCAAAATTTAATTTTTCTCATGTTGTAATCATTTTAAGTTAAACCTTATTTATTATTATTATTGATAATGATTTTAAGTTATCATTGTTTTGCAAAGATAAACATAATTTTAAAAAAACAACCGCAAAAGAGCGAAAAAAATCACTTTTTGCAGATTTTGAAACTGTTTTGCTGATTTTGAAACTCAAGCCCCCTCATTCTTAGCCTTTATTACGCATCCAAACAGTTACCGACTGACCCGTGCGTTGCTTGAAAGCCAGACTGAAGGTGCTGTAGCTGCGGTAGCCGCTGGCGATGGCCAGTTGCTTGGCAAGGATGGGCTGTTTGGCCTCGACACTCTTGTGATAGAGGTCCATGAAGTGGTTGATGCGGAGGTCGTTGATATAAGCATTGTAGGTAATGCCACTACGCGAGAAATACAGACTGAGATAAAGTCGGTTGGTACCAATGATATGGGCCAGTTGGTCCAGGGTCAGGTCATGTTGCAGGTAAAGTTTCGTGGCCACACAGTGATCTTCCAGCAGTTGCTCGATATTAGCAGGAATGGCAAGTTGCTGCGGCACCTGTTCCTGCTTTAGCAAGCCAACAAGTTCGAGCGGCGGCTGTGGTTCGGCAGGAGTGCTCTCCAGCAGGGGGAGTGTGTCAACCCGCCATAGCAGGAAGATGATAAAGGCGAGTTCGATGAGTTGTACGAAGGTGCTGGCTATAATATGCTGCGACAAGAACCCGTCGCTGATGATGATCATCAAGATGACCAGCACCAGCAGGTGGCTCACCCACACCTCCTTATGCTCCAGGTCGGCATAGTTGTCGCGCAGCCACCGCCCATATTTCCTGACTTCAAACACCATATAGATGGAAAAGAACACATAGACCATGAAAATGTATGCGATGGACAGTTCTATGAAATAGCCATGAGGATAGAAGAAATGCAGCATCGTAAGCACCACATAGGGTATCGTTGCCAGGACGATGGGCCAGACGGGACGCTTACGGTCTTGAAGCATGGCAAAGAGCATACCGGGAAGGGTGGTCAGCAGTGCCAGACTGTCAAGCACGGCAAACACCATGCACATCACGGAATAGATCTCACCGGAAAAGATGTAGAACAGTTCCCACCACACATGTCCTAAGAACACAAAGGCAAAGAAAATGGCTGTCCAACGGCGCACTGCCACCGGTGGCGTAATGGCTGGCGCAAAGATGCTCACCCTACGCAGCCAGAGGTAGATGCAGGCAAGCAGGGCTACCAGCGCCGTTCCTCCATAGATCATGAAAAACAGCGAAAACCGGGCAGGTATCTGTTCGAAATACATAGGGCAATGCTAGAACTTGGTGGAGAACAACTGGGGAGAAATGACCAGCGAGAACCATCCCCACCTGGCCGTCTTACTGCTGTTCTCGCGCTTCAGGCGACTCATCGTCTCGGTGCCGAACATCAAGGTATAGCCCGCCTCCAGCGAGATGTCCTTCGTAAAGTTGTAGCTGGCCTGCAGGTCTATGCTGTGACCCAGCGTGCGACTCAGCCCGTTCGGCTTCGTAGCCACGGCAAGATAGTGGTAAGTGCCACTCACATGAAGCTTTTTCGTAGGATTGCCAAAAGCTCCGACAAACGCATTCTGCAAACCAGGAGTGAAACCCTTGACATAGGTACTCTCGTAGAAATAGTCCATGATGCCGTAGAACTTGTTGCGCGAGCCATACAGGGGAGTAAAGCCCCTGATCTTATCGTGGTATATCAGCCATGACTGCCCCTCTGGAGCTATCACGTTGTCGTCGCCACTCAGGTAGTCGTAGCCCACATTAAACCCGTAATAGTCATTAGGGCTGACGGTAGCCTTCACGCTGGCCATCCACGCCTCCGTATCCTTGCCCATCAAGGCTTTGGCATCCACCGTCTTACCCGCCTGTCTGTAGTAAGAGCCCTCCAGCGTAAAGTGGTTGGGGTGGAAGTTCACATAACCGCCAAACAACTGCTGGTACTCCGTGCTAGGCTGGTTGTTCTTGTCGCCCTGCTTACCCGCCTGCACACCCACATTCATAAACAACAGCGACGCACCCAGCGGGAACCGCGGCACGTCGTAGTGGTACCACACCGTCTGCATGGTCTTGTAAGGCTGAGCACCGTCCGCATAGTATGTCGAAGAATAAACATTCTCCGCGTTCTGGTTATACGCCAGTATCAGGTGAGCCTGATGCCCATGACCCTCATAGCCCACTCGCAGCAAGTCGTGCGACAGCGCAGCCATGGCAAAGTCGTTGGTACCAATAATACGCTCGTCGTCATACGACAGCGCCACACGCCCCACCTGGGCAAACAGTCCGCACTTAGCCTTCATCTTCACCCATCCCTCATACAGGTTCAAGCTCTGCGAACCGCTGCTGCCCCATACCGATTTGTTCTGCACCACGGCACGCGCCTCCAGTCCTGGACGCTCGTAGCCCACTATCAGTCGGAAGCGCCCCAACAGGAAGTTCGACCTGTCGTCCGTCACCTCACCTTCGTCGCGAGGCAGTCCGCCACGCATCACCTCGCCGTGCGTCAGGGCGTTAAGTCCAAAACTCAGTTGGTTGACCTTCGAAGAGTCTGTCTGAGCCCACGAAAAGGCAGCCTGCATCAGCACGGCTACCAGCGTAAGCGTCCTCGTCAGCATGTGTCTCATTGTTCCTGGCTTTGTTTAGTGACGGCAAAGATAGGAAAAAAAATGAATAACACAAATAATTTAGACGAAAAACTTAAAAAACAGGTGGCAAAGCATTTTGGACAGCCCCCTTCCTTCATCTCCGTCAGGCATAACTATGCATACCCCCCAACAGATAGTTTACACCGAAATAGGTGATGAGAACAGCGAAAAAGGCAGCTATCATATAGAGGTGATAACAACGCGGACGGCGCAAGGCGGGTATCGACGTGCTGTGGAACGGAACGGCATAGACCATGAGCGTGATAAGTGCCCACGACTCCTTGGGGTCCCACGACCAGTAGTTACCCCACGACACGTTGGCCCAGACAGCACCCAGAAAGATGCCAATGGCTAGCAGGAACACGGCAGGATAGAGCAGTAGCTGCGACAAAGCCGTCACCCTGTCCAGTGGAGAATGTCCCCTCTTCATCATCACCAATGCATAGATGCCCATCAGCATTTGCAGGGCAAACAAGGCATAGGCACACATCACCGTCATGACATGCAGGGAGAGCAGCGGCGACTGGAGCACAGGCACAAGGGGTGACAGTTGCGAACTGCCACCAGTCATCATGGCAACAAGCATACAACACAAGGCAGCAAGTGGTCCCAGTACCCTGATGACACGGAAACGGCGGAAAAGCACGATGGTAATCACCCACAGCAACCATGCCATGAAAAGCATCGTCTCGTAGCCGTTGCTCAGGGGGATGTGTCCGCTAAGCCACCAGCGAAGCCCCAGCTGCACCGTGAGAAGGACAGGAAACTTGATGCTTCGCAACTTGTTGTAGAAAATCTCTGCCTGAGTCTGGTGCTCGCCAGGAAGCACGTCGCCTATCATCTCACGCTGGAAGAACTTAATCTTCG
>Ga0310695_10003872_pt1 | contig 28564 bp, 31 predicted proteins | sample RumenRJG_04DNA_FD_203882 | JGI IMG/M metagenome (GOLD analysis project Ga0310695, IMG submission 203882) | Bovine rumen microbial communities from Lethbridge, Alberta, Canada - RJG_04 (v2) (version 2) | ecosystem: Host-associated > Mammals > Digestive system > Stomach > Rumen | place: Canada... | reverse complement strand
TATGGTTAGTGTACCCGAAGCGTGGCAAAAGCAAGCCGAACAAGTTATTCAAAAACTATCGGAACATTATCATGAAACGGCGTCGGCAGAATTAAAAGAGGCCGAAGATGTTTTTAAAGCCGGGCAATCTTTGCCCCAAGATCAACGTTTTCAAGAATATCAAACAACCCTTTTCCGCTTGATACATAATCTGAAAGGGCAAGGGGGAACGTTTGGATATCCGTTGGTGACGGAAATTGGAAACCATTTATGCCGATATATTGAACGGCAAAAAAAATTTGAAGAAAAGGAAAATGCTTGTATCGCACGGCATTTGGTGATTTTGAAAGCAATTATTGATGAACGTTTGACCGGTGATGGTGGTTCCAAAGGGCAAGCTTTAAAACAAGAAGTAGAGGAAATAAAATGAATCAAGCCCCTGTCGTATTGGTTGTGGATGATGATCGGCGCCTTAAGAACCTTATTGTGCGACATTTGCAAGAAGCGGGTTTTGCATCTTTGGGGGTGGAAAGTGCGGTAGAAGCGGACAGCTTGTTTCAGTTATTAACGGTAGATGCGGTGGTAATGGATGTTATGATGCCGGGAAAATCTGGGCTTGATTACTTAAAGGAATTGCGGGAAAAAGGGGTGAAAACACCGATTTTAATGTTGACGGCTATGGGGGATGTCGCCCATCGGATTAAAGGGTTGGAACATGGGGCCGATGATTATATGGCTAAACCCTTTGAACCTAAAGAATTAATCCTAAGATTGAAACGATTGATAAAACAAACTGGACAGACACAAAAACACCTGTTGGGGGGATACGTGTTGGCTTTGGATGCCGGAACCCTAACCAAGGGGGAAACCGTGTTGATGCTGACAACACAAGAAAGGGAACTTCTTTCTGCCCTATCAAAAAAAGAAGGACCTGTTTCACGGGCCGAATTAGTGGACCTTTTAGGGGGAGAAAATGAACGTATGATTGATGTGCTGATTACACGATTCCGTAAAAAAATCAATGCTGTTTTCCCAAACGCGGCCTTAATTCAAACAGTACGGGGGCAAGGGTATACCTTGATGGTGGAATGAAAATTTGGCCCAAAATTAAGCGTTTTTTCTTTCCCAAAAGTTTGATGCATCGGTTTATGCTGATTATTCTGATCCCGTTGTTGATGTTGCAAATAGTGATGGTCACTTTTTTCTATGAGCGCCATTGGGATACTGTTAGCCGGCGTTTGGCCCTAGACATCACAGGGGATATTAAAGTTATTACAACCTTGATAGAACAAGTTCCTAAAGAAAATTTGGCGCAATGGTTGGCCGTTATAAGCCGGCATTTATCCTTGGAAGGGGCCTATTATCCAGAACAGTTTTTGGAATTTGCCCCCCAAAAAAATGCCCCAAATACACACTTAAAGAATTTACAAACAGCCGTCAAAGATCTTGGGTATCCTTATCAAATGCACACGGGTCATCATCATGGGCAAGAAGTTACTTTGCAATTAAAAACAGGAACGTTGCAAATATATATTCCTAAAAAACGCTTTTTTACCTCAACTGTTCATGTTTTTTTGCTTTGGATGCTTGGGTCATTCATTTTATTGTTTTTGATGGCTTTTTTATTTATGAAAAATCAAGTGCGCTCTATCCAAAAGTTATCCATAGCGGCGGAAAAATTTGGACGCGGTATCGTCGTGCCATTTAGGCCTAGTGGGGCGGCAGAGGTGAAACAAGCAGGCCGTTCTTTTATCCTAATGAAAGGGCGATTACAACGTTACGTGGCGGAACGAACAGCGTTGCTTGCCAGTGTATCGCATGATTTAAAAACCCCTTTGACACGGATGAAGTTGCAACTGTCTTTGATGCCCAAAAGTCAAGATGTCATTGATTTAACAGAAGATGTGGCAGAAATGGAAAAAATGGTGCTGGGGTACCTAGATTTTGCTAAAGGGCAAGGACAGGAAGAACCCCAGGAATTTGCCTTAGATGATGTTGTGAAAAAGTGTGTCAATAAAGCCCGGCGTTTAAAGCAAGATGTTAACCTTATCAGGATTGATTCGGCCCCCTTTTATGGGCGGATGGGGGCAATAGAACGGGCCGTTACCAATATTTTAACAAATGCAGGACGATATGCTAAACGGGCAGAAATAAGTCTTGAAAAAAGTTCTAAGGGGATCATCTTAACCATAGATGATGATGGCCCAGGGATTCCTGAAAATCAACGGGAAGACGTGTTTAAAGCTTTTTATCGCTTAGAAAAATCCCGCAATACAACGACGGGCGGTATTGGATTGGGGCTAACCATTACCAGGGATATTATCCTGGGGCATGGGGGTACAATAGACCTTTTAGAAAGCCCCTTGGGGGGATTGCGTGTGAGGATTGTTTTGGAAAAAGAAGGGGATTAAATACCGTCATCAATCCCCTCAACCCCCAGTTCGGACATACTGTCTTCTAAACTTTTATCCAAACCTTCGTAATCGGTACTAATGTCGTCTATTTTAGCGTCTTCATCATCAATAATATAATTGACAATCATTTCGGCAGAAGCAAGGACGAATAGACATAAAGCCACCATTCCAACCCAACTCCAACTAATCTTGCCATAAATGGCGGCAAAAGCAATCCCAAGCAACGAGAACCCCGCAATGATATAAACAAGCCCCCGTAACCCCCCAAAAGTTTCCCTTAATTGACAGATAGCCCGATCAAAATCATCTTCTATTCCATCGCAAGCACTGGTAGTTGTCGTGCCACTACTAGAACCAGTGGGGTCTTCTGCCCAAGCAGGGTGCACGGTTAATGCCCAAGAAAAAAATAAAACACTGAAAAAAAAGATGATGAATTTTTTCATACACGTCCTCCGCAAAGTTCCTTTCTTGCAATCATATATCCTCTTTATAAGAAAGTCTAGAAAAGTTTTACAGAAAATACTTGACTTTTACTTTTTTTTAAGATATCCTAAATACACTTTTGGTGTTTTTATTTGGAAGGAATGAAGAAAAATGGCTCAGATTAAATCGGCAAAAACACGGATCAGCCGAAACAAAAATCGTGAAGAAGTAAACAAAACGCGCTTGGCTGCGGTTCGGACCGAAGTTAAAAAGGTTCGGAAAGATTTGGCTTCGGGTGCAGATGCAACGGCCTCTTTTAAATCAGCAGAATCGGCGTTAGCCAGGGCGGCTAATCGTGGAACAATGCATAAGAAGGCGGCTTCTCGGAAGATTTCACGTTTGGCTAAGGCCTTAAAAGAATCTGGCAATAAATAACGTGCAGGGCCTAGGGGCTCTGGGCGCTTTTAGGGGGAAAGGCGCTAATGATAGAAAGAACAATGACATATTTTCCAAGTAAGGATTGGGATTTCCCCCTTTGCATTGGAAAATATGTTTTATTAAGGGGACCGTTCTTCTAAATTTTGATAGGGGATGTCATGAATCCGCTGAAACAGTTTGTTGTAAAACCACTTTTACCTCTAGAATTGTTTGGGGTAGATATCACTTTGACGAATTCAGCGCTTTTTATGATCCTGTCGGTTTTGATGGGGGTGCTTTTCGTTTGGGGATGTACGTGGCGGCGTCGCATTATTCCATCGGCCATGCAATCATTGGTGGAAAGCTTGTACTTATTTGTGCAAAAAACGGCCGAAACGACCATAGGGTCGCATTACAAACCCTTTATGCCGTTTATGTTTAGTGTCTTTATTTTTGTTTTTATGGGAAATGCGTTGGGGCTTGTCCCGTATGGGTTTACGTTTACCAGTCAGTTGATTCCTGTGGGGGCATTTGCCCTTTTGGGGACAGTAGTGGCAACGATTTGCGGCATTCATCAGGCGGGATTTGGATGGCTCAGGACGTTCTTGCCAAAGGGTATTCCTGCCCCATTGGCCCCGATTATTATCCCAATAGAGATGATTTCATTTTTATCTAAGCCCTTTAGTTTGACGGTCCGATTAATGATGAATATGATTGTGGGACATGTTCTTCTAAAAATTTTGGCGGGATTCGTGGTGGATTTAGGATTTTTTGGGGTGTTTCCCTTGTTTTTTGCCTGCGTCTTAATAGCTTTTGAATTTGGGATTGCCTTTTTGCAGGCATATGTGTACACCGTTTTGACGGGGATTTATTTAAGTGAAGCCGTCAATCAACATTAAGTGAAAGGAAAGGAAAATGGAAGATACACAAAGTTTACAATATATTGCAGAAGCGGCTAAATATCTTTCTATCGGAATGATTGGGCTTGTGCTAGGGGGTGTTGGTAAAGGGGTGGCTCAAATCTGGGTTGCCATTATTACCGCTGTGGGACGGAACCCCAATGTTAAGAATGATGTTAGTTTGTTTGCTTGGGGTGGGGCAGCCATTACCGAAGCTATTGCGTTATATGCTTTAGGGTTAGCGTTGATTTTATTCTATTCATAAGGATAAAAAATGCCACAGTTTGATTTTTCAACTTTTAGTTCGCAAGTTTTTTGGGTCTTTGTTAGTTTTTTAGGCCTGTTTGCGTTTATGTACTGGGTAATTGTCCCCAATATCCAGCAAATTTTTGAAAATCGATCTCGGGCTATTCAAAATAATCTGGAAGAAGCCACTGCGGCCAATGCACAGGCAGATAAGGTGGAAAAATTGTATCGGGCTTATGTAAATGAGGCAGAACAGGAAGCTAAAAATATGTTAGCCAAACATCTGCAGGAACAACAGCTTTTTTATAAACATGCGCTGGAAAAGAAAGAACGAGAACTCCATAAGGAATACGTTCTTGAAACCGAAACTTTACATCAGAAAGAACAAGAACTTATTCGTAAAAATACAAAAATAGCTGGGAATCTAGCAGATACTTTTACCCACAAATTTACACAAGGTGGTGAAGGATGATGGAACTTCTAACTTCAACACATTTTTGGTTAGCCGTAGCTTTTGTTGGGGTTGTCCTTGTTTCTGTACGACCGGTTGGGCGTTTAATTAAAAAAGCGGGGGCACAACGGGCAGCCCAAATTCGGCAAGAACAAGAAGAAGCTATTGGTCATAAAAAAGAAGCCATTAAGCGTCTTGAACAAATCAAAGCATTGACGACAAATAAAGAAAATATCCGTAAATCTATTTTAAAACGGGCACTTGTTGATGTGGAAGCTATAACACAAGATTTTCAAGAACGCTTGAAAGTACAATTACGGAACCGAGAAGAAGAAACGGCTCAATTGATGGCTCAATATAAAGACCGATCTATTTCGGCACTTAGAAGTAAGATATACCAAGCATTCGCGCAAAAACTCATGGAACAAACATTGACGATGACGGATGCGGAAATGAATGCCTTTTTTGAAAATATGGATGTTCATGCCCCGGCTTTGAAAGACGCTTATCATGACAATCCTATTGAGGAAAAAAATCAGGAAATTTCGGTACAACAAGCTATTGTCCAAGGGGCATATGCCACCCTTAAAAAAGAAGAAGAGGGGGTGGATGATCGGATGCTAGAAAAGATTTTATCAGCATTGGATACTATCCCTCAAGAAGGGTAATTTTCTAAAACGATAATGCCCCATAAAGGGTATAAACTATTCCAGAAAGGCTGGAAAATAAAATCAATCCATACCCAAAAATTGTTTTTATTTTTTTATTTTTTTGTGTGTCAGTAGCTAACTTTTCATGAACATATTGTAAAACAAAATAGCCACACATAGGCAACATTGGGACAATATAACGGAATGAACAAGAGGCCCAATAAGGATTCCTTAAGGTGAAAAAGAACAAACCCATCATGGCGGCTAATACAATAGATTGGCAAAACAGGGCCGTTTTGGTTTGCCTTTTTGTTTTGAAAAAACACCAAATAAAAGCAAAAAATAAGCATTTTGCGTTTAGCAGTAAGGCCACCGAAAAATCAAATCCTAAGGTATGTAAAAAAGAACTGTCTAATTTGAACAAATGCCATTCATCAAACAAAGTACTTTTAATCAGTCCAATCCAGATATTGTATTCTGGATATTGATTAAGATGCCATCCACCGGTTAGGAAAAAAGGTAAAGAAAGGGGCTCAAAAATAGGGCCGAACCGTTCAAATAAAGAGTAAGAACCAACATATTGAAAACGTTCAAAAGAAGGATTTAAATGTAAAAAAGGAGAGTATCCTGAAAACCAAGATTTTAAGGTGTCTAAAAAAATTGTGGAAGAAGCTACATGTATAGCTAATCCTTCAAATTTCCCCCAATGAAGAAAGGCATATAAGGGCCATGCCCCTATGAAAGGAAGGTAAATAGCTGTTAAAATAAACCCTTCTTTTAACGCCGTTTTAAAAGTTATTTTATGGGTCATAAAGGCGCAGAGGTAATATAAACAAATCCCCAAGAAAAAGGAAGATGTGCTGAATTTAGTCATGCCAGCAAGACCTAAAAAAACAGCCGATAAAATAAGATTTTTTATACTTGCTTTATTTAAATGTTTAAAAAAGAAAAATAGCGCTATCAACGTTAAAAAAGATCCCAAAGCATCATTGTTTAATTGACCGGAAAGATAAATAAACGGTGGAAAAAGATTACAAAATAAAGCCGCAATAAGCCGTTCTTGATCGGATTGAGTCCATAATCGTAAAAATAAATAAGAAATAAGGACACAGCCCATAGCATAGATCAGTGTTAGGTATTGCAAGTTTTCATATCCAGGAAATATCATTAAAAATAAAGCAGAGAGTATATGATGAAGGGGGGGGTGATAAATTGGTAAACGAGGGTCCATATGAAACACAGGAAGTGTATGATGCTTTAAAATGTAGTAAATATATTGAAAATGCCCCCGACCGTCATCGGTAAAAAACCCCACATCATGTTGATTAAAATAATAGGGCGTATAAGAAATATAGAAAAAACGCAACGCTAGCCCCCACATGAAAATTAGCCAAATAAGGGGAGAATAGGTCTTTGTTTTATAAAATTTTATCCCCAGGTAGGCATAAATCCCAGATGCGCCCAAAAAACTGTTAAACGCTTGTTCTGGAAAAAAATGGGTGATTAAAGCTTCCACAAGAACAGGAATACATAACCAAAGAAAAAGAAAACGATTTGACATATTCCCCCTATTCAAGACCTTTTTGCCAAGATGTTTCTAGTTTAACTAATCCGGGTTCCCCCTGTAATACGTACACAAATGGGAAATCATGCGAAACGGTTGCAGGATCGGTTAAAATTTCGTTTCCATTGATTTTAACAGAAGTATAAGTGACCTTTTCATTGAAACGTCTGTTTTTGGAATCTGAAGAATCTGTTCCCCGTAAGAAAATTCTGATTTCACAAGGGGAGAGGATATCAATAGTTAATTGGGCATGGTTGCCACTTGTTTCAAAAACACGCCCGTAGATTCCATGGGTATCCATCCACCACGGAATCCATGTCAAAGGTGTTCCTTTTTCCCCCGAAGTTTCAGGGGCCGAAGGTACATATATTTCAAAAGGGGGAGATTCTTGTTTTGCCGCTTCAAAATCAATACGGGCTAAGGGATAGAAAAAATCCCGATAAGCGGCATGTAGGACAAAACAAATTGTTAAAATGAAGATCCCTTTGATAAAAAGAGGTACGTGTATAGGTTGTTCCCGTTTTTTGATGATGTAAGCGACTGTTCCTAAAAGAGTTGCCAGCGCCGAAACACAAATAGGATGAATATAGCGGTAATAATCTACGGGGGAAAAAATGGTAAATAAAATACTTCCGGCTATGCCACCACTGGCAGTGGCAAAAATGTACCATAACAAAATGTTTGTACGAAAGTGTTTTAAATAAAATACCGATAAAGAAAAACAACCCCATAAAATGGTAATCCAAATAATTGTTGGAATCATGGGAAAAATATCCCGTAAAGTGGCATAAAATTGTATCTTTTTGGGGGTAAAAGTAATTTGTTTTTCTTGTTCTGGAAAGGAAAAAGGGGATATTTGAAGCCAATGATTGAAAAAAGTATGGGTAATAGGGCGTTGAATAAAACTTCCTGATTCAATAGATATAGGCATAAACCACATTCTTACTAAAAAGCGAAAAATATGTTGCAAGTAATAACCAGGATGTTTAATGATTGCTTTTCCCCAATAATAGCTGAGATCCTTTAATTTCCCCCTTTGGAAAACGTGATATTGGGGTTGCAACGTACTGAATCTGTCGGCAAAAAAAGGCCAATTTCGGTATTCTTCCTTGACGGTTTCAAAAGAAGCCCCTGGTTGATACCATTCTTCTTTAAAACAGGTTGCGTCATCGGCGGGGATACAGGCCCCAGCTATTTGGTGCAAAAAGATGTGTTGTGTTGGATAAGATGGAACGCGTTGTAATGTTTTGGGAATTCCAAAAGACCAACCTATTATTAAAATCATCCCCAGAAACAACAACAGTATATTTTTGATCAATGATAAAGGATGCTTTTGATTGAAATAAGCAAGGCCAACAAAAATTAAGGGGCCAATTTGTACACAAGCATTATGTCTGGTTAACAGAGAAAATAAAAAAACACACCCACAGAATCCCCAAAATAAAATACGTTTTAAAGGGGACTTTATCGGATTTAAAATAGCGTAAAAAATTAATGCATAAAGTAAAAAAATGACCATGGGAGATATCGTTGAACTATGCATAATGAAATTCTGAAAAAAGATGTTTCCAATCCCCGTGATCCCTAAAACAGCAAAAGCCCAAAGAGATCGGAATTTTTTATAAAAGGCATAACTAAAAATAAACAGACCTAAGTAAAAGGGAATCAGATTGAAGAAAAGCATGTAGTAAATATGAACGCCAAAAGTTTTATACAGCTTTTCTAGAACATACGTCAAAATAATGGGGTGCCAATTATCTTTGACTAAAAGGACGGAATGAGGGGAATCATCATGCATAAATCCAGGCCACGCTAGCCAAGTTTGGAAAGCGAATAAAAGGGCACAACATGAAAATAAAAGCAAAGAAAAACCTCTTTGTTTAACAAAAGAAAAGGTCATATGTTTTATTTTTCCCTCTGATGAATTTTAGATATTCCCAAAAAACTTATCCCCATCCTATCTTTTCCTGTCAAAAAGTTCAAGTATTTTATGGCGTATTTAAAACTTTCCTTGACTTTTTAGGGGAATTTTGGCATAATATTTCCCATCGTTTAAAAGAGGAACCATGGGAACAGAAAATGCCTTAGTGGATAAGGCTCTATCGGAAAAATACGCATACGGGTTTGAAACGGATATTCAAGCCGATGAAATCCCCGTGGGTTTAAATGAAGATATTATTCGGTTAATTTCGGCTAAAAAAGAAGAACCGGCATGGTTGTTGGAGTATCGTCTAAAAGCTTTTCGTAAGTGGCAGACTATGACGGAACCGCATTGGGGGAAGGTAACCTATGCACCGATTGATTATCAAGGATTAAGGTATTATTCTGCCCCGAAAAAAGGTCCCGCTTCCTTAGAAGAGGTGGATCCTAAAATCCGGGAAACGTACGATAAATTAGGAATTCCCTTGACGGAACAAAAGGCGCTGGCTGGGGTGGCAGTGGATGCCGTTTTTGACAGTGTATCGGTGGCGACCACGTATTCTAAGCACTTAAAAGAACAAGGCATTTTGTTTTGTTCGTTTTCCGAAGCCGTTAAAAACTATCCCGATTTAGTACAAAAATATTTGGGATCTGTGGTTCCGTACACGGATAACTTTTTTGCGGCCTTAAATGCGGCGGTGTTTTCGGACGGGTCGTTTGTGTATATCCCCAAAGGGGTTCGTTGTCCCATGGAATTATCCAGTTATTTCCGAATTAATGCTAAAAATGCGGGACAGTTTGAACGAACGTTGATCATTGCCGATGAAGGGGCATATGTTAGTTATTTGGAAGGGTGTACCGCCCCGCAACGGGATGAAAATCAATTACATGCAGCGGTGGTGGAAATTGTGGTGTTAAAAGGGGCCGAAGTTAAATATTCCACGGTGCAAAATTGGTACCCTGGGGATGAAAACGGTAAAGGTGGTATTTATAATTTTGTGACCAAGCGGGGCTTGTGTGAAGAAAATGCTAAATTATCCTGGACACAGGTGGAAACAGGATCAGCAATTACCTGGAAATACCCCAGTTGTATTTTAAAGGGGGATAATTCCCGGGGGGAATTTTATTCGGTGGCTTTGACGAATCACTATCAGCAAGCTGATACAGGGACCAAAATGATTCATTTAGGCAAGAACACCTCTTCGGTCATTGTGTCCAAAGGGATTTCGGCGGGGCATTCAGATGCCAGCTATCGGGGACTTGTTAAAATCGCCCCTGGGGCAGACGGGGCGTCCAGTATGTCGCGATGTGACAGTTTGCTGATTGGGGATACCTGTGGGGCGCATACATTTCCGAGTATGGAAAATGCAAATCTTTCGGCAACGGTGGCCCATGAAGCGACAACCTCAAAAATCAGTGAAGAACAACTGTTTTATTGTCAGCAACGGGGCTTGACCGCTGAACAGGCCGTGGCCCTGATTGTGAATGGATTTTGTAAAGAAGTGATGCAAAAACTCCCCTTAGAATTTTCTATAGAAGCGACTAAGCTTATTGGGGTGAATCTGGAAGGAAGTGTGGGATGACACCAATCTTGGAAATTAAAAATTTGACGGCAGGCACCAAAGAAAAAACAATTTTAAAAGATTTTTCTTTAACAATAAACCCTGGGGAAACGCATGTGATTATGGGGCCAAATGGGTGTGGAAAAACAACCCTTTCTAAGGTGTTGGCGGGGGATGAAACCTATCAAGTATCGGCGGGAACCTTGAAATTTAATGGGGAAGATATCTTAACTAAAACCCCCGATGAACGGGCCAATTTAGGGATATTTTTAGCGTTTCAAAATCCAGTAGAATTGCCTGGTGTTGGGGTGGGGGTATTTTTAAAAACCGCTTTGAATGCCAAGCGTGCTTTTCAGGGCAAAGAACCATTGGATCCGATAGGGTTTATGAAGCGGTTGAAAGAACGGGCCAACGCCTTAAATGTGTCGGATGACATGTTAAAACGGTTTGTCAATGTGGGATTTTCTGGGGGGGAAAAGAAAAAACTTGAAGTCTTGCAAATGGCGTTTTTGGAACCGGATTTTTGTATCTTGGATGAAATGGATGCGGGCTTAGATGTGGATGCACTCAGGGTGTTATCGGCTGGGGTAAATGTTATGCGGTCGGCGCAAAAATCCTTTTTAATGATTACCCATTATCAGCGACTTTTAGAATACATTGTGCCGGATTATGTACATGTGATGAAAAATGGGCGTATTCAAAAAAGCGGGGATAAAACCTTGGCGTTGGAGGTTGAAAAGAACGGTTATGACGCTTATTAATTTGCACGTTCCGCCGCGGGAAACCGTAAAAAAAATGTTTTTAAATACGCCAGATTCCCTGCGGGTTGATGTGGCCGAAGGGGGATGTTTTGAAGGCGTTTTTTTACAACAAGATACGTCGTTCACTTTGGATATTTCCTTAAATGGCCCAGGGGCAAAAACCTGTATCAAAGGGGGATACTTAAGTGCCCAAAATGAGATGTTGATTGGATGTACGGTGCATCATAATGCGGATCATACCGAAAGCCATCAGACCATTTATGGGGTGGCAGCTTTGGCCTCTTGTGCGGAATTTAGGGGCTTGATTCATATTCCGGCGGATAAAAAAGCCTGTGCTGGGCACCAAATGCATCAAGGGATTTTGCTAGATAAAACGGCTAGGATTAAGGCAACACCGGCGTTAGAAATTTATGCCCAAGATGTGGCGTGTACGCATGGGTCGCAAATTGGGGCGTTGGATAAGCAAAAGCTTTTTTATCTAAAAACCCGTGGCATTGATGAAAAAATGGCTAGACTTCTCTTGATAAACGGGTTTTTGTCCCATATACTGCCCCAAGAATGGGACCCGATTGTAAAGGAGTTTATACAGACCTATGCTTAAAAAAGATTTTCCAATTTTTAAAGAAGGATTTACCTATTTAGATTCGGCGGCATCTACCCAAAAACCAAAATGTGTTTTAGGGGCTGTGAATGATTTTTATACCCACTTTTATGCGAATGTGCATAAGGGAACGTGTCAGGCGGCCTTAAAAGCCACGCAGGCCTTTGAAGATGCCCGGCAGATGGTGGCCGATTTTTTGCATACAGCATCCAAAAATATTGTGTTCACTCATGGGGCCACGGACAGCATTAATTTAGTGGCATCTGGAATAAAAGCATCTTTAAAGCCCGGGGATGAAGTGTTGGTATCGGTGGCGGAACATCATGCTAACTTTGTCCCATGGCAACAAATATGTGCCATGACGGGGGCGACGTTTAAGGTATTCCGGGTGTTGGATAGCGGGGCTTGGGATTTAGAAGATTTTAATCAAAAATTGACATCAAAAACAAAAATGGTGGCGGTGGCGCAAGTATCTAATGTATTGGGGATTAAAAATCCCGTAGATTACGTGATTCAGCGGGCCCATAAACAAGGGGCTTTGGTGCTGATAGACGGGGCACAAAGTGCCGCCCACATGCCAGTTAATGTGCAAAAAATGGGATGTGATTTTTTTGTTTTGTCAGGGCATAAAATGTATGGGCCAACAGGGGTTGGAATTCTTTATGGACGAACAGAGGCATTAAACGCTTTGCCCCCGTATCAATTCGGGGGAGATATGATTAAAGAAGTTGCCATAGATCACACAACTTTCCAAGACGGCCCCGCGCGTTTTGAAGCTGGCACGCCATCCTTTGTTGGGGCGTATGGGTTAGGGGTGGCCTTAAAGTACTTACAACATATTGGTATGGAAAAGTTAGAGGCCCATGAAGAAAAATTAACTAAGATAATTTCTAAAGAATTTAAATCTCGGCCCTGGGTTAAACCGCTAGGGGACATGTCTTTAAAACAAGGGATCGTGGCCTTTACGGTGGTGGATATTCCCCCAGAAGATATGACGTTTTTCTTGGCAAAGTATAATGTTTGTTTGCGGACAGGTCATCATTGTGCGATGCCCTTACACACCTATTTTAAAACCCCGCATACCTTACGGATTTCATTAGGATTATATAATGATACCAAAGATATTAAAGATTTTATGGGGGCCTTGGATAGGGCTTATGCCTTAATTAAGGGGGCCTTATGACGGACGAAAAAGTACAGGCACCTTTAGAATCTGCCCCCCAAGAAGTTTCGGGAGAAAAGACATCTTTGGCGGTGGAAATGCCGGATTTGACCCCTTTTACGGCTAAGATGGGGGAACCCTTGGCAGAAGGGGTCCCGCATGCCACGAAAGAAGAAGTTGTGGCGGCTGTTTCTGCGGTACAAGATCCAGAATTGTTGTTAAGTGTTTATGAATTGGGCTTGATTTATGACATCAAAATGGATGAAAAAGGGGATGTTTTTATTACCATGACGTTGACAAGTCCTAGTTGCCCTATGGGGGGGGATATGCCCTATTGGGTAGCGGCGGCGGTCAGCTCTGTCCCTGGGGTGGGGTGTGTAGAAGTGTCCCTGACGTTTGATCCACCGTGGTCGTTGGATAGACTCAGCGATGATGTTAAAATTGCCATGGGCTTGGATGTATGAAGCGCCTATGCCTGTTTTTTATCAATGTGTATCAGATAAGTATTGGTTGTTTTAAACCCCATACATGCCGATTTACCCCGACGTGTTCCGCCTATGCGAAAGAGGCCTTTCAAACGCATGGGGTAATCAAAGGGGGATGGTTAACGGTGCGCCGTTTGTTGCGCTGTCGCCCCGGGGGGGGATGGGGATATGATCCGGTCCCTAAGAAGTAAAAGCCCTTTCCCTTGCGTGGGGGAAAAAAGTGTGCTATAATCTCTCTATTCAAACAGCGAAAAAAGGAAGGTTTTGATGGCAAGACATATCAATGAAGAAAAACAAGAACAACGCACGTTGTTTATTGGATTATTATTAGTCATTATGTGTGTGATGGGGATGAATTTATTTGCCCCCCGTTCTGTTCCTCAGCCCGCCCAAGAAGAAGCCACGCTTTCCCCCGAAAACGAAACAACTTTGCAGGCCTTGATTGAAGAAGAAACCATAGGGCGTGTTCTTGTGGTTCCTCAAAAAGAAGCCGTTCCTTTCGCCGTACGCAACCAATTACTATCTGGGCAAATGCGGGCAGATGGACGATTTATTCAATCCACGTTGCTGACCTATAAAGAAACAACCCAAGCAGATAGTCCCGATGTTCAAGTGTTAACCCCGGGTCAATATGAAACGGCTTTGGATTGGGTTGATCCCAAGGGTTTAAGTACTGCTGGGGCAGATTGGGCTTTCAAAGTGGGGCAGGAACTGACCCCAATGACGCCGGTGGTATTGACCTTGACCCAAGGGGATTTGGCAATTGTTCGGACGTTAGCGTTAGATGAAGCGTATATGCTGACGATTACGGACAAGGTTAAAAATACAGGGACAAAGCCACAACATATTAAATTAATGGGGCGGATTGATAAGGCAGAAGGTTCTACCATGACATCTTCGGTCCACGAAGGGGGAATAGGCCTTTATAATGGAAAGCTGAACGAACAACGATATAGTTCTTTAAAAAAGAAGCCTTATAGTACAACCACCGAAGGGGGCTGGTTGGGCTTTACAGATAAATATTGGCAAACCGTTTATATTTTAGGGTCAGATTTCCAAAATACAGCGGTAAGTATGGCCTACACAGGGGATAAGTACCGAACGACTTTTGAAACGCCCTTTTATCGGTTAAATGCGGGGGAAGAATTGACCAAGACTGTCCGTTTGTTCACGGGGGCAAAGACGCTAGAGCTGATCAATGCTTACCAAAAAGACCTGAACATTCCGCGATTTGATTTAACGATTGATTTTGGATGGTTTTATTTCTTAACAAAACCATTTTTAACGTTCTTACGGTGGTTATATGCCCTTGTTGGAAATATGGGGATAGCTATTTTATTGTTTGCAACCTTGTTAAGGATGGCCTTATTACCGATTGCGACCAAGTCTTATGTCAATATGGCAAAAATGCGCAAAATCCAACCAAAAGTTAAATTATTGCAAGAACGGTATAAAGATAATCGCCTTGTCCTGCAACAAGAAATGATGGCGTTATATCGTAAAGAAAAAATTAATCCAGCGGGGGGGTGTTTGCCTATTTTTATCCAGATTCCCGTATTCTTTGCGCTTTATAAAGTCTTGTCGGTATCAATTTTAATGCGTCAAGCCCCGTTTTTGGGATGGATTCATGATTTGTCTGCCCCGGATCCGTCATCGGTCTTTACGGCATTTGGGTTGTTGCCGTGGCCAATTCCTGGGTTCTTGGATCTAGGGGTATGGCCAATTTTAATGGGATTGACGATGGTCTTACAACAAAAAATGAACCCCGCCCCCACAGATCCAACCCAAGCTAAAATGATGAAAATGCTTCCCATTATTTTTACATTTATGCTGGGGCGGATGGCGTCCGGTTTGGTGATTTACTGGACATGGAGTAATCTTTTATCTATTGCACAACAAAAATACATTATGAAAAAAGCGGGGGTAAAATAAATGGGCTTGAACATCAACACCCTGTTTACACCGGTTCCAGAGTTTTTATTGGGGGTTGTGGATGAAAAACAATTGCCAACATCGGGATTCCCCGAAATTGCATTTGCGGGGCGATCTAATGTGGGCAAATCATCGCTGATTAATGCCGTGACGGGGGTTAAGGGCTTGGCACGGGTATCGTCTACCCCGGGGCGGACACAACAGCTGAATTTCTTTGGCGTGGGGGATAAGTTTAATTTGGTGGATTTGCCTGGGTACGGCTATGCCAAGGCCCCGAAAGCAATGGTGGATAATTGGACGGACTTGATTTTGCGATACCTAAAAGGGCGGGCGCAATTGAAACGGGTATTTTTGCTGATTGACAGTCGGCACGGGATTAAACCTGTGGATGAAAATGTGATGCAAGTGTTGGATACGGCGGCGGTGTTGTATCAATTAGTTTTAACGAAAACGGATAAAATTTCGGGGGCGGAATTGGAAAAGATTTTGGCGGATACCCGTCAAAAAAGTACACAGCATACCGCTTGTTTTCCAGAAATTTTAGCCACCAGTTCCGAAAAAAAACAGGGCTTAGATACTCTTAAAAAAGCCATTATTCAAACGTTGGAGGTTTTTTAATGTCGGCCCTTGATACAATTTACGCCTTAGCATCTGGGGCGGGTAAAGCCGGGGTGGCGGTGATCCGGATTTCGGGACCGGGGTGCCGACATGTGATTGATGTTTTAACCCCCCTTAAAAAAATTAAGCCCCGTTATGCGTATTTGACGACGTTGCAGTTCCAAGAAAAAAAATTAGATCAAGCGGTGGTCTTGTTTTTTGAAGGGCCAGCTAGTTTTACGGGGGAAGATGTTCTGGAATTGCATGTCCATGGGGGAACTGGGGTTTTGACATCTATCTTTGAGGCGTTGGCTAAAATTTCGGGATGTCGGCCGGCTCAAGCGGGGGAATTTTCAAGGCGGGCGGTTCTAAACGGGAAAATGGATTTGACTCAGGCCGAAGGGATTATGGATCTGGTTAATGCTGAAACCGAAGCAGGGCGCAAACAAGCCCTGAGACAAGTCAGCGGTGAATTAAAGGAACTCTTAGATTCTTGGCGGGCTCAATTGGTACGTATCGGGGGATTTTTGGAAGCATTTATTGATTTTCCCGAAGAAGATATCCCGTCCGAAAAAGAACAAATGATTGAGGAAAAATTGGGGACGTTGCAAACGGCGATTTTGGATTATTTGGATGATCATCAAGGGGCCCAGCGGTTGCATGACGGGTTTAAAATTGTATTGTGTGGGCATACAAATGTGGGGAAATCCAGTTTGTTGAATACCTTGATGAAACGGGAAATGGCGCTGGTTTCTTCTATCCCCGGAACGACCCGGGATGTGGTGGAAGGACACCTTGATATAGATGGATTCCCCGTTATTTTATCAGATACAGCGGGTTTAAGGGCGTCAGGGGGTGTTTTAGAACGCCGGGGGATTGACAGGGCTAAGAAAGAAATCCAAGATGCCGATTTGGTTTTACATTTAGTGGAAGCCAAAACCTATCCAAAGGTTGAAGATCTTCCCGTGAAAGCGGACTTAATGTTGACGGTATGGACTAAGGCGGACTTACCCAATACGGTGCCGGCCGATGCGTTAAAGATTAGCACCAAAACCGGGGAAGGGGTAAGGGCATTGCTTCATCAGATCAGTCAGATTTTAAAACGGCATTACGGGACACAGTCGCTGCTGACACGTCAGCGCTATCGGGTCGCCCTGACCGATTGTGCCGCGGCGTTGGGACGGGCCCTAAAAAATAACGTGTTGGAATTAAAGGCCGAAGATATCCGTTTGGCCAGTAAAGCCATTGGACGGATTACGGGGCAAATTGAAACCGAAGAACTTTTGGATGTAATTTTTAAAGAATTTTGTATTGGGAAATAAATACCCCCCTTTACTTTTATTTTTGGGTGCCCTATGTGATAGACGTATTAAAACAAAGGGGGAAAATATGTCTGTTAAAGGAAGTCAAACCGAGAAAAACTTACTGGTGGCGTTTGCCGGGGAAGGGCAAGCTAGAAACCGATATACGTATTGGGCTAGTCAGGCGAAAAAAGAAGGGTTGGAACAAATCGCGGGGATTTTTGCCTTGACCGCTAATCAAGAAAAAGAACACGCCGAACGGTTTTTTAAGTTCTTGGAAGGTGGGGATTTAACCGTGAGTGGTACTTATCCCGCAGGGGTCATCAGCACTACCCTTGAAAACTTACGTCAAGCCGCCAAAGGGGAAGATTATGAAGGGAATATCTTGTACCCCAGTTTTGCAGATGTTGCCGAACAAGAAGGGTTTAAAGAAATCGCAGATGTCTTTCGGTTTATTAGTGTGGCGGAACATGCCCATCAGGAACGGTATGAAGATTTTGCTTTGAATTTGGAACAAGGCCTTGTGTTTAAACGCCCTAAAGAGGTTGTTTGGCAATGCCGAAATTGTGGATACACTGTGGTGGGAACCGACCCCCCAAAATTATGTCCATCATGCGCCCATGCCCAAGGGTACTTTGAATTAAAAATGCATAATTGGTGAGTTAGCCACCCCGTTTATTATACGCACTTAACACACGGCGTTTTTCAATGTTCCATTCGCGTTCTTTGATGGCGGCGCGTTTGTCGGCCAAGTTTTTCCCGATGGCTAAGGCTAATTTAATTTTGGCATGACCGCGCGTATCAAAAAACAATTCCATGGGGACGGCGGTTTGCCCTTTTTTCGCAATCGCCCCACCGATTTTATGAAGTTCTTTTTTCGTCAGCAGTAATTTCCGTGGCCGATTGGGGGATGTTTTTACAAAACTTTTCCCGACGAATTCATACGGAACAATGTGGGCATTGACTAAGAATAATTCCCCGTCTTCCATAGACGCATAACTTTCGGCGATATTGGCCCGTCCCAAGCGCAACGACTTCACTTCCCCGCCGGTTAAAACTAGCCCAGCGGTGAACGTTTCTTGGATGATGTAATTAAAGCGCGCTTTTTTATTTTGCGCCACCATCCCCGTGGAAATCAGTTGCTTACGGTCTGTCATTTTGTTTATCAGGCGTTGTTCTAGTTGTGTTAGGTGTGTTAGATACAGCACCAAGGGAACTTGCTGCATTCACTGACGGTTGTGTATTTTGTCCTTGAGGGACAATATTAGCAGAGGCGTTGTCACTTTGTGAAGTAGTAGGTGTTTGTGGTGGATTTTCAGAAGGTGTTCCCCTTTGAGCCTCTTCAGCTTTCCTTGCTTGTTGGTCTTCCCATATCTTCTTTGTCATCCCGAATGATAAAAGGCCAAGAGTGCCCCCTGCGATCCAAGCAATAACCTTTTTAGAAGTTGTCGCCCAGGTTTCCTCCCCTGCTTTTTCTTTTTTGGACAGGAGCATACCTTTTACAATATTGTACCCCGCAGTTATCCCTAAAGCCCCCGCAAGCCCACCAATAAGGTTTGGATTATTAAAGTTAAAACCTGCTTGCTGGGTATTGTTGGAAGTTTCTGTGCCACCATCAGATGGGGACAACCAATCCGCGAGAGCGTTTAATTTATTCCCTATTGCCTGTCCGATGTCTATAATCCCTTCCCCCACTTTCCAAACGGAATAACCTGTTGGTACAAGGACACCTAAAACAGCAGTCCCTCCTGTGGCTTTCAGAAGTAATCCTTTTTTAGTCCATGCACAACCTATAGCTCCAATAGATTTATTTGCCGTCCATTTTATCACTCTTCCACCCCAAAAAGCTTTTTTCGCTACCTCTTCGGATATATGAGCTTCTTTTGCAAGGCTAGCGATTTCATCATTCGCTGTATTTAGCATAGCACCCATTTCTTCTTGAGAAGATGCAGTGGCGATGCTCTGATCAAGTTTCTTCCCTATATTATCAAATTTAGCTCTTGCCTCACTAGAAAGGCCGTCTCTAAATGCTTTCCGGAAATCAGCACCTTCCTTTAGGACGCCTTCGGTAAAGAAATTTTCTAATTGTTGTTCTGATAAGGATCGTTCTATTTTTTTTGTATCCCTTGATACTTTTTTGTAAAGATTTTCATGTTCTTTGAAAAAACGTGCTTCAAGGAGCTCTTTTTCATACGAATCTTGTGTTGCATTTATTTTTTCTGTATACTCATTAAAAAGTTGTTCTTCTTTATCCTTAACGCTTTTTAGATAGCTCCCTTCAGCAGCAGCAAGATCCGATTGGGCGGTTTGATAAGTATTTGTTCGATCTGCATGCTTTTCCACATTTTTAGAGGTGTCTTTTCCTTTTTGAGCTAACTTTTGCCCCTGACTTTCAGTTTTTTGGAGTTTTTTTGCCGCTTTTGTTGCTTTTGGCGCTGTTTTTCTAATATCCTTGAGAAAGGTAGCCGCACTCGCCGCTTCTTTTTTTCCTAATCCGAAAAAGTGTAAAAAGGGTCTTGGCTCAGACATCTTAATCTCCTTTCGTGTTATATGTTTCCCATGAAAGTATCATGTTTTAGCAGAATTGTCAAAAAAATATTGTCTATTATCTTTTGGTTTGGTATGATAAAATCAAAGTTAAACGAAAGGTGAGCTATGACATTGCAAGAAATTTGGGATTCTATAGGCGAGTTTTTTAAAAGTATTTGGACATATTTTTTTGGGGAGAAAAAACAACAAAGTTCTGCCCCAGAAAATTTTTCAAATCTCCCGAGTAGATTTGAGGATATCCCGTTGGATGATAAAGCACAAGATATGATAGATGTCACCCTAGACGCTTTGCCGGAAGCTAAGCAGAATGTTGAAGTCATTGAGCATGCCTTACCTTGGGTTGAAAATGCTTCAATGGATGCACAAATGGCGGGAATGGGGGGGCAAGGTGTTTCTTCTATTGGGAAAAAAGTGAGTTCTGAAGGGGTAAAGGGTGCTAGCCAGGTAGTAGAAGGGGTAAAGGGTGCTGAAAAGATAGCCGAAAAAGGGGCAAAAAAGGGTTTGGGGCGTGTAATTGAAACCGGAGTCATGAAACCTTTGTTTGGATTTGATGCCGCCTGGCAAGGATATAGGGCGATGGAGTTATACCAACAAGGACATGCACGACAAGGAGATTGTGAGGCAGCTTCCGCAATAGCATGGGGGGCTGCGGCTGCTTATGGATGGGCGTTTGCCCCCGCTTTGTTAATAACGGCTACAGAAGTGGGGATTGATAGATTTAATGCTGCCCAACGAAAGGGGTATGTTCAGAAAAACACACCCTTAGAAGAACAAAGAAGGGCGTTAAAATGTTATTTTATTGAATCTTGTCAGCAACAACAAGAAGAAAAACAGTTGGCGATAGAATGGGGGCTTTGGACAGCAGAACAAGAGAAAGCTTGGCGATCAGAACAAGGGGTAAATGCGTATGCCCATGTTGCTTTACCCGAGAGTGTTCAACAACAATTGTATGCAAAATTGGCGGAGTTAGATAAGAGAGGCGAGGCCATCCCCCTTACAAAAGAAAAACGATTGCTTTCCTTTTGGAACTATCAAGAAATGGTGCGTAATACCGATATTGATCTGGACAAGGAAGCGGAAAATATACAGGAGTCAGCCTATAATGATCCAAATTGGTGGTGGAATAAAGCGTTTTTCTGGCGTTCTAGTGCAGAGGCGTTTAATAAGGCTAATAAAGATCCGCGTGCAATGTCCCCCGCAGAACAGGAGGCCCTAGCCCTTTCTAAACGAGAGTATGATGTTGCCGTGATGCTAGGAATAAGAGAAAATGTGATTCCCCCAGGAGAAATGAAATTATCCCATGAAGAACGATTGGTGTTATATAAAAAAGTGGGGATACTTCAAGGGGATGTTATTTCACATGCAGATGAAGAAAAGTTTAAGTGCCTTGAAACAATTCCACGAGACCAAATTCATATTACTTTACGTGTAAAATCTTCTTTATTTGAATGTGAAGAATATGCTAAATCGGAATTAATTAAAAAATATACAAAGAGTGAGCTTAAAACAATTCCATCCACATATCAAGGTGGTATGCCACAACAAGTAACTGTAACACATATCCCTAAAGAAAAAGATCTTAAACCAGAAGAAATTCGGACTTTGGTAGAAGAGACAAAATTGCAAGCCATGGCAGATCCGTTGGGGTTAGAACCCGAAGAACTCATTACGTATTTTAAGGGAAAATATGCTGATCCCTTAAAAAATCTTTCAGAGGCGGAAAAAGAAGCAAGAGTCAAGAGTATACTGGTAACTTCCAATGATATTGTCTTAAGACCTGATGGAGAAATGACGTTAGATCCGCCTTTTGAAAGTGTTTTTTCGCGTCAACAGAAAGAAATTGCAGAACAGAAGAAAATAGATGATCAATTTAAGGGAAGTAGAATTAAAGGGGCCGTTTTACTTAATGACACTGGAACCCCAGTTTATGTGGGGGTGGATACGTCTATGAAAAATGAAGGGGTGCTACTTATTGCTTCGGATAAAAAACTAGAGCAACCAAATGATCACGAAGTCATGTGGGTAGGGGGAACTATCAGATTTAACAAAAAAAATAGTCCTTACTCAGTAACGTGTAACGGCGTTGATTATCAGGTCGTAGAAATGGAAGATGTTGCCGAAATGCGCTTGGATGGGCATGCAATTAAGAATATTGGGTGTCAGTTGCCCCCAGCTTTTTGGCAATTTTGGAGAAGAGGAGAGCTACAACAGGATCCAATCTATTATTTAAATGGACGGTCTATCTTTTCATCAGGTCCTCATGTTTTGGAAAATAGTTCTGTTTTGGAAGGGTTGAATTTGAAGAAAAAACAGAAAGTAGGGGAAAATCCAGGACAAAAACCAAAGGATGAATTAATAAACAATGACCAACAAGGAGCAGGGGCCCTAAAAAAGGCACAAGAATCCTCAACGATGAATGGAACCCCAACCAATCAAAAAGGTAACACTACCCCTCGTTACTGACCACGACCATGGCTTCGCGCAGGACTCGGTCGCCGTGGATGGTATAGCCCGCTTGTAATTCTTGAACAATGGTGCCAGCGGGTTTTTCTTTATCTGGGACTTCTTGGACAACTTTGTGATAATAGGGGTCAAAGATTTGGCCTAAACATGCCATCCGTTCAATGCCGTGTGCTTTTAAAACAGACGTAAATTGTTTTAAGGTCATTTCAATCCCAACGACTAAATTTTTCCAGACACCTTCTTGTTTTTCGGGGACACAAGCCAAGGCCCCTTCCAAACAATCAATAACGGGAAGTAAATCCTTGGCAAAACCGGCATTGGCAAACTTAGCCGTTTTTTCCATATCAATTTGGGTGCGTTTACGCACATTTTCCATTTCAGCCACCGCCCGCAGGGCTTTATCTTTCCATTCTTCCACTTGGGCTTGCAGGGTTTCTATGACTTCGGTATTAGAAATTTCGGGGGCCTTTTGTTCGGTTTTGCCCTCTTTTTCAAGATGTTTTTCTTCTTTTTTAGACATGAACGAATCCTCCTGTTACTATACTATTTAATGTAGGGTTTATGAAAAATCAAGGTAAAGATTGTTTTTTTCTAAAAATATGCTATGATAAAAAGAGAAAGGATACGTCATGAAAAGATATGCAGATCGTTCAGAACAAAAAATGCGTCCCGTCAGCTTAACATTGGATGCGAATAAGTATGCCGAAGGGTCATGCTTGATTAGTTTCGGGGATACACGGGTCATGTGTACGGCTTCGGTGGAAGAAAAGGTTCCTGCTTGGTTAAAAGGCACTAAGCAAGGGTGGGTAACGGCCGAATATGGTATGTTGCCTAGATCTACGGCACAACGAATGGACCGCGAAGCCAAAAAAGGACAGGGGGGACGAACCCATGAAATTCAACGTCTTATCGGTCGGGCTTTACGGGCTGGGGTGGATTTGACGGTATTGGATGGGTTAACGATTCACATTGATTGTGATGTGATTCAAGCCGATGGGGGAACACGCACGGCCTCTATCACCGGTGGATTTATGGCCTTGTATTTGGCGTGTCAAAAATTGGTGGAACGGGGACGAATTCCTACGTTGCCAATTACTCATTTTGTAGCGGCGATTTCCTGTGGTATGGTGGATGGTTCGGCATTGCTTGATTTAGATTATTCGGAAGATTCCCGGGCCGAAACAGATGCAAATTTCGTGTTTTTAGATACTGGGACTTTGGTAGAAGCCCAAGCCACCGCCGAACATCGGCCGTTTTCTAAGGAAGAATTTTTAACCCTATTTGATTTAGCGGATAAGGCAACAAAGGAACTGATTGCTTTGCAAAAGAAAACGCTTTTGTTGCGATCCACGGGGGAAAAATGACCTTTATTCGGTTTTATGGCCGACGGAAAAATAAACCCTTGCGCCCTTCACGTGAAATACTGATGGACTCGTTGTTGCCAAAACTTCTTCTTCCCAAAGAAGGGGTGTACGATTTTTCTAAGATGTTTCCAAATAAAAAAGAAATTTGGTTAGAAGTTGGCTTTGGGGGCGGGGAACATTTTGCGGCGTTATGCCGAAGTTATCCCGATATTGGTTTTATTGGGGCAGAACCATTTATTAACGGGGTGGCGTCGCTTTTGGCACATTTAAATGGATCCCATGAAGCCCCTGGGACATATACAGATTTAGCCCCTGAATATGTTCCTAATATGCGTATTTATCCCGATGATATTCGCCAAGTTTTCCCCTTGTTTCCCAAAGAAAGTTTATCACGGATCTTCGTGCTATATCCTGATCCATGGCCCAAAGCCCGGCATGCAGGGCGGCGCTTTATGAATGTGGAAAATTTAAAAACATTGGCGGCGTTATTGAAAAAGGGTGGGCAAATTGATTTGGCGACCGATATGCCTTTTTATATGGATTTTGCCGTGGAACAGGCCGAATTATCGGGTTTATTTACATTGACGGGGGTTCAAACAACGCCCCCGAAAGATTGGATAACCACGCGGTATGAACAAAAGGCGTTAGCAGCAGGACGCACCCCACTTTATACCCATTTCATTAAAAAATAAAAAAAAAGCCCCCTGATATAGGGGGATTTTAATTGGTGCGATCGAGAAGACTTGAACTTCCACGGATTGCTCCACAGCGACCTCAACGCTGCGCGTCTACCAATTCCGCCACGACCGCTTATGAAGACCCATTCAGTATACTTAATTTTTTCCTTTTTTTCAAGCAAAAAATGTTTTGGCCCCCTGATCGCACCATTTAAGACGTTATGTCTTTAGAAGTGATACCGTGCAGATAATAGAATATCATGTGATCTTAAATCTTCACGAGATTTCACGCCCTCGGCCGCTCTTTTCAGGCGTGCTTTCCCCAAGTTCGTAAAGCGGTATCCTAAATCCAAACTCCAACAATCATTGATGTAGTAGTCAATACCGGCCCCTACGTTCCAGGCGAAACGACTGCTGCCCTTTCCTTTGCCGTCAGCAATGCTATCTGTTTTGTTATAAGCGTACCCGATACCCCCCATAGCATAAATATCGGCTTTCCCATACAAAGGGATGGTTCCGTAAATATTTGCTAGGACTGGGATGGCCCAAACTTTTGATTTTTCACTGGCTTCCTTGAAGTGGACTTTTCCCCAAGGACGGAAAGAAGCAATAATATCAGAACGGATATATTCGTTATACTTGTATCCCATACCAAGACCGAAGATACCGTGTTCTTTGTATTCGTCTTGACCAAAGCCCATCCCGGCTTGAACGACCCCGTATGTGTGGGCCGGCATCATAGATTCTTCCGCATGAGCAAAGGTGCACACACTTAAAACGGCCAATGTGGATAATAAATACTTTTTCATTTTTTTCTCCTTTTTCTAAGTTGCAAAAGTATCACATTTTCAATTGTAGGTAGTAAACACATAAAATGTCTAGTCCCTTTTTGTATTTTCTTGAAAATAAATAGAATAGTATGTTTTTTACATATCCTATTACTCTTTTTTTATAAAAAATCCCCTCTATCTTGAAAGATAAAGGGGAATTTTTTCAATTTTTAAGAGAAAAATCTATCGGGATTGTGACAGAGCTTGAAGCATTGATTTTTGTATGCGGTGTTCATCCCTAGGAAGCCCCTTTAGTGTTTGAAGAGTAGCAATATCTTTTTCTGTTAAAGAATGGCTGGTAAGAATATCAAACCGATAAGATGCTTGGCGATAAATCGCGTTTTTAATACGGATGGCACGCGCCCTTTTTTGTAACGATGGATTAGTCAATTCTTCATTGTATTGGTGACAGAGCTTTCCTAAATTCATTGAAATAGTGTGGTCTATATGGCGTGAAATAGTACGGGGGTTAGTTTCCAACCCTAAAGGTTGATTGTGGCGTTTGGACCAACGGTAAGCCGCTTTTTCGGCCAAAAGATATTCTTTTTTAAAATACGTAATAACGGCCTGTGCAAAGGGGGTCCAAGAATCTTCTTGTCCAAATTCGCGCAAAGCTTTGCATGTATCACAATTATAATAAGTTGTTGTCATCAGAAATCTCCATAAAAAATAACAATAAATGAAAGATATCACAAAAGATGATATTTGTCAAGTATTTTTATGCTATAACCAAAGCCCCATCTTTGATGGTTAAACGCATATCCATTCTGTTGGCTAAATCTGGATTATGGGTGGCAATAACGGCGGCTAACCCCGTTTCTTTGACGATTTTTAGCAGTAAATTGAAAACGCTTTCGGCCGTAACGGGATCTAAGTTCCCTGTGGGTTCATCGGCAAGCAGTAATTTCGGCTTATTGGCCAAGGCCCTAGCTATCGCTACCCGCTGTTGTTCCCCACCAGATAATTGTCCCGATCGGTGATGTAGGCGCTTTTCTAGACCAACCAGAGTCAAAAGCTCTTCTGCCCGAGTTTGCGCCTCTTTGATGGACGCCCCCGCTAAACGTTGGGGGAGCATCACATTTTCTAGGGCAGAAAAATCGGGCAATAACAAATGGCTTTGATAAATAAACCCGATATGGTGCCGACGCAAAGCCGTTCGTTTTAAATCCGACATTTTCTTTAAGTTTTGCCCGTCTAATATAAGGGTGCCATTGGTGGGGGTATCTAATAACCCCGCAATGTGTAAAAGGGTGGATTTCCCAGACCCAGAAGGCCCCGTTAAAGCAATCAATTGACCGGGGTAAATAATCAGATTGACATCTGTCAAAACAGCAAGTTTCGTTTTGCCTTTGGTGAACGTGCGCCCGATGTGTTGAAGTTCTAAAATACTATTCATAGCGCAAAATCTCCACAGGATCGGTTTTACTGGCTTTCCAAGCAGGGTATAGGGTTGCCCCTAAGGAAAATGTTAAGGCCATTGCGGTGATTAGGATGACTTCTTGTGGGTCCACTTTGGCGGGTAAGTGCGACAGGAAGTAAATTTCGGCCGAAAAGAGTTCATGCCCAGACACATTTTCTAAAAACGTTTTAATGGCGTCTATATGGGTGCAAAATAAAAGGCCTAACCCAACCCCAGACAGTGTTCCAATAACCCCGATCGTCAAACCCGCCAATAAAAACACCCGCATAATTGTTCCCCGCGTCGCCCCCATGGTTCGTAAAATGGCAATATCTTTGGCTTTGTCTTGCACCAACATAATTAGTCCCGAAATCATGTTAAAAGCCGCCACAATGACAATCAATGTTAAAATTAAAAACATCACATTTTTTTCAACTTCAATGGCATTGAAAAAGGCCTTGTTCGTATAACGCCAATCTTTAAGACGAGCCCCTTGGGGCATTAAATCGGCCGCTGCATCTAAAACTTTTGGGGTATGAGAGGTGTCATCTAAGAACACTTCTAAATGAGAAACGGCATTGGGATACATGAAGAAAGTTTGTGCCTCTTTTAACGGAACAAACACAAAATTGTCGTCGTATTCAAACATCCCCGAATCAAACGTTCCAATCACTTTATAGGTTTGCATTTTAGGAATGGTTCCAAAAGCCGTAATATTCCCTTTAGGGGAAATTAAAGTAACGGTATCGCCTTTGTTAATGCCTAATTTTAAGGCCAAACGATAGCCCAAAATCATTGTCCGTTCTTTGAAATTTTCTATGGGTAATCCGTGATAACCTTGAAAGAGTACAGGATGATTCTTAAAACTTTTTGCCGGCATTCCCCGGACCATGACCCCGATAGAGGCGTATTGAGTAGAGGCCATGGCTTGTCCATCTACAACGGGGGACACTTCTTGGACATGCAGGGTGTTTGATAGGCGTTCTGCCGCCTCTTCATAATGCGTTAGGGCCACCCCCGTTTCTGGATAAACCCCTAATTGCCCATTGATGCCTAAAATCCGTCCAATCAGTTCGTCTTGAAAACCATTCATAACACTGGTGACGATAATTAAAGTTGCTACCCCCAGCATAATCCCCAAAAAGGAAAATGCCGAAATCACAGAGACAAATTTGGTTTGCTTGCGGGATCGCAAGTACCGGAAAGCCATAAAACGTTCAACTGGACTAAACATAGGGGGTATTATAGGCCTTTTTTTAAAAAAAATCTACCAATTTTTACACAAAGCTGTGGTGGCTTGGTAGGATTCAGGGGTATCAATAATGGCGTTCTTTTCTTCAATTTTCTTGTTTATATGATTGATGATAGGGTCAATGTCTTTCATGACTTGGCGGGCTTGATTTTCCAAAACGGCTTGCGCCCGTTCACCGGTATACACATATTCGGGTTTGATTTTTTTGACGGCCTGTTTAATGGTGCGTTCCAAATCGGGCTTGAAAAAGCTCATGGCCTGTTGTGTAACGGCGACATGGAATTTTTCATGTTCTTTGATGGTGTTAAATTCGCAAGACCCTGCCTTATACTTTTTATCAATAAAAACATAAATGACGTCCGAACCAATACTAAACACAATCCGGCGAATTCCAACACAGGTTTTATTCCCTTCCCGACGCTGAAAAGGAACAACTTCATAACTGGCCGAAATTTTATTAGTGGTCAGGCCTAAGTTATTTTCAGGAAGATTGAGATTTAAGTGTTTAGCATATTCTTCGCGGGACATATTTGTCACGTACTTCACAATGCCTGGTTTTGTTTTAATTAAAACGTCCGGTGTACGATAGGTGCATTCGGCCCTTGCACTCATGGCAAAAATAAGATAAACTCCCACTAGAAAAATTTTCTTCATGACATACATCA
>Ga0310695_10003871_pt1 | contig 28574 bp, 27 predicted proteins | sample RumenRJG_04DNA_FD_203882 | JGI IMG/M metagenome (GOLD analysis project Ga0310695, IMG submission 203882) | Bovine rumen microbial communities from Lethbridge, Alberta, Canada - RJG_04 (v2) (version 2) | ecosystem: Host-associated > Mammals > Digestive system > Stomach > Rumen | place: Canada... | reverse complement strand
TTTTGTCCTACAAATATACACAATCCCCTCTAGAAAACCAAATCTGCTAAAACAGATACGTACTGGAAGTACTCACCGTCCACGTTCCCACCTGCGGGTCCAGACCGCGTCCCACGTCAAAGGACATTACAAAATTGGTGTTCATCTGGATTTTTCCGCCAATGCCGAAAGACAGCATAATAGGGAGCTTTTTATCTTGATACAGCGGAATATCCGGGTACGGCGAAACCGCTGCCTTTTGCTCTTCCAGGCGGTATGTGCGCGTGATGCCGCAAATGTCCATGAAGGGGTTGAGCACCATGTCGAAGTGCTGGTTGAACAGATTGAATTTGAAGGGCGTTACGCGGAACTCGATGTTGGCCCAGGCATAGCCTGCGGCGGCCACGCGGTTGTTGATGATGCCGCGGACGGTGGTGCGGCTGCCCAGTCCGTCCATTTCCTCGTAGGGGTAAAAGCTGCTAGCCATCTCGTTGAGGGCGTAGTAGGGGATTTCGCCCCACAGCTGGTGCTGGAAGCCCAGGTGATAGGCAAAGACCCATCGGCCCGGGAAGATGGTCACGTAGTGGCGGAAATGTGCCACCAGCTGCCCGTAGTTGTATTTCCAGCGGCTCAGGTCCGTGTTGGCCGTAAGGTAGAGCTCTGCGAAGATGCCCTTGCCCGGCGAGGCTTCGACGTCCCGGGTGTCGTACACCACGCCGCCTTTGAACTCCAGCGAGGTGCCGCCTTTGAATTCGTCGGGGCGGATGAGCCCTACGTCCCGATAGGTCAGGAGCAGGCTCCTGCCGCTGTCGTAGCGTTCCAGGTCGATATCGTCCATGATGACATGGCGGACCACCAGCCCGCCCATCCAGTCCAGATGGCCGACAATGCTCCCCATGGCCGTTGCGGTGGCGCGGAAAAAGCGACGATGAAGGGTGTACCAGGCTGTCCGGGTGTCTACGTTGGCGTCCAACTCCGGCAGGTAGGGGGAGGCGATGCCGTTGAAGCCGTAGAATTTGTGCACCATGGCGTCGCGGTAGGTGAGCGTGCCGTTCAGGCGGACGCCCGGAATGAGGGTGGGGCTGTCCCCGTAGGCATGGAAATACCAGGAGCCTTTGGTGGCATAGGCGCCGGCAAAGCCCAGGTGATGCAGGAAATTGGGATAGGCGCTGCCGTCCCCGTAATAGTAGAAGTCCGAGAAAAGACCCAGGCCCAGGCCGGTGTCCGTGCTGTATCCGATATTGGGCAGGGGCGTGAACTTCCAGCCGGTCTTGGGCTTTTGTTCCTGCTCCTGTTCCTGCTCTTGCTCCTGCGCGAGCGCCGGGATGCCCAGAAGGAGGAGCGTGAATATGGCCAAGCGTCTTTTCATGGGCGCAAAGATAGCAATTATTCTGCTTTCAGGCGCAGAAAACTGTATCCAAAGCGTTTGCAGGCGGCTTTCTCCAGTTCCTCGCGGTCGTCCGGATGGGCAATGGAAATCAGGAGTTTGGCACGCTCTGCCAGGCTCTTTCCGCGAAGGTACACAATGCCGTATTCCGTGGCCACAAACTGCGTCTGGAAGCGGGTGGTGACCACGCCGGCGCCCGGGGTGAGGATGGGGACAATCTTGGCTTTTCCCTTGGCGGTGCGGGAGGGAAGGGCAATGAAGGTGCGTCCGCCCTCTGCCAGGGCGCAGCCGTACATGAAGTCGTGCTGGCCGCCCACGCTGGAGAAAATCATCTCGCCGATAGAGTCGGCACAGATTTGCCCCGTGAGGTCCACCTCGATGGCGGAATTGATGGCGCAGGCCCGCGGATTTTGGGCAATCAGGAAAGGGTCGTTGGTGTAGGCCACGTCAAAGAACTCCATGGTGGGGTTGTGGTCGATGAACTTGTACATGGGGGCGGAGCCGATGGCGAGGGCCGCCACGCTTACGCCCGGATGCACCTTTTTGAGGGAATTGTCTATGACACCCTCCTTGATGAGGCGGATCACCCCGTCGGTCATGGCTTCCGTGTGCAGGCCCAGATGCTGGTGGTGCTTGATGCCGTTGAGGACGGCATTGGGGATGCCTCCCACGCCAATCTGCAGGCAGGCCCCGTCCGGGATTTGGGACGCCACGTTGGCGCCAATCGCCGCCTCAATGGGCGTGGGCTCCCCAAAGACCATCCCAAGCGGCGGCTCTTCCGAGTACACGGCCGCGCTAATCTTGGACTCATGGATGAGACATTTTCCGTACAGGTAGGGGATGTTGGGGCTCACTTGGGCAATGACCACCCGCGCGCATTCCACGGCGCTTACGGCGATATCGGCCGATATGCCAAAGCTGCAATACCCGTCCTTGTCCGGCAGGGAGCAGTTGATAAACGCTACATCCACAGGAATTTCCCGGCGGCGGAACAGGCCCGGGACCTCTCCCAGGAAGGCGGGCGTCATGGTGCCGTAGCCGGCGGCGATGTGCTTTCGCTGGTCTCCGCTGATGAAGATGCTGTTCACCAGGAACGAGTCTTTGTATTCGGGCTTGCAGAAAGGAGCCTCACCTGCGGTGATATTGAACCCGCAGACAATTTGCACCCCTTGGAGCTCCGCATGGCGGCGGGCCAGGGCTTCCTGCAGGATAACGGGAACGGAGGTGCCTCCCTGGCACACTACGGTGTCGCCGCTGCGCACCAGGCGTACGGCTTCGTCGGCGCTTACATACTTCATGATACCATTTTTACAAACTGTTTCAGGTGACGGTCCAGGCGCTGGAAATCCCAGTCGTTCAGCAGGCGCGACACGCATACGCGGATGCCGCACTGCTTGCTGCCGGTGGTGTTGAGCGGAATGGCCACAACGCCGCAGCGGAGGAGGGCCTCCAGCAGCGTCCGGTTGTCCATGTCCTTGTAGGTGACGGTATAGAAAAAGCCGTCGCCGATGGTCTGGTTCATGTCTTTGTCGTACACCAGGCGGAAGCCGTTCTGCTCAAAGATTTCGCGCGACTGGTGGGCGCGGAGGCCATAGTCCCGCAGCTCTTTTACAAAATTGTAGCGGCCGTCCAGACAGGCCTCGAACATGGCCGACAAGGCATACTGGGCCGAGTGCGAGGCGCCCGAGGTATTCACATACAAGTAATTGAGAATGAAGTTGTCCCCGAAGCGTGCGATGCCCCATTTCTCCTTGAGGGCCGGGTATTCGCGCTGGTACAGGTTGTTGCCAATACAGGTAATGCCAATGCGCTCGCCGGCATAGCTGAAGATCTTGGAGCCGGACAGGAGCATTACGTAGTTGTCCGTGTAGCGGGCTACGGTGCTCTGGAACGGGGGCTGGAAGGGGACGGAAAGGTCTTTGCGGAAGTCCATGCACAGGTAGGCCATGTCTTCCAGGACAATCACATCGTACCGGGTGGCCAGTTCGCCGATGATTTGCAGCTCTTCCTCCGTGAGGCAAATCCAGGCCGGATTGTTGGGGTTGGAATAGAGGATGGCGGCAATGTTGCCCTCCTTGAAGTAGGACTCCAGTTTGTCTCTGAGTTTCTCTGCCCGATACTCGTAAATATCGAACCACACATTCTTGATGCCCAGGATATCCGGCTGGCGGCCGTGTGCGCTGAACCCGGGGCAGATGTACAGGATGGTGTCCTTGCCCGGCTGCAGCTGGGAGCATTCCAGAATACTGGTGAGGCTGCCTTGCATGGAACCGACGGTGGGGACAATGCACTTGGGGTCGATGTCCACGTCTATGAAGGCTTTGATAAAGCGCGCGGCGTTTTGCTTGAGTTCCGGAAGCCCCTGTACGCTGGGATAGATGGAACATTTGCCCTCGTCCAGGGCCTTTTTCTGGGCCTCGATGCCATAGGGACAGGGCGGAATGCCCGGTACGCCGAACTCCAGGTGGGTGAAAGGCTCGTCCGACTGGGATTCCAGCATACTGCCCAGCATGGCGCATTGCCGGATGGTGGTGTGGGAGATATCGTCAATGCCCAATTCCCGTAATTCTTTGTTCAGGACGGACTGGGATAGGGGGAGTCTCATGTTACTGTTCTTCTAAGTGTTGCGCCGCACCGGCGTTGAAGGCTTTCAGGTTGGCTTCTACAATGGCCTCACCCTTGCGGGCGAATACGCGGCGGATGCCTTCGCGGAGCTGGTCCGGCTCCAGGATGTCCAGGCCGGTGCTCATGGCGCCGAGCAGTACCATGTTGGCTCCGCGCGGGTTATTGAGCTCCTTGGCGATGGCATCGGCATCCAGCGCCACCAGGTGCGGGTATTGGTGCAGGGCGGCCACCACCTTTTCCAGGTCCGGGTAGTTGGGGATGTTCACCAGCGGTGTGGTATTGGTGACAATCCAGCCGTCTTTGGCCAGCCAGGGAACATACCGCAGGGCTTCCATGGGCTCCAGCGATACAATGAGGCTGGCGCCGCCCCGGGGGATGAGGTCGCTGTAGATGGGTTCCGACGACAGGCGGAGGTGCGACTGGACGTCTCCGCCGCGCTGGCTCATGCCGTGAACTTCTGCCTGTTTCAGGTACAAGCCCTGTTCCAAGGCAGCGGCACCAATCACCGTGGCAATGGAGAGGATGCCTTGTCCTCCCACTCCGGCAAGTATAATATCTTGTCTCATTTCATGAAATCATTAAATGTTAACAGAGGTTACTTTTTCGAAGCATGGCGGCGGAGGGTTTGAATGCACTCGCGGCGGCACACAATCACCGAAACGCCGTGGTAATCCAGTTCTTCGCGGATGACTTTTTCCATGTCCGGATAGTTCTTGGGAAGCGGGACGATGGTGCGGATGTGCTCTTTGGGAACGCCCAGGCCTTCGCAGATGGCCTCAATGCGGCCCGTGCCTGCGCTGTCCTGGCCGCCGGTCATGCCGGTGGTGAGGTTGTCGGAGATGCACAGCGTGACATCCAGATTACCGTTCACGGCATCCAGGAGGCCGGTCATCCCGCTGTGGGTGAAGGTGGAATCCCCGATGACGGCTACTGCGGGGTAGGTGCCCGAGTAGGCCGCACCCTGGGCCATGGTGAGCGAGGCACCCATTTCCACGCAGGTGTGGAGGCTGTTGAAGGGGGGCATCCAGCCCAGCGTGTAGCAGCCGATGTCGCCAAAGACGCGGGCGCCGGGGTAGTCTTTGAGCACGTTGTTGAGGGCGGTGTAGAAGTCCCGGTGGCCGCAGCCCTGGCACAGTGCCGGAGGGCGCGGGGCCACCATCTCCGAAGCGGGGAAGCTCTCCACTGCAGGAAGGCCCAGGGCCGGGCGCACCGCCTCCGGAGAAAGTTCTCCGTCGCGGGGCAGGCTGCCGTCCAGGCGGCCTTTAATGGTAATGGCCGTGGGATAGACGCCCCGCAGCCGTTCTTCTACCAGCGGCTGGCCTTCTTCCATGACCAGGATGGTCTGGCAGTGACTGGCCAGTTCCTGGGCCAGTTTTCTGGGGAAGGGATATTGGGAAACCTTGAGTACCGGATACGGGCAGCCGTCCGGGAAGTTCTCCATGAGGTAGTTATAGGCAATGCCGCAGGCAATGATGCCAAGGCGCTTGTCCGGGCCATCTGTGAGCCGGTTGAAAGGGGAGGCGGCGGCATCTTCCTCAAAGCGGGCGTAGTCCTTGATAAGCTCCCGGTTGCGGACGCGGGAGTTCACCGGCAGGGTAACCCACTGGCGCGGATTCTTGGGGTAGTGGAGGGGGTTCTGCTCCCGGATGGTATCTGCGCTTTCTACCACGGCGCGGGAATGGGCCATACGGGTGGTCATCCGAAGGAGCACCGGGATGCCGCGCTCTTCCGAGTAGTCAAAGGCGGCGCGCGTCATGGCATAGGCCTCCGCCTGGTTGGAGGGTTCAAAGACGGGCATCATGGCAAAGGCCCCGTAGAAGCGGGAATCCTGCTCGTTCTGTGAACTGTGCATGGAAGGATCGTCGCAGGAGGCAATTACCAGGCCGCCATTGGCACCGGTGGTGGCCGAGCCCATGAAGGGGTCTGCGCACACGTTCAGGCCCACGTGCTTGAAGCATACCAGCGCGCGTTTGCCGGCGTAGGACATGCCCAGCGCCTCTTCCATGGCCGTTTTTTCATTGGCGGACCAAGCACAGTGCACGTTTCGCTCCCGGGTGAGGGGATGGATCTGGATATATTCCGTAATTTCCGTAGAAGGAGTGCCGGGATAGGCATAGACACCTGATAGGCCGGCGTGAAGGGCTCCGAGGGCAATGGCCTCGTCTCCTAACAGTAAATTTTTTTGCGCCATGTGGTTAGTTTTTTACGCTATTTGCTTACAAAGTTAAAACTTTTAAGCATTTTTGCAAAGATTACGCAAAAGTTTTAATTGGCGCAGGACTTTTGCCCGTCTTTTCGAAGGGAAAGCCTCGTCCTTGTTTTGACCTGTTTTTAAGGACGAGAGGGGCAAAATGCCCTTCTCATCCTTATTTTGAGGACCAGTGTGTCATTCCAAGGCCCTGCCTTCCCTGTCATACTGAGGCCCGAAGGGCTGAGTGTATCTCCTGCCTTTCGCCTTCTCCACTTCGACCATGGAGCAGATCAGTGACATGAACGGGCAAGGTGGTAGGTATGAGCGGGCAAGGTGGTGGGCATGAACGGGCAAGGTCGAAAATTATTGCCACCACCATGCCCGCTGAAATGCCATTTCAGATGCTTCTGGTACCATCTTCATGGTCAAGGAGGTCTCCGCAAAATCCTACCTTGCCCACTTCATGGACCTCATCACGAATCCCGCCCGGACACCTATTGTCATCCTAAGTCCCTGCCTACTTTGTCATACCGAGCCAGAAGGGCTGAGTGTATCTCCTGTTTTTTCCGCCTTCTCCACTTCGGCCCAATACTCAATAAGGCGGAACGGCCCTCTTTGCACTAAAGCGAGACACGCTGGCTTGTTACGTAATCGCTTCTCTATCAGGAGCCAACCTGTTCGGACGGGCCGATTCTGTGATGTTGTTCACTCTCGCAAATCATTGAACATCAATTACTTCTACATAAGCCAATCCGATGGGTATAGCCCCAACAGATTGGCTTTTCTTCATAGCTGCTTATTTTGGTCTAATTGTAGCAAAGTTTCTCTGAAAATATTTGCTTTGTTATGAAATATTGGTAACTTTGCATAAATAGTTAGTTGACCATGAAAACCACATCCGTTGCACTCGGCCCCCATTTTGAGGACTTTATCCAGACCTGCATCCAATCCGGCCGCTACAACAACGCCAGTGAAGTGCTGCGTTCCGGACTTCGTCTCCTCGAGCTCCAGGAGCAGCAAATGGCTGTGCTTCGTTCCGCCGTGCAGGAAGGGTTGAACAGTGGTGTTGTCGAAGATTTTGATGCGGCATCTTATCTTCAGGACATGAAAGCGCGGAAGCATGGCAAAGTATGACATTACCAAGGAGGCCGCAGAAGACCTCTATCGTATCTGGGCCTACACCGTAGATACCTGGTCCGAGGAGCAGGCTGATACGTACTATGCGCTTCTTTCTTCCGGCATGGAAGAAGTCGCGGCCTCCCCGGCAACCATCGGCAAGCCCTATGACGAGATTCTTCCCGGACTTCGTGCCTACCATGTCCGCCGTCACATGCTGTTCTTTACAGTTCAGCCAAACGGTCGTGCGCTGATTGCCCGTATTCTTCATGAGAGAATGGACTACGCGCACCATTTCTCGGCCTGGCCTACGCTTAGTCTACAATAGCGCTGGCGACGATGCTGGCTACGGTGGAGCGGAGGCGGGCTACAGAGCCGCTGTCCGTGGGGTGAACGCGGTTGGAGAGAATGATCACGGCCGTGCGGGTTTCCAGGTCCAGAATGAGGGAGGTGCCGGTGTAGCCGGTGTGACCGCGGACCGTGCGGGGGTTGAAGATACTGCCGCAGGTATAAGGTTCAAGATAATAGCAGTCCCACCCCAGGGCGCGGGCCACTTCCGGGGCGTTGGTTTCCGGAACGCGGAACATCTCCTGCACCGTCAAGGGCGACAGAATCCGGTGGCCGTTGAACGAGCCATCCCCGAGTAGTGCAGCAACTATCACTGCCAGGTCTTCCACATTCGAAAAAACACCGGCATTGCCGGAATTCCCGCCATTACAGAGACGTGCCGTAGGGTCATGGACTTCGGCCTGAAGGACGTGTCCGTCTTCCAATACCTCGGTAGGGGCACAAAGCGGCGCCAAGTCGGGCCGATAAGGGGCCCCGTCAAACAGCGGGAAGTAGGTGGTGTGCTGCAGCCCCAGGACATCGAAAATGTGCTTCTGAGCATAGTCGCAGAGCCGCTCCCCCGTCACCTTCTCCAGGATATGCTGTAACGTGATAAAATTCAGACAGCTATAGAGTTGCTGCGAACCCGGGCGGAAGTTTCGCCGGGCCTGGGTGGAAATCCACTGCATCAGGGAATCCGGACAGTTGGTACCGTACTGCTGCACAAAGGCAGGTACATCCGGCAAATAAGGCGGCAGCCCCGAAGCGTGGGTAAGCAAATCCTGGACGGTAATCTGCACCTTCTTGTGGGTTTCAGGGTCCTCCCAGGGCTTGAATTCCGGGAAGTAGTAGCTGACAGGGTCCACAAGCCGCACCTTCCCCGTCTCAATCAACTGCATCATGGCAACCGTAGTACTCACGCACTTGGATACGGAGGCCAAGTCGAACATCGTCTCTACCGTCATGGGGACCTTTTCCGGTACCAACGATTTGTATCCGAACGCCTTTTCGTACACAAGGGCATCCTGCCGGACCACGCCCACCACGGCCCCGGGATTATCCCCGGCAGCAATGGAGGCTTCCACCGTGCTGTCGATGAGGGCCAACCGCTGCGCATCCATGCCCACAGAAACGGGCAAGGCGCGACGGATACCTTGATTTGGACGGGGCGAGCATGCCATCAGCAAGACAGCTATCGCCACAAATACTGCTTTTTTCATATCACCGCTAAGATAACCATTTGCGACCACAAATCAAAACCTTCCCGCATTTCCCTTTCGCAATAAGAAATCGTGCAGGGCATTACGCGAAAATAAGCAATATTGCGTTAAGGGATGCCTGGGATATAGACCGTAAAATGGAACTACTTGATTAGTAGTTATTTAACGAAAATCGCCTGCGCAATCCTGCACAGGCGATTTTCTGTAAGTGGTTTATACAAAGCCGATTACATTTTAAGCCCCGTGCGCTTCTTAGCCCAGGAAGCTGAGGAGGATACCGGCGGCGACGGCGGAACCAATGACACCGGCCACGTTGGGGCCCATGGCGTGCATGAGCAGGTGGTTGGTGGGGTCAATTTCGCGGCCTACGGTCTCGGAAACACGTGCGCTGTCCGGAACGGCAGACACGCCTGCATTGCCGATGAGCGGGTTGATCTTCTTGGCCGGGTTGGAGATGAACAAGTTCATCAGTTTTACAAACAGTACGCCGCAGGTGGTAGCAATCACAAAGCTCAGCAGGCCCAGACCGAAGATGAGGATGGACTTGACGCTGATGAACTTGTCGGCCTGGGTAGAGGCGCCCACGGTGAGGCCGATCAGGGTGGTGACTACGTCGATGAGCGGGCCGCTGGCGGTATTGGCCAGGCGCTTGGTTACGCCGCTCTCCTTGAGGAGGTTACCAAAGAACAGCATGCCCAGCAGGGGCAGGCCGGACGGCACGATGAACGCGGTGATGAGGAAGCCCACGATGGGGAAGATAATCTTCTCTTTCTTGGAAACCACACGCGGGGTGGGCATGTGGATGAGGCGTTCCTTCTTGGTGGTCAGGAGCAGCATGATGGGCTTCTGGATGACCGGTACCAGGGCCATGTAGGAATAGGCCGATACAGCGATGGCGCCCATCAGGTCCGGAGCCAGCTTGGAGCTCAGGAAGATGGCCGTGGGGCCGTCTGCGCCGCCGATAATGCCGATGGCGCCGGCTTCATTGGGTGCGAAACCCAGCAGAAGCGCCAGCAGGTAGGCCCCGAAAATACCCATCTGGGCCGCAGCGCCGATAAGGATGAGCCGCGGCTGCGAGATAAGGGCGCTGAAATCCGTCATGGCGCCTATCCCCAGGAAAATGAGCGGGGGATACCAGCCCTGCTTAACGCCCTGATACAGGATGTTGAGCACGGAACCGTCTTCATATACGCCGATGTTCAGGCCCGGGAACATGGGAATATTGCCCACGATCATGCCGAAGCCGATGGGCACCAGCAGCATGGGCTCCCACTCCTTGACAATGGCCAGGGTAATGAATACCAGGCCGATGCCAATCATCACGAGGTTCTGCCACGAGCAGTTCGCGAAGCCGGTGTACTCCCAGAATTGGGTTAATGACTCAAGAATGTGTTCCATTAGGCGATGGTTACGATGGGAGCACCTTCCAGGATGCTGTCACCTTTGTTCACGTGAATGGCGGTAATGGTACCGTCCTTGGGTGCGGAAATTTCGTTCTCCATCTTCATGGCTTCCAGTACGGCCACTTTCTGCCCGGACTTGACGGCCTGACCTTCCTTCACGCTCACTTCCACAATGACGCCCGGAAGGGGAGAGTTCACCTTTTCTCCGGCGCCGGCGGGAGCTTTGGGGGCAGCGGGTGCTGCGGTGGCTGCCGGGGCGGGGGTGGCGGCTGCGGGAGCGGCAGCAGCCGGAGCAGCCGGAGCCGCAGGAGCTGATGCGGGAGCGTTCTCCAGCTCCACCTGGTAGTCTGCTCCGTTCACATTTACCTGCAGCATTTTGCCTTCTGCCTCGCCGATGGTTACATCGTAGTCTTTGCCGTTGATTTTGAACTTATATGTCTTCATAACATTTTTGTTTTATGCTATAATAACCTTGTTACCTATCGTGGTAACTTTCTGAAATTCAATGATTTGTTATTCCATGCGCTCTCGCTGCGACGGATGGTGACAATGCCGGGCTCCACGTCGTGCACGGCATCGTTCAGGTACAGATGGACAGCCGTCGCGATGGCCGCATAGGTGTCTCCATCCGTCTCCATATCCAGTGCAAGGGCAATGGCAGCGGCCACTTGAGATTCCTCGGCTTCGCTCGGAATGACAGCCCGTTTTCCTTTTGTCATGCTGAGCGTAGTCGAAGCATCTCCCGCCGCTTTCTTCTTGGCCGGACGGTCGAACAGGAGCCAGAAGAGGAACCACAGCAGGGCGAGGGCGGAGAAGACCACGCTCACGGAAACCACGGTGAGAATCCAGCCGTGCGGATCCCGTACTTTCATGAGCTCGCCTTTGGTGATGGAGCCATGGTCTCCGTTGACCATGCGCGGGCTGGGCACCTCCGGATTGTCAACGAATTCAAATTCCTGCTGGCGGATGTCATAGGCCTGTTTGTAGGCGGCCAGCCCATAGGGAAGGGTAGCGGGAATGGACAGCGAGTCAATGATGGTGCGTCCGTCGTTGGAAACCAGGTATACGGTTTTTCCGGGCGCCAGGGTGAAGTCCGCATAGAACGTACCGTCTGCACCGCGGCCGCTGCACCAGATGAGCACCACCTGACGCGGCCCCAGTTTGGTGCGGAGGTCGCTCTTGGGAATAAGGCTCTTCTTCAGATTCGTGCGGTCGTCGGTAAGGTAGCACCCGCCGAAGTTTACCGTTCCGGTAGATTTGTTGTACAGTTCTATCCAGCCGGAGCGGCGGCCGTAATCGTCCAGAAGGCCGGTGGAATCCGGCTCCGCGACGGCCTCGCTGATGATGAGGTCGCTCACGTTCTGGGCGCGCAGGCTCACGGCTGCAGCCAGGACAAGAACCGTTGTGAGGAACTTTCTCATAGCTTACAGCGGCAGGTTATCGTGTTTCTTGGCGGGAACGCTGGCCTGTTTGCCGCTCAGCTGCTCCAGGGCGCGGATTACGCGGAAACGGGTGTTGCGCGGCTCAATAACATCGTCGATGTAGCCTTTCTGGGCGGCCTGGTAAGGATTGGAGAAGAGGTCTTCGTACTCTTTTTTCTTGGCTTCGAAGATTTCCTTGGCGTGCTCCGGATCCTCTTTCATCTCCTTGGCGTGCAGGACGTTTACGGCACCGTCGGCACCCATTACGGCAATCTGCGCGCTGGGCCATGCGTAATTAATGTCTCCACGTAACTGTTTGCAACTCATTACGATGTGCGCACCACCGTAACCTTTACGTAAGGTAACGGTTACCTTGGGAACGGTGGCCTCGCCGTAGGCATACAGGAGTTTGGCACCGTTGGTGATAATGGCGCCGTACTCCTGCTGCGTGCCGCAGAGGAAGCCGGGAACGTCCACCAGCGTGACCAGCGGAATGTTGAAGGCGTCACAGAAGCGGACGAAGCGGGCGGCCTTGCGGCTGGCATTGATGTCCAGCACGCCGGCCAGTACCTTGGGCTGGTTGGCCACAATGCCTACGCTACGGCCGTTGAAGCGGGCAAAGCCCACGATGATATTTTTGGCAAAATCCTTGTGAATCTCCAGGAACTGGCCGTCGTCCACAATAGCGCCGATGACGCCATACATGTCGTAGGCCTTGTTGGGGTTGTCCGGAATAATGGCATTGAGGCTGTCTTCCAAGCGGCTGACCGGGTCTGTTGTTTCCTTGAGGGGGGCGGTTTCCAGGTTGTTCTGCGGGATGTAGCTCAGGAGCTGCTTGATGGTGGCGATGGCCTCCTCCTCATTGTTGGCGGCAAAGTGCGCCACACCGCTCTTGCTGGCATGCACGGAAGCGCCGCCCAGGTGCTCCTGGTCCACGACCTCGCCGGTGACGCTTTTTACCACGGCAGGACCGGTCAGGAACATGTAGGAGGTATTTTTCACCATGAGGGTGAAGTCTGTAAGGGCGGGGGAATACACGGCACCGCCGGCGCAGGGACCCATGATGCAGCTGATTTGCGGCACCACGCCCGAGGAAAGGATGTTGCGCTCGAAAATTTCCCCGTAGCCGGCCAGAGCGTCGATGCCTTCCTGGATGCGCGCACCGCCGGAATCGTTGAGGCCGATGCAGGGGGCGCCGTTGCGGAGGGCCATATCCTGCACCTTGCAGATTTTCTCGCTCATGGTCTTGGACAGGGAACCGCCGCTCACGGTGAAATCCTGGGCAAAAACGTATACCAGGCGCCCGTCGATGGTGCCGCAGCCGGTTACCACGCCGTCACCGTCCGGATGGCTCTTGTCCATTCCGAAATTGGTGCATCGGTGCTGTACAAACATGTCAAATTCCTCAAAGCTGCCTTCGTCCAGCAGCAGGGCCAGGCGTTCGCGGGCCGTCATTTTCCCTTTGGCGTGCTGGGCTTCAATGCGTTTTTCACCGCCGCCCATGCGGGCTTTGGCCCGGCGTTCCACCAGTTTTTGAATATTATCCGTCTGGATGCTCATATCGTTTTTCTAAAAATCGTGCAAAGTTAGCAATATTATTTGAACATCTTGTCCACATCTTTCACGGCGTCCGGCAGGGCGAACACCGCTACACGGTCGTAGGGCTCAATATGGGTGTGGCCTACCGCGATGAAACTCTCGCCGCCGCGGATGACCCCGCCAATGAGGGCATCGGAGGGAAAGTCAATCTCTTTGAGGATCCCTTTGGTGATGCGCGAACCGGGTGCGGCGGTGTATTCCAGCACTTCTGCATCTGTACCGCTCACGTAGCGCACGGAACGCACTTTGTCCGAGAGGGTGAATTTGTAGATGCGGCTGGCGGTGATGAGTTTTTTGTTAATTACGGTATCTACGCCCAGTTCCTCCGCCAGGCGCATGTATTCCAGGTTTTCCACCTGGGCGATGACCCGCGGAACGCCCATCTTTTTGGCGGTTACGCAGGTGAGGATGTTCACTTCGTCGTTGCCGGTGAAGGCCAGGACGGCCTGGTAGCCGCGGATGTCCTGTTCCTGCAGGAAGTCCGAGTTGCGGACATCCCCGCACACCACGTCCACCTCGTCCGGGAGGTCTTCCGAGAGTTTGCGGCAGTGGTCCGGATTTATGTCGATGATTTTGATATCGTCCAGTTTGTGCGCCACCAGTTTTTCCGCCACCATCTGGCCAATCTCGCTGCCGCCGAGGATCATTACGCGGCGAATCTCCACTTTGTCCTTGCCCAGGAATTTCATGAGGATGGGCATGCCTTGCCGATGGGAGATGATGTACAGGTAGTCGTGGAACTTGAAGGTGGTGTCGTAGCGGGGAATGATGGTTTTACCGCCGCGGGAGAGGGCTACGATACGGAAATCGGCGTCCGGCTGCAGGCCTTTGACCGTGTGGACGAACTCTTTCACGTCCATGTCCAGGAGCGGGGAGTCATCGTCCAGTTTGAAAACGGAAAGCTGGAGCTTGCCGCGGGCAAAATCCAGGGTGTCCGTGGCGCCGCTGGTGCGGAGCAGGTCCACAATTTCGTCGCTGGCGCTCTTTTCCGGGAAGAACATCATGTCCAGACCCATGTCCTTGAACAGCAGTTTGTTTTCCGGGGACAGATAGGCCTGGTTGCCGATACGGGCTACCACCCGCTTGGCTCCCAGCTTTTTGGCCAGCAGGGCGCTGGTGATGTTCACGCTTTGGTGCATGCTGGGGTTCACGGCGATGAAAAGGTCTGCGCCGGCGCAACCGGCTTCCCGGAGGGTATGGATGTTGGAAGGCTCGCCGATGATGGTGGCTACGTCCGCCTGGGAGGCCAGTTCACGGATGTGCGCGGCATTGGCGTCGATGACGGTGATGTCATTGTCGTCCACGGCGAGCATCTTGGCAAGATGCGATCCCGTTCTGCCGGCTCCTTCGATGATGATCTTCATGTGTACGTACTTTAATCTTACAAAGATAAAAATAAATTCCCTATATTTGCACGTTTTTGTGACTCGTACAGATAATCTTAGTGTAAAAATAGAATGAAAAAAGCAGTTTTGACTTTGGTGATGCTTGCCGTTTGCACGCTGGCATTCGGCATCGACCGAAAAACCGGCAACCCGCGTTCCGTATACCTGGAAAAGGGTTCCGTTTCGCTGAGCCTTTCCGGCGGGTACAACCATGTGGATGCCGGCTCTCTTACGGGCGGCAGCAATTATTCCCTGATGGGACTTATAGGCAACCTGAGCGGCAAGGCCGACATTTACGATGTCAACTTCTCCGGCGCCTGGTTCTTTGCCAACAACTTCTCCGTAGTTGGCCGGGTGGGGTACAGCGGTCTGGATATCCATCTGGACAGCAGCTCCGTGATGGGGAACCTGGAGTTTAACAATAAGCACATTAACCGGCCGATGTTAACGCTTGCTGCGGGCGTGCGTGGCTATCTGCCGCTGTTCAACAGCAAGATTGTGGCCCTGTTCGGGGAAGTGCGCCTGAGCGGCGGTTTTGGCAGCACCAAGTCCTATTCGGTTACCGAGCGCGGCAAGGAGGGAACCTTCAGTGACGTAAACGAGATTGCGCTGGGCCTTTATCCGGGTATCAGCGTGTTCCTGTCGGACCACGTGGCCCTGGAACTCAGTCTTCCGCTCTTGGAAGGCGGCTATTCCTGGGACAAGGAGTATGAGGGGCAGATTCCTTCGGCCAGGGCGGCGCACGCGTTTGGTAATTTTAAACCCAACCTGCTCAAGCTGAACCTGGGCATTGTCTTTAACTTCTAAGCCGCTGTGCGTATGAAAAAGTTCGCGATTGTTGTATTGACAGCCCTTGTGGCCGTATCCTGCCTCAAGCGGAACGACCTCACCAACTACGCCGTGCCGGCCAAAATCCTCTCCTTCGGGGTGGAAGGGCAGCTGACGGTTACCATCGACGCCCAGCTGCAGAAAGTGCATGTGCTTATGCCGGCCTATACGGACCTGACGAAGCTCACGGTGACGGAATTCTCCGTGACGGACGGCGTTTCGTGCGAGCCGGAAATCTCCGTAGGGGAAGTGTTGGACTTGACCGAGCCCTTGGAAGTGATGCTGAGTAACGAGGACGTCTATTTCTGGACGATTGATGCCTCCACCAAAGAGCCCAGAAGCGGCGTGCAGCTGTACAACATGAATTTTGATTCCTGGACCCAGGAAGGGAAGGCCTGGTATGCCTACGGGGCCGATGCCACCGACGAGCAAAAGGCCGTGTGGGGGAATGCCAACAAGACCATCACCGACATGGGTAAGGATAGCAACTGCGTTCCCGAGACCGAGTTTGTGGCCGTGAAGGGAGAGGGCAAGAAGGCACTCAAACTCACTACGAACCTGCTGGATTTCTGGATTTTGAAAAAACTCGCTGCCGGCAGTATTTTCAACGGCCGGCTGGGCGATATCAACATCACCACTTTCAACGCAGACTTGTACTGGGGCATTCCGTTCTCCGACCGTCCGTTTGCCCTGGATGGATACGCCTGCTACAAGCCGGCTACCATTAACCAGGCCGAGGATCCGTACAAGGACAAGATGGGGCAGATGGATACCGGGCATGTGTTTGTGCTTTTGACAGACTGGGCCGAGCCTTTCAAGGTGAGTCCCCCCGCTACGCTGGTGGACTTTGACAACGACCCGGCCATCATCGGTTACGGCAAGTTGATCTTTGACCATGAAATGAGTGAGTACGAGCACTTTACCCTCAAGATCGACTATCGGAACGACCGCACGCCTAAGTATATTGTGATTGTGGCTTCCTCCAGTTCGCTTGGCGACTACTTCACCGGCGGCGACGGCTCCATCCTCTACCTGGACGAGTTCTCCTTCCTGTACAAGTAGGATTATTTGAACAGGCCTTTGGGTACAATCCAGCCGGGATACAGGCCCTCCGGCAGCGTTGGCGAGGCAGGGATTTCTCCTGGCCTCCGGAGCTGCCGATACTCCTTATGTGCTTGCACCACAGCCTGGTAGAAGCTCCATCGGCGGGTAAGCAGGTACACCAGGGCCGACAGGCCGTCCAGGCACATGCGTACAAAAATGCGCCGGCGGGTTTTTCGCCGGGCGCGGGCCTCCGGGAGACCGTTTGCCACGAAGGTGGCCGGCAGGTTGTTCTCCAGCAGAAGAAGGTTATTTCGGAAGTTGAGCCGCAGTTTGAAGGGCGACTCATTGGGCAGCGTGCCGCCGCCAATGTGGTATACGAACGACTCCGGGACGATATTTACCTTCCAGCCGCGCAGCTGCATGCGCCAGCAAAGGTCAATTTCCTCCATGTGCGCAAAAAAGCGCTCGTCCAATCCGCCGAGGGCCTTCCATACGCCGGAACGCACCATCAGGCACGCCCCGCTGGCCCAGAGGACCTCCGCCGGAGAGTCATACTGCCCGTTGTCTTTCTCGATTCTCTGCATCACACGGCCCCGGCAGAAGGGGTAGCCATAGCGGTCTACAAGACCGCCTGCCGCACCGGCATACTCGAAGCTGTCCCGCTGCGCATAAGACAGCAGTTTGGGCCCGCACGCTCCGCACGAGGGATGGCTGTCCATCCACGCCACCAGCGGCTTCAGCCAGCCGGAAGGTACTTCAATGTCCGAGTTGATGAGCACAAAATACTCCGCGTCGATACCCTCCAGCGCCCGGTTATACCCGCCTGTAAAGCCGTAATTCCGGTCCAGGACGATGAGCGGCACCTGCGGGAATTCCGCCTGCATCATTGCCACCGAGCCGTCGGTGGAGGCATTATCGGCCACAACCACCTGTGCATCAAGTTCTTTACAGGATTTGATGAGCCCCGGCAGGAACTGCCGCAGGTAGTCCCGGGTGTTGTAATTGAGTATGACGACTGACGTCTTCATTATGCACTAATGTCAACATTGGTAAAGGCGAGGGAGGGGATGAGCTTGGAAAGGCAGGGGCGGGCGTCATCGGCCGTGGCCACCAGGTTGTTCCACAGCTGCAGGAAATTGCCCGTGATTAGCAGTTCCCGCACCGGATGCACCTTTTTTCCGCCATGCACCAGAAAGCCCTCGATGCCGTAGGAGAAATTGCCCGTGACCGGGTTGGAATTGCCGCCGTTGAAGCCGGTGACAAGGATTCCGTCGCCGACGGCAGCGAGCAGCTCATCCAGTGTTTTGCAGCCTCCGACGGGCAGCACTTTTACACGCGTGGCATCTTCCACTGTGGGCACCATTCCCATCTTGGATGCGATGTAAGTATTTAAGAAATAAGTCTTTACAACGCCTTCGTCGATAATGGGCATTTCCCGGGTGGCAACGCCTTCGCTGTCAAAAAGGCGGCAGCCGGTTTCCCCGGCCGTGCGGGGCAGGTCCAGGATGGTGAGCTGCTCGGGGAACAGCTGCTTCCCAAGACTCCCCACCAGGAAGGAGTTCTTTTGTTGCAGGGCAAAACCGCCCAGGGCATTGAGTACGGGTGTAAGCAGCGTAGAGGCACATTCGGTGTCCACTACCACCGTGTATTTTCCGCCTTCAATATCCTGCGGGCCCACCTGCGCCTTGGCGCGCTCATAGGCAATGGCGGCGCAGTCTTTCCACTTGAGGTCCCGGAGCAGGGGAGCGGCGTCCCACCAGTAACTGGAAAAATGGTTCCCCCGGGCATCCTCCACGGTGGTCTCATACCCTATCTCGAAGGAGGTTTCCGTGTGCCGGGCATAGAGGCCCTGACTGTCGATGGTGAGGGTGTCGAAGACGCTGTCCGAGTATTCGCCTTCCTCGGCCAGGAGGGAGATTCCTCGACTTCGCTCGGAATGACAAGGGGAAACGTCGGAGGGCCAGAAGCAGGAGGCAAGGGCCATTTCCCGGCGCTGTTCGGCGGTGAGGGTGTCGTAGGCGGGGTCAAACAGGCCCAGTTCCCGGCCGGTTCGGGCATCCTTGGCCACGCGCTCCGGTGCGGGCAGGTCGCGGTAGCTATCCTCCTGCAGCATTTTTACCGTGTCGATAGCCTCCCGGATGAATTCCTCCAGTCCCTCCTTCTCCAGCTTGTTGGTGGAAAAAGCGCCATATCGGCCCTCTACAAACAACTGGAGCTGCAGGCTGCGGTCCAGCGCATGGGCGGTTTTGTCCACCTCTCCGTTCAGGAGGCCGATCAGGTTCATCAGGCTTTTGGACAGGGTGATGCGCACCTTCTGCGCACCGGCCTGCCGGGCAAACGCCAGGCAGTACTGTGCCAGGTCTATCTCCGTTTGTGTGAGGGTGGCAGCTATCTTGTTGATACTCATATTATTCTCCTCCAACAGTTAGTCCGTCAATCAGGACGGTGGGAATGCCGCACGACACCGGTACGGACTGCTCTTTGCCGCAGGTCCAGGCGCCCGAATCCACAATCAGGTCATCCGCCACGCCGCGAATGTGCGCGAGCGCCTCCGGGCCGTTGCCAATGATGTTGATGTCTTTCACGGGCCGGGTGAGCCGGCCGTTTTCTATCAGGTAGCCGGATTTTACATAGAAGGTGAAATCGCCTTCCCCGATCTGTACCTGGCCATTGGAGAATTCATCCACAAAAACGCCCTTGGATACTTCTGCAATGAGGTCTGTAGCCTTGGCACTGCCACTTTCCATATAGGTGGCACGCATGCGCGGGATGGGGGCGTAGCGGAAGCTTTCCCGGCGGCCGTTGCCCGTGGGCCGAACGCCGTAATGAGCGGCGCTGATGCGGTCGTGCAGGTAGGAGGTAAGCACGCCGTCTTCCACCATGTAGGTCTTTTGGCCGGGGATGCCTTCATCGTCAAAGTTGAGCGCGCCGCGGTTGCCGGCAAGGGTGCCGTCGTCAATGATCTGGATGCCGCGCGGGCAGATTTGCATGCCCATTTTATCGGCAAAGATGGAGGTGCCTTTGCGGTTGAAGTCTGCCTCAAAAGCGTGGCCCATGGCCTCGTGGAGGAGAATGCCGGAGGCGCCGGCGCCCATTACTACGCTCATGCAGCCGCCTTGGGGACGGCTGGCGGCAAAGCGGTCGTCAATCCCGTGGACCAGTTCCGCGGCCATTTCCTCAATCAGGGAGTCTGTAAGCATTTCTGCCCCTTTCCGGTAGCTCCGCGAGGTGGATTTGTTCTCCAACTGTCCGTTTTGCTGGAAAACCGCGGTGACCGAGATGCTGCCCATGGGGCGGGTGTCCCATTTGAGCTCCCGGGCGCTGTTGAACATGAGGACGTCCGTTACTTGGAAAGCCAAGTTGGCCATCACTTTAATGATACGTGTATCACGCTGACGTACAGCTTGTTCAAGTTTTTGTAAAAAGGGAAGGAAGGTGGACAGCGGCGCCCCGCGCCAGGACTGCAGGATGGGGTAGCGGTCCGCCGCAGGATTGGGTGCTCCACGGCTGGGATTGCGGGTGCCGTAGGGGCTTACGTCCACGGGCGCGCTGGCAATTTGCGAGGCTGCACGGGCACAGGCAAGCATGTCTTCCCAGGCCGTGCTCTCTGAGTAGGCGTAGCCGGTTTTTTCTCCGCTGAGAACGCGCACACCTACGCCGTAGTCGATATGGTTGCCTCCGGAAGTCACTGCGCCGTCGCGCAGGAGAAGACTTCCGTAGGTGGTGTTTTCAAAGAAAAGGTCGCAGTAGCTGCCGCCGGAGGCCAGGGCTTCCTGAACCAGCCGTTCCAGCACCGGGGTGTCTACCTGAAACTGGTTAAAATAGTATTCTTTAGGATTTATCATTTTCTTCCGTACGGGGCAGAGCCCCCTCAAAGGGTACGCCGTCGTGGGCGAGGGGAGCGCGCCCCATCTCTTTGATGATGGACTCCGTTATGTTTTCGATGGGCTTCTGCGGCTCAATGTAGTCTGTCACCAGGCTGCGGACGCGGTTATAACGAATGGGGTCGTTGATGATGAGGCCTTTCTTGGTGCCTTCTGCAATGATGTCGAAGGGCGGCGTGGAATTGTCGGCGAGGATCCACTTGTCGCACAGCGGCATGTAGCTGTGGAACAGGTAGTTAAGGCCCATGATGTAGCGCCGGCGAATGGTTTCTTCCGGGATGTCGTGGCCGCCGGTTGCCACGCGTTTGGCTACCCGCTCGATGGCAATGTCCGGGGTATTGAGCCAGAAGTACAGCACCGTGCAATAGTATCCCTGCGCCTGTGCGCTGCGTACCATTTTGATGAGTGCACGTGTAGCCAGGGTGGTCTCGATGCAAAAATCTTCCCTGCGGTCGAACAGGTACTGGACTTTCTTGAGCATGAGGCGGCTGGCCGTGATGTAGGCGCTTTCCGGCGCAAACGGTGCCAGGTGCTTGGCGAATTCGTCCGAATTGACAAATTCTACGCAGTCCAGCAGCTCCGGAAGAACCCCGTACGATGCCGTGGTTTTCCCGGAGCCGTTAGGACCAGAAATGATATACAGTCTGGGCATGCTAGGAAGCGGTTGCCTCGTTGATTCTCTTCATCATGGCAAACATGATGGCACCGGCGATGACGCACAGCGCCATAAGGATGGCCCAGTTGGCCCACAGCGGAACATTGTTCCACAGCAGACCGGGAATGGAACTGAGGTAGTTGCCGATGGCGGTAGAGGCAAACCACAGGCCCATCATGAGGCCCTTGTACTTGGGAGGAGCCACTTTGGTAACAAAGGAGATACCCATGGGGCTGAGCAGCAGTTCTGCAAAGGTGAGTACCAGATAGGTGGAGATCAGATACATGGGAACAACCGGATCCGGAGAAACGGTGCCCTGCAGGGAGGCCGGTGACGGCTGTCCCAGGGAACCCATCACCATGATAAGATATCCCAGGGCGGCCACAAACATACCCAGACCGATTTTTACCGGAGCGGAAGGCTCTTTCCCCTTGCTTGCCAGGGAACTGAAGATGGCCATGGAAATAGGGGTGAGGAACACCACATAGAAGGGGTTGAACTGCTGGAACAGCTGCGGCTCTATGTTGAGCGGATCCGGCATGCCGGTATAGAGCCAGTAGGCACAGCTCCAGAGGGCAGCCGTCACAATGCCGCAAGTGATTCTGCCTTTGGAACTTTCGCTTTGGAAAATGCCGAACAGGGTATAGATGCTTCCGGCCAGCAGGGCCAGAATCCAGATGTTGAAGCCCATGCGGGTGGCACCGGTTGCATACGGCAGGGTGTAGTCACGGGCAAACCAGGTGAGCGACTGACCGTTCTGGTGGAAGGCCATCCAGAAGAAGATGACCACGGCGAACACCATGATGAGGGCGGTGATGCGGTCTTTGGTCTGTTTGGGGGTGAGCTCCACTACAGGGGCGCTGCCCTGGGCGGCCTGTTTGGCGGTAACATCGGCATGTTTGAACCAACCCCTGCAGGCAAAATAAATGGCGATGGAAACGATGAGGGAAATACAGGCAACTGCAAAGCCCATGTTGTACGCGGAGGCCAGGTGCTCGATATAGTAGGCGCTGAATCCGGCGGGATCCATTCCGGCTACGGCAGCGTCCGGCATCTGGGCCTGGAGCTCTGAGAGGCGGGAGGCATTCTCCGGGGTGATGACGCCTTCCAGCGTCTGATGGGCCAGCTGCGGGATGGCGGCCTTATAAATGAGACCGGCCTTGCCCAGGAAACTGTTGGTGATGGCCGTTGCTGCAGAGGGGGCAAACATGGCGCCAATGTTGATGGCCATGTAAAACAGAGAGAAGGCGCTGTCTCGCTTGGCGGAGTACTTGGGGTCGTCGTAAAGGTTGCCCACCAGCACCTGCAGGTTGCCCTTGAACAGACCCGTTCCAACCGAAATCAGGAGCAGGGCCCCCAGCATGAGGGTGATGCCCAGGGCGTTGGCACCGGTGGGAATGGCCAGGGCCAGATACCCGGCGAACATGACGCAGATACCGGTGACCACGCACTTGCCGTAGCCAATTTTATCGGCAAGGATACCGCCCACCACAGGCATGAAATAAACGAGGGCCAGGAAAATGGAATACACCTGGCTGGAAAGGGCCTGGCTCCAGCCGAACTTGGCCTGGAGGAAGAGCATGAAGATGGCCAGCATGGTGTAGTAGCCAAAGCGCTCACCGGTGTTGGCGAGTGCCAGGGCGAATAAACCTTTGGGTTGTCCTTTGAACATAATATAGCGTTTTTAGTTTTGCCTTATCCTTACAAATTTGGCAAATATTTCTGAAAGTGCCAAATTAAACTGCCCCTACAGCGGCATACTTGTTTATTTCGGCAGAAATACGTACTTTTGTATGATTTGGAAGAATAATATGAAAACCTTTTTAGCCTGGTTCCTCCGTAAAGTGGTCCGTTACCGCTCCGATGTGGTAATGGTGAATCTGAGCCGCTCTTTCCCCAAAAAGAGTTATGAGGAAATCCGGGAAATCCACAAACGCTTTTACCTGCACCTGGTGACCATCTTCACGGAAATGCTTTGGGTGGGAACTTGCCGCGGGGAGCGCGGCCGGGAGAAATTCCGTCGCAGCCATAAACTGGAATTTGCCAATCCGGAAGAATACAACCGCCTGGCCGCCCTGGGGCGCCCGATTATGCTGCTGGAGGCTCATACCGGAAACTGGGAAATCATGGGCGGGCTGCCCATCAGTTCCTACGGGGAACCGCTCAATATTCGCCCGGACCAATACGCCGTCACTTATTTGGCCCTGCACAACTCCCGGGCCGACCGTTTTGTGGAGCGGGCCCGTGTGGGCATCATGGAAGGAACAGGCTTTCAAGGATATGTGGAGACCAGCCGCGTCATGCGCTTTGTCCTGGAACACCGGGATACCCCTTTCCTATATACTTTTATTACAGACCAGTATCCCTATTCGCCCCATCATGTGCCGGTGCGCTTTATGCATCAGGATACCGTTACCATGACCGGAGGCGCCGGCCTGGCTGTCAAACTGGACATGGTTGTGGCTTACTTGCGTTTCCAGGAGCGGGAAGGCGGCGGATACCGGCTCTCGGTGGTTCCTATCTGCGAGCATGCGGCGCAAATGGCCCCCGCAGAAATCATGAACAAGTACTATCAACTCCTGGAGGAGGACCTGGAAGAGCAGCCCTGGAACTACCTCTGGACCCATAAACGATGGAAGTAATGAAGAAACTCTTTGTGGCGGCAGCCTTGCTGCTGCCTGTTGTCCTGCCTGCGCAGGAAGTATCCTACGCCCTGCCTTCCACAAGCATCACCGTTAAGGTGGAGGTGCGGCAGGAAACCTTCTTCGCCGGCCCTTATGCGCCCTTTGCCAAGCAAATGCTGAATATGTCCGTAAGTGACCAGGACGCCATCACCACGGAAATCACCCGCGTGGAACTCATTCCCCGGGTAGAGGCCGATACCGATGCCTGGTACACCTGCGACCAGGAAAGCTCCGCCCTGCTGTCGCTCAGCGCCCAGGGCCTGGTGTCCCTCGGGAATGCCGCTGCACCGGTCTCCTGGCGTTTCCTGCCGGGCCTCAAGGCAGACTTTACGGATAAGGGGCTCACTGCCCCGGATAAAGAAGCCGTAGAGACCATCTTCAAGGAAATGCCCTCGGATACGGGCATGGTCTCCATCCCCGTAGAGCACAAAATCCTGGTGGAAAAAACCCTGGAAGACAAAGCTTCGGATGCGGCCGATGTCATTCTGCAGGTGCGCAAGGAGCGCCTGAACATCGCCTCCGGCAACACGGATGCCAGCTACTCCGGGGAGTCCCTCCGGGCTGCGCTGCAGGAACTGGAGCGCATAGAAGCAGAGTATATGGCCCTGTTCCGCGGGTATTCCGTGGTTCGCAAGCAGGTTTGCACGTTTGAGGTAATTCCTTCCCGCGGCGTCAAGCACCACCGGTACCTGGTGTTCCGCCTTACGGACGACGGCCCCGTTACGGAAGGGGTGAGCGGAACGCCCTATTACCTGGAGCTCCAGCCGGAAGGCAAACTCCCGGAAGAGGAACAGGCCGATAAGAAAAAGACCCGTGGAAGCGTCCGCTACCGCATCCCGCAGGTGTGCAAGGTCACCTTCTCCTGTGATGGTCATCCGCTCCTGCAAACCCGCCTGCCTTTTTATCAACTGGGCGTGGAGTCATCCCTGTCCCTTTTAAGCCGATAAACCAAACACACACAACACAGATATGAGTATCGCAAACTTAGAACCTCAAGTAGTGTGGAAGAATTTCTACGCACTTACTCAAATCCCTCGCCCTTCCAAGCACGAGGGCAAAGTCATTGACTACCTGTACAACTGGGGCCGGTCCCATGGCTTTGAGACCATCAAGGACGATACCGGCAATATCATCATCCGTGTTCCCGCCACGCCCGGCATGGAGAACCGCAAGGGCGTTATCCTGCAGGGCCACATGGACATGGTGCCGCAGAAAACCTCCGACAGTCCGCACAATTTCCTCACAGACCCCATCAGCGCCTATGTAGACGGTGAATGGGTGACGGCGGACCGCACCACGCTGGGCGCGGACAACGGCATTGGCGTAGCGCTGGCCCTGGCCGCCCTGGAAGACCCTTCCGTGCAGCATGGCCCGCTGGAGGTTCTGGTAACCTATGACGAGGAAACCGGCATGACGGGCGCCAACTCCCTCAAGCCCGGTATCCTTCAAGGCGATATTCTCCTGAACCTGGACTCGGAAGAGGAAGGGGAGCTGTGCGTGGGGTGCGCCGGCGGCCTGGACGTATCGGCCAGTTTCAATTACTATAAATATAATACGCCCGCGGGCATGGAAGCCCTTCGCTTCAAGGTGAGCGGCCTGCAAGGCGGCCATTCCGGCATGGACATCTCCCTGTATCGGGCCAATGCCAACAAAGTGGCTGCCCGTATCCTGCTTCCGCTGCTGGAAGACTATGACGTAAAGGTGGTTTCCCTCAGCGGGGGTTCGCTCCGCAACGCCATCCCGTTCGAGGCCACGGCGGAAATCCTCATTCCTGCCGATAAGTACGACGCCGCCCGCGAGGTCGTCGTCTCCATCTTCGACACCGTGAAGAAGGAATACCGGGAGAGCGACCCTTCTGCCCGCATCGACATTGAGGACCACATTGCGGTGGCGCCCAAGTTCATCCAGGGCAAAGCCATCCTGCAGGCGGTGAAAGCCATTCTTGCCTGCCCGTCCGGCGTCATTCGCATGAGCCGTTCCATGGAAGGCCTCACGGAAACTTCCATCAACCTGGCTATCGTGCGCACGGAAAGCGGCAAAATCACCATCCACTCGCTCATGCGCAGCGCCGTAGATTCTTCCAAGGCCTATCTGGCCCAGCGCATGCAGTGCATCTTCGAACTTGCCGGGGCAGACGCCATCAATTTTGCCGGCGGCTATTCCGGCTGGACGCCCAAACTGGATACGCCCATCAACCAGGTGTGCATGGACCAGTTCCAGAAGGTGTACGGCCATCCGATGAAAATCATGGCTACGCACGGCGGTCTGGAGTGCGCCATCATGGGCGCCAAGTACCCCAATTGGGAGATGGCTTCCATCGGCCCCACCATCAAGTATCCGCACAGCCCGGACGAGAAAGTGAATATCGCCTCCGTGGGCCGCACCTGGGAATATTTGAAAGCGGTCCTTGCCCATATCCCGGTCAAGTAAGAAATACCTTAAATAAAAAGATGCCGGTGGGTTGGGGTGCGTCCAGCCTGCCGGCATCTTTACACAGAGGAGCCTCGCGGCGATCGATCAGGGATGCGGCAGACAGCTTGTGCACCACAAAGATAGACAGGGGAGCGGCACCTGTCAAGATGGTGAAAATATTTTGTTTTTATCCATAATTTTTGTATATTTGCAGTCCTTTTTGGGCCCATGTGGCGCCAAAAAGAATGTAAAACATTTATAAACAATTAATTATGGTTAACCAGTACGAAACCGTTTTCATTGCAACTCCCGTTTTGTCTGACACCCAGATGAAGGAAGCGGTTGCCAAGTACGTCAAGCTCATCACCGACAATGGCGGTGAGGTTGTGTACCAGGAGGATTGGGGCCTGCGTCAGCTTGCATATCCCATCCAGCACAAGACCACAGGTTTTTATTACCTGATCGAGTTCAAGGCCGACAGCCAGTTCGTTGCCACCCTCGAAACCCAGTATCACCGTGACGAGCGCATCATCCGCTTCCTCACTGTCGCTCTTGACAAAGACGCAGTGGCATACGCAGAAAAGCGCCGCACCAACAAGGCCGCCAAAGCCGCTCCCGCTGCTGAGGCTCCCGCCGCTGAATAATTAGGAGGACACAATTATGGCAAACGAAAATAAAGAAATCCGCTATCTGAATCCCCCGACCGTGGAGGTTCGTAAAAAGAAATACTGCCGTTTCAAAAAGGCCGGTATCAAGTATGTAGATTACAAGGATCCTGAGTTCCTGAAGAAGTTCCTCAACGAGCAGGGTAAAATTCTCCCTCGCCGCATCACCGGTACTTCCCTCAAGTTCCAGCGCAAGGTTGCCAAGGCCATCAAGCGTGCCCGCTCCCTCGCTCTGCTTCCGTATGTTACTGACCTTCTTAAATAATCTGCCTTATGGAAATTTTGCTCAAGAAAGATGTAGCCAACCTGGGCTACGCCGGTGAGATCGTTAAAGTAAAGGCTGGTTATGCCATGAACTACCTGGTACCGCAGGGCTTTGCCACTGTGGCCACCGAGTCCGTGAAAAAGCAGCATGCAGAAACCCTTCGTCAGCGCGCCCACAAAGAGGCTAAGCTGGTTGCCGATGCAGAAGCTCTCGCTGCTACCATCAACGCTCAGGTCGTTGAGGTAAAGGTGAAGGTTTCCGAGAGCGGTAAGCTCTATGGCAGCGTTACCACCATGGACCTCGCTGAGGCTCTTAACGCCAAGGGTCTGAACATTGACAAGAAGGACATCACCATCCTCGCCGGTGAGGTGAAGGAAGTAGGTGCGTACGAAGCTTCCGTGAAGCTCTACAAAGCCATCAAAGGAACCTTCAAGTTTAATGTGGTAGCCGAGTAATTTTCGGCCGATAAATGAATTTGCCCGCCAAACGGCGGGCATTTTTTTTATGCCATGCTGTTCAGGAGGCGGGCTTTGGAGAGGAGGGAGGCGCCTATGGCACCGGCCTCCTTGCCCAGTTTGGACACCTTGATGACGGTGTCGTTGTTCACCAGGTTCAGCGAATATTTGTTCACGGCGCTACGCAGCGGCGGCATCAGGTAGTGCTCCGTAGCGCTCAGACGGCCGCCAATCACCACCATGTCCGGATTGAACAGGTTGATGAGGCCGGCCACGGCACGTCCCAAGGTGCCGCCGATGGTCTCGATGCATTCGATGGCGGCTACGTCTTCCTTCTGGATGGCGTCCAGGATATCTTCCAGGCTTAGGTCCTTGCCCGCTTTGTACTGCTCGGACAATAGGGAAGGCCGGCCTTCCCTGAGTTTCTCCAGCATGAGGCGGTGCAGGGCGCTGCCGGAGGCGCCGGTTTCCAGGCAGCCGATTTTTCCGCATCGGCAATACTGGTTGTTGTTCAGGAGGGGGAAGTGGCCTATCTCGCCGGAGAAGCCGGACTTGCCGCTGAACAGCTTGCCGTCCAGGATCATGCCCATGCCCAGGCCCCAGCCCAGGTTCAGGAACAGGAAGGTGCCTTCTTCCTGCGGACCGATGCCGCTCATGTACTCGCCGTAGGCCATGGCGCGGGAGTCATTTTCTACGTATACCGGTTTTCCCAGGCAGTTTTCCATCACCTGGCGGATGGGCTTTTCTTCACTGATGAAGTAGGAGTAGCTGTAACCCGTGATGCGGTTTACGCGCCCCGTGAGGTTGACGCCAAACGAACGGATTTTGCTTTGCTCGATGCCGGCATCTGCCAGATGCTCCAGCATGGCGTTGCACAGGCCCTGCACGGACTCTTCTGTGTTGGTGAGGGTGTAGGGAATTTCGTCAGTGAAGTGGATGACACGACCGGGGAAGTCCGTTACGGCCAGCGAAAAATAGTTCGGACAGACGTCTATGCCCACAAAATAGCCGGCAGTGGGATTGAGGCCG
>Ga0310695_10003870_pt1 | contig 28575 bp, 26 predicted proteins | sample RumenRJG_04DNA_FD_203882 | JGI IMG/M metagenome (GOLD analysis project Ga0310695, IMG submission 203882) | Bovine rumen microbial communities from Lethbridge, Alberta, Canada - RJG_04 (v2) (version 2) | ecosystem: Host-associated > Mammals > Digestive system > Stomach > Rumen | place: Canada... | reverse complement strand
CATCCTTAAGGGAGTAGACGTATACTACGGTTTTGATAACACAAACGGTGCTCGTCTTTTCAACACATTGGTAGGACAGGTTAAGTTTGCAAAGAACTTTACAGTAACACTCGCTGCCGGACTTAAGACAGTAAACGACAACGACGCTGCTAAAGCTGCTGGTTACAAAGATTATATGACATTCTCTGATGACTACTCTTCAGTAACAATCAACAAGGGTGACTCTGACTTGAACAACCCATTTGCATTCGCTGTAGGCGTTGCAAAGCAGTTCGACAAGCTTAAGAAACCAACAGTATACGCTCAGTTCGTATACAACACAGATCCATTCAAACACTTCGGTGACGGACAGGATCAGTTGAACCTTGAAGGTGCAAACGTTAAGGGTTCAGTAGAAAAAGAAGGTGCCGGAAATATCGATCCAGTTGATTGGTATGAAGGACGTGCAGCTGTACGCGTAGGTGTACGCTGGGACATCTAAAAATTGCCTGACGGCTATTTTTAGATAACGAGTTTACGAAGTAAACTCGTACAACGAAAGCGAATAAGTATAAAACCGGTGGGGAAACCTGCCGGGGTTTTACAGGTTCGGCTTATGACGGCTTTGTAAAAGCCTTTAATCTTAAAATTAGGAGACAAAAATGAAAAAATTACTTTCATTTTTAGCTGCAGGTGCTTTGGCACTCGGTCTTATCGGATGTTCAGGCGACATGCACGATGAGCTCGATCCATCTTCTATTAAATACGGACTTTTGTTCGGAAATAACACGATTTTGGATACTGCAGATATCTGTGGTACAGTTGATGGTTGGACAGGTTCAGCTCTTACAAAAGTTGACGATACTACATATACATATACATTTACTGCTTCTGATACAACAGAACAGTTCTCTATCCGTGAAGTAGCTGGTAGCTGGACTGCTGGTAACCGTTGGTGCGGAGCACTCAAAAAAGACGAAGACAATGCACTTAAGGTAAAAAACGGTGGTTCTGCAACTTTGATTTATTCAGATGACCCAGATCCAAGCCATTGTAAACTTGTAGACCTTTCTATCGGTACAAGCTATACACTTACATTCACTATTGAAGATGAAGATGCAAAGACTATTTCTGTAGCTCTTGCTTCTGCTGGTGGCGGTTCATCTGCTCCAATTCCATACTACTTTGACGGTTTGTACCTTGTAGGTGCATGTTTCAATACATCTGCAAACAGCACTGCTGCTGACACATGGGCTTTCTACGCTTCTAACCTTATTCATGGTGCTCAGAAAGATGTTGCAACAGGAAACCTTACATATACAGTAGATATTAAAGCTACTAAGGCTTCTGGAGAAATGGGTATTAATGACTCTTCTTGGGGCAACAAACTTAATGGTGTAGGTGTAACAATTGCTGCTAACGCTGCTACAGCTACTGAACTTAATGGTACAGAAGGTAACTTCAATGTTACAGGTCTTACAGTAGGAAGTGCATATCGTGTAGAAATTACAACTACACCACAGAAAGTTGTTACTGTTAAGATTTACGAAATTGCTGAAATTACACTTAGCGTAAAAATTACAAACCTTACAGAAGGTGATTCAGCTTGGATCAACGGAAATATCTGGGGATCTGCTTGGCCTATGGGTTGGCCAATCCTTGCATGGAATGGAAATGATGCTGCAAAGACTGCTGGCTACATTTCAGCTCATGCAGCTGCTGTAGCTGATGCTGCAGGAGATGCAGTATTTGGAGCAGTATGGAATGCTACAATTATTGCTAAACCAGGCGATACTCTTAACTGGGAATTCAAAGTTGTTTATATCAATGACGGTGATGCATGGGATGATGACGGCGCTGTTAAAGATTGCGGTGCTAACATCACTTTTGATTATGATGTAACAACTGGTGGTGCAAAAACACTTGTTATCGATGCTTCAGATTGGTCAGTTACTGTTGAGTAAGTAATTTTCCAATAAATAGTTGGGGTGGTTTGCAGAAAACTGCAAACCACTTTTTTTTTGAGCAATTTTTACAAATCAAAAAATGCTTATTTTTTGATGGAGATACATAATGAAAAAATTATTAGTTTTATTATTAACCTCTGTTCTTCTTTTTAGTTGTTCTAATGGACCGGATTCAAAATTGCCGTTGTTGGCTTTAAGTCTTACAAATGGTAGTTCACAGAATCCTAATCAGTCTGGCGAATCTAATGCTAACGTTCCGGTTTTCTCTCCTATTGGTGGTTTTTATAAAGAAAAACAGACTGTTACAATTACTTGCGAAGGTGCATCGGAAATCTACTATACAATATTAAAAGCACAGTATGATTCAAACGGAAACTGGGATGAAACTGCATGGAAAACAGCAGTAGCAAATTCTCTTCCAACTACAGAATCTACTTTGTATACAGAACCATTTGAAGTTTCTGAACAGTGTATTATCAGGGCCATGGCAGTAAAAGCTGACGGTTCAATGAATTATGCAATGACTTCATTTGATTTTGACCTGGACCGTTCAACTGATTTTGATGGCAGTTGGACTCCTGTAAATCCTGTTAGCGAAAACTGGCAGGATCAGACAATCTATTTTATTCTTACTGACCGTTTCTTTAATGGTGATACAACAAATGATAAGGTTGCAAACCTTAAAGATCAGTCTGGTAATTCTTATGATGAAACAATAGTTTTGGAAGGTCAGCCTGCTTCCGGTTACAACGGAGGAGATATTGAAGGAATTCGCCAGAAACTTCAGTATATCAAGGATTTGGGATTTACAGCAATTTGGATGACTCCTCCTGTAAAATGCCAGATTGCAGAATCAAATTACCATGGTTACCATGGATATTGGGCAAGTGATTTTACAAAAGTTGATTCTCATATGGGAACATTGGAACAGTATCAGCAGTTTGTAAAAGAAGCCCATAATCTTGGTCTTTATGTAATTCAAGACATCGTAGTAAACCACCTTGGTGACTATCAGAAGATTCAGAAAGATGTTACAGAACAGATGTTTTCAGATAATCAGGGCAATGTTTCTGAAACGGATTTCTATCTTGAACCAAAATCAGTTCCATTTGACCATCCGGAACAGCTTCCGTGGGCATTGAATAATATTAATGATTTGACTTTGGATGAATGGAAAAACAATTCGTTCTATCATTATAATTCACCAATTAATGATTATACAAATCTTGCTATTCAGTATGACCATACTTCAAGCGATCTTGACGACATGAAAACAGAAAGTCAGGTTGTTAGAAATCTTTTGCGTGGTTATTTCCGTTATTGGATTGATAAAGTAGGAATCGATGGATACCGAATCGATACAGCTTTGTATGTTGAACCGGACTTCTTTGAAGGATTTATCAACGATACTGATTCCAATAACATGGGTGTTCGTCCTTACGCTATTTCAAAGGGTAAGAGCGACTTTATCGACTTTGGAGAAGCTTTCAGTCAGGATGAAAAAATTGTAGGTTCATATACTAAGAGTGATTCTGGAACAGCCCGAATGGATGGTATGATTTACTTCCCATTACGCTATGCTATTGCAGATACAATCAGTTCCGGAAGCAAAACTTCAACAATTTCTGACGTTCTTAAGAATCGATACAAGAATGTTTACAAGAATCCAGACAGACTCGTTACATTTATTGATAACCACGATATGGATCGCTGGGGTCAGACAATGAATGGTAACGAAGAATTGATGAAGGCTGCTTATAATATTATCTATACTATTCCTGGTATTCCACAGGTTTACTATGGTTCTGAACAGGGTTTTACAGGAGAATGTCGAGAAGGTATGTTTGCCGGAAGTTACAAATCTCCTGGAACAACTCAGTCTGCCGATCGATTTGATACTACCAATGATTGGTACAAATATTTCCAGAATTTGAACCGAATGAGAAAAGAACATAAACTTTTCAGATACAATACTTTATTTGTTCTTCAGGATACTTCTGACAGTGCAGGTATTTTCTCTTACATCGTTCGCGAAAAAGATGAAAATGGAAATGTTGTAACAGATGGTGAAAAAGCAATATTTGTAATGAATACAGCCGGAACTGACAAGATTCTTAACGCTTCATACTTGAACATTGCTGTTGGTGATAAGTTTGAATTAATTGGATACGAAGGAGTTTCTGTATGTCCTTCTTCTGGAACTGCTTTGACTTCTGAAGTTGTTGCAACTGCTGATGGAACAAAGGGTAATGTTAAGATGATTGTTCCGGCAAACAGCTGTGCAATCTATATTTTGACAGAACGAGGTGCTACTACAAATGACGGTAACTGCACTTTGACAGTAGACGAAGTTCCATCTGAAACAGTAACCGGAAGTGATATTACTGTAAAAGGTACATCAAGTGTTACCGGTACTGTAAAAATTATTTTGAATGGTGACTATTCTCTTGCAACAGAAGTTAGTGCTACTGCTGATATTCAGTTCTCTAAAACTATTGATATCAGTGCTTACTCAAACGGAAATGTTACAGTTCAGCTTGTTCAGGATGTAGAAGGTTCAATCTGTTTCTCTGAAACAAAGAAATTTAAGATTGAAAGACCATTTACTCTTGTTGCTAGAGTTTCTGACCCTTCAAATGATGATAACGGTGTAGGAGTTGCAAAAGGTAAATTGGCGCTTCCTACTGACGAATCATTTGTTGGAACTCAGGATATTTGCGGCGTTGAAGTGTACCGAAGCGGAAATGACGTACTTTTGGGTGTTAAGATGAATGCAATTGCTCACGGCTGGAATCCAACATCGAACTTCTTTGATCATGTTGTATTCTATATCTTTATTTCTGATGGAGATGATTCTACAGGATGTGAATATCATTCTAAGAGTAATTACCAGTTGCCTACTGAATTTGGTAAATGGGATTACATGTTCCAGGCAAATGGTTGGGGACAGGCTTACTACAGCAGTGAAGGTGCATCATTGACAACTTTGGGTAAAGCCGTAACTCCAGCGCCAAAGAATGAACCGGTCGTTGATTGGGATAATATTGACGATTCTGCAACATCAATTGAAAAATATGCTTTGCTCGACTGGTCTAATTATAGTCCTGCAATCGGTTCTGAATTTGCAGATAAGCCTGGAATGATCTGGTTTAAGATTAGTGCTGCAGCAATGGGATATCCATCGTCTATTTCAGGATACAAATTCTATATCAATACATTTGACTTTGATATGGGTAGTCCTCGCGGTATTAAAGCAGGTGAACCTGAAAAGTACAAGTATGGTACAGGAGATTTGTCTGTAGCTGAAACACCAGCAGTGTGTGATGAAACAGACGAAATTATTGTTATCGAATAATTTTTTCTTATTATAATTAGAGAAATTATTGAAAGGAGGTTCATGATTTGTGAACCTCCTTTTTTTTTAACCTCTGCTATTTCATTGAAAACCAAATACGCAGTTAAGTTATAAAAATGCATTTCAGGGAAAAATTATAAAATAATCTCAGCAAATGCATTTTTTATCAACTTCCCGCGTATATATAAAGTATGGAAACAATTACAACAAATTATCCCTCACTCACCCCAGAAGAAAAATGGGAACAGGCAACACTTGCAAATAATTTCATATTCTACAAGGTGATGAGAAATCATCAGGATGCATGCAAACAGCTTCTGGAAATGCTGCTTGGAATTAAGATTGAGTCTATGGAAATGAAGCAGGAAGAGACTATTGCCCTTGACTACGATTCAAAAGGCATAAGGCTTGATGTCTTTGTTAAAGACACTGGCAGAATGTTCGATGTTGAACTTCAGGTCGCAAACACAAAGGAACTTCCAGAAAGAGCCCGCTACTATCAGGGCGTGATGGACGTAGACACGCTGAAAGCGGGTCAAAAGTACAAGGAACTTCGGGACAGCCACATAATCTTTATCTGTCTTGAAGATGTTTTTAAAAACGGTCTTCCCGTAAACACATTTGCAAACATCTGCCTGGAGGACGGAAAAACAAAATTCGGCGACAGGACTTACAAACACTTCTTTTTTGCGCCTCTGTGTGCTAAAATGATTGAAGACAAGGAAGTCAAACCAGGCATCCAGCAGCTACACCGATGAGCTGAAAAATTACGTTGCAGATGCAAAACAAAGCACGGAGAACAAAATGCAGTTCATGACATGGGAAAGGCAGAGGGCTTACGATTTAGATGCAGGACGCGAAGAAGGTATAGAAATTGGTGCTCAGCAGAAAGCAGTGGAAGCTGCCCGCAGTTTTTATGCTAACGGAGCATCAATAGAATTAATTTCAAAATCACTTAATATGACAATAGAACAGGTTAAAGAAATTGTTCGAGATACAGCAGTTTCTGTATAATTTCCTTACAATAATAATTTCATTATAAAAAATTACTGGCGCCGCTTATGGCGCCAGTAACCATATAAACCTTACATCTTCCTATCTTGCGCTGATTTCAAATTGAGGTTCCAGAAGAGACTTGTTTTTGTCCATAACTTTTACATAGAGCTTGGTGCTTGTAGCATAAACCATGGCAAAGCCTGTTTTTCCAGGTACGCTCACCTGTCCTTCTGCGCCTTCTCCTTCAAACATTGTTTCGGTAACGATAGGAGCTTCGTTTGTAACGGTCGGAGATTTAGCGCCCATTGCAGGAAGGTTTATGTATTCAACGCTGTCTTTTGCCTTTGGATGGTTGTAGACGTGGATGTGTCCTGCAAATACAACGTTTACGCCGTATTTTGCAAAAAGCGGATGAAGATACTTTCTTACGCGGTAGTTTGCGTAATGGCGAGGCGCATAGCAGTATGGACTTTCGTGCACTGCTACAATCTTCCAGCGATGAGTGTCATTTTTAAGGGTGTTTTCAATCCATTCGTACTGTTCAGAGCCCGGGCTGAATTCCATTTCTACATCAAGTGTAAGGAAAAGTGCATTTCCGTAGCTGAATGCATTGTAGCGCTTATCAAGACCAAGGTAGTCTGCAAAAAGACTGTTTGTGCGGTCGTGATTTCCTGGGGCTGCATTGAACGGAACAAGACAGTTATAGCCAGCTGAACTTGATTTTGTATTCTTAAGGTTTGCAACAATTGGCTTAAAGAACATTGTTTCCCACTGTTCTTTTGGTTTGTTCCCGTCGTTGCTGATGTCTCCTACAGAAAGCACAAACTCCGGTCCCTGTTTCATCATTGGTGGCAGATTTTCATTTATAATAGATGCGCTGCTTTGCGAGTCACCGCATACTGCAAAACAGAATTTTTCAGTTGTTTCGTCCAAAGGGGCTATAAAATACTGCTTTTTGCCGCTTAAACTTCCGTCTACGTTTTTCAGAATAAAGAAGTACTTTTCTCCAGCAGTAAGATTTTTAAAATCATAGTAATAACCGTTTTCTTTTCCATTGATTTTATCGCGTAAAGCAATTTTTGTTTCTCCGCTTTCGCCGTCTTTACCCCACGTAATTTCGCTTCCACCGTGCCATACAAGACGAGGAACAGTTTTACCTGTATCTTTGTCTGTAACGTAAGTTAAAAGTGCTGCGCGGGTACAACTGTATTCAGTTCCGTCTGGAGTTGGAAAGAAAGTGTAATCTTTTGCATAAAGTGTAAGGGTTCCACCTTCTGCTGCTGCAGCACAAGGAGCTTTATCATATTTATTGCACGTTCCTTTGAGATATGCTTCACTACCCCATGCGCCCAAAGTTGGATTTAATTTCCATTTCTTTCCTTCTGCAACACGGAATTTTCGTACCCAAAAACCGTTTCCGTCTTTTTTAAGCCCTGCGTTTTCGCTAAGTTCTGTTCCGCACGGAACGCTGTCCCAGTAAGCTGTTCGGCTAAGGTCGCATAGTTCCTGAGTTTCGTCGTCATGCTGGTAATGCGCAAGATACATCTGATGATTATCTTTCTGCTCGATATAGCCTGTTACAACAACCGTTCTCATTATAATGAAATTGCGTTTGTCATTTGTCCAGACATCGTCTCCGTCATTAGCCTTTTCCCAGCCTGCGCGGTAAACACCCGGTTTTTTAATTTTGTATTCTATTGAATATGAGTTATTTCCGGCAGTTACTTTTGTCAATGTTACGGAAGAAGTGTTTTCAAATGTGAATACATAGTCTTTTCCGTCTTCGCTTACAGTGTATTTATTTAATTTTCCATCTTTATAGTTGGAATTTGAGCATAATTTATACGAAACAGACGGTTTTCCAAGATATTTTTCTATAAGGATGGTTACATGTTTATTTTCGCGCCATGATTCGTCCAGTTTGTAGCTTTTTGAAGTTGTCAAACTTCCTGTAATTGCATCCTGAACAAGAGAATCGTAGTCGATTAAGTCTAATTCTTCGTCCTGCGGAATATACGGGTCAAATGCAGTTGCCGCATATTTTTCAATTTCGAATGAAGGATTTTTACGAAGTTGATAGAAAAGTTTACCGGCTCTGGATGAACTTCGGTTTACAGTGATTTTCTTAACTTCGTTCGGTTCAATGTCTGTTACGGCGTAAAGTTCCGCGTCCATCATTTCAAGGTAGTCGTCATCGACTTTTTTAAGCCCCTGAATCATTATGACGCGGTTTTTACCGGCCTGAACATGTTCAAAACTTATGTTTCCAATGCCGTCAGTAACGTCTACAATCTGGTCAGGAGGATTTTCGTCGCATCCTGTAAGACTTACCCTTGCATGAGTAACTTCTGAAGCAACCAGTTTTCTAGAAACGCTGTCGTCCGAAGAAACTTTTAAGGAACCATAAGAAATGGTAGAAGATGATCTGCCTGAAGCAGCCAACAAAAGGCCGGAATTGTCACTGTCAATGTTGTTGCAGGAGATTATGCCGGCGCATAAAACACAAATAATAAATAAAAACTTTTTATACATGTCTATATTGTAACATGTGTTTTTTAAATTTGTAAATTTTTTTTTACAAGTTTGATAAAATTATACGCTATTAAAAAAAAATAGCTATCGGTCGAGAAATGTCTGTCAAAACCGCCCGCTAGCGGGGCTACATGCTGATTTGCCTTGGAACCATCCCCATTGCCGCTCGCGCGGCAGCAAATCAGGATGTTTTTGCCAGGCATTTCTCTCCCTCCCGCTATTTTTTTTATAGGATTTCAGTTTTTTAAATTTTAAAAAATTTAATGTTTTGTCTATATCTCCAGCTCGTTTATTTCCTGGACAAAGCGGCTCATGGAAAGGTTGTAGGTTTGTTTTTGACCGGCGGTTTCTATAGTCAGGATAAAGGCGGAATCAGTAGGTTCCAGGAACCAGACAAGACCTTTGCCGTCGAGCTTTTTTTTGAGGATTGATTTTATCATTTCGCCGGTGAGTTTCTGCATTTTTAGGAATTTCTGGCGGCCGGTGCTCCATTCTTCCAGTTCTGACTGATATTCTTTAAAGTGATTTACAAAGTCTTCCAGTTCCGGGAACGGATTTGTCCAGAATTTTGCGTCGCCCAGTTTCACAAAGCTGACATCTGTTTTCTGAAGGATTGAACCTTTTACCTGATTCTGGACAAAGAGGCGGATTTTCAGTTCAAAAGAAAGTTCTGCTTCAAATTCCATTCCCGAACCGTTTTCCGATACAGAAACGGGAACAGACGGAAATTTTTCTGAAAAAGCGGCGGCTTCTTCCCTTATATTCTGAACTGTAAGGCGGATTCGGCCGGTAGCAGTCATGTTTTTCTGCTGCAGTGCGGCAAATTTTGTACGCCAGAAATCGCCGGTTTCTTCTGTCATAAAAATCTCCTGTAAAACTTAAGTTTCTCTATAGTATTGTTTTTTTAGATATGGTGCAAATGTGCCTGGATTTACAAAATAAAACAGTCGCCCGGATCTAAAACGGAAGGTATGCTGCTCTGCTTCCGGGAAGGTTTTCTATCCACTGGCGGGATTTTTCGTAATCAAGACGGGTGGACAGAATCCACATAAGGTTCAGGCGGTGTCTAGAAAATTTTGGAATGTTGCCTTCTCCGTCTGTAAAGATAATCATGCCGTTGTATTCCTGATGTTCCTGAAAAAAGTCGATTGCCGGCTGAAAGTTTGTGCCGCCGCGGCCTTTTATTTCTTTTAGATTCAGGTGCCTGCGCGCAGAAACTGGTTTTGTGAACTTTAAGTTTGTGTCAAAAAATATTACGTCCAGTTTTTCTATTCCGTAGACAAAAAAATTATTGATTACATGAAAAAATCTGGCAAAACTTTCGTCTGTAATGGAACCGCTTACGTCTACGGCGACCAGTATGTTTGCCTTGCGTTCGTAGCGGCTTCCCATTGCAGAAAAACCAAAGCGGCGGTTCGGGCGCATTCTGGTAAGAGTGCGTTCTGAAGATACGCTAGCGGCCCTGAACTGCGCCAGTATGCGCCGGTAGTCCATCTTAAAATCAGATGCCTCCATAATGCCGCGCTGCAATGTGCCGCCAAGTCCACCCCAACCTTGCTCCCGCTCCGCTTTTTGAGTCTGCTCGTTTATTTCTGCCTGGATTTCCTGGTCTTCATCCCAAAGGTCTGCGGCTTCTTCTGAGGAGCGGGAGAATGCAGTGGAATCATCTGCGGAGCCTGCGTTTTCTCCCTCACCAGAAGCAGTTTCCTGAATCAGAAAAAGAATCTTTCTGTACCACTTTTCAAAGGTCAAGTCGTCCAGTGTTACAAGACAGCCTGTTTTTGGGTCCAGCTGCAGATTGCGCAGGAAAAATTTTTCTTCTTCTGTGTCGCGCCATTTTGCAGGAAGCACATTATTGAGAATCTTGAACTTTCCAGCCTGAGCCTTAAGGTATTCAACTCCGGCAAGCGGAACTTTTGTTCTGTAAAACTGGTAGAGCGTTACGTCGCTTGCAAGCAGGAGGATTCCTTTTTTTGCGTTGTGCGGCTGTCGCGCGTACGGATGCTGCAGCAAAATGCGCAGAACTTCGATTTTAAGGTATTCTTCAACCTGTGATTCGTCATATTTTTCCAATAGCGGTTGACAGAATTCAATTCTCTTCTGTCCAGTGCGCATTGGAACGTTCATTCCGTCATTCTGGACGACAGAATGCGTACACAGAACCGAAAAAAGAAGCGGTTCTTCGTAAAACCAGCGCGAAGATATATTTTTAATGAGCTTTTCTATATTCATCCTATGATTATGCCTGCTCGCTTATAAAATCCATCATGTTCTGGTATAATTCCATGCACTCTGTAGAAATAAAAAACATTGTCTCTGGGAAGGTTTCTGCCGAACAGAGGCTTGAAAAATGAGCCTGCACCTCTTTTGGAGCGTTTTTTCCAAGAAAATCAAAGTATTTAACAAGATTCTGGGAGACAGAATTCTTTTCTGTCGACCCGAATTTACCAGATTCTATAAATTTAAACAGAGATGCATTAAGGGCTGTATATTCCGGCACAGAAAGTACCTTTATTCTCTCAGAAACAGCTTCAAAATCACCGCAGAGAATTTCGTGTGCAGACGGAATTTTACGTTCATTTGTAAAATGGAAGAAAAGCGAAGTTACCCTGTCGCCAAGAATTCCGGTGATAATCGGCTTGTGAATGTCCTGAAGTTCCGGAAAATTACGGATAATGTTGCTGGCACGTTCCCAGCTGCGGCGGTCAGGAGTGCGTTCAAGGTCTGCGGCCTCGGAATAAGACACTTCCCCGTCAAGGCATTCAGGATTTTCTTCTATAAAGCTGATTATGCGGCTGTCAATTTGCGAGGCTTCTGCCCATTTTATCCAGTCAGAAACTGTCGGCGCAAATTCGTAAATGTTAAAGCGGCTTACAAGCGCTGGATCAAGGTCTGTAAGTTGGTATTCGTTGCCGTTATTTACTGCCGAAATTATGCGGCTTCCCATTGGGAGGGCTTTTCCGGCAAGTTTGCGGTTCAAAGTAAGGTCCATTATTGTCTGGAGTACTTCCGGACGGGCACGATTCAGCTCATCAAGGAATAGGACAACCGGCTTACGGTCTGTAGGAAACCAGTACGGCAGAAGAAATTCAGTTTTTCCGGTTTTTTCGTCTTTTTCCGGCAGACCGATAAGGTCCCCCGGATCGCTCATCTGACCAAGAAAAAGAGTAACAACCTTGCAGCCTTTTTTGCTGTAATATTCTTCAAGAATTCTAGATTTTCCGATTCCGTGCTTGCCGACAAGCATGATGTTCTGCTCTGCCGGCGTATTATCAAGAATAAAATAAAGCTGTTCTGAATTAATTGTCATTTTTCGTACCTGAATGAGTTTTATACCGCCATTCTAGCAGAAAAAAACTAACGTTGAAATGGGGCGGCAATTTTTTCTTTTCTGCTCATTGGAACCATTATCAGCGAATAAAGTACAGGAATCAGAACCAGCGTTACAAATGATTTGTATAGTCAACAAGAATAATTCCGTTATTTACAACAATTCCGACAAGACCTTATCCCGATATATTGCAATTTTTTATGAGAAAAATGCGTTAATAATAAAAAATTCTTTCGCTTTTTTTTTAAAGTCATCGTATACTTTAGATATAGGGGCGGGAACAAATCCGGCTCTTATTTAAAAATACATCTTTGGAGGCGCGTTATGCATACTAAATTTGGTTTGAACAAACCTGACTTTGACACACTGGTTGACAATCAGGAATATGCAAAACTTGCAGAACACTTGAAAAACACTTTGGCATTGGGCAAGATTCGTTCAGGTGAATATGAATCTTGTATGGAATGGCTGGAAAAATCAGCCCAGATGGTTGGAAAATCTATCAAAAACTAAATTTTCCGGATATTTCTAGAAATATTTTTGGTATATCCTGGCATAAAGTAATGCTACCTGTAGAATGCAGCTGCACAACCAAAAGGACGTACAGCTGTGTTTCAGGCAGCATTTTTGTTATTACGGGCGTTTATAAAAAGGAAGGCGGATTTATGACTATAAATTTTAATGAACTTTCCGAAATTGCACTTCAGCATATGAATAACGGTGACGGCACAATTTTTGCAAAAATGATGATGACACCGGAAAACAAAATCATGATTCGAAGGATTCCCGTTGGAAGTTCCATAGGACGCCACATTCTTTCTAAAAGCAGCGAAACAAACTATGTAATTGCCGGCGAAGGCAAGCAGATCTGCGACGGCGTAGAAGAATTTTTTAATACCGGGATGTGCATTTTCTGCTCTAAAGACTCTTCCCAAAGCATTACAAATATCGGAAAAGACGATTTAATTCTGTTCACAATGACAAAAGAATAGGACGAAGCCGTTTATCTCACCCTGTTAAAGTTTACAAACCTAACCGCTTAGGTTATACTTATCTCATGAACATGACTCCTACCCTTAAAGAAAGCCGCAGCAGCGTTGAATCTGTATGTGAAGAACTTAAAAAAGTCGCTGACGGCATGAATTCTGTCTCCCAGATAAAGAACAAGGAAAGCATTTTAGCCTGTATTGATCGTCTGCACGAAGTCTGCGATAAAATTGACCAGAGCGTTGCATTCATGTACTTCGGCCAGAAAAGTGGCGGACAGCGGAGCACGGCAAAGAAAACAAGAGCCGTTCAGGAAAATGGTAAAAAAGGCGGACGCCCAAGCAAAAAAATCCTTATAAATGTTTCTGCAGATGATTCCGGCTCTTTTTATGCAGAATTTGACGATGGTTCAAGAAAAAAAGCAGGTTCATCCATGGCAGAAGTGCGCGAAACGTTCCCGCCTAGCCGTTACAGGTGGTCTGATTCTGCCGAAAATCTTTACGAAAAATTGACACAAGGCTGATTAAAAGGCATAGAATCGCTATCATCCACGAAATCGGATAAGAAAGATAGATTGTGCTGCACGAATGAAAGCGCGGAATCCTGAATACGGTAAAAAGCCATATGATTCTGGAACCGCATACCGCCGTAAGCGTTATGAGCATAGGAACAAGGCTGTACCCCATTCCGCGGATTATGTTTGCAAAGCAGTCCATTACGCCGCACATAAAATAAATTGTGCAGATGATTTTAAGCCTTGTCATGCCGGCCTCTATTACAGCCGGATTTTCAGAATAGATTCTTAAAATTGAACGCCCGAAGAATACCACAAGATTTCCAAGAATTAGTCCAAGCAGAAACTCCAGAAGCTCTGCCTGAACCGCCATTTTCTTTACGCGGTCAATCTTGCCGGCTCCTATATTCTGAGAAGTAAAGGTAAGCGTTCCCTGCGCGCAGCAGTTCATTGCGACATAGACAAAGCCTTCTATGCTCTGCGCCGCTGAATTTCCGGCGATTGTAACCGCTCCAAACGTGTTTACCGACGATTGAATGATTATGTTTGAGAACGAAAATATTATTCCCTGAACGCCGGCCGGTACCCCAATCTTTACGATTTTTATGAAGATTTCGCGATCGACGGCAAGTTCTTTAAGGGAAAGGCGGAATTCGTCTTCTTCGCGAAGGAGGATGACTATTATGAAAACTGCTGCGAACGACTGTGAAATTACTGTTGCAAAGCCGACGCCGGCAACGCCCATCCCGAAGCAGATTACGAATATAAGGTTCAGGATGACATTTATAAAACCGGCTGTAAGAAGGATGTATAGCGGCCTCTTTGTATCTCCCTTTGCACGCAGTAGTGCCGAACCAAAATTAAAAAGCATTGTGGCAATTATTCCGCCAAAATATATCTGAAGGTACAATGTAGAAAGCTCAAGGACTTCTTTTGGTGCCTGCATTAGAAGAAGTATCTGCTTAGCTCCGACAACGCCGATAACGGTAAGCGCAATACCGCTGTAAAGGCTAAGGAGCATGGCGGTATGAACTGTCTTTTCAAGGCGCTCTTTCTGGCCTGCGCCGTAAAAATTGGCGGCAACGACATTTGCACCTATGCTTAGGCCTACAAAAAGATTTACAAGCAGATTAACAAGTGCATTTGTGGCACCGACAGCCGCAAGGGAATTGTCTCCAGCAAAGCGTCCTACAACTACGGTATCTGCGGCATTAAAAAGCAGCTGGAGCAGACCCGTAAGGATGAGAGGAACAGAAAAGCTCATTAATTTTGAGAATATGGCGCCTTCCGTCATATTAATCTGGTTATTTTTCATTGGCGCAATTCTAGCATAATGCTGAGAAAAATAGAATCTTTGTAAGAACAATGAGGGATGAGAAATGCATTATACACTATATTATCTAGAAAATTTCAAAACTATAAAAAAATAGCGCGAAGGAACGAAGCGGAATGAAAAAAGACTCTGATTGTGGGTGCCGCGAAGCGGCATATCATAAGTTCCTTTGCCACAATCAGCGTCTAGCCCGCTAGCGGGCGATTTTTCATTTCGCTTCGTGACTGGGAGCTATTTTTTTTATGATAACCATTTTATTTGTCATATACTTTATAATGCATTTACCATGCCGTTTAGTTTCTATATAATCAGATTCGATTATGGAAAACACGGATAAAAAAGAACCTTTTTATAAAGATGGACTTCAGTTTGGGTGCCAGAGGTGCTCTTTTTGCTGCGGGCATTCGCCGGGATTTGTATACCTTTCGCGAAGGGATTTAATGGCGCTTTGCAATTTCTTTAAGATGAGCACAAAGGAATTTGTAGAAAAATATTGCCGCTGGGCTGACTATTATTATGGAACAAAAGTGCTTGCCCTTAAAGAGCAGAAAAACTATGACTGCATTCTCTGGAACAGCGGCTGTTCTGCCTATGAGGCGCGGCCGGTTCAGTGTTCTACATATCCTTTCTGGTCATGGATGCTGGAAGACCGCGCAATCTGGGATGACTGCGCAAAGGAATGTCCGGGAATGAACAAGGGCCGCGTTTGGAGCTTTGAAGAAATCGAAAAGAATAAAACTGCTTACGATGACAATAAACCGCTCCACAAGGAAGAATTGGAAGAAGAGCTCAAATAGCCTGAACTCCGCAGTTCTAGTACTGTGCGTACATAAATCCGGAATCGCCGGTAGAGAAAGAAAAGGAAAGGATTACCAACGCAAGCAGGACGTAATAGCTTAGCCAGCGGACAGCAATGTTCCTTTTCTGGATTTCTCTGTAAACATCAATGTTTCTTTCTTTAAGAACGCTTACCGTAAACAGGATTATTGTACCCACAGCAATAAGCACAATCTGCGACTGAAAATGCGAAATATGTCCGAAAACAGAAACCATATAATCACGGTTCAACAACAGAAGAGGGTTCCCAAACCTGGTAAAGGTATTCTTTAAATACACAAAGGATTTCTTTACGTCCACAATGTGATCAAAATACCACCCGATATTTACTATTACAAACGTCCTTATGATTCTGAACACATGCATTCCGGTAGACTTTACACTTATATGGAAGAAAGAATTAATCCTGTCAAAAACTGGTTTTAAAAGATCACTTAAGGCAATTACAAGACCGTTATAAAGTCCCCACACAAAAAAATGCAGTTCGGGTCCGTGCCACACACCAACCAAAATGAAAACAGCAATATTTGCGATGCACGCAGGAAGAACGCGGGCAAAATGCTTTCCCATGTGAGAAGCACACCATTTGCTGAAATCCTGCATTCCCTTAGTAAGTGCAAGGGGATAAAAAACGTAATCACGCATCCAGGCGCCAAGACTTATATGCCAGCGCTGCCAGAAATTTGCAAGACTTGTAGAAAAATACGGCTGACGGAAGTTAGGCTGCATCTTTAAGCCAAAAAGTTCCGCAATCCCAAGAACCATGTCTATTCCGCCGGAAAAATCTGCATACTGGTAAAGTGCATACATAAGAATTCCCGCTGTAATCACAAATCCGGGGAGACTGTAATTAGGCTGGTCAAGCGCGCTTACAACCCTGGAATACAAAAGATCCGCGATTATGTATTTTTTCATTGCGCCGTACAGAATAAGCATTGCGCCGTGCTTAATGTTTTCAAAATCAAAGCGATGTTCTTCCTTCATCTGAAGTCCAAGCTGACCGTATCGGTTTATAGGACCCATTATAAGCTGCGGAAAAAATGAAATAAATGAAAAATAGCGCAGGAAATTTGTTTCCCGCCCGTATTTTGAATTATAGACGTCCATAAAATACGAAATTGACTGAAGCGTATAGTAAGAAATTGCAAGCGGCATGAACAAAGTTCTGTGAATCAAAAGGACATTTATGTACTTAAGGAATATAAGGATTCCCAGATTTACAGTAAGCATTGCAGAAAGCACAAGGCGCTTTTTATTCTGGACGCGTTTTTTTTCATCCTTAAAATCTTCTTTAGAAAGGAGCGGCTTTTTTTCTTTTAAACCATCGTTTAACTTAGAGACAAGAACAGCTCCGTAAAAAGTTATAAGTGAACTTGCAAGTATAAAAACAAAGTTCCCCACTCCGCTGCACGCATAAAAAAACAGGTTAGACGCAAAAAGAATCACCCACTGAATCTTTTTTGGGCACAGATAATAAAGAATCAAAGAAACAAGAAGAAATCCTGCAAAAGAAAACGAAAGTAAATTCATGTTGACTGTTCCCTATCTATAAAAACTAGTAAGAAAAATAAGCCCTACTTACGGCGTTTGTAATCTGACCGTCAAGTCTGGCGGTTATTTTCAGCATTCCAAAACCGGCTCCGGGGAAACCGACGGTAGTGCTGGAAGTATTAAGTGCAAGCGGATTTAATTTTCCGTCCGAAACGGCGTAAAAATCGTATGTGATGCGGCTTTTGTCGCGGCAGTTTGTAACGGGATATACTGTAAGCGATTTTTGATCCTGCGAGGTAATAAGCACAAGACCGAAAATCCTTTCTGAAATTGAAGCCATTTTATCTGCATAGGAAGCGTAAAAAAGTTCATCTTCCGGAATTTTTCCGGTAAAAAAACTGCAGAAAATCTCTGTATATTTTTCTATACCGCTCTGATTCAAATGATTGTCGTCGCTAAAATCATGGTCGCATAAGGAAAAATATTTTTCGCGGCAAAGATTAAAATCATAGTAAGGACAGCTGTTCTGAGTGGCAAAATTCCGGCAGAAATTCAGGTACTGGTCATAGTCGCCCTTTTCGTTCAGGAAAAAGTCGGAATACGGCATGGAATAGAAAATCAGCTCAATATTATTTTTGCGGCATATTTCTACTATCTGATTAAGGCAGCTGATTATATCCGGGTGAATGTTCTGCGGCCCTATGGACTCTTCAAAAGAGTCTGAACTGAACGAGCCATCAGAAATGCTTTCTGAATCAAGAACGCAGCCTTTACACGCGTACGAACTTTTTTCATCACCGAATTCATATTTAAAATACCGGCCTGTAATTACAGACTTGATTTTTGCAGAAACCTTTTTTGGATCTAGATCCATAAGTTTATCCTTGCCGATTGGAAGCAGTGAATTTAAGTAATACGCCGGTACTGTCATTTTGAGCATGTAGTCCAGCTTGATGAGCGGATCCCTTAAAAAATCAAGGACAATGTAGTCTGCGGTGTGCCCCGGCCTCTCCTTTATTCCGTAAGAAGTTATGATTCCAAAATCCATTTCCATAAAAACTTTTTCTATGGAATAAAGCTTTACGGCCTGCTTAAGGACTGCAACTGTGCCGTCTATCTGCTGGGCCGGGGTACCTGCGTTGAAAACGTTTTTGTTGAAGGAAAGGTCTGCAATGCGGGGATTAATTCCGTGCGAAGTATGCGATGCGCCGCAAAAAAGGTAATCTATGTTCTGCTGGCGGTAAAATTCGTGCCTTAAAACACGGGCATAAGAATTTGAATCGTCTTTTAGAAAAAAAGCAAGGACTGCGGCAAAAATAAAGAAAAACGCGATAAAAAGAATTAACCTGGTTATTCTGCGTGCCATGAATCTGATCCTTTTGTGAATAGTTTTTTTTTATGAATTACAGTATACTTGTTTTTAAGTAAAATTTAAATCAGAGATTCATATTATGGTGAGATTAGTTACAGATTATTTAGACAGCACTGCCCTTAAGTTTGCCGGAAAGACAGCATTTAGGGACGAAAAGAGGTCAATCACTTTTGGTGAACTTCAGAAAGAATCGCTTGGCATTGCAACAGAACTCATTAATAGGAGAATATTTAAAAATCCGATCGTCATTTACCTTGAAAAAAGCGTAGAAGTAATTGCAGGCTTTATGGGCGCTGCTTACAGCGGAAATTTCTACACTCCTATAGACGTAAGCATGCCTGCCAGCCGAATTCAGAAAATAATGGAAACTTTGAATCCAGCTTTAATCATAACAGACAAGGCACATGCAGAAGCTGCCGGAGAATTTGCGGGTAATGTACCCGTCTGCCTTTACGAAGAGCTGATTTTAACTGCGGTAGACAGAATATTGGTAGACAGAACACTAAAAAAGGTGATTGATACAGATATTCTGTACGTTTTATTTACATCCGGCTCAACTGGAACTCCAAAAGGCGTAATAATTAGCCAGAAATCTGTAATCGACTATGCGGAATGGGTGACAGAAACCTTTAAAATAGACAGTACGACCGTATTTGGGGAGCAGGCTCCGTTCTACTTTGACAATTCAATTCTGGACATTTACCAGACACTTAAAAACGGCGCCGAATGCTGCATAATTCCGCACAAATTCTTTATGCTGCCAAAAAATCTTTTCGGCTATTTAACAGAAAACAAGGTTAATACAATTTTCTGGGTTCCTTCTGCCCTGTGCATAATGGCAAACCTTAAGGCAGTGGATAAGTTTGTTGTCCCTACCCTAAAAAAAATTCTTTTCTGCGGAGAAGTAATGCCGAACAAGCAGCTTAATGTGTGGCGCAAAACCTACCCGGACGCGCTTTATGCAAATCTTTACGGACCTACAGAAATAACGGATGTGTGCGCATATTATATTGTTGACCGTGAATTCAGCGATGACGAAAGCCTTCCGATTGGATTTGCGTGCAAAAACACAGAGATTCTGGTGCTTGATGAAGAAAATAAGCTTGTGGATCCGGAAAATAAGGATGTTAAGGGTGAACTTTGCGTGCGCGGTACCTGCAATTCCTACGGATATTACAACAATCCGGAAAAGACACAGGCTGCATTTGTTCAGAATCCGCTTAATTCAATCTACCCGGAAATTATTTACCGCACCGGCGATATAGTGCACTACAATGAACACGGCGAAATAATGTATGACTGCCGAAAAGACTTTCAGATCAAGCATATGGGGCACCGCATAGAACTTGGAGAAATTGAAACTGCGGTTGGAGCCGTAGACGGCGTAGACCAGAACTGCTGCCTTTATGATTCAGAAAAATCAAAAATCGTGCTGTTTTACACGGGAACAGTAGAACCGCAGCAGATTATAGATTCAATAAAGGATTCAATTCCCGACTATATGATTCCAAACAGAAAAATCAAACTTGAAAAAATGCCGATTAATCTGAACGGAAAAATAGACCGGGTTGAACTTAAAAAACAGCTGTAAAAAAAGATAAAAGGATAAAAGATGGAAGAATTACTTAATATACTTAAAGAAGCAAAACCTGAAATTGATTTTGCGTCAGAAAAAGCACTAATAGATAACGGACTGATTGATTCATTTGATATAGTCCAGCTGGTAATGCAGCTGAACGAAGCATTTGACATTGAAATTGGTGCCGAAGAAATTACACCGGAGAACTTTAATTCCGCAGAATCCATGTGGAATATGATTCAACGGCTTCAGTAGCAGATTGCGGAACAACCGCTAAAAATCCAGGGTGAGATTATCATTATTCATCTTTTCTTCGATAACCGAATCAAGATTGTAATCAATGGTAATTTCTACATCCTGAATGTCCGAAAAATCAAGCCTGCAGGAAGAACATTCAAGCCTGGCCTCATTCAAAATCTCAACAGTTGCAAGATAGGCACTGTCAATCTTCTGTTTTTCCGCCACCGGCCCCTCGTACGCCAGCAGCTTTTCACTAAGACACTTTTTAATTACCAGCAGATCCTTAAATGTCATATGAATATTTTACAGAAAATTTGAGGGATTTGCAAAGGTGTGAAAAAAGAATGGTCAATTATTTTTTTCACTGCCCCAATTTAAAATACTCTTTTTGAACCCTTTAATTATCTTATTTCTACGTTCTGTTTTTCTGGCTTTTATACATTCTTTTACGCTGTCATAGTAATTAAGAACACCTTTATTTTCTTCCTGCCCAACAAGACAATATCTTGAACCGTGACCAGGTGATTCAAACTTAAGTTCTTTTCTATTTGGATTATACAGTTCTTCTGCAGTAACACGACTCGAAAACTTCTCTGTAGAATATAAATCTTCCCTGACAAAAAAAGAATTAACGCCGGTAAGATTTGTTCCCACAAGGACATAGCCTTTTTCCCTGCCCAGCAGTTCCAGAGCCTTTAAAGAAGCCCCCTGCCAATCCGAATAATCCCATCTATGCTTTGCATCATAAGCCTGCTTCCAACTATAATCCGGCGGAAACTTACCGTTATATTCAATACAAACAAGTCTTGGTTTTATGGCCTTAATAGCATCCCATACATACCAGTCATTTCCGTCTATGTCGATGCTTAAAAAATCCGGCATACTGCCTTCTGCAAAACTATTTCTGTTATTAAGAATCAGTTCTTCTATATTTTCCCGGGTTATAAACGCATTTACAATTTTAAGATTTCCAGCTTTTATAACAGGTCTGAACTTGTGCCCAATCTGTTTGCATGCGCCGCAATTTCCTTCAAGCCAAAGTCCGTGCCAGCCACAATGCAAAAGATAATGGGAATTACATTCAAGTCCGTTTCCGACTCCAAATTCAATAAATTCCTTGCTTTCTGTTCCGATTCTACGAAAAAGTTCATGAATTATTCCATCTTCTTCGTTCTGTGAATAAACCTTATATCCAAAATTTTCAATTGCAAGCGGATCCTTCATACGATTTTCTGTAAGTTCATTCCAGCATAAGCCTCCGGCAATTTTTCCTGCAAATTCGTTACTTTTATTCATAAAAAACTCCATATTTGTTATTCTTTATACGCAAATAAGACACCATGTCTAAGATATTGATTTTGAAAAATATTATCTACATTTGACATAAAGAGATATCCTGTATTAATTTCAACCTTAAAGCCATGATTTTTCATAATTTCCTTGATTTTAATTTCATCATCAAACTTGTGATATGTACAAATCAGCGCTTTTTTAATTGTAGAATTAAGTAAGCTTTCTGCTCCTTCTAACATTCTAACTTCATCACCTTCAATATCAGCTTTAATATAAGTTACCTTGTTTTCTGAAAAATAGTTATCCAGTGTTATATACTTATCATGATTCGAATTGGATAAATATTTATTAACAATAATTACTTTCTCTTTCCATGGTAAAAAAGTTTTACGTAAAGGTTCATTCCAATCTTCATCGCATTCGAATAAATATATTTGTTTTACTTTGTCTATAATATCGAGGCAAAAGATTCCTTCAGCTGCGCCTAAATCAGCAACTACATCATCTTTATCTGGATAGCGCATAGAATTAATAAGATATTTGTGTGCGCATTCATTATCTTGCTCTATCTTAAGATTATTGTAATACTTTTGACACTTTTCTTTGCTCCACCATTTTTTTAGATATAGTTTTTTCTCAGAATGAATTACAAAAGGGTAACCGTCTGAATCCCACATGACATTTATTTCTTTTAAGTCATACTTTTTAGTATATTCATAAGGATACATTACAAGACCTTTTATATGCAAAAGAAATCTGGAAATATCTCTCCTTTCTTTCTCGGATGATTGTAAACCTTGAAATACAATAACCATTTTTTTGATTCTAAATAGAAAACTGTTTTTTATTCTTTTCAATAAACTCATTTATTCTATGCTCCGGATAATATTTTTTAAATCTGCTGCTACTTTATCCCACGATAACTGCTCAAGTACTTTCTTTGAATCTGATACCTTTGATTTAATAATATTCTGTAAATCAACTGCATAATCTTCTGGATTAAAATAATGTACAGCATCTCCACAATATTCATGTACAGCGCCTATATCACTTGCTAACACTGGTACTTCACATGAAAGTGCTTCAAGAGGAGGTAGACCAGCACCTTCATATAATGAAGGAAAAATAAATGCTTTACAATTCATCATTAATGACTTTGATTGTTCATCACTAATTCTTCCTGTAAATACCAGATTGTTCAGCTTCTTGAAATCAAAGCCATATCCTCTATTCATTCCTCCGGTAATAACAAAAAAAGCGTCTGGATTCTTTTTTGCCAATTCATAAATAAATTTTAGATTCTTATGAGGAGAAATACTTGATATTGTATAATAATAGTTTTGTTTTTTTATTGTAGAAAATAAATTAAATATCTCATCATCTTCTTGTATCTGGAGATAATGTTGCCAGCCAAGATGTATAACTTCCATTTTACAATTACAATGAATTGCTTCTTTTATATCTTGTCGTGTGAATTGTGATGGTACTATTAAGCAGTCTGATTTATTAAGCATTTTTTTTAATCTATGATAATATTTTTTGTTATGTTCTCCATAAAAACTAAGAGGAATAATGTCGTGCAGAAAATTAATACCTCCTCCAAAAACAGATATTCTGTTTGCAAAATTGATTATCCTTCTGTTCTGAATCAGAGCTGCTACATCAACAAAAAGAAGCGTCCAGAATCTAAAATACGGAAGCTTTGTTTTTCTGATTTTTATGTTGCGTAAATCTTTTATTCTGTTATAAAACTCTGTATTCACATTTGCAGGAATTACAATTACATAATTTTCATTTTTCGCGAGAGCATCAAGGCTTCTTGTTACCTCAAGCGTAACGCGGTTCATTCCATCAATTGGAAGATATGTTCTGTCTCCATTTATAAGAATTTTGTTCATATCTTTATTACGCCCTGAATATTTGTTTAATAAAAGAAATAGATTCTTTCATGTATTCTTTTTTCAATAAAAACATCATAGCAGGAACGAGTATTACCAATATAGAAGTACAGATTAATACTATTACAAGTAATCCAAACACACCCTCATAAGGTAATAAGTTGCAGATGTAATAAGCTACAGAACAAACTATTAATGTTATTACTGTGTATATAAGTCGATTTGTATAAAATTCTTTTCTGCCTGTTTTAAAGTATTCTCTAAATAAAAGATTAGTACATCCAATATAATTTACAGTTAGAATAGAAATGCTTGGTGCCAGTATAATACCCGCTACACCTAAAGTTTTTCCAAGCACAATCATTAAGAAAATGACAACAATAGCTTCTATGATAAACAAACATTTTGCCTTCCACCATAATCCTAACGCAGAAAAATAAGCATTTCTAACTTCAGCCATTACGCGAATGTAAAAATATAACACGAATAAAATCATAATTGGATTTGAAAACAATAGTGAGTCTCCCATCCATAATTTCATAAAAGGTTGGTATAAACAGAGCATATATACTGAGCAGGCAACAATAACAATATTATGCAAAAACTCCATTTTTGTTAGATTTTTCAGGTTCTTTTCCTCTGATTCAGATACAATACTATTTCCAATACTTGATTGAATAGCCTTTGTTGTAACCAGAAAAAAGCCAATTACTGTATCATAAATCATGCAGTAGTTTGAATATTTTCCTGCAATATGTAATCCTAAAAAAGATGTGACTAATATAGAATTCAGGGAATCTCTACTTACTCCCACTATGTTTGAAATAGTTAGTCCAGCAACCTGCTTTTTGACATTTTTTATTGTTGCATCGCCTATTTTTCCCTCCGGATAATATTGTGGAAATTTCTTTCTTGAAAGAATTTCTATACAAATATAATAAGCAACATTAGAAAGCATTAAAAATATGACATATAAATATATATTTTTGAAAACGGTTATTGCTATAAGTTGAAGGCTGCTTCTTGCAATGTAGATGATAATATTAATAACATGTATTACATCAATGCGTTGAGCAGCATTAAGCAAGGCCTCTTTATGGGCAAAAAGCATAAAATTGAATGCTTTATTTGTCAGAAATAAAATATATAGAATATATACATTCTCTCTAATTTCTGCGATATCTTTAAACATTGTCTTAAGAAAAGGACAAATGATTATTCCCGCTGTTAATATTATAAGACCTATTATCCTATAGACGTATCTATAGGAAGCAAGAATACCACGTACTGCTGCAACATCATTTTCTTTTATAGGTTTATACAGATTAACAATCATTGATGTTGAAAAACCTAATTCAGCAAGATTCAGTATCTGAAGAATTGCATTGAATGTGCCAATCAGCCCTATATATTCAACGCTGAAACATCGAACTACAGCAGAATTGACTAAGAGCCCAAAAACAGGATTTATGAAATTACCTAATACGCCTGCAATGATATTTCTTTTTGAATTAAGTGTTCTAGATTCCATTTTCTATTCCTCTTCAAGTACTTTTTCGCACAAGTTACTCATACCAAAATATCGCGCACAAGAGCTCAAGCGTTCATCGTTCTTTTCATTATCTACATTCTCTAGTGCCAAAGCATTTTTCTGAGTTTTTTTATTAATAGCATCTTTGTAAAACTGAGAGCCGTCTACAGCACACACTTTTATGTTTTGAGAAAGTTCGCAAAATTTTAACCATATATCATCGCACGCAGGACAGACATTAATAAAATCTGTAGTTTCCCAGCAGTTTAGTTTCATAACTGCTGGTGTATACAGCACACCGCCTACCCCTGTTGCAAGCAGTTCATGTGACGGCTGACAGGAATTTCTATACTCCCATATCCAATTCCTGTAACTTACTGGCAGCCTGTCTAAGCCAAACCTTATCTTATGCACGCGTCTTGCAATAATCATTTCCGGATGTTTTAAATGTGTACTGTACAATTCTTCTATCATTTTTTCATGATAAATAATATCATCATCAACTGTTATAACCAAATCATTATTATATTCCTTGAATGCATAATGATACTTTGTATTAGGTCCCAGATCATTGCAATATTCAACCTTAATTCCCATTGCTTCAATTTTTGAGATTGTTCTTTTTGGGTAGCTGCAATTATCTCCAAGCCATAATACAATCAGATCTGGCTTTTGAGTCTGAGTTATAATAGAATTAATTGCAGGATAAATATCTTTGATTCTGCCGGCAATACTGGTCATAGAAACTACGATATTTTCTTTGTTCTTAATATAAGTTGGATGAAACACTTTGTTTTTCATGCTAAAGCAAAAAGTTCGGACAGCACATATACAGACCTTCAATATTTTTCGTCTTACTGCATTACAAAGCCGGTCAAAACTTTCCCGGATTCCCATATTTTCAATTCTGTATCTGCACCACTCTGATTCAGACTGAGCAATTTTATATTCTATGCTTTTCATTATTTTTATATCACCTTAGCTGCTGTAAGAAAAACTTCTCCCAGTTTTCTACATATTTTTCATCCGTAAATCCGGATGTCATATTCTGTTGTCTGTCTATTTCTTCTTTATATTCAATAGGAGACATACTGATTACCCTTTCAATACGTTTACGTAAGCCGTCTGCATCTCCAGCGTGAAAAATATACTTTTCATCAAAACCTAAAACTTCTGGAATTCCACCGCGGTCACTTCCAATGCCTATTGTTCCGTTATAAATGGCTTCTATCAAAATCCGACCAAAGGCCTCATCCCATTCCGCTGGAAGAATAACAGCTTTTGCTTTTTTCATATAAGTATAAAGACTTTCCCTGTCCATCCAGTCAACTACTTCTACTTTGTTTTCATTTTTTATTCTTTCTGCCAACTCCCCTCTTCCAATAAGGAGCAGTCTTACTCCTTCCAATTCATTCACGGCCTTTATTAATGTGAGTATGCCCTTTTCTTCCGTAAGCCTGCCCGCATAAAGAACCATGTTTTCCTTTTGTTCAATCTGTTCTGCGGACAAGGGAAGTTTTTTAAAATCAACTGAATTATATATTACCTCGTTGAATTTTTGTCCCTTTATGTTTACATTGTTATGCAGTCCTAACATAAACTTTGAAGGTGCCGCAAGCGCAGTAAGATAAGAACAGGCTTTTACATTCCTGCGAATATTATAGCGGTTCAGTTTGCCACCAAAAAAATTAAGTTCCAGCAGTCTTGGAGAACGGCACACATGAGATACCGGTATGTTTAAATCACTGGCCGCTTTCCACAGATTCACTCTTCCAAGATATGACATAGGCGATACAGTATGAACCAGATCTGGTGCTTCCCTAGTTATTATTGTTTTATACTTTTTATACCATTTTGGGCTCAAATATAAATCGGACCACTTTCTTACAATCTTACCGAATGATGTTAACGGATTTTTTACACTGTTATTCTTTGTAGAACTTAAATAATACTCGCTTATCCCTTTGATATATTTTCTTTTTATGTGAACTCCCTCTATCACTTCTTCACAGGTGTTTTTTCCAAGACAGTACACAACAACCTCGTGGCCTTTTTTTACAAGCCCTTCGGTCATCTGTTTTGTAGAAAACTCACCTCCACCCATGACATCGGGAAAATATACTTCTGCAAATATAAGTACTTTCATAAATCTTATTTCTATCTGGAGGCCTCGTAATTTTTGCGGTTTATTTCAATCCGTTTGATTTTTACACCTTCTGGAGCGCTTACCATAAAATGCACAGGTTCTCCTTTGCTCATAACAATATCCTCTGCAGTCACACAAGTGGCAGATGAATTAAACTTTGTACCCGTAAATGTTTTTTCTCCAACCTTTATTTCCCAAAAGACATTTTCAGCTGTATCTGCCGCGTCACAATAAACCGAATAATTCCAGGTACCTTCAACAGAATTGTATGAAGCCTCGAGCGTTCCCCCGCCCTCGCCCATAACAAGCGATCCATCATCATCAAGTTCTGCATTTTCATAAACATAACCAGACGTATAAGGAAAATCTATGACTCTATCTTTTTCGGCAACTGGCCCGCAGGCATAGTCAAAACGACTTTGGTCTGCAACATAAATCTGCAAGCCGGCATAGTCCATAAAATATTTCATATCCAAAACAAGATATTTCGGCAAAGTTTTATAAGCTTCCGGGGACGCAATTATAGCTGTTTTCCCTTGCTGCATGGCGTTATCAAGATACCGTGTAGTTCCTCCAAATGTAGTTCTAAAAGAAGATTCTGCACCATCATCCACTACAAGATAATTTACATCTTTGCTGTAAACTCTAAGTTTTCTTCCCAAAGCTTTGTTATCTTCGCCTGCAACAACTGCCGTATGAATATCTTCTTTTTCCATAATACTGTTTAGTTCTACAAGTTTGTCACATTCTAGAGCTGTTCGTGCATAAAACCATTGGGCATCGCCATATACCATAGAAGCAATAAAGAGGCATACAATTAAAAATTGAATAGTATTTACCTGAATCTGGTTTAGTTTATCATTCTTCGGAAGGTCTTCCAGTATCGATACAAGTAATAAAAAAACAGGCAACATAGGAATCAGATGGTATCTGCTTTCAAAGACAGTACCTCCATATTTAAGATCAAGAAAAATAAACATAAATACATTAACAAACATAAGAGTAAAAATATAGCCGTGCATATTTGACAGCTCCTTTTTCTTTATGCACTTTTTAAAGGTATATACGATTGTAAAAAGCAATATACAGATAACTATAAAATTAACTGCTGTTCCTATTGCTTCAAAAGAAAACAATTTTACATGTTCATGAACTGTCAACCCACCAAAAAGTTCAAATAATCCTGCAAAACTC
>Ga0310695_10003869_pt1 | contig 28575 bp, 21 predicted proteins | sample RumenRJG_04DNA_FD_203882 | JGI IMG/M metagenome (GOLD analysis project Ga0310695, IMG submission 203882) | Bovine rumen microbial communities from Lethbridge, Alberta, Canada - RJG_04 (v2) (version 2) | ecosystem: Host-associated > Mammals > Digestive system > Stomach > Rumen | place: Canada... | reverse complement strand
TCGCTAGCGTTCATCCTGAGCCAGGATCAAACTCTTCGTTGTTGTATTATCGTTTTCTTCTTTTCAAAAGAAATTAAATGAAAACGCAACACTCGACCGAAGTTCCAGTTCTCATTCCCTGGCCTCTTATTTAGGTTGAATCTCGTATCTTACTGCCTGTTGTACATCGTTTTAAACGACTTGGAATCGACGGGGACAACCTTTAAAAATTGTCCCTTGTCTCTTGTACTACTCATTGCTGCAAACATGTCAAAGAGCTATTGTTTGACGCCACCCTTGTGGCGAAAAGCGGTGCAAAGGTACTGCCATTTTTGAAACTGGCAAATTTTTTGGCAACTTTTTTTCACCCGAATTATTAACAATTTTCTTGATTTTTGACTTACTGCGCTGGTTTAAAGCAATTTAAGCGAGCGAAAAAAATTTTAATTATTTTTCGATTTTTTCTCGAAAATAGGTTTTTGGGCGATTTTTCGCTCAAAAAACATCATTTCGGGAGTGCTTGCTCAGGGATCAAAAAAGGCGAAAAAAAACACGTTTTTTTCATCTTTTTTTTAGAGCAGGGCACAAAAAATAGGGGAAAGCGGCAATTCTTGCCTTTCTCCCCTACTCTGTTTCTCCACTAGCGGGCACTCATCACTGCATCATGCGGAAGACGCGAATGCCGATGTTGTTCTTGGACCGCTCCAGGAATTTGTACAGCGGTTTAGCCTCCAGCATGACCTTGCCGCCCGACATCGACGCGTCGAGCAGATAGGGGTCGCCCTTCTCGTCAACGATGATGATACCGTTGTGTGACACGTCCAGTCCGTCGGCCCTGGTGACCAGTGAGACAAAATCGCCCGAGCGCAGCGCAGCCTTGACGCCCTTATCATTCAGCCACGAGCGCTTCAGGTAAGGGAAACGGTGGTTGCGCAACTCAAACCTGCGGATTTTCTCAACCATCTCGGGGTCATTCTTGAGTTGGCGGTAACTGCCGGTATGGGTGGTCATGTAATCAATGTTCTTGACCATGTAGTCCACATGGGGCAGGTCGGGAGTGACCTCGACAAGGTTACCGCGCACGTGATTGTCGATGATCCACTCGCTGATGTAGTGAATCCTGCTCGAATAGTCCCCCATCTCGCCGCCTCGGTAACGCACGTTCTCGATGTTGTCGGCATAGTCCCGCCACGAGTAGCGCCCGGCCAGGGTGACACGGGTGAGCGCATAGAGAGACTCGATAAAGGTGAGGCAATCGAGTTGATGAATGTTGATGGTGAGCATCTCCTCATCGCCCTCGAGAGTATGGGCAACATAAGGGGTGCCCAGCAACCGGCGGGCATAGAACTCGACCAGGGCATTGGCGTCGCTGAGGCCGCTCTCGTAGCCCTGCAACAACAGTTGGTTAATCACAATGGTATCGCTGTCGCAGTGGAAACGCATCTGCGGCACTGTGGCCGCCTGGGCCTGCTGCTGACGGGACACGGGCTTGGGCGCGCAGGCCATCAGCATGATGACTATCAGGAATAGGAACTTCTTCATCTCGGGTTATTCTTGCATTAATTGATGCACAAAGTTACAGAAAAGACTTCAGACGGCATGCATCAGGCACCTGTTTTTTTGTCTTTCTTATTATATATAATGTGCAAGTCAAAATTTAATCGCGCGATTGGGCAGAAAAAATTAAACCATGGTAATGGTCGATTGTCTAAAAAAATGTGTAACTTAGCCGACCGAAAGAAATGAAGATGAAAAGACTGTTCATAACATTGATGGTCATGCTGGCCACGGCAAGCGGCCTCATGGCCAGTAATGATGACGAGGTCATCGTCACCCGCCAGTTCACATCGGGGCAGCGCAATTCCCTGCCCGAGAAGACCATCGTCGTGGAAATGAAACGCCTGGTTCCGGCCAAGAAGGCCGACGCCAGCCTCATCGACGCGATCAATCAGGTCATGGACACCATCGCCCAAGAGGACTACCAGAACCGCACCTTCGTGCTGCTGCTGGAGCCAAAGGGTGACGGCGAGGTAAGCATCGCTGCGCGCAACGACGACATCGTGACACGCGGCAAGAAAAACCAGGACATCTACTACGGCTCGCTGGAGCACAACAGATACCACTTTGTGGTGCTCACGGGCAAGGACAACCTGCCGCTGCTGGAGCAGACCTTCAAGCGGCAAGGCAAGGTGAAGTATGTGCAGGAATTTGAGTTCGTGGACTTCAAGACACCCATCTATCCCACCAACGTCATCGGCCGGTGGCTGCCCGGCCAAGGCTTGCTGTGGCAAACGGTGATCATCAACGAGGACCCCTACTCCGACCGCGACCCGATTGACCACCCAGCCAATGTCCGGGACTGAAAGACAAGACTTCTATAATTAGCATATTAAACGATGAACGAGAACCTTAAAAACAACGACAGGAATTATGTGATTGCCATCGGACGCCAATTTGGCAGCGGTGGCCGGGAGGTGGGACAACGCGTGGCCCAACTGCTTGACATCAACTACTTTGACAAGCAGTTGCTACTCGAGGCTTCAAAGGCCAGCGGCATCAATCCCGAGATGTTTGAGGCGGCAGACGAGCGCACGCCCAAGTTCTTCCCCAGCCTGTGGCCGTTGAACCTGGCCATGGCGGGCTCTACCTTCATGGGCGACGTGACGATGACCGACGAGAGCATCTACAAGGCACAGTGCCAGGTGATGAAAGACCTGGTGGACCGCAAGCCGTGTGTCATCGTGGGGCGCACAGCCGACTATGTGCTGCGCGACTATTGCCCGGTTATCAGCGTGTTCCTGCATGCGCCCATCGACGACCGCGTCAAGCGCATCATCGAGCGCGGTGACTGTGACACACGTGAGGCCGCCGAGAAACGCAGCGACAAGATGAACAAACTGCGCGCCGAGTACTACAACTTCTACACCGACAAACTGTGGGGCCACGCCGAGAGTTACGACCTATGCCTGGACTCCAGCCTGCTGGGCGTCGAGGGCACAGCCCAGTTCATTGTGGACTTCGTCAAGCGCCGCCTTTCCTTATAAAAGAAATGATATAATCTTACAACAGAGATATTAATACGCAAAGATTATGAAAACAAAACTGATGATTATGATGCTGGCCATGCTGACGCTGACGGCCTGCAACAACGATGACGAGCCAAACAGTCCCGATGTTAACTTAGAGAATATCTATTTGGCAGTCAGTAGCACAGAAGAAGGTATCGGCGACAGGGTGATAACTGCTAAGGGAGACATCGTCTATCAATGTGATTCTTTAACCTGGATCAGACGCTTTTTAGCCGATGGCCGCGATTGGTATGCTGTTACCTATAAACTCAACGGCGGTTATCACGTCATCAAGAACGGCAACATCATTTATTCGAGCCACGAGGAGAAAATAATTGATATGTGCGTTGATGACGGGAACATCTACACGCTGCAGGAACCGTACTATGAACCTGTACGTCAAGAATGGCTCTGCAAGAATTTCACCCACATCTATACTTTACCACACGGACAGTTCGAATCTTCTCAAATGGTTGCACATCATGGCGACGTGACATTGGCACCATCGTACAGCAGTGAGGCATGTTACTGGAGAAACGGTGAATTAGTTGCGATGCAAGGCTTGGAAGGCAGCCTGTCGTCTTGCTATATCGACACGGATGGCGACGACGTGCTCATTGGCATTAATGTTGACAAAAACGACAGGACAGGGTATTGGCGTAATGGCACTTACAGCATACTGGACAGTACGTTTATATATCAAGTCAAATTGTTCGGTGGCAAGTCTTACATTCTTGGCAACCGCTATACAACCGATGTACCCAATCCATACTATGGTGGTGCCATAAGGATCACGTCGGATGCGATTATCATTGTTGACGGGCAGGAGCAAGTGCTGCGGACCGGCGACAGACGCAATTTTGCCATGAGTATGATTCAGTACAACAACGACAACTATATCTTAGTGAAAGAGTACTTGACAGAAGAGTACTTGACAGGAGGGGGAAGATTCCAGACAGAGACCACAGAAAGAAAGTCTTTCATCTACAAGAATATGAAACCCATGAAACTGGGTGATGACATAACAAAGCTGGATGTCATTGATTTTGCTATAATCGAGAAATGACGTATCAAATAAGTTTCACGGAGCCTCGATATATTGAGCAAGGTCGTTTTCATTCGGCTTGCACTGGTTTTGGATAAACTTGGCTGCGCCTCAGCCATTGATAACGTGTTTTCATGGCGTTCGGCTTGCACAAGTTTTCACATCTTTTAGGATGGAAAGGTTGTGCAGGTGAAAGATTGTGTGTATCTTTGGCTTTCTTTTTGTGAAGTAAAACCGAACGAGAAAATGACTGATAAAATCACTAATAAAATCACTAAGATTGTGCTCACTGGTGGCCCCTGCGCCGGCAAGACGACGGCTATGGCTAGGATTATCGAGCACTTCAGCGGCCTGGGATTCCAGGTATTTGCTATTCCTGAGGTACCCACCATGTTCAGCAGTGCGGGTGTGAACTATCTGACGCAGAACAAGGCCCTGTTCTTTGAAGCCGAGAAATCGACACTTAATATCCAATTAGCACTGGAGGACCATTTCGCCAAAATGGCCGCCGAGTGCAGCAAGCCCGTACTCATCGTGTGTGACCGTGGCACGATGGATATCAGCGCTTATGTCTCGCCCGAAATCTGGGAGGCACTGACCGAGGAGATGGGCACCAACACCGTGAAACTGCGTGACGCCCGCTACGAGGCCATCCTGCACATGGTGACCGCCGCTGCCGGTGCCGAGCAGTTCTATACCAACGAGAACAACAAGTTCCGCAGCGAGGACGTGGAAATGGCCCGTGAACTCGACCGCAAGGTACTGAGCGCCTGGACCGGACATCCCCACCTGCGCGTGATCGGCAACCACATGGACTTTGACGACAAGTTGCGACAGGTGCTCAACGAGATCTCGACCGTGCTGGGCGTCCCCAGCCCCATCGAGCAGGAGCGCAAGTACATCGTCAAGGTGACCGGCGACATCCCCGATTACACCGAGAGCGAGATCACCCAGACCTACCTGCTGAGCGAGCCGGGCACCGAGATGCGCGTGCGCAAGCGCGGCTGGCAGGGCAGTTATGTCTATTTCCAGACTATTAAGAAGACCGTGAGCAGCGACAAGTCCATCGAGACCGAACGCCGCATCACCGCCCAGCAGTACGTGGACTTGCTGCAACTGGCCGACCCCAACCGCAAGCCCATCAGCAAGATGCGCAAGTGCTTCGTGTGGAAGAACCACTACTTTGAGATCGACACCTATATCGAGCCCAAACTGGGCATGCAGATCCTTGAACTCGAGGGCATCAAGGAGGGCGATGAGGTGGAATTCCCGCCGTTTATCCAGGTCGTTGAGGACATTACCGGCAACGAGAAGTACTACAATTACCAACTCTCGTTGAGGAATTAGAACCGAGACATTCAGGAGGCAGCAGCCTTATAACACAAGGAATCCCCCCATCGGGCTGTAGCGCCTGGGGGAATTCCTTTGTTATGCGGAAAATACTTGACAGTACTCCTAGTTGGCCCTGTACTTGTTGATGTCCACAAGTTTCATGTCAAACACGAGGTTGCTGTAGGGCAAGATGCTACCCTTCTTGGCCGAGCCGTAACCCTGCTGGTAGGGTATCATCACCGTGCAACTGTCACCCACGTGCATGTGGGTCAGAGCGATCATCCAGCCCTCGACATTGGTATTGATGACCGAGCGGTAGATGCTGTCGGTCGAGGTGGACGTGTAAGACGAATCCACAGGCGTGCCATCGACCATGGTAAGCCTGTATTTCACATCCACGGTCGAGGTGATGAGCGGCTTGAGGTTATCACGGGTGAGCATCGTGTCGTTGTGCCACTTCATGAGCACCAAGGCCGAAGGGTCCCACGGTGCAACCACTTTGGTATATTTGTTCGACGCTATTGCCTCTTGCAGCCACTGGTCGTTGGTCTCGCGCCAGTCCTTGTACTCGTCCTCGACACTATGACCCAGACACGAGTCCAGCATCGTGATTGCCACGGCGGCCATGATGACAGTATATAAAAACTTCTTCATAATCAATGATTTTTCAGGAGATAGATTGCGTATGCCAACTCCTATCTTCTTTAACTTACATCAGTTTGCGCAGGATGTTGTTCAGGCTGCACTCGCGGGCCAGGATAGCAGGCAGGTCGGCGATGGCAACGCGCTCCTGCTGCATGGTGTCACGGTCACGCAGGGTGACGGTGTTGTCCTCGAGCGTCTGGCCGTCGACGGTGATGCAATAGGGGGTGCCGATGGCATCCTGGCGGCGGTAGCGCTTGCCGACGGTGTCCTTGTCCTCATAGTGGCAGGCGAAGTCAAACTTCAACATGTTCATGATCTCGTGAGCCTTCTCGGGCATGCCGTCCTTGCGGACGAGCGGCAGGATGGCGCACTTGACAGGGGCCAGGGCCTTGGGCAGGTGCAGCACCACGCGGGTGTCGCCGCCCTCGAGCGTCTGCTCCTCATAACTGGAGCACATCACCGAGAGGAACATGCGGTCCACGCCAATCGAGGTCTCGATGACATAGGGGGTGTAACTCTCGTTCAACTCGGCATCAAAGTACTGGATCTTCTTGCCCGAGTACTTAGCATGCTGGCTCAGGTCAAAGTCGGTGCGGCTGTGGATACCCTCGACCTCCTTGAAACCGAACGGCATCTTGAACTCGATGTCAGTGGCGGCGTTGGCATAGTGGGCCAACTTCTCGTGGTCATGGAAGCGGTACTTCTCGTCGCCCAGGCCCAGCGCCTTGTGCCAGCGCAGGCGGGTCTCGCGCCAGAAGTCAAACCACTTCAACTCCTCACCGGGACGTACAAAGAATTGCATCTCCATCTGCTCAAACTCACGCATGCGGAAGATGAACTGACGGGCCACAATCTCGTTGCGGAAGGCCTTGCCGATCTGTGCGATGCCAAAGGGGATGCGCATGCGGCCAGTCTTCTGGACATTCAGGAAGTTGACAAAGATACCCTGAGCGGTCTCGGGGCGCAGATAGACGTCCATCGTCGAGTCGGCGCTGCTGCCCATCTGGGTCTTGAACATGAGGTTGAACTGGCGCACATCCGTCCAGTTCTTGGTACCACTCACGGGGTCCACGATGCCATAATCAACGATAATCTGCTTGAGTTCGGCCAGGTCGTTGTCGTTCATCGCCTTCTCGAAGCGGCCGTGCAACTCGTCATACTTCTTCTGGTTCTCGAGTACGCGGGGATTAGTCTGGCGGAACATCGTCTCGTCAAACTTGTCGCCGAAGCGCTTGGCAGCCTTCTCGCACTCCTTGTTCATCTTTTCCTCGATCTTGGCCAACTCGTCCTCGATGAGCACGTCGGCACGGTAGCGCTTCTTGCTGTCGCGGTTGTCGATCAAGGGGTCGTTGAACGCGTCAACGTGGCCCGAGGCCTTCCAGATCGTGGGGTGCATAAAGATGGCGCTGTCGATGCCCACAATGTTCTCGTGCAGCAGCGTCATGGCCTCCCACCAGTAGCGCTTGATGTTATTCTTGAGTTCGACGCCATTCTGGCCATAATCATAGACTGCTCCCAGGCCGTCATAGATTTCACTTGAGGGGAACACAAAGCCATATTCCTTGGCGTGCGACACGATTTTCTTGAAAACGTCTTCCTGTTTTGCCATTGTAATGTTGTAGTTGTATTGTTAGGTTGATATTGTTCTTGTAATCAAACTGCAAAGGTACAAAATATCCATCAATGGCACAACACCTTGATGGATATTAGGGTAATTTAACGGGACGAGCGACCCGCGCCGAACAGGTATGGGATAGCCGCGAGCGTTGAGCCCAGCATGGCCAGTGCCATATCCTTGTGAGCATCCCACATGTCACCCTGCTGGCCGTTGTACCCCTCGGCATCCTCGGCCGACAGCACCAGGGTCAATCCCCACTCAAACAACTCGTAAATCAGGCTGCCCGCTTGCACCATCAACCATGCCACAAGCACACTCATTACCTGATGAGCAGTGACCCGGCGGCGAGAGAACTCGATAAGGGTGGGAAACAGCAACATGCCGAAGCACAGGTGCACCAGCCGGTCGTAGTGGTTGCGGCTGGTGTGCAGCCACTGCCAGTCGCCCATCCACTGCAGCCACTCCTGGTAAGGCACATAGGAGTAAATGTATCGGGCCCCAATCAGGTGAAGTACCGTGAACAGTGCGATGCCCAGAAAGGCCACATTGCTGAACCAGCGCTTGCGCAGGTCGGCAAGCAACACGGCCACCAGCAGGACTGTGCCTGCCTGCTGCAGGAACTGCTCGCGCGGGAAGACCGGATTGACATAGGTAAACACGGCTACCACAGCCAGCAGGCAGAGTGCGATAATCTTAAACCGGTTACCAGTCATGGCACTGTCTAGAATTGTGAGTAGAGGAAGGGCTGCACGGTGGCGCTGGCGAATTGCAGCACCAACTGGATGAGAACGATGAAGATGAGCAATTTCACGGCCCAATGCACGTTGACGAACCAGTCACGCGCCTTGTCCCACAAGTGGCGGGGCACGAAATGCAGGCCATAGATGATGGCCAGCATCAAGCACCAGGTGCTGCGACGGGCAATGAACACGGGTAGATAGGCCCACTCAAAGTCGGTAAAGATGCCGCTGATGACCTGACCGGCTGCCTGGAAAGTGCTGGCGCGGAAGAAAATCCACAACAGCGCCACAAGGCTGAAAGTCATCAGCCACGACACCGCACGGGTGAAACGCGTGCTCTCGATCGTGTCGAGCCAGGGCTTGCACAACTTGTGGACACACAGGGCGATGCCATGACCGGCGCCCCACACGACAAAGGTCCATGCGGCACCGTGCCACAAGCCGCCCAGCAGCATGGTCACCATCAGGTTGAAGTGCTGACGCACCTTGCCCTTGCGGTTGCCGCCCAGGGGGATATAGACGTAGTCGCGCAGCCACAGCGACAACGTGATGTGCCAGCGGCGCCAGAACTCGGTCACGTTGAGCGAGCGGTAAGGATAGTCAAAGTTGATGCCCAGGTTGAAGCCCATGATGCTGCCCAGGCCGATGGCCATGTCGCTGTAACCCGAGAAGTCACAGTAGATCTGCATCGTGTAGCCCAGCACCGCCATCAGGAGTTCAAAGCCAGTGTAACCCGTCGGATTGCCGAAGACGATGTTGTTATACTGTGCGATGTAGTCGGCAAAGACCGCCTTCTTCAACACGCCCAGCATGATGAGCCACAAGCCTCCATAGATCATCTCGCGCGTGGCCGGCTTGTTTTCCTGCAACTGGGGCATGAAATCCCGGGCACGCACGATGGGGCCGGCAACCAGACAGGGGAAATAGGACAAGAAGAAGAGGTAGTCGATATAGTCATCGGTGGGGTCAATCACGCCCTTATATACATCCACGACATAACTGATGGTGCGGAAGGTGTAGAACGAGATGCCCACCGGCAAGATCAAGTCAAGCGGCTGGAAATTGCCGCCAATGAGGGCCTCGAGATTGGACATCACGAAGTTGCTGTACTTGAAAAACAGCAGGATGCTCAACGAGAAAACCAGCGACACCGACAGGGCAATGCGCCGCTCGGTGCGATTCTTGCTCGAATAGATGAACTGCGCCACCCACCAGTCAAAAACCGAAGTCGCAACCAGCAGGAGGAAAAACCAACCGCTGGACTTGTAGAAAAAGAACAGGCTGAAGGCGATGACAAACACCATCATCTTCTTGCGGTTGTCCTTGAGGAAGGCATAAAGGGGCAGGAATATCAGGAACAGGAACCAGAACAGGCCTGAGGTAAACAGCATGGGCTCATCGCGGTCAAACGCGAAGAGCGACAGCAGGTAATTGAGATCTATGGTATTGAGTAGGGTCATGATCACACGGGGGGTTGATAAACGACAATGCGCGAGGCACGGGTGGTGACTTTCTCGGGGGTATTCAGGCGAATGGGGTGAGCGCCCTGGGTCTCCATCCACTTGACGACGCGGTCCATCCACTGGTGGGCCGACGCTCGCGTGGGATGGGCGCCGTCACGGCTACGGTCAAACTTGTCATGGGCACTCAGGTAGAAGCAGCCCTCGTCCACCTCCTGCTTCAACAAGTCGTTGATGCCGGTGTCCTTGTCCCAGTTGGGAGGGCCAATCCACACATAGGGGATATCACCGATCTCGGCCAGTATCTTCTTCAAGTAGGGGCGGCGTGCGTTCTTGATGTCGGGGACATACAACTCATTGGCCCCGAGGCACACCATGATATAGTTGGGGTGGTACTTGTTGATGAGTTCGGTCAAGCGCGCGGTCTGCCCCCAGCACAGGGTGGAACTGCTGTACCAGATCACCTCGACAAGCGTGTGACCGCTCACGTCACAGTAAGCGGCCAGCCTGGGCGCCAGTCCTTCAAGCATCGAGTCGCCAATGAACAAGATATTCTTGGCGGTAGTGTCCATCGGGGCACGCCATCCCCTGGGATGACGGCCATTGGGCAAGCGGCCCTCGGCGTCAACCGAGTCGCCCGCTACGGGCTCGTCAACAGAGAACAGCCCCCGCATGTTACGGGCAAACGACGAGGTCTTGATATCCACGCCACCGACGTGAATACCCTCGGGCCAAAATGATAAAGTCGCAAAGAAGACAAAGGCGACAAGCAATAGGGCAAATAATCCCCAGTATGGTTTGTTCATTTAATGTTTTTGTGCGTGTGTGGGTTGAAAAGGCGAGGTCCTCCCGGACCATGATTAGGGCATTGCCCGGAAGAGCCTCACCTCATGATGATACAATCAATAGAGACGGATGCTACTTGAGCAGTTCGATGCCCAAGCCAGGACGGTCGTGCAGGGTGATCTTGCCGTTCTCGACAGTCATACCCGTGAAGCGGTCATTGGCGATGAGCAGATTGCCGTCCAGGTCGGCATAGTCGACGACAGGCGACAGGTTGGCGGCGGCAGTCACGGCACAGGAGGTCTCGGTCATGCAGCCGATCATCACCTTCATGTCGAGGGCACGGGCCAGGGTCACCATCTTGTGGGCCTCATGCAGGCCGGTGCTCTTCATCAACTTGATGTTGATTCCGTCATACACGCCCTTGAACCTGACGATGTCGGGCAGGCGCTGGAAGGCCTCGTCGGCGATGATGGGCAGCGGCGAGCGCTCGCGCAGCCATGCCGTCTGGTCAATCCAGGTCTTGTCAAACGGTTGCTCGACAAACAGGCAGTTGCGTTCGGCCAGCCAGTGGCACATCTCCAGTGCATGCTCCTTGTTGTCCCAGCCCTGGTTGCAATCGACACAGATGGGCACGTCGGGCATCATCTCACGGATGATGTCGATGGTCTCCTGGTCGCGGTCCAGACCCATCTTCACCTTGATGAGTTTGTAGGGGCGGGCCTCCTCGACCTTCTGGCGGACAACCTCGGGAGTGTCGATGCCGATGGTGAAACTGGTGACTGGGGTTTTCTCGGGGTTATAGCCCCAGATTTTGTACCAGGGCTGACCCATAATCTTGCCCAGCAGGTCATGCAGGGCGATGTCGATACTGGCCTTGGCGGCGCGGTTGTTCTCGTCAACCTTATCGACATAGTCCAGAATATCCTCGATGCAGAAGGGGTCCTTGAACTGCTCCAGGTCAAGTTTGTTGAGGAACGTGGTCACGCTCTCAACGCTCTCGCCCAGGTAGGGAGGCATCGATGCCTCGCCATAGCCCTTGATGCCCTCATACTCCAGCGTCACCTGCACGTCGGGCGTGGTGGTGCGGCTGTAACGCGCCAGGTTGAAAGCATGGCGCAGTTTCAGTTCATAGGGGAAGAACGAAAGTTTCAACTTGCCGGTCTTCGGCACTTGGTTCACTCGGGGCACACGACGGCGGCCCTTCTTGGCCACGCGGTCCACCGCATTAATCGACACGGGCGATGCTGCTGCTATCGCCGTCAATCCCATTCCTGCAATAAATTTTCTACGATCCATATATTCTTGAGTTTTAAGTTTGGAGTTCTATGTTTTGAGTTTGATTACCTACGTCTGGAAACGTCTAACTCTCAACCATATATCTCTTTTCTTTTATCTCTTGTAACTGTGTTGACTCTCAAAAGTACCAGGGATGATTCTTGAGGGCGGTAATGCCCTTGGTTCCCACCATGCCCTTGATGCGGCTGGCGCTCAGGGGCGAGTACAGGTAAGGGTAATCGCTGGCCTTGGGGTCAAGGCTGTTGATCTTGACCTGTCCCGAACAGTGGATGTACTTGCCATCGCGCAGGTAGATGCCCACGTGGGTCACGCGGCCCGTCTTCTCGTTGCCGAAGAACAGCAGGTCGCCCGTCTCAAACTGGTGCCAGTCGGTGCCACGCTTGAATATCTTGCCCGTCAAGGCCTGCTGTGACGCGTCGCGCTGCAGGATGATACCGTTGCTCAGGTAACTCACCTTGGTCAGGCCCGAGCAGTCGGTCACCTTGGTCGTGGTGCCGCCCCACAGGTAACTGGAACCCATCATGCGGCGGGCCGTCTTCTCGATCTGGGCTGCACTGAACCCTTGCTGGCTCCACTGCGACAGTTCGGCCACATCGGCGGCATCGACCCATCCACTCCGGCCATCGGGTGTGGCCACCTTGAGCCACTTGCCCGCCTCGGCCTTCAACTCGAGGATGTTGCCCATCACCAGGTCGCTCACGGTCTCGTCGCCATGGGCCTCGGTAACCAGGCGGGAATCATAGGCCGTGACAATATAGCGCTTGGCCTTGCGCCACGACTTCATCTGGGCTTCGGTCTTGAAGGCCAGCGAACTCTCGGGGACATATGCGATATAATCATCGGCCATCTGCACGCGGTACCAGTCATCACACTTTTCCAGCACCTTGACCGGCGCGCCCATGATACCCTGGGTGGCGATTTCGGCACTGTGCTTGGGCTCGGTGCGCAGGGTGGCGATGCTCAACTTGACAAGCGCCCACTTGCGTGCCGCGGGGATGCCGTTCTCGAGCACGGTAATCTTGTCGGTAAAGTTACTGTAGCCGCTCTTGATCATCGCGGCCTGGATGGCTTTTTTCTGGGCCTGCGTGCCCACGGTGCCCATCAGCACCCACTTGCCACTCTGCTGACTTGCCTTGACGTCCCACACTGCAGTGCGCTTGTCCGGGGCGATGCGCTGCTTGAGGTCGGTGAGCACCTCCACGGGGGTGATTGCCATCGCGGCGAAACTCGTCACCGCCAACACAATGGCAAGGATTAACGATTTGATATTCATTTCTTGATGGGTGTTATAGAATTGACTTTCAGATGGCTGTCCCACTTGTCATAGAACAGGTTGCCTTTTCTCCACTCGACCTCGCCGGGCTGGAAATCGACGGTCTCGCTGCGGATGTAGGTCTTGGCGGGACTCAACACATCGCCCACGCCCTCGTTGCTGGCCATGCGGTACAGGTCGATGCCCGTGGCATAGTAGTCGTTGAGCGCAGTGCCCACGGCGCTGCGGCCAAAGGACGGGTCGGTGGGCACCCAGCCGATACCCTCAAAGTAGGTCTCGGCCCAGTCGTGATAGTTGATCTCGTCGGGATGCAGCATCCAGCCGCTCTCCCAGCGGGCGGGAATGCCCAGTGAGCGCACCAGCGTGATATAGAGTAGCGCCACCTGTCCGCAATCGCCGTGATGGTTCTCGAGGACATACTGCGGAATGTTGGCCAGGGTGCTGTATTCACGGGCGCCGGCCCACGGCAGGTTATAGCCGATCCACTCATAGACCTTGGCGGCCTGGAGCACTGGATTGGTCTCGTCGCCCACGATCTTGCGGGCCAGGGCGCGCATCTCGTCGGTGATGATGACGTGGCGTGGCTCGTCGCCGGTGTAGCGCTTATAGACGTCGCTGCCCGTGTCATAGGGCTCCAGCATGGCGATGAGGTCCTGCTGGCTGTAGTGGCGCTCACCCACGTCATAGGAGAAAGTGTACTCAAAGTGGGTGGGCTGCCCCTTCTGGGCCACCGCCTCCATATAGACGGTGTGGTGCTTGCTGCCATGGCTCATGGTCACGGGGCGGTTGCTGCTCTCGAGGCGGATGTTGCGTTGCCGCAGGTTCTCATAGGGGAACGGCATCCACACGCGCAATGTCTCGCCAGCGGGGACGGCATCGGCATCCACGTCGAGGGTGAAGGTAATGTTCACATGGCGCCAGTCACGCACGTTGTTCTTGTCGGCAGGCGTGCGCATGGCCTCCAGGTAATACTTGCGGCGGGTGAGGAACGACTCGTGATTGTCGGCAGCGTTTTGGGCGGCAAATTCCTTGCCCAGCAACCACAGGTTGCCCACACTCTTGCGGAACCACATCTCCTTGCCGTCGATGTTCATGACCTCCAGCGCGCGGGTGTCCTTCCAGTGCTGGATCTGGGCATCGGTAGCCTCGGGCATCTTCTCACGGATCTTTTTCACTCCCTCCTCGGGGGTGATGCGGAAGTCGGTGCGGATGCGCTGCATGATGGTGCGCAACGAGTCGATGCGCACGGCATCGGCCTGACGCACACGCTTGGGCAGGGATTTCATCACTTTCTCGGCACGGGCAAACTCGCCTCGCGCGATCAACTCATCGACCTGGCCCTGCCAGTCGGGCTGAGCGGCCATGCCTGCCAGCGCTATCGCGCCAACGGCCAGCGCCAACAATTGTCTTTTACCTCTCATCTGCATTTATCATTTAGGATTTAACAAGCAAAGGTAATGCAATTATTTGGAAACGCCATCATGAGTACCCTTAATAGTTATTAACAACGTGAATCATTCTGCATCTACTTCAGCGACTTTAACTCACGCCAGGAGGTGCACCTCGCTGAGCGGCTTGGCGATTTAGCGTGAATTTGAGTCAGGAAGTTTTCGCGGGACTGTCACATTATCCTTGTAAGCATCTAGGGCCCGGTCCGGGACACCTCAGCGGGGAAACTCGAGCAGGAAGGTCGTGTGGAAGCCGTTGCGGGGTGTATCGAGCAGCGACATCATGCCGCCCTGTACCGACAGCAGCCGGCGGCTCAGCGACAGGCCGATGCCACTGCCGCTGCGCTTAGTGGTGAAGAATGGGATAAAAATGGAGGACCGAGCCTCGGCGGGTATCAGGTCGCCATCGTTACTGTAGTAGAGCAACACCTTATTCTCGGGGCCATACTCCACGTCCACACCGATGCTGCGGGCATGGGCCTCGATGGCGTTCTTGGTCAGGTTGATCAGAATCTGGCGCAGCAGGTTGGAGTCGGTCTTGATCGTGATGGGGCCCGACAGGTTGTTGACCCAATTCACGTCGGTGAACAGTTGTCCCACGTTGCCTACCACATCGGCCAGGTCAACCTCCTGGGGCACGGGTTTCTGCAACTCGGAGTACTTGCGGTAACTGTCCACAAAGGAGTTCAAGTGCTCCACCGTGTTATGGATAGCGGTCATGCCCTCTTCCAGGTCCGATCCCTTGATGGCCGGGTGATTCAACATCATCTGGCTGATGCTGGCGATGGGAGCCGTGGCATTCATGATCTCGTGGGTGAGAACGCGCGTCAACTTCTCCCACGATTCAACCTCGCCCAGGTTGACCTGCTCACGGATGTGTTCGCCCAACTGGTTGAGCGTTTCCTGCAGGGCGCGCTCGCCACTGAGCATGCCGCTCGTGGGGAGCCTGAAGGTCAAATCCCTGTTCTTGATGGCCTCCTGCATCAGCCGCGCCCGCTCGGCCAGCATGCGCTGGTGCCGCCACATCCACAATGCCAGTACTACCGCCAGCACAACGACGATGACGGTAATGGCGACCCAGGGTGTGGCATCACTTGTCATTGCAGTTTCTTCATTTTGTTATATAACGTCTGGCGCGTGACGCCCAGCAGTTCGGCGGCCTTGGTCAGGTTGCCGTGGCAGCGGTCGAGCGCACGGCGTATGTGGTCGGCCTCCACCTCGTCGAGGGTGGCCACCTGGTCGTTGGCGTCGAGCACGTCCTTCAACTTGCGCACCAGTTCGTCGTTGTCCCACGGCTTGGTGACAAAGTCGGCCGCGCCGCGTTTCAGGCCCCTCACGGCCAGCGACACGTCGGCATAGGCCGTGATGAGCACCACAGGCACCTCGGGATGATGCTTGCGGATGGCCTGTAACCAGAACAGTCCGTCCTGACCGCTGTTCACACCCAGGGTGAAATTCATATCCAGCAGGATGATGTCCACCTGCTCCTGCCCCATCAGCGAGACGACCGACTCGGGCGACGTCAACGTCATCACCCGCTCGAAGGTTCCCGCCAGGCAATACCTCAGCGCCGTGAGGATTGCCTCATTGTCATCGATGACTAGAATTGTTCCGTACTTCTGCATAACGGCCGCTAATTTACTAACAATCGGACAAACTTGCCACAAGAAAGTTAAGATTTCTCGCTCAAAAAATCATTTTTATGGCAAGACTGTAAAAAAATTAGACACTTAACCGTAAAAAAAATAGACAATCGACGATTTTGCTTGTCATAAACTTGACCAAGCCTATACACGCGACCTAAATTTGCATTGCCGATCGACAAATCGGCATCCCGCCCATCAGCGGATGGGAACGGGAAAACGGACAGTCCAGGCTGTCACCCAGACATGATGATGTAAGTGCTATAATTTTTTTCATAAATCGAGTGATTCGTAGGTGACAAGGGGGCGCGAGAAGCGATCAAGGCACTATCGTCCCCCTTTTTTACCAGAGCCGCCACTAGAGCAGATTGCTAGGAATCCATTGATATGCTCCCGGGCACCATGGCGGTCCCTTTCGGGCCGACACCGTGCCGAACAGGCCAGGCCAGTGAAACGTTCCTGATCGATGTCAAGCAGGATGATGATCAAGGATATGACTCTAACTAATGAAGAACGAGGGAACGTTTCCCGGCACCGCCTTCATTCCCACAGGGAGATCAAAACAGACAGACGCCTCCGTCACGGGACGCCTGTCTGTTTTTTTCGTTGGGGTGCAATCTTGTGTTACTCGCCGGCAGCAGTATCGTTTCCCAGCAGACGGTCGATGAGCGTCGTGACGTCACTGATGTTCACGATGCCGTCGTGATTGACGTCGGCCGCATTCTCGCGGAAGAGCGGGTCTGATCCACTACCCAGCAAGTGATCGATCATCGTCGTGACATCACTGATGTTGACGGTTCTGTCGCCGTTCACGTCACCCAGGAGCATGGCGTTGGGAATCACGAACTGGTTATCGCCGTTGAGCATCAGCGTGAAAGTCGGGTAACTTGTCGTGTTTTCGCCATCGACGGGGCAATAGACAGCCACATTGTCGAGCGAAATCATGGTTGGGGTCACCATACCCGTGCAGCCCAACTCCAAACACGAATCCACTTGCACAGACATTGTGCAGTTATAGGTATAGGCTCCTTTCTTATTATTATAGCCCAGGACCTGCAGGGGATAGGTCACAGTGCTGTCGGCATGCAGGGTCATCGTGTTCATCACAAATCCCTGCCCCATGATGTTGTACACCATCACCGTGCTGTCATCCGGCTGGAAGATATAGACCGGTTCCATCCTGATTGACGCCGTGAACCTATCGCTCCCGAGGTTGTTTACTTGCTTGGGGCCCACCTGGGTGACATCGAGGAACCTGTTGCCAGGCTTGACGGGACGGGGATCAACGGGACGGGGCACAACGCCTCCCACGCCATCGGGCAAATATTCAGTGCCAAAGGGGTGAAATTCCACGTCCGAAAAATCGAGACTCATCTCCACCTTCCTGCCCTTGATGAACTGAGCCACAAACGGGTCATCCACCCTGGGCTTGATGGGACGGGGATCCACCGGACGGGGAACGATACCGCCCACACCATTAGGAAGAACTGGCATCTCGCCTTCGAAACCAACAACTTGATAATTACTAAAATCAATGTATTTCATGAATCTGTTAACGCCGTTTGGTGTCACAAACGTGACATCGTGATACACGGGCGACAGCATGGTTGTGGTGTCCGTTCGCCATAAACGTCCATTTAGGTACTCTTTGGAGACCTGCTCGATGAACATGGCAAACGGCGTCTCAAACACGACCGAGCCATCCTCCAGAATGGTGCCCTCGGCGCCCGTGGCATCAACATCCTCGCCCCACAGCCACTCGAGCGGCACTGGACAGGCATAGGCAATCGTATCGATCCTGTTACGGGCACTACCGATGCGTTTATACTCGCTCCACACGCCATATTGAATCATCAACTTGCCATCATCACCCACGATAATGGGCAGGTCAAAGTTACCATAGAATCCAGATGCGCTGATGGTTCCATCGATGGAATCCAGCCTGACAGCCCATCCCAGGGATATGGACGCAGTATCGGTCTGCACCACATTTCCATCATCATCAATCTCCAGAAAACTGGCACGGGCCGAAACGATCTTGTCTCCCAGCACCTTAACGATCCTTACTGAATCCACAGCAGGAAGATAGCGCTCCAGCAGCGATTGACGCAGCAACCGGGTCGAGGACGGCCGGTCGGCGCTCGGCTGGGCACAATCAATCTGCACAGCATGGGTTTTAATAGCCCACTGCAACTCGGCTCGGTCAAAACGTTGATTGCCTGCCATAGCCACCATAAACAAGCAAGCAAACAGGATTGTCAATTGATACTTTTTCGTCATCATTATCATCATCATATTATAATTAACTGAAGTTGGATTCTAAAAAACAGTTTAAATTTCAAATAATTAGTTGACAAATTTACTAAAACGACATCAACAAGACATCATTTTCCGCACCATTTAACAAAAATTTAACCTTATGCCCCACCCTGCAACTACTCTCTCAAAACAGTACAGTTCGGCAAAAACATCCCTGGCCCCAAAATAACGGCAAGTGTAAAAAATTTTGACGGTAAGGCGTAAAAAAATTAGACAATCGGCCCAAAATGGCAAGAAAAACTTGCCCGGACACCACGACATGTAATACATTTGCGGCAGCAAGACGTGATTAGCGCTATGGTTCCTCACCTGGACTTCAACACAATAAGCGCACCGTTTTTTTCGTTAAAAAACATGAATATGCCCTCGTTTTTCCTTCAAAACCATCTTTCTCGTCTATGAAAGAAACTCTTAACAACATCGTCCTCATGGCCAAGCGTTTCAGGCTCGCGACGCTTTCCAACCTCCTGGGCCTGGTTGTGGCCTTTGCCTCGTTCTACCTGATCATGACACAGATCATCTACCAGGTGACCTATAACCACGGCATCGAGGACTATGAGCACCTGTACCGCATGGAAACCGACTTTGTGTACAACGAGTGGCAATTCACCAACAACATCTCGCGACCGCTAGCCGACGCCCTGGACTCCCTGCCCGAGGTGGAATCCTACTCCTTGACCCTGAACACGTCGCTCAGGTACTATGAGGGGATGTACCTCATGAACTTCAAGAAAGGAGACCGCAAGGTGCAATATGAATACGCGACCGGCAACAACACGGCCGTGAGCACCCTCACCAGCAAGGTGCTGGACGGCAGCATCGAGTGGACCGACGATGACCAGCAGGGCGTCATCATTCCCGCCAGCATCGCCAGGGACTATTTTGGCACCACCAAGGCCGCCGGCAAGGATTTGCTCTACTGCTACACCGACAGCAGTGGCAAGGAAGAGATCTACCCCCTGAAGGTGCGCGGCGTCTATGAGGACTTTCCCGAGAAGAGCGAATTGACCAACCGCATTATCGGCAACATCGGTCAAGAGGACCAGTACAGCATGAATTTTGTCTATAACTGCATCGTCAAGTTCAAGTCCCTGCCTGCCGACACCACGGCTTTTAACAACGCCATCAAGCGGCGCGTCGCTGCCCGGGTGACCAAGGCCTATGAGAACTACGGCTACCAGGACATGTACCAGGACCTGATCAATACCCACATGGCGTCAATCAACACCATGGCCATCAAGTTCACGCCATTGAAGGACAGTTACTTTGAGCACAATTCCTTCACCACGAGCGACAGCGGATACAAGGACATGCTCATCATCATGAAACTGACATGTCTGCTGGTGCTGATCATCGCGGCCGTCAACTTCTTGAACTTCATCCTTGCCGAGAGCCCCATGCGCATCGCGGGCCTGAACACCCGCCGCGTGCTGGGTGCGTCCCGCCGCTCGCTGCGCGCCGGCATCATCAGGGAGTGTGTGGTCACCTCGGTGGGCGCTTGCCTGCTGGCCCTCGCGGCTTGCTACCTGATCAAGTTCATACCCTTGACCCGACGCTTGACCGAGGGAAGCCTGGCGTTGACGGCCCACTGGCAACTGGTACTGCTCATGCTGGCCATTGCCCTTATCCTGGGCCTCGTTGTGGGAATCTACCCGGCCAACTTTGCCACATCCTATTCCCCGTCCATCATCCTGAAGGGCCGCTTCGGGCTCACGCCCATCGGCAAGAGGATGCGCACGGTCCTCGTTTGCCTGCAACTGACTATCTCGATGCTGATGGTCATCTACATCGGCGCGCTGTACCTCCAGGGACGTTACATTTTCAATTCCCACTACGGCTACGACAAGGACCGCATTCTCTACACGCCGCTACCCTACACGATGGAGCCCGAAAAGCAAGACATCCTGTACCAGGAACTGATGAAGATTCCCGGAGTGGAGTGCGCGTCATTTTCCAGTACGGCACTGGGGACCACCGATGGCCACTTCGTCCTCCGTAGCGAGAAGGACAAGCAGTCCGTCAGGTATTCCTACATGATAGCCGACTATAATTACCCGGCCACAATGGGCATCGACATCATCGAGGGACGCTCATTCAGCCAGGATAATGAAGAGAGCATCGAGGTCCTCGTCAACGAGGCAGCCTGCGCCAGATGGAAATGGATGCAGATCGGAGCCAAGATCTCCGCCGGTATCGACGACCAGCAAGCCGATAGCGCCACCGTGGTGGGCGTGTACAAGGACCTGCGTTATGGAACCACCCGCATCGCCAACGACAAGCCCTTCTTCATCATCCGCAGCAGCGGCTATAACATCCTGAACGTGCGTCTCACTGCCGATGCCGACAGAAAGACAGTCCGGGAGCAGGTCAACAATCTTGCCATGAAAGTCTCGGGACAGCAGGACATCAAGACCAAGTTCTTTGACGAGTCGCTCGAGACCACCTACAAGGCCGAGTTCCGCTATATCAACCAGATGATCATCATTTCCATCATCTGCTTGTTCATCACCGTTATCGGAATCATCTGCATGACCTATTTCGAGACCGAGTTCCGCCGCAAGGAAATCGGCATCCGCAAGGTGGCTGGCGGCACGTCCTGGGAGGTCATCACGATGTTCTGCCGCCACTATGCCGCCATTCTGGTCATCTCGTTTCTCATCGCCGCTCCCGTGGCCGTCAAGATCATCGGCAACACCCTCAATTACTTTGACGAGCAGGCGACTGTCCAGTGGTGGATCTATCCGTCGGGGTTGCTCATCGTCGGCACGGTGACCCTGGGCAGCGTGATACTACAGTGCTGGCGCTCGGCCCACGAGAACCCCGTTGACAGCATCAGGGACGAGTGACCCTGAACAGGTAATACATTCATAACAAGAACAAACATGAACGACGTGACAATGATACAGGTTAAGAATTTAAGGAAAGTGTTCCGCTACAGCGACGTGTTCACCGTCGCGCTGGGCGGCATCAACATGGAGGTTAACAAGGGCGATTTTGTCGCTATCATGGGCCCATCGGGATGTGGCAAGACCACCTTGCTCAACATCCTGGGGCTGCTGGACAACCCCACCGATGGCAGTTACCTGCTCGAGGGCAAGGAGGTTGCCCAACTGGGCGAGAGCCAGCGCACCGCACTGCGCAAGGGGCACATCGGATTTGTGTTCCAGAGTTTTAACCTCATTGACGAACTCAACGTGGAGCAGAACGTGGAACTGCCGCTCAAGTACATGGGCGTCCCCACCGCCGAGCGCCGCCGCAAGGTGACCGAATTGCTGCGCAAGTTGGAAATTTCCCATCGCGCCAAGCACTACCCCTACCAACTCTCGGGCGGACAGCAACAGCGTGTCGCCATCGCCAGGGCCGTCGTCAGCGAGCCCGAACTCATCCTCGCCGATGAGCCCACCGGCAACCTGGACACCAAGAACGGCAAGGAGGTCATGGAACTGCTGGCCAAACTCAACGACGACGGGACCACCATCGTCATGGTCACCCATTCCCAGCGCGACGCGTCCTATGCCCACCGCATCGTCAATATGCTCGACGGATACCTTGTCGAGCAGACCGAACTCTAGCATCCCGAGCGACCGTGAGAGAAGCATTGCGCCACATTGCCCACACCGCCCGCAGGTTCAAGTCATCCACCATACTGAACTTGACGGGCCTCGTCGTGTCCTTTGCCGCATGCTACCTGCTTCTCACCCAGGTTGCCTTCCTGGGATGTTACAACCACGGCATTAAGGACCACGAGCGCATCTACCGCTTCGAGAGCACCATCTTTGACAACGATAACAACAAGTGGGGAAGTGCAGTCACGCGTTTTATGGCCGAGGACATCGGCCACATGCCCCAGGTCGAGGGTGTGACCATGGTGAATTACGGTTGGAGAAAGGGAAGCATGAAACTCAAGCAGGGAGAGCGCGAATTCGACTATCTGTTCTGCCCCAGCAACAATACCGCGGTGAGCAACCTGACCAGCGAGGCTCTGGACGGCGACATCGAGTGGAACGACAATGACCGCGAGGGCATCATCATCCCCGGCAGCATCGCCAAGCAGTACTTCGGCACGACGCAGGCCGCAGGCCGCCCCATGCTGCGCGTGACACCGAGCGGCACCGACACGCTCACCGTTCGCGGCGTGTACCGTGATTTCCCCGGCAACTGCATCGCCCGCAACAACATCATGGTCAACGTGGGTGACCTGTATGCCGACACGACGGGCAAGTTGTGCTTTATCTGCCTGGTCAAATTCAAACCTGGGGTCAAGGATGTAAATAGCCTCATCAAGCCTCTCGTTGCCCAGTTCAAGGCAAGCACTCAACGCTTTCTTGCCGGCAAGAATGATGAAGAACTGAAATACTGGCACGAGACGCTCGACGCCGTCAAGTTCCAGTTCAGGCCACTCGACGAGACCAATTTCTCTAACACCGATGTAAACGACACGGGAAGCCGCAATACCCTGCACTTCATGTCACTGATTGTCGCGCTGATTATCTTGATCGCAATCATCAACAGCCTGAATTTCACACTTGCCTTGAGCCCGATGTGGGTCAGAGGGGCCAACATCAGGCTGGTGCTGGGAGCCTCACGCCGCAGCATCAGGCTGCGTGTCATCTATGAGAGCCTCATCTTCTCGCTCGCGGCATTTCTCCTGACACTGGCGTTTGTGGGTGGCCTGTCAATGGTGCCGGCGATTTGCCGGCTGTTCGACGGCAATATAGCCCTCAGCGCCCATCCTTATCTCGTGCTGGCGCTACTGGGCATTACCCTTGCCGTGGGCATTTCCTCAGGCATCTATCCGGCCTTTTACACGACATCTTTTCCCCTGGCGACAGCGCTCAAGGGGACCTTTGGCCTCACGCCCAGTGGCCGCAAGATGCGCCTGCGCCTCGTCGGTGTGCAACTGGTCATCTCCATGACCATGATGGCATTCATCTGCACCCTATACCAGCACAGTCTGTTCATTTTCCAGTCCGATTATGGATACGACATCAAACAGATACTGCACATCGAACTCACGGCCAAGGACCCTGACTATCGTGACGCCCTGCGCCATGACCTGCTGCAGGTGCCTGGCGTGCAAGACGTGAGTTACTCCAGATTTGTTCTCAGTTCCCTGGACCACTATATCACCAACAGCATGGCCGACCCCAGTAACCCGGGACGCGAATTCACCTTTATCTACTACCCCGTCGATAACCATTACCTGGCCACAATGGGTATCAACCTCGTCGAGGGGAGGAATTTCAAGCCCAGCGACGCTCCTGGCCAGTGCTACATCATCAACAAGGCCATGATGGAACAGTGCAAAAAGATGGGCTTGGACAAGTCTCTAGCCAGTGAGGGCATCGTCGGCGTGTGCGAGAATATCCGCCACACGACCACTCGCACCGACAACCAGACCGCACCCATGGCACTGGTTTACATGCCACCCGACTATCCCTGCTGGCTGGCCAACGTGCGCATCGACCCCAAGGCCGACCGCGAGGCAATCAAGTCCAGTATCGCCCGGCTAGCCAGGAAGCATAGCGGTCACCAGCCGCCGCCTGTCGCCGACATGACAGCGACCATCGACAAGTCCTATGCCAGCGAATTCCGCTTCACCCAACTGGTGTACCTGTTCTCGTGCATCGGCATCATCATCACGCTGGTGGGAGTCTTCTGCCTGATGCTGTTCGAGACCCAATATCGCCGCAAGGAAATCGGCATCCGCAAGGTGACAGGAGCCACTTCATTCCAGATTATTGCCATGCTGTGCCGGCAATACTGCTCGATTATCGTCATCTGCTTCTTCATCGCCGTTCCTCTGGCCTACTTCATCGGCATCCAGTGGCTCAACAGTTTTGCCGAGCATCAGCCCATCGGATGGTGGCAGTTCCCGCTGAGCCTCCTGGTCGTGGGAGGCCTCACGCTGGCAACCGTACTGATGCAATGCTGGCACACGGCCCACGAGAATCCCACCGACAGCGTTAAGGCTGAGTGACTATTCAGCGACTTTGCTTGCGATTTGGTACTAGGAGCACTGAGGCCATAGTATTTATTGTTTTCCTTTCTTGGATTGGAAGACGACAAATACAGAATCGTAATAAAAGGAAAACAATAAGTACAATAAAGACAATGCTATCCAGCCACCTTTTTTTATTTAGATGACAAGAAAGACAACAAAGACAATTTTTATTTAAAAATACTTCGCGACTTAGCGCGAATTTGTGATTATGCGTTTTGGGTGAATAGTTACTTACCGGGACAACTGTAAAAAAAATAGACAACATTGCGTATAAAAATTTGACATACGGCAATTATCAGGCAAAAAAATTTCTTGTTGCGGTACCAGGCCAGTTACCTTTGTTACTGTAAAGAACAATAACTCACAACACTTAAAAAACATCAGCAACATGAAACATTTCTTTTTATCACTCATGATGGCAATTGCATGCCTCAACACCACGGCCGATGTGCTTGATCTTGACCGTGACCACCTCTTGAACTTGGCTACTCAACGCCCCCTGGTCATGATTGACAAGGCTCAAGGCGACCAACTCCAGCCTAACACCAATGGCGGCAGCAGCAACTCCGGACCCCTGCCGACCGGAGCACAGTCTTGCGGGTTGTCAACGATCAGGGAACTGCTCGAATCCTTCGATGCGGCCCAGCCAGTGGCCGACGCGTTGTATAAGGACAAAATCGCTTTCTGCAATATGTATTCCTATGGTTTCTATAATACCGAGAATGTGAAGTTTTATGGCAACTGGGGTGGCCAACACATCAGCATGAGAAGGACCAGCCAAGAAGGCTTGGTGTATTGCAAAAACTTCATCTATGACGGGCTCACTCAACCCCTCTACATCGACAAGAGCGACAATAGCGTGACGATGCCCACCTTTGTTCTATCGGGAACGCAATATAAAACAGAGGTCAACGGACTGTTCAGGGACGAAATCACTTCCAAGTTTTACATGATCAACTGGGATTATCTCTCACAGAATGCCGAGCCTGCCGACATCCATGGCCAGTTGCTTGACGACGGATCCATTGCCTTTGACGATGATTTCTGTTATTACATGATTTCTTATACCAGCCACTTCGATGCCAAGGGCGTACTGAGGTCGAAGGATACCACCGAATACATGACATACATGTTCCATGACCTGACCCTGATTGTTCCCAATGCCAAGCATGATTTCAAGGACTTAAATAACGAGTCCCGCTCGGCCGATGTCTATATGTACCAGCCCGATGACACCACAGTGGTTGCGATGAACCTATGGGGACTGGGCGGCCAGGGCAGTGTGATGTATATCCACCCGGATGGTTCCATGCTGTTCCCGCTGCAGCGCTTATTCTATTATGATGTGGAATCGTATAATCAGCAAGGCCTCTATTATTCGCCTTATTTCTATAACTTCAATGGTACAATAGAAACAGCCAAGGCCACCGATACCCATGGCAATGTCACTGACGGCGTCATTTCCTGGGGGACCAACACGGTCGCTGATTATTACACTTACGGTGAAGTCATGTTGAAGGCCTCAACGGGTAATTATCTCGGCATGTACTTCGGGTGCTACTCCGACAACCAACTCCATTACACCGACCCCCTTCCGGCAGACAGTCCGATGCCTGGAGACGTAAACGGTGACGGGATAATGAACATCAGCGACGTAACAACACTTACCGACCTGCTATTGAGCACGGCTAGCAGTAACGCCATGCCCGACAATACCGATGTGAATGGCGATGGCACTGTCAACATCAGCGACGTCACCACTCTTATCGACACCCTGCTGGGGTCACATGACTGAAAATGATGATTCCACCGGAACCGAAGGGATGCTTCCAGGCCGCCGCGGCCTCATTTCCTCACCAGCAGGGTCACGTTCTCGACGTGATGGGTGTGGGGGAACATGTCCACGGGCTGGATCTCCACGACGCGGTATTTCTCGTCGAGCAGGGCGATGTCGCGAGCCTGGGTTGCAGGATTGCAACTCACATAGACCAGCCGCTGGGGCTCGGCATTGAGGATGACCTTAACTACATCCTCGTGCATGCCCGCGCGGGGCGGGTCGATGATCATGACCTCGGGACGGCCATGCTCGGCGATAAAGCCGTCGGTGAGCACGTCCTTCATGTCGCCGGCATAGAACAATGTGTTCCCGATGTCGTTGACGCGGGAGTTCAACTTGGCATCCTCGATGGCCTCGGGCACATACTCGATGCCGATGACCTGGCGGGCTTGGCGGGCAACGAAGTTGGCAATCGTGCCGGTGCCGGTGTAGAGGTCATAGACCAGTTCATCGCCCGTGAGAGAGGCCATGCGGCGCGCCACCTTGTAGAGTTCATAGGCCTGGCGGGAATTGGTCTGGTAGAACGACTTGGGCCCCACGCGGAATTTCAAGCCTTCCATCTCCTCCTCGATGTAGTCACGGCCGCTATAGGTGATGAACTGCTGGTCGGCCAGCGAGTCGTTGACCTTGAGGTTGACGACATAGAGCAGCGAGGTGATCTGGGGGAAACGCTCGTGCACGACGCCCATCACGTCGTCGATGGCAGCCTGGTTGGCCTCGCCAAAGACGATGACCTCCATCACCTCGCCCGTGCTGGCCGTGCGCGTCATGGTCATGCGGATGAAACCCTGCTGACCGCGGATGTCATAGAAGGAATAACCCTTCTCGACACAATAGTTGCGGATGAACAGGCGCAACTCGTTGCTGATGTCATCCTGCAGCCAGCAACGCTTGATGTCAAGCACCTTGTCAAAGGCGCCCGGGATGTGGAAGCCCGCAGCATTGCGGTCGGGGAACTCCATGCCGCTATCGAGTTGCTCGCGGGTGAGCCAGCACTTGTTGGAGAAAGTGAATTCCAGTTTGTTGCGGTAATGGGTCGTCACCGCCGAGCCCAGAATGGGGTTGATGGCGGGAATGGGGACCTTGGCGATGCGCTCCATGGCATCGACCACCTGCTGCTGCTTGCACTGCAACTGGTACTCATAGGGCAAATGCTGCCACTTGCAGCCGCCACACAGGCCGAAGTGCTCACACATCGGCTCCACGCGCAGCCCGCTGGGCTTGACCAGCCGCTCGATGTGACCCTCGGCAAAACTGTGCTTCTTGCGGTCGATCTTCAAGTCGATCACGTCGCCGGGGGCGCCAAAGGGGACAAACACCACGAGGTCGTTCCAGCGACCCAGGCTCTTGCCCTCGGCCGCCACGCCCGTTATCTCAAAATTCTCAATTACCGGAATATCTTTTTTCTTTTTTCTCATTGTGGCTGCAAAATTACAAAGAAATTCATTACTTTTGCCATCAATCACCAATTTATAGCCTATTATGAAGACATTATTTAATACCGCCGTCTCCTGCAAGAGCAGGAAACCGCTACTGACACTGTGTGTGCTCCTGGCCATGTTCACCGCATTCCCCACCTGCCATGCCCAGCAGATAACCGGCAACAACAATGACTTTGCCTGCAACCTGCTGCGCGCCCTCAACGAGCAGAACGAGGGCAGTTTTGTCGCATCGCCCATCAGCGTCACGTTCATGCTGGGAATGCTCAACGCGGGGGCCGATGGCGAGACGCGGCAACAGATTACCGACGTCATGGGGCTGGACGGCTCTGTCCAGAGCATCAACGAGTATTGCCGCAGGATGATTCTCAAGGCACCACGGGTTGACCCCTCCGCGACCATCAAGATAGCCAACAGCATCGTTGCCAACTCGTTCTTGAACATAAGCCTCATCCCGCAGTATGATAAGGACATGCAGCACTACTATATGGCCGAGGTCGATGCATTCGACTTCCGCGATGATAACGCCCTCTACCAGATCAACAAGTGGTGCTACACCCATACCGACGGCATGATTCCCACCATTCTGGACAGGATTAACCCTCTAGCCGCCATGTACCTGCTGGATGCCATCTACTTCAAG
>Ga0310695_10003867_pt1 | contig 28586 bp, 28 predicted proteins | sample RumenRJG_04DNA_FD_203882 | JGI IMG/M metagenome (GOLD analysis project Ga0310695, IMG submission 203882) | Bovine rumen microbial communities from Lethbridge, Alberta, Canada - RJG_04 (v2) (version 2) | ecosystem: Host-associated > Mammals > Digestive system > Stomach > Rumen | place: Canada... | reverse complement strand
TCTTGCGCCTTGGGAGCTGACTTGATTTCCAAGTAGGCGTAGCTGTAAAGGATTTCGGCGACGTCGTTCAAGGGCTTTCGGACGCTTACGCCCATGTTGCGGGCAAAGGCCGAGGCGGCAAGGTTGGCCTTGGGATTCCAGAGCTTGGCGTTTTCCAAGTTGACGTAAACGCACTTTTCGCTGGCGGCCAAAGCCTTGATGTGGCTGTTGAGGGAATCGACGACCTTGTCGTTCTTGGGATTGGCAACGTTGACAATGGCGATGCGGCACTTTTTGTTGGCGGCCTTTATCGCTCCGATCAAGGCAAGGTAATTTTTGTCAAAAGTTTCCGCGCTGTTTTGGAAGGCGGAAATGTCGTTGTCGCCAAGGTGGAGGATAATTCCTTCCGGCTTAAGGCCAGAAACGTTCTCTTCAAAATAAGCCTTGGCTTCTTTTACGCTAAGGGCCGTGGCGCTGCGGTTGTACAACTCAAAGTTGAAAGAGAAAGCCTGGGCAAGCTCCGTAACCGGGATTTCCTTGTCCATAGTTCCGCCCATAAGAACCACCTGGTTCTTTTTTGAAAGTCCGTTCAATTCCTTAAAGTTCATGTTATCCTCCTTTGAAACTTTAATAGCTTTGTTTGCGTTGATTTTAATTTTTAGCTCCGCGATTTTTTGCCTTGCGGCGTCGGAAGCCTTTTTATTGTCAAGCGACTTGTTCCTGGCGTAGACGACCACGTTGCAGAACACAATCGCTAGGTTCAAGAAATAAACTGCGAGAACATAATTGAACTGAGCGTTAATTATCTTCGCCGCAATTCCAGCCAAGTAGCCCGTTATAATCAAAGTGATGAAGGCAAGGCTTGTTCCCTTTGCGGTTCTTGCCTTGTACGCCTTGATTACGTTGAGCGGCCACGAAAAGCCAAAACACAAGAGCATGCAACATTCAAAGATGTGAGCCATTTCCATTTTTATTCCACCTCGTTTTTGTTTATGGCTGAATAATAACGCGCCTTTGCCGGCCTTGCAATTTTTTGAAAGTTTAAAAAATGAAAAAAAAATCGACCGCGCTTTTTTTACTTACAAAAGGTTTTCTAAAGTTCCTTTTTTCTATATAATACAAAGCATGCCGTACGAAAAAGCGCCGCAAAACCTGAACAAAATCCGCCACGAAATGCAATGGAGCCACTTGGCGCTAATCATTTTAGTCACAGTCTTTTTGTCCGCGGGCGGCGCCTGGCTCAACATTCAAGCCAACGAAAAAACTTTTGACCAAACCCTGCAAGACACGGCGCGGCTTATTTCAAGCCAATACGAATTCACAAAAGAGCTCCCGCCCGACGAGCAAGTGATTTTCCTTGACTTGATTACCCAAAGCCTTTCGGACATCGACAGAATTTCTATCGTAGGCGACGACCTTACAAGAATCTACCACACAAACCATTCTTTAATCGGAAAAAAATATTCGGGAAAGGTTCCTGTTTTTGAGGCGGGAGCGGACGGCTTTTACACCGAAGACACTACCGGTCCTTCCGGCCCCCAGCGCCGCGCGTACTCCGAGCTTTACGATTCCGACGGAAAGCATTGCGGCTTTATCATAACGATTATGCTGCGAAAATCGATCGAGTCGGTGACCCACCGCGCGGCGCTGCTTTTTGTCTTGGTGACGCTCGCGGCAATCGCGATAGAACTGGCGCTGGCCAAGACTCTTTCGCTCCACATAAAGAAACAGTTTTTGGCGTTCGCCGAAGATTTGGAAGGCACGAAATTTTTGGTGGACTCGATGCGCGCCAACAACCACGACTTTACCAACAAGCTTCACGTGATTCTTGGCCTCTTGCAAATCGGCGAATACCAAAAGGCCCAGGGCTACATAGAAAACATTTCGATAATCCAACGGCAAACGGTAAGCTCGGTCATGAACGCGATAGAAAACCCTTCGTTCGCCGCGCTCCTTATCGGAAAAATCGCGCGCGCCTGCGAATGCAACGTCCGCTTTATCTTGGACCAAAACACGCATTTTGTTTCAAAGGACATTTACGTTCCGTCGGAAGCGCTTGTCACGATTACAGGAAACTTGATTGACAACGCGCTTGACGCGATGAACGCTCCGGCAGAAATTTCCGACAGTCCAAGGGAACTTCACTTTTGCGTGATGACCACTCCCGGAAAAATGCTGATCACCGTAAAAGACACAGGCCCAGGAATTCCAGAAGAAATTGGCGAGCGGATTTTTGAAAACGGCTTTTCCACAAAAGGAAGCGGACGCGGCGTCGGCCTCTACCACACAAAGCAGTTGGTGGAAAGTTTGGGCGGATCGATCAGCTTTGAGTCGCAAGTCGGAAGCGGAACTTGTTTTATGGTGACGCTCGAAAGCAAAAATGGAGCGTTGTGAGGCGGACGAGATGAGCTACAAGGTTTTGATAATCGAAGACGACCCGATGGTCGCGATGATAAACGAGCAGTACGCGACAAAAAATCCCAACTTCGTTTCCGCGGGAATTTGCAGGAACGGAAAGGACGCGCTGGAATTTTTGTCCAAGAACAAAGTGGACCTTGTGGTTCTGGACGTTTACATGCCCTACATGGACGGCGTGGAAACCCTAAAAAAAATCCGCGAGCAAAACATCCAGACCGAAGTGATTATGGTCACCGCCGCCAACGACACCGCGACGCTCGAAAAGACGATGAACCTTGGCGTGGTCGATTATCTTGTAAAGCCCTTTGCGATGGAACGCTTCCAAGTCGCGCTTGAAAAATTCGCGGCAAAGGCCGAAGCCCTTAGCGGAAAGAAGGGCGGCTCCCTCGACCAAAGCAGCATCGACACAATACTCTCAGGAACTGCCGCAAGCCAAAAAAGCGCGGCCGCCTCTGGCAATCCAGCGGACGACTCTCTTGCCCGCCCCGCCTACCCCAAGGGCATTCAAAAGCAAACGCTTGAAAACATAAAAGCATGGTTTGACAAAAACCCAAAATGGCAGCGGGGCGACATCGTGGCGCAAAAACTGGGTCTCTCCGTCGTAACCGTCCGCCACTACCTAAACTACTTGGTCCAAATCCACGCGCTGACTGAAACAATCGACTACGAGACCGGCGGCCGCCCCAGCATGCTCTACAAAAAAAACTGACGCTTGCGCAAACGCCACTTTTCATCTATAATAATTCATCATTTTTTTAGAAGGAACTGCTATGTCTTTGGAATGTGGTATCGTTGGACTTCCGAACGTTGGAAAGTCCACTATTTTTTCGGCGCTTACAGCCGCTCCCGCCGCGGCGGAAAATTTTCCCTTTTGCACAATCGACCCCAACATCGGAATCGTAGACTTGCCCGACGAGCGCTTGGACTTTATCGCCAGCGTTTTCCAGCCCAAAAAGAAAACTCCGGCCACTGTAAAATTCGTTGACATCGCCGGCCTCATAAAAGGAGCCAGCCAGGGTGAAGGCCTTGGAAACCAGTTCCTTGCCAACATCCGCGAGACAAGCGTAATCGCGCACGTAGTCCGCTGCTTTGACGATCCCGACATCATGCACGTCCGCGACGACGCCAAGGTTGAAGCGGCCGTCGATCCCGAAAGCGACATTCTCACAATCAACATGGAGCTTGCCTTGGCCGACTTGGACACAATCGCCAAGCGCCAGGAAAAAGTCACAAAGTCAATCCGCGCCCTCGGAAAAGAGGAAGAAAAAAAGCTCGCGCCCTGGACAAGCGGCGTGGCGAAAATCAAGCCTCTCTTGCAGAACGGAACTCCGGCCCGCGTGGCCGACCTTAGCGACGACGAAAAGCTAGCCCTCTACGACATGCACCTTTTGACGCTAAAGCCCACGCTTTACGTTTGCAACGTTGACGAAGACTCTATCGCCGAAGGAACAAACAAGTACGTCGAAGTCGTAAAGAAAATCGCGGCCGACGAAGGAAGCCAAGTCGTCGTAATCTGCGGAAAGTTTGAAGCCGAGCTTAGCGACATAAAGGAAGAAGCCGACCGCAAGGAATTCATGGACGCCGTCGGCCTAAAGGAATCGGGACTCAACGTTTTGGCGCGCCAGACCTACAAGCTTATGGGCTTGGCCACCTTCTTTACCGGAGGCCCCGACGAGTGCCGCGCCTGGACAATTCACGCTGGCGACACCGCTCCCAAGGCGGCCGGCGTAATCCACACCGACTTTGAAAAAGGCTTCATCAAGGCCGAGGCCTACACGATTGACGACCTCCGCCAATACGGAACCGAAGCGAAAATCAAGGAAGCCGGAAAGTACCGCCAGGAAGGAAAAGACTACGTCGTTCAAGACGGAGACGTTTTGTTCTTTAAGTTCAACGTTTAAGTTGAACGGAACGCGGGCGCAAAAAATGGCGGAATCGTTTTTTAAAAAATTCTTGAACAAAATCAAAGCCTCCAAAAGCTCCTCGCCCGAAAGCCTTAAGGCCGCAGAGGAGTCGATGCTGAACATTATCAACGCCTTTGGAGCGCTTGACCAAAAAGCAAAGAACTTGGAAGAAAAATTTCCCGAACAGGAAAAATTGATCCACCAATATTTTTCCGACGCCAAAAAAATCGAGCCAAGCGTTTCAGTCCGCGCCGGAAAATTCGAGCAGGCGCTGCAATTGCAAATAACGAAAGTAAGCTCTTGCATCGACAAAATTTTAGTGGACGGCGACGCACGCAAATTGAACGAAGAGCTAAAACTGCTTGCCCGTTACGTTCGCGTCCGAACAAACGCCGACTCGGAAGAAGGCGATGAGTAACGACTTTGCGCTTTGCCCGGAATGCGGCTCAAAAAAAATTCAATTCGTTCAAGACAAAAAATGGACTTGCCCTGACTGCGGCTTTGACCTTTACTGCAACGTCGCCGCGGCCGTCGGCCTAATCATTTGCTCGCCAGCCGGAGACGTTTTGTTCGAAACGCGCGCAAAAGAGCCGCGAAAAGGCTTTTTGGCCTTGCCCGGCGGCTTTTGCAACCCGGACGAGTCGGCGGAATCGGCGGCCAAGCGCGAATGTTTTGAAGAAATCGGCTTCAATGTCGACGGCGCGCGGATAAAATACGTGGCTAGCTTTCCAAACACTTACCCTTACAAAAACTTTGTTTACAAAACCTGCGACTTGTTCTTTGAGGCGCGCCTTTCGCAAAAAGAAGCGGACGGCCTTCTTCAAAGCTTGGCCGCCGACGCAAAGGAAGTGAGCGGCGTTTGCCTAAAAAAAGTCGCAAGCCAAGCGAACATCGACAGTTTGCCGCTGGCCTTTGACTCGGCAAAAAAAGCGCTAAAAACTTGGATAGAACAAAAGGAGTAATATATGGAAACAAAAACAATCGTTCAGTTGGCCTGCCTCGCGGCGACGACAGCCTTTTATTCAATCATGCTTTTCACCCAAAAAGCGCGCCGCGCGAAGGTTTTGCAAAAGGCCGGCGACCTTCTTTACGAACTTACAAAGCCCGCCAAGTCCAAGGCGATGATGACGCTTTTTGCAATCCCTTGCGTGTTGGCCTTTGCCTTTTTGGTTGACTACGGAGCCTACTTTTTTATTTTGGTTTGCGCGATTTGCGCCTTGGCCGTTTTTATCGTTTGCAAGGAAGACGCTTGCGCCGTCAACACAGGCATTTACAAAAACGCGCTAATCGCCGGCGGTTCCTACATCGAGTGGAGCAAAATCAAGGAAATAAAAGAGAGCCAGTATTTGGAAATCGCCCTTGTTGACGGAAAGAAAATCACAATCCAAACCGCCAGCCCCGAAGAAAACAAGCAAGTATTGGAAGCCCTTGACAAAGCGCGCCAAAACTGATATAGTACAAGAACATTATGGAGTCTTACCCAAGTGGTAAGGGACAGGTCTGCAAAACCTCTATGCAGCGGTTCGATTCCGCTAGACTCCTTTAAGGCTTGCCGAAAGGCAAGCCTTTTTTTCTCGGAGCGTCTTGGCAAAGCCGGCTCCGTTTTAAATATATGCCGCTAAAGAGTTCGCTTTTTAGCGGCGACTTTTTTACTCCCCCTTCAACAAGCCCATAATGCAAAGGTTGTAAACATTGCCGTCCTTTACAAAGCCGTTCAACTTTTTTCCTTCGCGCTTAAAGCCGATTTTTTCCATAACGCGGCCGGAGGCGGCGTTTGGCTCGCAGTAGAGTCCTGTGATTCGGATTATGTCCAACTGTTCAAAGGCAAGCTCGCAAATAAGGCGGGCGGCTTGAGTCATGATTCCCTTGGACCAAAAATCAGTCGCAAGAAAATAGCCGATCTCGGCGTCGCCCCGATACTTTTGGTCTTTTTCGACGGAAACTTGGCCGACTAATTTTCCGTCGGCGTAAACCGCGCGCCACACGCCTTCCATTCCGTCGTTCTTGGAAAGCATGTCAATCCACCAGTCCGCGTCTTTTTCTGTGTAGGGATGCGGAAGGCGGTCGGACAAATATTTTCTGTCAACGGAATTGCAGAGCGCGACAAAGTCCGCCTTGTTTTCTTGCGTGATTTTTTTGAGTTCTACTTTCATATATTTGTTCGGAACTTAATCAATGCCCAAGACTTTGTAGTCTTGCGCCTCTACGGCAGCTTTGAGCGCGTCGTCTCTAACGTCGGCGGAAAGCTCGACTACGGCCTGGCCTTTTTCGTGGTCGGCGTTTGCCGAGGCTACTCCGGGAACGGCTTCCAGCGCCTTCTTGACGCGCGCGTCGCAATGACCGCACATCAAGCCTTCGATTTTGATTGTCTTTGTCATATTTTTCTCCTTGCCGGCATTGCGGCTATTTTTCGCTCTAAAAAAATTGAGGCGCAGCGCGTTGGTCACCACGCAAAAGCTTGAAAGGCTCATCGCCGCCGCGCCGAACATCGGGTTCATCTTCCAGCCCAATAGCCAAATCCAAGCGCCGGCCGCCAGTGGAATTCCAAGCGCGTTGTAAAAAAAGGCCCAGAACAAATTTTGCTTTATGTTGCGCAAGGCGGCGCGGCTTAGACGGATTGCGGTCGCCACGTCGCTCAAAGAATTTTTTGCAAGAACGATGTCCGCCGCATCGATCGCGACGTCCGTGCCCGCGCCGATCGCAACGCCGATGTCGGCGGCGGTAAGGGCGACAGCGTCGTTTATGCCGTCGCCAACCATCGCGACCTTGCCTTCTTTTTTAAGGCTTTCAATCGCCGCCGCCTTTTGGTCGGGAAGCAAGCCCGCGAGCGTTTGGTCCACGCCGGCAAGCCCTGCGATAAAGGACGCGGTCTTTTTGTTGTCGCCGGTAAGCATTACGGTTTTCATTCCAAGCGAACGCAAGTCGCGGATGGCGGCGGCTGAGTCTTCTTTTATCGTGTCGGAAACGGCGATTACGCCAAGCATTTTTTTTCCGCGCGCAAATGCAAGCGGCGTTTTTCCTTGCGCCGAAAATTCTTGGGCGGCATCTAAGGCGGCGGCGATGTTTTGGGCTTGCAAAAGTTCCGCGATAAAATCTACGCTTCCGGCAAGCAACTCTTGGCCGTCCGTTCCAAGGGCTTTGACGCCGTGACCAGCCAGCGCCGCAAAATTTGTGACAGGCCGCGCGGCTAGTCCCGACTCTTTTGCGCAAGCCAAAATCGCCTTAGAAAGAGGATGCTCGCTGTTTTGCTCAACGTCAAGCGCGGCCTCGAGCAATTCGCGCTCGCCAACGCCTTGGGCGCAAAAGATGTCAGTCACGCGCGGATGTCCTTGGGTTATCGTTCCGGTCTTGTCTAAAGCGGCGACTTTAATCTTTCCGGCTTCTTCCAAAGCGGCGGCGGTTTTGAACAGTATTCCGTTTTTTGCCGCGACTCCGTTGGCCACCATAATGGCGACCGGCGTGGCCAAGCCCAGCGCGCAAGGGCAGCTGATTACCAAAACGCTAATCGCGCGCGCAAGCGCGAATCCAAAATCTTTTCCCGCAAAAAGCCACGCCGCAAAAGTTACCGCCGCAATCGCGATTACCGCAGGAACAAACACGCCCGAAACTTTGTCGGCGATTTTTTGCGCCGGAGCCTTTGTCGCCGCCGCGCCTTCGACCATTTTTATTATTTGGCTTATCGTCGTGTTCTGGCCTACCCTAGTCGCCCGGCACTTTAAAAAGCCCGCTTGGTTCAAGGTTCCGCCAGTGACTTTGTCGCCCGCCTTTTTGTCAACAGCAAGGCTTTCGCCGGTCAAGGCCGACTCGTCAACCGCTCCGCTTCCTTCCAAAACGATTCCGTCAACTGGAAAACTCTGCCCGGGGCGGACGACAAAAATATCTCCGGCTTTGACTTCTTCTATTGGAACGGCAATTTCCGTTCCGTCGCGAACGAGCGTGGCGACCTTTGGCGAAAGTTTCATCAACGCCTTTAGCGCGTTTGTCGTCTTTCCTTTGGAACGGGCCTCAAGCAGCTTTCCGACCGTTATCAAGGCAAGAATCATCGCGGCGCCTTCAAAGTAAAGGTCATGCAAATACGCGTGGGCGGCATGCGAGTCTGCGCCGGTCATCTTAAAAAGAACGGCGGCGCTGTAAACAAAACTGGCTCCGCTTCCCAACGCGACAAGGCTGTCCATGTTGGGGCCGCCGCGCAAAAGCGAGCCAATTCCATTTGTAAAAAATTTTTGGTTTATCACAAGAACGGCCGCGGACAAAAAAGCTTGCGCAAGTCCGACAGCAAGCGGATTTTGCTCCAAAAATTTTGGGAGCGGAAAGCCCAGCATCGCGCGGCCCATCGAAAGATACATTAACGGAAGCAAAAAGGCGAGCGAAAAACAAAGGCGCCTTAAAAGCGCGGGGCTTTGCGTGTCGACAAGGTCGTCCGTTTCGGACGCGCCGCTTCTTTGGCTTGCAAACGATTTTTGTTCGTCCGCGCCGCCCGTGGAGGAAGCCGTTCCGCCTTTTAACTCCGCGCCGTAGCCTGCGTCAACGACGGCTTGAATTATTTTTTGCGGAGAAGCGCTTCCTTCTACGCCAAGAGAATTTGTCAAAAGATTTACCGAACAAGAAGAAACGCCGTCAACCTTGCCCACGGCTTTTTCGACGCGGGCGGCGCAAGCGGCGCAAGACATTCCTATAACGCGATACTGTTCCATACTTACAACTATAAATATAGTGAAAAAAATGGTTAGCGTCTACTAACCGCCGCGTTCTTGGCCTTACGACAAGTAACTGCTTGGTCTTGCTTTGCGCAAACTAGCGCGCTAAAATCAAGCCAATGGAATTTATTTTTTTGTTAGCCGGAATCGCAATTCTCATCGCGGCGCTTTCTTACTTTGCCTTCTCAAAGCGGAACAAACAAAGGCCCGCGGCGCAAACCCAAAAGCCCGCCTTGGTCAACTGCCCGATGTGCGGCTCCGGCCTGCAAAAAGGCCAGAACATGTACAGCAAAGTTTTTAGGCCGATGAACGTTCCCGACCAGCGCTGCGTAATTTCAGGCTGCCCGCACTGCTATCCGGTCTGCGAGATTGGAGTCAAGCGCGTTTGCCCCGTGTGCGGAAAATCCGTTCCGCCCGATGGACACTTGGTGGCGCGCCTCTTTAACAAGACGCAAGGAAAAAAGCACGTGATGATCGTCGGCTGTTCCTCTTGCCTAAAGAACGAGCAAATATAAGGAGTTGTCATATGGACATAAAATTGCTTTTGGAAATCATCGGCTACATCGGCTCCGCCTTGATTGTCATCTCAATGATGATGACTTCTGTCTTAAGACTTAGGCTTGTCAATATTTTGGGAAGCGGAATTTCAATTTGCTACGCGATCGCGGTCAAAGCATATCCGGTCGCTTTTTTGAACGCGTTTTTAATCATAGTGAACGTTGCAAAAACCGTTCAACTGTTCCGACTGGAAAAATCATACCGCATGATTGTCTCAAAGGGAGCGGACGGTTTGCCCCAATACCTTGTTCAAAAATACAACAAAGACATTTTGAATTTCTTTCCAGACTTTAAGGAACTGTCGAACGACGACGACGTTTTTATTTTGATGAACGGAGACATCGCCACGGGAATCACGGCCGGAAAAATAGACGAAAACAAGAACTTTAACGTCAAGATTGACTACACCACTCCGGCCTACCGCGACAATTCCGCCGGCCTTTATCTTTTCAAAGAAATCGGAAAACTCGGCTGCAAAAAGGTCGTCTTTGAAACTTCTTCAAAAAACCACGAAGCCTACATGTACAAAATCGGTTTTGTAAAAATCAGCCGCGGAAAATACGTAAAGGAATTGATGCAAAACATTTAGAAGGCCCTTATGTATTCCAAAAATTCTTTCGTGTAGTCGCGCCCTTCGTACATAATCAAAGGCGGCTCAAACTTCAACTCTTTGGCGCGGTTTTTGCGCGCTTCCAGCAAAACCATTTCGGGCGCTTTGTCAGCGGCGGGATAGACCAGCCGCGCGCGGCAGGCCGTCAATTTACAGGCGGCAAAGGCCTCAAAAATTTCTTGCAAGCGGCGCGGCCTGTGGACCATAAAAAAACTTCCGTTTGATTTTAATAGATAGGAAGCCGCCGCCGCGACGTCTTTTAGGCCGCACATAATTTCGTGGCGCGCGATTCGCTTGGCTTCCGACTCGTTTTGGGTGGAGCCTTGGACTTTCATGTAAGGCGGGTTGCAAACGACAACGTCAAATGATTGCGGCTGGAACAAGCCTTCGACGCAGCAAATGTCGCCCTGGAGGATTTCTATGTCGCCTTCCAAGCCGTTTTGCGCGACGCTTTTTTTAGCGAGGCGGACGGCGGCCTCTTGAATTTCCAAACCGACAAAGCGGCAAGGGCCGGCGGCGTGGCTTGAGCGCAAGGCCAAGGATTTTTTATGCAGCAAAAGCGGAATGATTCCGTTCCCTGTTCCAAGGTCGATGACGCTTTGGCCTTTTTTTATTTTGGAAAAGGCGCACAAAAGCCGCGCGTCCGCTCCAAAGCAAAAGGCGGCGGGGTCTTGGAAAATTTTATAGCCGTTTGGCAAAAGGTCAAGCCGCGTCATCTAACAGCCGCCTGGTTCTTCCAAAGCGCGGCGTACTTTTTGCCAAGCGCCAAAAGTTCGTCGTGGCTTCCGCATTCTACGATGCCCTTTCCGTCGACTACGGCGATGCTGTCCGCGTTTTTTATTGTGGAAAGCCTGTGCGCGATTACAAGCGTTGTGCGGCCTTTTGAAAGCTCGTCAAAAGCTTTTTGGATTTTCATTTCTGTCGCGGAGTCAAGCGCGCTTGTCGCCTCGTCAAGAATCAGTATAGGCGGATTTTTTAGGAAGCAGCGCGCGATTGAGACTCGCTGTTTTTGGCCGCCAGAAAGCTTAAGGCCGCGCTCGCCCACAAGCGTGTCGTAGCCGTCGGGCATTTTTAGAATGTCGTCGTGGATTTCCGCGCGCTTTGCGGCAAGGATTATTTCGTCCTCGCTCGCGTTGGGGTTTCCGTAGGCGATGTTCTCTCGGACAGTTCCGGCGAACAAAAAGACGTCCTGCTGCACAAGGCCGATTTGCTTTCTCAAGCTTTGAAGCTTTATTTTTTTTATGTCGATTCCGTCAAGCAAAACGCTTCCGCTTGTGGCCTCGTAAAATCGCGGAAGCAAATTGCAAATCGTAGTCTTTCCGCCGCCGCTTTCGCCTACAAGGGCAAAATGCTCTCCGGCCTTAATTTCCAAATTGACGTTTTCCAAGACGCTGACGTTTTTATTGTAGGAAAAGCATACGTCCTTAAACGAAATGTTTCCGCGGGCGCTCAAAAGTTCCACCGCGTCTGGCTCTTCTTTTATCGAAGTGTCCATGCGCATGATTTCCAAAAAGCGCTTAAAGCCCGCCATGCCGGTAGTGTACTGTTCCACAAAGAAAATCAGCTTTCCAATCGGAGCGCTAAAGGCCGCGACAAAAAGATTGGCCGCAATCAAGTCAGGAAGCGTCATCTTGCCTTTCATTATAAAATAGCCGCCAAGCGCGATGACCAGGACAGAAAGAAGCGCGATTAAAAATTCAACGTTGGCGTGAAAGGTTGACATGGCCTTGTAAAAAACTTTTTTGCTTTCCTTGTAGCGCTCGTTGCTTTGCTTGAATTTTTGGATTTCCAAATCTTCCGCCGTAAAGCTCTGCGTCACCCTGATTCCTGTAAGCGAGTTTTCCAAGGCCGCGTTTATCGACGATGTCTTTTCTTTTACGACGCGCGAAGAGTCGGAAAGGCGCCTGCGGTTGACCGCCGTGATGAAAATCGTCGCGAGCAAAAAGGCAAAGACGACTATCGCAAGCTCCCAGCGAATTCTCAAAAGCAGGACAAAGCTTCCGACAAGAGTGAGGAGCGAAACCATCACATCCTCAGGCCCGTGGTGAGCCAGCTCGGTGATTTCAAAAAGGTCGCTTGTGGCGCGGCTCATAAGGTGGCCGGTAAGATGCGTGTCAAAAAATGAAAAGCTCTGCTCCTGAAGCTTTGCAAAGACATCGCGCCTCATGTCGGTCTCAACCTTGACGCCAAAGTAATGGCCCCAATAGTTGACGAACCAAACAAAGACCCAGCGCAAGACATACATTCCAAGCGCTGCGGCCATGAAGCAATAAAAAAGCTTAAAGGCGCCTTGCGGAATCAAGGTGTTTAAAAGATAGCGGGTCAAAATCGGAAAGCTTACGTTTATGGCCGCGATGAAAAACGCGCAAACCATATCCGCCGCGAAAATCGCGATGTGCGGCTTGTAGTAGCTGAAAAATATTTTTATCGATGAGTCGTTGTAATTCATTCTGAACGATGATAAAACAAATGGGATTTTTTTTCAACTAAAGGGAAGGAGGCAAGCGCCGTAACTCTAGCAAAAGCCGCCGCACTCTGTTAAAATAACAGAATGATGTTTATTACAAAAAATGGACGCAAAACAAAAAAACTCGCGACCCTCGCGCTTGCGGCGGCATTGATGTTCGCGAAAACGCAAAGTGCCTTTGCGCAAATAGAAGAATCCGCGCTCCCAGAGAACGCTCAGTGGCAGGCGGAACTGTCCTTTCCCGACCGCTGGGGCGAGGTTGAAGACACGCTTGCGCCCAACAGCTTGTACGCCTTTGATTTTTTTGAAGGCCAGGGCTCTCTTTTTGTCCAAGTCGGAACGGACGTCGCTTCCTTTTCGCTTTTTGTAAACCAAGAGCGCGTTGACACTTCCGCGCTTGTCGGCGGCCGCTCATACAAAATCGACATTTCAAAAATCGCGCGCAACGGAAAAAACATTTTGCAGGCCGCGGACATCCGCGTCGCGGCCGTCGCTTCTCAGTCAGTAAGCAGTTCCAGTTCCGCCGCCGCATCCCAGTCAGCAAACAATTCAGGTTCTTCGGAAGCCGCTTCTTCGTCAGCGAGCAGTTCCGACAGCGTAAAGGTCAAGATTTACGTTCCCTACCCTGTGTTGTTGGACGCAAGTGCGGAGCAAAGTACGATCGACTCCGACGCGCTCGATCTTGTCTCACAAATCATCCAGTCCGACATCGAGCATGGCTTTCCTTGCGCGCAGCTTGCAATCGCAAAAAACGGCCGCATTCTTTACAAAAATTCTTGGGGCTTCATAAATTCCTACGACACGGACGGAAACCCGCTTCCACAAAACGAGCGCGAAAAAATCACGGACGACACGATGTTCGACATCGCCTCCTGCACAAAAGCCTTGGCCGCCAACATGGCGATAGAATTTTTGGTTTCGCAAAAAAAACTTTCGCTGGACACAAAAATCGCGGACATTCTTGGCGACGACTTTTTCAAAAAGACAATCAACATAAAATACAAAAACGGAAGCGGCGCCTCGCTCGGCCAAAACAAAAAATGGAAGGCCGCGCTCACAATCCGCGACGTAGCCTGCCACACGGCGGGCTTTCCGGCAGGTCCCGCCTACTACAACAAAAACTTCAACTCAACGACGCAAGGCCGCGAAAAAGAAAACCAGATTCCAAAAAACAAGCTTTACGCCGGTTGCGGCGCCGACCAAGAAACACGCACGAAAACCTTTGAGGCCATTTGCAAAACGCCGCTTCTTTACCAGCCGGGAACAAAAGTTATGTATTCCGACGCGGACTACATGATTTTGGGCTTTGTGGTGGAACAGATTACAGGCGAGAGTCTTGACGACTTTTGCAAAAAAACTTTTTGGGAGCCGTTGGGCTTAACACGCACGGCTTTCAACCCGCTCCAAAACGGATTTAAAAAAAGCGACTGCGCAGCCACCGAGCTTCGGGGAAACACTCGCGGCGGAACCTTGCTTGACTTCGCTGGACGAAGCGACACAATCCAAGGAGAGGTCCACGACGAGACGGCCTATTATTCAATGGCGGGAATCTCCGGCCACGCGGGCCTTTTTACCACGGCAAGCGACGCGCTAAAACTTTTGTCCACCCTCTTTTACGGAGGCTACGGCCAGAATAAATTTTTTGACAAGGACGTTTTGGACTCCTTCTTTTCGCCGCAAGACAGTGGCCGCGCCAACTGGGCAATCGGCTGGTACCATCAGGGCGACGACCGCCGCTCGTGGAACTTTAGCCAAAGCGCCAGCCGCTCCACAGTCGGCCACAACGGCTGGACCGGAACGCTAGTCATGCTTGACCCGGAAGAAAAACTCGCGCTCGCATACTTTACCAGCAAGCGCAACACTCCCTTCCGCGAAGAGAACACCTACGAATTTGAAGGCTCGTATTTTACCGCGGCGGCGCCGGGTTTTGTTTCCGCCCTGCTTTACGAGGGAATGGGGAACGGAAGCGACAAAAAGAACGCTCGCCTTTTGCTTTTGGCCGACATGGTCCGCGACAAGTTTAGGCTTGTGGCCGCCGAAAAAGTTGACGGCCAGCCAGTGGCGGACGCAAGCCATCCAATTGTTCGCGCCGCCTATTCAATACTAGAAGTCTTTGTCCGCCGCGCAAAAGCGGCCGGCTCCGACCAAGCGGCTCGGCTTTTAAAAGAGGCGGCGGCTCTTCTTGACCCAACGCGCGACGCTGATGAAATTGAAAAGATTAAGGAAATGCTAAAATGATTTTTAATAGGCACGACAGCAAAATAAAAACGGAAGTCAAAGCCCAAAAAGCCGCCGCCGCAATTTTAGGCTTGCCAAAAGTTTTCGCGACAAGAAAAGCCTTAAGGCCATTAAAGACCATAATTTGCGCCGCGCTTTTGGCGCTGCTTTCTTCTGCATGCGCGCAAGGGCAAGCCGTTGTAGGAGCCGCGCGCTTTGACAAATACAAAAAGCTTTTGCAAAACAAGCGCGTCGCCTTGGCCGCCAACGCCACCTCGATAATTCCCGGCGTGGAAAAAAGCGCGGAAGGCGGCACGGTCCACGACTTGGACTTTTTGCTTTCCAAAAAAATAAATGTGGTCAAAGTCTTCGCGCCCGAGCACGGCTTTAGGGGAAAGGGCGAGGCCGGAGAGACAATCGCAAACGACGTTGACCAAAAAACAGGCGTTCCGATTTATTCGATTTACGGAAAAAGCCTAAGGCCCTCGCCCGAATTATTGTCAGACGTTGACGTTGTGGTTTACGACATACAAGACGTGGGCGCGCGCTTTTACACTTACATAAGCGCGATGCATTACATCATGGAAGCTTGCGCGCAAAACGACATTCCGCTTGTGGTTTTTGACAGGCCCAACCCCAACATCGACTGCGTGGCCGGCCCAATCCGCGACGAGCGCTACAAGTCCTACGTGAGCCTTGACCCGATTCCGGCAATCTATGGAATGACGGCGGGCGAGCTTGCTCAAATGATCAACGGCCAAGGTTGGCTTGAAGGCGGCGTCAAATGCAAGCTTACAGTGATTCCCGTAAAAAACTACACGCGAAAAACGCGCTACGTTCTTCCAGTCCCGCCGTCGCCCAACTTGCCCAGCCACCGCGCCGTCCGCTTTTATCCATTCTTGTGCTTGTTCGAAGCGACGGTCGTAAGCGAAGGTCGCGGCACCGAGCAGCCCTTTACCGCAATAGGATATCCCGACGAGTCCTTTGGCCAATACGTTTTCACTCCGCGAGACATTCCGGGAATGGCGACAAACCCCAAGCACGAAGGAAAGCCTTGTTACGGACTCGACTTGACAGGCGAGCCGCTTTATGGTCTTGAAATCAGCGCCGCGGCCGGCAGTCTTGGGCTTGCCGACCGTTATGACGGAATCTTTACGCTAAGACACTTCATCGCCTTTGCAAAAAAATTCGGCGGCGCGAAAAACATGGTTGACCAAAAAGCCGGCCTCGCGCGTTTGTGGGGCAACGACAAATTGATTGAGCAAATTGACAGCGGAATGTCGGAAGAAGAAATCCGCGCAACGTGGCTTCCCGACGTCGAAAAGTTTTTGCGCGACCGAAAGCCCTATTTGCTTTACAAGTAGGAACGGTCAAGGCGCGCTTCGCTCAAGACCTTGACTCGTTCCTTTTGCGGCTCGATCAAAATTATCGCGCCGCAATAACCGCGCTAGAACTTTATCGTAAGAACGTTCATGCCAAAAATGCTTTGCCACTCGACGCTTTTTGCAAGGCCGGTGACGATTTTTAGGCCGACGTTCTTTGCCAAGTCGTTTTGGTCCGAAGTCTTAACTCTTTCCAGCGGATCAAAAGAAACGCAGTCGTCGCGCACGCGAAGAATCACTGAACCATCCTTGTGAACGACTCTTATTTCTACAGAATGTTTTTTCTTGTCCTTGTTAAAGCCGTGCGCGATTACGTTTCCGGCCATCTCTTCCATAGATAAGCCGGCCAAAAAAGCGCGTCGGTTGTCGATGCCGCGCTCAAGGCAAAAGTCCTGCGTCTTTTTAGAAACATTGACAACGTCTTCCATCGACTTTATGCTCATGTCCAAACGCTCGCTTTCGGGCACGCCAAAAGTGTCCGGCATTACCATTAGTTCTTCCATGGATTTTAGGACGCGCCTGTTGCAAAAGAGCGCGTAGCTAACCAAGAATACAAAAACTAAAATTCCGTTCAAAATGTTGGCGATATAAACGCTGCTCATTCCAAAAACAGGAATCAGCAAAGCGGTGAATCCCGCGACAAAAATGACTCCGTCCAAAACAGACGCCATATGCACAAGAAACGTTTTTCCGGACGCTTGGCCGTAGCAAACAAAGTGCTGCAAAATCGAACCGGGAGCCAAGGTCAATGGCAACAATCTAAAGCCCCAAACTGTCATCATATACACATCGGAATTGACGTCTTTATAGAACAAGTAGGCCAAATTTTTAGCGAAGACGATTATAACAACGCCGATTAACAAATTCACCAAACAAAATTTTTTGAACATTACGCGCATAACGTCGCTAACAGTCATTCGGTCTTCGTCGCCAAGGCCAACGCTCATAACCATTCTCGAAACGGCAACCATTCCCGCGGGAACGCACCAAACCAAAGTCATAAGGCTGTTGGCCGCGCAAAAAGCCGAAAGCCCCGCCGCTCCGACAAAAGCGGTAAGCAAATAGTTCACGACCAAACCGCGAACCGTTTGATAGCCGTTTGACAAGGCGCCAGGATATCCCACTTTAAGAATTTGAAGCAAGTCTTTTGCGACGACATCTTTAAACGAAAATTTAAATTGGCTTCCTTTAGCCATAAAGGCTTGGGCTTGCGTCAAAAAGTAAATCCACGCTCCTACCGAAGTTGCCAAAGGAAGGCCCCAAACTCCCATTCTGTATTTTTGAACGAACAAGTAGTTTAGCGCCAAGTTTACGGCAACATACAAAACGCTGGAGAACAAATTTCTTTTCATTCTGTTTTCCAAGGAAAGAAAAGAAGAAAATTGGTTTCCCAACAAGAACGGAATCACGCCGATGGACTGGCCCAGCAAGTAGATCGAAAAGTCCGGCTGCAAATCGGGCTCCCGCGCGATAAAACCGACAAGCCCAAAGCGGCCCAAAATAAAAAGCGTAACGGTAAAAAACACGCCAATCAAAAATGTCACCGTCAAGTCAAGCGAAAAGATTCCGCGCATTTTGCCGATTTCGTTCCTGCCCATCATTTGGCCGCACAAAATCGTGGAGCCGCTTACAAGCATCAAGTTGATCGATCCCAACAGCATTAATATCGGAGCGTAAAGGCCGACCGAGCTCATCGCCTTTATGTCAATGCAATTGCTGGCGAACAAGCTTGAAACGATTCCGTTCAGAACGACAATCATGGAAAGCAAAATTTGAACCGGCAAAAGCTTGAACATTAATTTTCCGATTGTCTTTTCGTTGGCGATCGCGGCTTGGCTTCTTTTAGTCATAACGGCTCCTTTCTTGTCCTATTATTTTAGCGCGCTTTAAAAAAAAATCCAGCGAAATTTATCGCTGGATTTTGGGCCATACCTCGCGCAAGCGCTCGGTTTGGCCTAGCGGAAGTGATTTACATATAGTTTCTCACTTCGTTACGAAACTATTGGGCCATCCTAGATTTGAACCCAATCTATATAATTAACTGCGAATATTTACGCTTATCAGGGGTATATTACTGGCTTTTTTTGATTTTATCAAGGGTTTTTAGCGTTATTTGGACACTTTACTTTTTAATTTACATTTTGAAAAGCAAAAAACTTAACATTTTGCTTAACATTTTTCTTCATTTAATCTCCTATACAATATACAAAATCAAATAAAAAATATCAACAACTATTTCATCAAAAAAATTATATAATTGTCGAGAGCCTTCTTGACAAATTTTACCGTTTAAGGGATTATTGCACAGAATGGTGCTAATATAAAATTATATTTTAGTTTTAAAATATTGAACTTTTTGTAATACATTTGAGTATTGTTTTTGAAACAAAGGAGTAAATTATTTTTTATCATCTATGCTTCTACTGAAAAAAACGCAAAAATACTATAAAAGAAACTTAAGATATTATAAAATGGTGGGCAAACCTTTGTTTCAGTGGCATCACTTGAGTGGAAAAACAAGCTTTGGATTGTTGCACGACGTGAATAGGATGATAAAAAAAATTGTGTAGGAATGCCCTCATTCTATGGATATTTGGGGTATTACCCCGTTTTTTTTTAGATAGCACCAATAAACGCCCTGCCTATACGTTAATCGAACAGCTAGACTTCTGCAAAAAAGGAAATTATATGAAAAATAAAGTTTTTTATGGTGAATATTCATTAAAACATTGGATTAACTTATTGCTAACTGGAAATATTATTTTACCCAAATATCAGCGCAGTTTTGTTTGGGATAAACAAAATGTTATCAAATTAATTAAATCAATTACGGATGATCATTTTATTCCTTCCGTTACAATAGGATCTTATGAAAATCAGAATCTTATTATTGATGGACAACAAAAAATCGCCGACTGTCTTTCAAGCATGGATTCATTAATCCAAACCCAACAAAAAGTAGTAACCACCTGGCAGCAACGCAAAAAAGCACTGCTACAGCAGATGTTTGTATAGAGAGGAGGATAATAAATGAGAAAATCTTTTGCTGATATCTTAAAAAATGCACAATTTGATGTTACAAAAGAATATTTTAGATTAAATATTTTGTTCTATGAACAAAAAATAAAATATCATACTCAGAATTCACCGTATTCAAAAATTGATACTTTGCATAATATAATAAACTCATGTTTTACATTGGTTTCTTTCAGAAATAATGCTTTATCATTAGATGACTTCGACCGTGCAAATGGTTTTACTTTTTCACAATATCATTCATTCGTTGATATAGATTATTTTATTACATTCTGTGAATATCTTGAAAATATTATTTTAGATATACAAAAAAAACTTCCTTCTGATTTCTGGGGAGTGTGTAATCTCATAGTTCAACAAATACATAATTCAATTGAAAAAATATGCTATATGAAATTAAAGAAAGATGATTTAATTTCATATGTTCCTAAAAATGCTACAGCAATTACTGCTGCTGAAATTATTGAAGATGATGATTTATCCTATAATACTATATTTTATAATCACCATTCTCTTTCTGGAGATATCGAAGGTAAAAAAGAAATATTACTAAAGTTTGCAAATCTTTATGAAAGCAGAAAAGCAGAAGCTAAAGGAGTTTGCGATAAGTTATCTGAAAACTTAAGATACGCATTTAATAATTTTAATATTCGTCATAACAATATAGATCTAGCTAGTAAATCATATCAAGAGTTCTTTGCAAAACTATCAGAGCCTGCAAAAGAAGAATTATACGATGATACTTATCAGTTATGCCTGGAATTCTTTATTGCTTTGGATAATAAGGATAAAATCAAGAAATTTGAAGATATGAGAAAACACTGATGGAAAGACTCGAAGAATTATATAAATTTATAAACGCGCTTCATTCCTCTGGAAATTACTCTATTTTCGATAATATTCCAGAATCTGAATTAAAAAGTGAAAAAGAAAGAAATATTCTGACAGGAATAGCGTATAAGAATTTAAAGAAAACTGAACGTTTTAAATGCCTTTGTCCAGGATGTAACAATTATCCCATTTCATCTCATTCCATACAGAAAGCACTGTTAAAAAAGATAGCAGACAATAACCAACTTATTAATCTAAAAATAGAAGCAGAACTTAAGCTGAATGGGAAAATTACTTGTATCGATAAGCCTGTGCATGTTGATGATGCAAGTACATTTGAAGGATATTGTAATCCACATGATACACAAGTTTTTTTGCCTATAGAATCAAAACAAATTATAGAAACTGATGATGAACAACTTTTTCTCTTACTATATCGTTCCATAGTGAGAGAATATTTTGAAAATAGAAAGAGTTATAAAATTCAGCAAAATATGACAGCTTCTATGTTTAAAAATCAAGATGAAGAATTACTTCAAGCTTTCACTGTTATCGAGCAATATAAATCATTCTGTGAATTCTTTCGTATTGAAAAACTAAAAGAAGCCTTTGATGTTTTATATGAAAATAAAATATTTGAAACACCTTTTGAAGTTATACATTTAAAAATAAATGAGTTTATTCCTGCACTTGTTAATACATTTTTCTGTGTTCAAGGAGCATATGAAGATATTTTATATCAGCAAGATATAACCAAGGATTATCCTTATTTTTGCTCGTTACAAATATTACCTTCAGAACAAAATAAATTGGATTTATATTTCTTTTATCTTAAAGAACAGGAGAAAGAATTACATGCATTTATTAATCGCTTTCAAAATCCTGAAACTAATGAATTTAAGATCTTTTTATCAGATACAATATTAAGAAATTCAGATAATTTTTTTATATCACCAAATTATTGGAATAATTATTTCACTCAATCTAAAAGAGATAAAATTAAAAACTTCTTTTACAGAACAATACTGGATAGAAGTTATGATTTATCAACAAATATAAATTTATGGGAAAAGGATTAATAAAATGATAGAAGATTTAATAAAGTATAATAAGGATGCTGATTCAAAACAAATTGCAGATACCGTAATATATAAATATTTATTCGAAAAACAGGATACACATTATTGCTCTAGTTTTAAAAGAATTGAGAGTGATATAGCAAGTATTCTTACTCGTATTCCTGCAATGTTCTCAAATTATACTAATCATGACATTACTCATTCCTTAAGAATTGCAGATTATATGGTTTCATTACTTCCAGGTCATATCGAAGAATATTCACATACTGAATTAGCGATAATGTTAATTTCTGCCATTTTTCATGATGTGGGTATGAGTGTTTCAGAAACAGAAGCTGCTCTTGATATCAGTAAACAAGATGAAATACGAAAAACTCATCATATTCGGTCAGAAAAATTTGTTCTTGAGAAAGCTTCTATTGATTACTTCAAAATTAATACAAGTAATGATGTAAATTTTAAAAAAATTGTTTCACTTATTGTACGAGCTCATGGAGAAGATGGTAGTTGGATTGAAAGTAATTTACAAACCGATGAAGAATACGGCTCTGAAAGAGTAAATCCTCTTTTTATTGCCTGCTTGTTAAGGCTTAGTGATTATTTAGATTTTGACTCTAGACGAACACCTTTGTGTTTGTTTAATTATTTAAAACTAGAGTCCGTTAGTTATGAAGAATGGAGAAAACATTTTCCAATAACAAATTTTATAAAAATAAATAATGAAAGGCAAATTTATTTTTACGGTCATTGTGATGAACCAGAAGTTTATCATCAAATTTCTAAATACTTTGAAGATATAGAACAAGAAATCAAACGCGCAAAAATACTGTTGTTTGATGGTGATAAAAAATATACGCTAGATGTTTCAAATTTTGTTTTAGATAAAATAAACCGCAATAATTTCTCTTCTGTAAATCTACAATTTAACATGGATTATGCTGCTATAACAAATCTACTTATGGGAGAAAACTTATATTCTGATAAAACTGTTGTAATAAGAGAATTATTGCAAAACTCAATTGATGCATGTTTAGTAAAGAAAGAATTATGTATAAAGAATAGTTTATCCTATAATCCAGAAATTAAAATCATGGTTGATTCTAATAAAATTACAATTTTTGATAATGGTATTGGAATGACTAAGAAGATAATAGAAAATTACTTTCTATGCGTAGGAAAATCTTATTATACTTCTGAAACCTTTAAAAATTTAAACTGTAATTATAATCCTATTAGTCATTATGGGATTGGTTTTTTAGCTAGCTTTTTATTAACAGATACGATTGAAATAACAACAATTCCTTTTGAAGATAAAAAACTTAAATACAATTTTAATGTAAATAAAGATGATAGAAATGTAGAAATAATAACTTTTGATGAAGCTAATCCTGACTCAGGGACATCAGTAAGTTTTATTAACAATATAGCTGATGAAGTTTTTCAAACAGTTGACGAGATTATAAAATATATTGAAAATCTATTTTTAGAAATATCAGTTCCAATAAGTATATATGACAAAGATACTCATAAAAAAACCATACAGAAAAAAACAATAGACAAAAATAAAAGAATTGATATTTCAAATTATCTTAATAATATACAATGTAGCTTTAAGGCTTCATCTGTAAAAGAGACTTGTAGAATCAATAATGTATATAATCCATTTTCACTTTTTGAGAATAATTATATATATGATCCGCAGCATCTTCCAGACAAGATAATAGATTCAACTGATTTGTATAACTATCAGCAAAACACCGCTGAGAGTTATGATATAACTAACAGCGTTTTACCAAATGATACATTGTATATATTAAAAGTATTTCCTTTAGATTTTGTATCTGAGAGTTATTATGATAGTTTTTTTGATTATAATGATGATGTTGAAATGGCTTATGATAGAACATTTAATAAATTTCCTCAGGAAACCATAAATGTATTAATAAATGATTGGGAATTACCAAGTCAATTTGATGAAATAGGAAAAATTGATTTATTGAATAGAAAATCACGAAATGACAAATACAAACATTTTTTATCCGAAGTAGATAGGTTATTAACGAAATTAGATTATGAAACAGAGTCTTTTCTCTATAAAATGGAAGCAAAAAGAATCTTTTATAATAATGATTTCTATTCATATATTACAATTGATAAACAAATAAAAGCTGGAGAAAAAAACGAGGTAGCATTTCACAATATCAATATAGGACAATATCGAATTTTAGTTCCTAGTTTGCTAGATTCTTTCATGCCTTTTCACTGGTATATCAATGTAAATACAAACAATGTTTTTCCAAGTATTTCTAGAGATAGTATTTCTTCAAAAATTAGTGCAGAATTAGGCTATGCAATTGGCTATGCATATAATAAATATCTTTGTGACCTGCAAACTGATATCTCGAAGAAAGAGTTTATTAATCAATTTATAAAAAAATTCTATCCTGAGATCGATACCAATATTTTCATCAAAAAGTAATACAATTAATAAAAGAAATCAGTGCGTGACATTACATCACGCACTGAAAATATCTTCCCCCGATTATCAGTAATAATCATCAAACACCGGGCCGCCAGTCCATTCTTTGCCCTGAAGAGCTGTAAAATAATTATCTGCACTTTTTTCTTCAAAACAGGTTTTGTATAAAAAATGAACATATAACCCGTTTTCATAAGAAATTGTACGTATTCGTCAATTCTAACCTCGTAGACAAATCTGCCTAATCAGATTACAATGGTTTCCGATGTGAAAAATTGAAAGCAATACTGACCAAACCGGAAAAGGAAAGACTTTTAGAACAATTTGAAAAGTCCGGAAAAACACACGCACAGTTTGCAGAAGAGAACGGGCTGAACGTAAATATAATTTATAACTAATAATGATACAAAAAATTATAATAAAAAGTGATAAATTATACTAGATGAAATTTGAATGAAATCTTTACACCTGTCTACTCAGTCATACGAAAGTTTCGGACAGTTTTCGCAAACTTTTCCGCTGGGGTTCTGCAAATTCCATTCTGAAAGCGGAATCGGCGGCTCGTTGAATCCGCAGCAAGGATAGACTGTCATATTCCATAAATTGACTTGGCGAAATATGTATGTCTTTCGCATACAGTCTGCAAGATTTCCTTTTTTCGGCGATGGGCGAACAATTCCGCGTTCCGCCAGCGCCGCGTTCAATTCGGCTAGGTCGACATCGGAAAGCGAAAGCCCTTTGTCCGCGCCGGAATAAGAAGGAATGTGGCAAGTCCGCCGCAATCTTCCGGCTTTGACAGATTTTATGATTTCGGGCAAGTCCCGCTTGTTCGCCACCCCGCCGCCGAAAGCGCCGCGACAATCGAAGTCACGTTGCAAGCGCCGTTAGGCTTGAGCCTGTTGTTCCGTTGAGTGTAATAAGGCTTGTCTTTGGAATTGTTCACTTTTTGCATTCCGCCCCCCTCCGCGAGTCAGTGTAGCGGAACAAAAAAAATCTCCAGCCACCGCTGGGGGGAAAGGGAAGAAGCTATTCGCTCAGTTCTTCCAAATCATTTTTCTGAATAATGTTTTTTTTGAGCATTCTACAGATTTGCAAGTCCGTGTCGCGGACATAGCCGATCCTTGTATTCAGGAATGCCGTGAATGTCACAGTAAGATTGTAAAGGTGCGCTCCTTGATAGTAGAATGACAATTCCTGCCCGCAATCTTTTTTATTGCCTACGGAACATTTGCCCGCCTGGCTGGCGCAAACGATGTCCGCATGTTTGGGGCACTGGGGAAGAGGGGCAATCAATTCAACATCGGCATTGCCGTGAAGGGCGTTCAGCAACTTCTCAAACGAACATAACATCAAGCGGCCTGCTGATATGACACAACTTTAAGAGAGGTCTGTTTGTTGTTTTCTTTAAGGGCATCAATTTCGCTGTTCAACTGGACAATTTTTTCCTCAAGCGATTTCTGAATGCTTGTTGAAATTCCTTTTTCAGCGAAATTGACCTGCATTTGTCTGTAGGCAGCCCAGTATTCCTCCATAGGTTCGGAAAAAAGTTCCTGAAGCTCGTCCCAAGGATTTATTTTTTTATCTGAAAAAAGTTTGTCAAGATAGTTGCGGCAATGCCGTTCCATGTTGCCTATCGCTTCTTTTTCGGATTCGCCTTCTCCGTCTGTAACAAGTTGAATGCAAGAAGCGACAAAGCGTCCGTCATCTGTCTTTGAAACTAAAAAAGACAGTGTAGGAATTTCATGAGGAAAACTTTCTGTGAAAAAGACCTTTACCTTGCCTATGCCGACAACGGTGCCGGATGGAACAACAATATTGTTTTTCATCATTCACTCCATATACAAGTTTTGCCAAATTGTTAGCTACAAACGCCTTTAGATATTATAGCGCGCTTTTCCGATTTCGGCGAAGAATTCTCACTTTTCATTATACGGAATTCCCGCCCCCAGCGCAAGCCCCGCGCCGGGACGGCGGCCCCCCCCCTTACATCCCCAATCTCGACACAACCCCGCGGACCAAGTACAAGGCGCGCAAGTCCTTCTTGTCCACGTTGGTGTCGCCGACGTAGGCGGGGTTGATGGAGCGCAGGATGATGTACTCCTCGGTCTTGCCTGGGTGGACGGTCTTGACCACGCGCCAGGCGTCCGTTATCACAAGGTAAATCTCGCCCCAAAGGATTTGGTCGCACGAAGCCGCCTGGCACACCGTTATCACGTCGCCGCTGGAAATTTTGGGCTCCATGCTTGAGCCGTAGACGGGGAAGCAGGCGACGCAGTCCTCAAAGCCGGGAATGGATAGGATTCCTGCCGGCTTTTCGTCCTTCAAGTCAAGGCTTTCGGCGATGTGCGCCATCACGTCGATGTCGTAGAACGGAATGCCTTCCTCGCCGCCGCCGCTCACCAGCTCCGCCGGAATCCGCGGGGCGGACGGTGCCTCGCTTTGGAACATTTCGCCCTCGCCGGTTAGAAGCCAGTTGGCATTTATTCCGATTTTTTTTACAAGAGATTTCATTAAAGCTTTTGGCATGTCTCTTGAACCATTTTCAACGCTTGCAATCGTAGCTGTTGACACTTCAAGCTGATTTGCAAACTCTTACTGCGTCAAACCCTTGTTTTTTCGAATTAATATAGTGAATAAAATAGTGTCCTAATTCATGAGCAATAGTAAAATTATCTCTTAAAGGGGATGTAAATGGGGGTAAATTAATAACAAAAGAACCGTCTTCATTGACAACAAGACTGCCTCCATTAATTTCATATTCATTTGGCTCTTTCACAACCTTTATACTACCACCAATGTAGGCAACCAACTTATAAAGAAATAATGAAACATTCTTTTCTTCAACAATAACTTTTGCAGCAGCAGTTTTTAATAAAGAAGCATACTCTTCATATAGGTATAGAAAATAAAGCTTATTTTTCACGTAAATATGATTCCTCTGTTTAGAAAATCTGCCGAGTACCCAAACCAATCTAAAATATCATCCATCTTCCAGCTCATGACTAGGAAGAACGAAATTTCTTCGGCGGATTGAATTTTCTCATTTTTTTTCCCTCCCACTATGGAAAAAACCAATTTTTTGGTGTAGAATTATACAAAAGGAGGAACATAAGAGGCCTTGGTCTGAACAATGGCGATTTGTATGCCTACGCGGGGAACAATCCGGTACGCTATATAGACCCTGATGGAAATATAATTATAAATTGTGATGTTTGGTACGCGAAAGATTTTATGCAAATGTTTGAGGCAACATGGCCAAACTCTAAGGACACCATAGCAAACACAGGATGTACATTGATCGCATCTCTTAGAGCTGCAAATGTCGCCATAAACCTGTTCGGGGATTATTTGGAAACATATAAACCTATATCACTGTCAGCCATGCTTGATAATTCATCCCTCACTTGCTCTGAGGGAATGATTTTTTCAGGCCTTGAAGATTATTTGGCAACTTATGGAGTTGACGCAAATGTTATTGATACTGGGCGAGATGGAAAAGATATCAGCGGCTTTCTTGAGAAAGCAAAATATTCAAGCGAATCTTATATAGTCATAGGCAGAATTCCGGGGGAACAGGAAGACCACTATGTAAACATAAATTCCTATAATTATGCTTCTAAAACGGTAAATGCGACCGATACATCGATGACAGAATTAGGACGAGAGAGAAGAGATCTTAAAAACGCTGACGTTTCTATGTTTGATCGTTTAATTCTCTTGAAAGTAAAATCTTTGGAGGACAATTAGTTATGAAGAAAGGCTTTTTTTTACTTTTTGCGTCTTTACTAATCAATGCGATTTCTTTTTCTCAATCGGACTTTATACAAATCAAGAAAGCTTCAACAGTAATTGGAAACGATAAATTCCGAGCTGTAAGGAAATCTTTTACTGGAGTGGCTGGGGAACGTGAGAATAAAAAACTTAAGTACTATCGAAAAGAACATTATGTAACGCTTGATTCGTATAAAATAAAAAAATATTTGGTGACAAATAAAGAATTTGCGGAATTCCTTTCCAAAAGCCGTTACAAAACAGATTACGCAAAACGCAAAGGCGGAGAATACAAGGAATTCTTAAATGAAAATGATTTTGCCGTAAAAAGAATTAGTTTTTTTGACGCGATAGCATATTGTCAATGGATTTCAGATTGTGCGGGCAAAAAATACAGATTGCCCACAAGCGCCGAATGGGAATATGCGGCCCTTGCTGGAAAAAAAGATATTTTTCCATGGGGGAATGAGGCAAGAATTCTTCCAAGCACGAATACGGATAGTGTAATTGGTCGAGAAAATCTTTCTGTTTTTCAGGTAAAAGAAGACATTTCAGCATTTGGCATGGCAAATTTAATGGGGGGCGTTGAGTATACATTGGACTGCTATGATGATAGATTCTATGAAAATAGCCCTGTTGAAAATCCTGTTTGTTTAATTCCCCGCAACGCCATGTGTGTAATGCGAGGAGTTAAAGATTACAATAATCTTGAAAATGAAGTCTATGGATTGTATGACCTTACTTGGAACTCGGTTGATTCATTTAACGGTTATTCGTATTTCAGGGTTGTAGAAGATATGGACACAGTTTTTAATAAAGGAACAATTGACGAGTCTGTATATAATCCAAATATCGGGATCGCGGATAAAGTAAAAATATATGCACATCCCCAAAAGGCGGATGATTTTTATGAATGCGAATGCGTTTCCCGTTTGTTCATACTATTTGAATCTACGAAGAAAGATTTTTATCGCTGCTTCGTTCAAACATACGAGAAAAGTATTTTTGGCGATATGGAACGAACTTGGAAAATCGGTTGGATTCCAAAAGAAGAAGTGTCCATAATCCCCAAAAAATGGTATGAAGATTAAGCACCCCCACATATAGCGTTTTTCGCCGTTCGCAAAATCCAGCCCCTTACTCCCATCAATAGGCATT
>Ga0310695_10003866_pt1 | contig 28588 bp, 18 predicted proteins | sample RumenRJG_04DNA_FD_203882 | JGI IMG/M metagenome (GOLD analysis project Ga0310695, IMG submission 203882) | Bovine rumen microbial communities from Lethbridge, Alberta, Canada - RJG_04 (v2) (version 2) | ecosystem: Host-associated > Mammals > Digestive system > Stomach > Rumen | place: Canada... | reverse complement strand
AATTCTTCTCCAACCGCGGTACAAAGCCGTTTATAAAGCACATCTTTGGAGGTCATAAGCTAAAGGTGATTTTGAGGTTAATGATGTCTCGGGCATTGTAAAGCGGGAGACGTAGGCTCCGGGCTGCGATCCAATGGTTCGCTTCGGTAAGCGCATCGTAAAGTTCTTCTTTTTTAACGCTAATGTCCGCGATATGAAGGTGACCTTTGGCCATTTCGGCACATGTACGGATGAACCGCCAGTGACCGTCAGGGGGAATGGGGGGATGTTTAGATCGTTGCGAGAAGAAACGGACGGATCCGTCTTTACGCGCTCTACGTATATAGTATCCGAAGCCTTTTCCGAGTGAGCCGGTCAGCGACTCACATTGTTTTGATAAGATAATTTCCATAATATTTTCTTCGTCTTGTTCGCGGGTCTTTAGCCCCGCGTTGTTTCTTATTTTGTTTGTCTATTCCCCGGCATTGAATGCCGGCTTTCTCCGTCGTTCATTCCGCCGGATGTTATCCGGCTTGTACTACTTATGTACTGGTTATGTACTACTTATGTACTGGTTATATGCTGTACACTTTGTTTTGTTTTTTTAAGAGTTAATATGATCAATCGGATTGAAGGAGACTTCACCATCGTAGTCGAAATCGAAGTCGGAGTAGGAAGCCCAGTAATGGTCGTCCGTTTCGGGCAGGGAATTCTGATAGATCTCGTTGAACTTCTTGTCAGCTATTTTGTCGTCAATTCCGCAATCAAAGGAAGTAGCGATACTTGAGAAAGCGGCAGCGGTAGTCGGGTCTTCTAGGATGGCTGCAGCTCCCTCACAGGAAAGTCCCATTGTGTTGGCGAAGGCGACATCGGTCTGGTGCTCATTACCGATGACGAGGAAGAAGAACGCGCCACGATTAGCGGTTACAGCCTCCAAAAGAGGGATGATGATGAATTTCGCCAAGATTTCTACGGCGAAGGTTTTCATTTGGGATGTGATTTTAGTTTTTTTCATAATGATTAAAAATTTAATTGTTTTTAACATAAATTGTTTTGTGTTGATCGGGGAGGAAGACCCTTTGGAAGCCATCCTGAGGCGCATCGGTGTGATAGCGCCGATAGTGCTCGTCGTAGGAAAGGACTTGTTGTCTCGGGGCGCGAGGCATATTGTCGAGCAAAGCCTCATTCGGGCGATAACTGACGAACCGCCCCGACTGCAGTTTCTTCTCGATGGACTCGCAAATCGCCTGCTGTTGTTCGGGCGTGCAGTTGTTCCAAAGCGCCTCGCATTCGTTCTTGTAGAAGTTAGCCACGCGACCGCGGTCCTTCACTAATTTCCAAAAATTTTCTTCAAAATTCATAAAAGGTCTTCCTCCTCTTCTTCCTCTTCCTCGTGTAAGGAGGAGGAACTTTCTTTTTAATTTTCTTTTGCTTCTTTTCTTTTATCGCTTTCTTTTACCCTCGCCTCCAGGTATTAGCATGGTACATTTTTGCTCAAAAAAGTACCAAGCTATGAGAGGGAATTAAATTTCCAGACGTGGTCAATTTGATGTAGTGAATAGAAGTAAAACGATCGCCAGCCGTCCTTATCGAGGTCGTAATAGGTGATGAGCCCGAGGCGCTCTTTGGGCAGGTCGAGGTCGGTCGATTTGGGTATCGCAGCCGCCGGGATGAGCAGCGGGTTGGTCGTACCGAGCGCGGTGCGGCAGTCCCCACTGACCTTGGCATACGAGAAGCTCACGAGGCCGGAACGGAGGTATTCACGGATCTTTTCGATCTCCCACGCGACACGCATGGCGTAGGCTTTGTTGCCGTTGGCGGGGGATTGGTTGGTCAGATAGTTTGCTTGGCGCATGATGCGCTTCAGTTTATTGATGTCGTTTGGCATAATTTTAATGTTTTAATGATTTTAAGCATGGTACATTTTTGCTCAAAAAAGTACCAAGCTAAGAGTGAAAAGGACTAAGCTAAGAGTGAAAAGGACTAAGCTACAATACAAGTACAATACAAGCTATACAGGGATGGAGAAGTCGGGATCGTAGAGGATGGCACGAAGCTGCTCTTCGGTGAGCTTTTTATAGCGATAGCTGGTGATATGGTCTTTGATATATGCCATGCGGTCGAAGTAGCGCAGGAGGATGGCACGTTCGACACGGGAGGTATAAAAGCCATTATTACGCAATTTTCGAAGGAAGCCACCGTCGCGATTGTTAATCTCATTAGAGACACATCGGAGATTGCCAATGTAGTTATCGGTGGTGCATCCGTTGATATGGTCGATGGTCATACCTTGAGGGATTGTTCGGCCGGCAGCCATATAAACAGCCCGTGCAGCAAGGATGTTTTTATCTCTTCCAAAAGCATGTCTGAACTGTAGATAGTCTTCTTTGCTGTGACAATACGTGTTCCCATTGTTCTTGCTTTTTGCATTTACATTAACTTTCCGTCCGTCGGGATAGACGCGGACGCCGACTACACCTCCTTCGCCGTTGTTACAATAGAAAGAGATACCTGTTTCGGGGCACGTGCCGACATAGCGAACGAGCACGTTATTGAAAAGGAAGGACGAGCCTTCGAGTTCCGGAGTCCGGACGATTTCAAAGCTTCGTTGGCGCATAGCAGTCGGGGATTAAGATGCCGAAGATCACGGCAAGGATGAAACACACGAACGAGAGAATTGCCAGCACGTACACATGTTGGTAACAACTCCAGCTGATGGGATAGTTTTTTCGCCAGAGCTCGATGAATCCAAAAAAGGACCAGGCTGCGAGGAGGAAGAAAAAGGTCAGGAAGACCGAAGATAAAAATGTATAAATCATAAGCATCGGATCTTTAGTGCAGCGACGTTGCTACAACTCAAATCCGATGCAAAAGTACAGGTAAATGACGGGCTAATCGGGTACTAAATTAGTACCCACTTTTTAGGGCTCGGTTTTTGCCATCACAAAAAGTGCTTTCTTTAGATAGTCAAGGTCCAGATAGCCGAATTGCTGAATAAAGAGAATATTTCCAAGAATTTTTTCACGGTATCGATAGCCGTATTTCGACTTGTTAAGGTTTACAAACTGTACGATATTAAAATACCGTTCATAGGTGTCGGATTGAACGTACCATTTTTTGATGTCATCCCATTCACCAATGCTTTTCCAATGAGCGATTTGCTCGAAGAGTGATTTTTTTTCTCATAAGACTAAGATATTTTGCAGTTTTTTGTAACCTTCTGAATAGCAGGAAGATAAAAAAGCATGGTACATTTTTGCTTAAATTTGGCCAAAAAAGTACCATGCTAAAAGTGGCTGCAAAGGTACAATAAAAAAATGACATGTGCAAGAAAATGCCCTATTTTTTTGAGCAAGGATTAGAAACAGACAAAAAAACGGCCACAGAAATGTGACCGTACTTATTTTAGAAGCGTTCGCGGAATTCGGATGGGGTGCAGCCTTTGGATTCGCGGAAGAGTCGGTTGAAATGGCTGAGGGTGTTGAAGCCGCAGGAGAAGCTGATCTCGGAGACCGAGAGTTGGGTAGTGAGCAGCATACGTGCGGCGATGCCGAGACGGTAATCGATGATATAGCGGTTGGGGGTTCGACCGGTCTTATTGCGGAAGAAACGGGCGAAAGCATCGACGTTCATACAAACCAACTTCGCCAACTCGGGCAGACAGATATCGTGCATATAGCGCTTCTCGATATATTGCTTCACCTTATGTACACGCTCGTCTTCGTTCTCTTCTTTGGCATCGATGAAGGAGGAAGAGGACAGTTCGCGCGCGTCCTCCACGAGCGAGAGACGGTATAATAAATTGAATAAGCGTACAACGGCCGCAAAACTCTCATTACTCTGCGCCAGATTGATGATGTCTTCGCGCAGAATTTGTATGGCGGATTCGGGGAAAGCGAGCCCCCGTTGTGCCCTGACTATCATGCGATGGATAGAGACGAACGCACGCTTGTCCATCAGCGGACTATAGAAGATATCCGGGGTGATATGGATGGTGATCTCATGGATGTCGTGCTGCGGGCAAGTGCCTTGTTCCCAGACATGTACGAGTTTGCTGCCGGTCATAAACACCAGGTCCAGGTTACTGATCGTCTCATGGCTGTCGCCGATGGTGCGGGTGGCTCCCATGGCGTTCTCCACGAAGTTGAGTTCATAGACCTCATGGCAGTGAGGCGGGTACTCAAAATAGGTCTTATGACGCTCGCCGGCATAAAAGATGTCGAGCGGCTCCAATTTCGTGATTTCCGTAAAAGAATTTCGCATAAATGATAGTTTTTTTGTAAAAAACGGTGCAAAATTAGTAAAAAAAAGTGATATTTGCAAACTCTATTTTACAATTTTTGCATAAAAAGCTTATTTTGGGTCGGAATAGTATTTGTGTGGGTCGTAAATTTGCTGTAATTTTGCAGCGAAATTTGAATTATTTTTTTATTCCTATGAATAGCAAAAAAGAATACGGACATTTTGATGACAAGAATAGAGAATATGTCATCACGAATCCGAAAACACCTTTCCCGTGGATTAACTATCTCGGTAATGAAGACTTCTTCGGTTTGATCTCCAATACCGGCGGTGGATATAACTTCTATAAGGATGCGAAGTTCCGCCGTATCACCCGCTATCGCTATAACAGCGTGCCGATGGATAGTGTAGGACGCTATTTCTATATCGTCGATGAGGGGTTACGGGTGACGGGTTACGGGTTACAGGATTGTATCTGGAATCCGGGATGGAAACCATGTAAGACGGCGTTGGATAGCTATGAGTGTCGTCATGGGCTGAACTACACGCGCATCACGGGCGTGAAGAATATGGTTCGCGCGAGCGTGCTGTATTTCGTTCCGCTGGGTGTGAAGGCGGAGATCCAGCGTCTGACCCTGACGAACGAGAGCAACGAGACGAAGAAACTGAAACTCTTCAGTTATGCGGAGTGGTGCCTTTGGAACGCCGCTACGGATGGAGAGAATTTCCAACGCAACCTGTCCACCGGGGAGGTAGAAGTGGAAAGGGTTACGGGTGACGGGGTACAGGTTACGGGTTTTACGGCGATCTATCATAAGACGGAATACAAAGAGCGTCGTAACCACTATGCGTACTACAGCGTGAACTGCCCCGTGAACGGATATGACACCGATCGCGAGTCGTTCGTAGGCCTGTATAACGACCTGAATGAACCGGAAGCCGTGTTGACGGGGCATTCCACCGACAGTCTGGCACACGGATGGAGCCCGATAGCCAGCCATTATATCGAGGTGGAGCTGAAAGCCGGTGAGAGTCGTGATTTCATCTTCGTGCTCGGATATGAGGAGAACGAGGAGGAACAGAAGTTCGATAACAATTCACAATGCACAATTTACAATTCACAATGCGCAATTCTCACTTCGTTGGGCGAGAAGGATCACCATATTATCAATAAGGAACGCGCGCACGAGGTCATCCGCCGGTTTGCTACCATAGAGGCGGTCGAAGATGCTTTTGCTCAACTCAATGCCTTGTGGGACGAATTGCTCGGTAAGTTCCAAATACAAAGCCCGGATGAGCGGCTCAACCGGATGGTGAATATATGGAACCAATACCAGTGTATGGTGACCTTCTGTATGAGCCGGTCCGCTTCCTTCTTCGAGAGCGGGATAGGTCGCGGTATGGGATTCAGGGACTCTAACCAAGACCTTGTGGGTTTTGTACACCAGATACCCTCTCGTGCCCGTCAGCGTATTTTGGACATCGCCGCAACCCAGTTCCCCGATGGAGGTTGCTACCACCAGTATCAGCCTCTCACCAAACGCGGCAATAATGATATAGGAGGAGGATTTAACGATGACCCTATGTGGCTCATCTTCGGTACGACGGCATATATCCGTGAGACCGGAGACTTCTCCATCTTGGACGAACCCGTACCATGGGAGAATGTGTCCGGAACAGAAGTGCCGCTTATGGAGCACCTTCGTATCAGTTTTAACCATGTCATCAACAACCTCGGACCGCACGGGCTGCCGCTTATCGGACGAGCCGATTGGAATGATTGCCTCAACCTCAACTGTTTCTCTTCCGATCCTAACGAGTCCTTCCAGACTACGGAAAACAGAGTCATCGGCTCTCAGGCGGAGAGTCTTATGATTGCAGGATTGTTCGTCTATTGCGGACGCCAATACGCCGAACTATGCCGTACGCTCCATCTCGACGAGGAAGCGCTACGGGCGGATGAACATGTCTCTGCCATGTGTCAAGCCGTGGAGAAACACGGATGGGACGGAGAGTGGTATCTGCGCGCTTACGACTACTACGGTCGGAAGATAGGAACCCACGAGAACGAGGAGGGGAAAATCTTTATCGAGTCCCAGGGATGGTGCGCCATGGCGCGGATTGGAGCGGAGAAAGGCTTGCCCGAGAAAGCCTTGGATAGCGCAGCCAAACTCCTCGATAGCCCCTTCGGAATGGTACTCAACTATCCGGCGTACACCACCTACCATATCGAACTCGGAGAGCAGTCTACCTATCCCGCCGGTTACAAAGAGAACGGAGGTATCTTTTGCCATAACAACCCATGGGTCATCATCGCCCAAACCGAAGCCGGACGCGGCAATGACGCATGGGAGTTATACCGCAAGATTTCGCCGGCGTGGATAGAGGACCAATCACTCCACCGCGTCGAACCCTATGTCTATTGCCAGATGGTCGCAGGCAAAGAGGCGGCACGACCCGGAGAAGGGAAAAACAGCTGGCTCACCGGTACTGCCGCGTGGAACTGGCTCACAGTCTCCCAGCATATACTCGGTATTCGGCCTACCTTCCGGGGGCTTATGGTAAACCCCTGCATACCTGCCGACCTCAAGGAATATACCGTCACCCGCAAATGGCGCAACGCTGAATATGTCATCACCGTCAGAAACCCGAACGGCAAGCAGCACCTCGAATACCCGATAATACTTCCCTATGAGCAGGGAAAACACGAGGTGGAGATAGTACTATAACGCAATCAAACACAAACTCTGATAACATGAAAAAGTTAACAATCTTATTAGCTGCCCTTATGGTTGGTTGTACCGCCTGTGAGGCGCAGGAGAAAAAACAACGCCCGATGGATAATGATGCCGTTCAGTTTGCTATGTCTATGGGCATTGGTTGGAACCTTGGTAACCAGATGGACGCTCACTATGGCGGTTGTTCGTACGAAGAGGGATGGGGTAACAAAGCAGCCACCCAGCAGACCTTCAACGGTGTGGCTAACGCGGGCTTCAAATCGGTTCGTATTCCTGTGACATGGATGGGGCATATCGGACCGGCTCCTACTTATACGATTGAGAAAGCATGGCTGGACCGGGTGGCGGAATTGGTGGATATGGCGCATAAGGCAGGACTCAAAGCGATTATTAACATTCACCATGACGGCTTTGGCGCGTCCGACACGCCGAGCAAAGGTTACCACTGGATAGACCTGCCCGGTGCTGTGAAGAGCGAAGAAACAAACCGGCGTATCAAACAGCAACTCACGATGGTGTGGCTGCAGATAGGACAGCGTTTTGCCAACTACGGGGATTTCCTCATTTTTGAAACTCTTAACGAGATTCAAGATGGAGGATGGGGAGGTGGCGCTAATCGTACGGACGGCGGTGCTCAATACCGCGTCCTCAACGAGTGGAATCAAGTGTGTGTCAATGCGATACGCGCAGCAGGAGGAATGAATGAGACCCGTTATATAGGCGTGCCCGGATATGTGACCAACCCCGACTTGACAGTTGAGAACCTCGTCCTGCCGGAAGATGTGGTGGAGAACAGGTTGATGGTTGCTGTGCATAGCTATGACCCGTGGGATTTTGCAGGCTCTGCACAATATCAGGAATGGGGGCATACCGGCAAGGATGTTGTGCCCGGTGCAGACGAGAATGCATACGTAGGCATGCTCAACCGCCTCTTTAACATGTATGTCCGCCGAGGCATTCCCGTCTATTTCGGCGAGTTTGGTGCCGTGCGTCGCGCATCGGCGGCAGATGAGCCGTTCCGTCTCTATTATTTCCGGTATATATGCAAGGCGATGCGTGACCGTCGCATACCTGCGCTCTATTGGGACAATGGAAACAGCAAAGGAGGCAATGACGGATTCGGCGTAATCAACCACCAGACAGGTAAATATATAGGCAACGGAGAACAAGCCGTACGCGCTATGGTTGATTCATGGGAGAACAACGACCCCGCATACACGCTACAGAGCGTTTATGACTCCGCACCACAAAGCCTACGCACCCAAAAAGAAAACAAACAAAACACTAATAACAATCATTATTAACCATTTAAAATCAATTCAATTATGAAAAAGTTTTATTCTTTTATCATCGCTGCCATGGCAGCTGTCACTATGTGTGCCGAAACTATTCAGCAAGACATCGCGCTCACTCCTGGCGACTGGGGATGGGGATATAACTGCTCCGTTACAGCCGTAGAAGGAGGCTTGCAGGCTCAACTGACCGGCGACTGGGGCGCGCTCTCTACCGGCTGGGACCCCGAAATTGACCTCTCGGGATGGGACAAGATCATCATCCTCGTGGACCGTATGGACGGCTGCGTAGGCCAATGGTTCCAACTCAAAGCATATCTGCGTGACCACGCTGATAATGAAAAATGTCAGATGGAAGGTCTGCTCGGCAATGATGCCGACGGCACCCAACAGCAGTACCTCGTCATCGACCTCAAACAGGAGAAAACCGGCTTTGATCTCACAAAAGCGCGCGTCCTGGCTATCCAGTGTCAACCGAATGGTGCCAAGTTCCTTATCAGCCGCGTTTATCTGGAGAAAGAAGAAGAGGCTACCGCCATCGAGCAAGTTACCCTCCGCAACAACGGTATCCGTTACAACCTCCTCGGACAACCCGTAGGAGAGGACTACAAAGGGATCGTCATTCTCAATGGACATAAAATGATTGTACGTTAAACTTTAAATCTTCAGTACCATGAAAGCCTATTTCAGGTATATGCTTAGCCTTGTAGTTCTCCTCGTGGGAACTACAGGCTTGGCGTTCTCGCAAAACATCGTTACGGGTACGGTCGAAGATGCGGACGGTCCGCTGATCGGCGCCAGTGTACTCGTTAAGGGAACCACCCGTGGTACGATTACCGACATGGATGGCCAGTATTCAATTGAAGCCAATGTGGGCGACGAACTGGAGTTCTCGTACATGGGCTACAGCGCACAGACGATCAAAGTGACGGGAAACACCCTCAATGTGACGATGAGCGAGGACACGGAGGTGCTCTCGGAAGTAGTCGTTACCGCCATGGGTATCAAGCGCGATCGTAAGGCCCTGGGTTACGAGGTAGGCGAAGTGAAAGGCGAAGACCTGACGAAAGCGAAAGAGGTCAACGTCGCGAACTCCCTCGCCGGTCGTGTAGCCGGTCTCGTGGTGCAAGAGACAGCCGGCGGTGCATCGGGTTCGACGCGCGTCGTGCTCCGTGGTGCAACGGAGATCACCGGTAACAACCAGCCGCTCTACGTAGTAGACGGTGTGCCTTTGGATAACACTTCTTACGGCCAAGCCGGCACGGAAGGTGGTTATGACCTAGGTGACGCTATCTCGTCCATCAACCCGGATGACATCGAGTCGATGTCGGTCCTCAAAGGTCCGGCTGCAGCAGCCCTCTACGGTAGCCGCGCGAGCCACGGTGTCATCCTGATCACCACCAAGAAAGCCGCTACGGGTGACTCGAAATGGGGAGTAGAGTACAACGGTACCCTCACCTTCGATAGCCAGTTGAGCAAGTGGGACAACGTACAGCAAGTATATGGTATGGGTTCCGACGGTATGTACAACATCGACGCCGTGAGCAACACCAATAAGTCGTGGGGACCCAAGGCCGACGGTGGACTTGTGCTGCGTTACTACGACGGCAGTGAGCATCCGTTCCTCATCATCCCGAATAACACGGCGAACTTCTTCCAACTCGGTTTGACGGCCACCAACACCGCGGTCGTTTCGATGAACACCGGCAAGACCGGTATCCGCTTCACCTATACCGATATGCGTAATAAGGATATCCTCCCGAACTCGAACATGAGTCGTAATACCCTGAATCTCCGTGCGAATACCTCTCTCGGTCCCGTGGATCTGGACTTTAACGTCAACTACGTGCACGAGGATGTGAAGAACCGTCCTGCTCTGGGTGACGATAAGTCGAACGTAGGAAAGAACCTCATGACGCTCGCTACCACCTACGATCAGGCTTGGCTTAAGAACTACCAGACCGCCGAAGGTGAGTACCAGAACTGGAACGGTATGGACCCCTATAACGTCAACCCGTACTGGGATATCTATAAGAATAAGAACCAGTCCTATAAAGACCTCTTCCGTCTGAACGGTAAGATTGTTTATAACATCATCCCGCAGTTGAAGGTACAAGCTACCGTCGGTGCGGAACTTAACCGCTTCGAGTTCTCGGATTTCAAGTATCCGACGACCCCGGGTTATGAGTCCGGCCGTCTGCAGAACAGCTATTGGAACAACCGTATGTTCAACGCCGAGGTCCTCGCGATCTACAACGATACATGGGGTGATTTCGACTTCACCGCTACCGCCGGCGCGAACGTATATAACGTCAAGAACCATACGCTCATCAACACCGGAACAGACATGGGTATCCGTGAGGTGGTAGCGATGTCCAGCTTCGAAGAGCAGTCCGTCGAGGAGTCCACGTATAACAAACGTATCGTCTCCGTCTTCGGTTCCGCAAACCTCGGTTGGCGCCATATGTTGTACCTCGATGCTACGGTTCGTGGCGATAAATCGTCCACCCTCGCGTCCGGTAAGAACCTCTACGTCTATCCGTCCGTCAGCGCTTCGTGGGTCTTCTCGGAGCTGATCAAGTCCAACCGCAAAGTGCTGCCTTACGGTAAACTGCGTCTGAGCTGGGCGGAGGTAGGTAGCGATACCGATCCATATCAACTCTCGCTGCGTTATACCAAGTCGCAGTTCGGCTATCCGGGTTATACCATCGGGTATGTATATGGTAACACCATCCCGAACGCCGACCTCAAACCGACCCGCACCCGTTCGTGGGAAACCGGTTTCGAGACCAAGTGGTGTAATCAACGTATCAGCCTCGACTTCACCTTCTATCATCAGGTATCGCGCGACCAGATCATCGGCATGGCTACCTCGCCTACCAGCGGATATGAGTACCAAATGATCAATGCCGGTGCGATCCTCAACCAAGGTTTCGAACTCACCTTCGGCGCACGCCTCGTCCAGACCAAGGACTTTTCTTGGGACCTCGGTATCAACTGGTCGAAGAATAACAACAAAGTGCTCGCCCTCACCGAGGGAACAACCGAACTCGAGTTGGCAAAGGCTACCTGGTGTAACGTCTATGTAGCGGCCCGCGAAGGCGAAGAATACGGTGCTATCTGCGGTCCCGCCCTCGCTCGTAACGACGAAGGACGTGTCATCGTTGATGCTACCACCGGTCTGCCGACCTTCACCACCGAGAACAAAGTGCTCGGCAACGCACAGTGGAAATGGACCGGCGGTCTGAGTACCACCCTCCGTTGGCGCATGCTCAGCCTCTCGGCTCTGTTCGACGTCAAGGTAGGTGCCGACATCTTCTCGATGTCTGAGCGCTCGGCGTACGAGACCGGTAAAGCCATGGAGACCCTCGCCGGACGTGCCGAGTGGTATGCTTCCGAGGAGGCTCGTCGTGCTGCCGGTGTGACCGATATCAACGAGTGGCGCGCTTCCGGTAACGCAGGCGGTTATGTAGTGGACGGTGTCATCGCTAACGGAGACGGCACCTATCGCGATAACGATATCTGCATCAACCCCGAGGACTACTGGTACGAAGTGTCGCGTAAGTCGCCCGAACTCTTTATCTATGATAACTCCTATATCAAGTGCCGTGAGCTCACCCTCAGCCTTGATTTCCCGAAAGAGTGGCTCGATAAGAAAGGTATCGTAAAGCACGTAGGCATCAGCTTCGTTGCTCGTAATCCCTTCATCGTTTGGAAAAACATCAAGGATATCGATCCCGATGCACAGTATAACACCTCCGGCCTTGGCCTCGAGTACGGTTCCCTCCCGAGCCGCAGAAGCTACGGTCTGAACTTCAATATCAAATTCTAACCCTCTAAATTTTGTAAGAATATGAAGAAATTATTTTTAATCTTAGCGGTCAGCGCCTTAGCGCTCTCCTCCTGCTCTGACAAAGTTTACGAGGAGATCAATACCGACCCCACGAAGGCTTCTACCGTGAATCCTTCTTCCCAACTCTCCTACGCGCTCTTGCAGATGTATGGAGATATGAACTACGTGGACGTACATCGTCTCTACACCTACGCGTTTACCCAACATCTCATGGGCTGCTGGAATACCACCAACTACGGCGGCCAGCATCGCTCGGATGATAACGAGATGTCGCGTCCATGGAACAACCTCTATCCGGGTGCTATCCGTAACCTCACCGATGCCATCAATGAGACCAAGGATGACTCCACCATGGTGAATGTCAACGCTGCCCTCCGTATCTTCCGCGTCTATGTCGGCTCGATTCTCACCGATTTCTATGGCGACGTGCCTTTCACGGATGCCGGACTCGGTTACATCAGCGGGAATACCAAACCGACCTACGACCGCCAGGAGGACCTCTATAAGTTCTTCTTCAAGGAACTCAAAGATGCGGCTAAGCAGTTCGATATCAACCAGACCGCTATCACCTCCGATCCGCTCTTCGGCGGTAACCTCGAGGCTTGGAAGATCTTCGCGAACTCCCTTCGTCTGCGCTATGCGATGCGAATCTCCGAGGTAGAGTACGACATGGCCGTTACGGAGTTCAACGAAGCCCTCAACGATGGCGTTATGCCCAGCTCGGCCTACGACGCCTGCGTCAACCATATGAAGGTTAGCTATAGCTTCGGCCAGGAGTCCTATCGCGACTTCCGCGGTAATGCGATGTCGAAGTATTTCTACGGCAACGACCCCGCAAATAACCCGACCTATATCTGCCAGACCTTCTGGGATCAGCTCTATGACAACGCGGACCCGCGTACCACGCGCCTCTTCCGTTTCTATATCGATGACTTCCAGTCTATCTCTACCGGTGAGGGTCGTATCGACATGACCGAGGCGGTCCTCGCTACCGCAGAAGCGTACCCCGCGACCAACGTCATCTACGAGATCGCTCCGGGTGAGTTCTCTTGGGATAACTGGCCTACGTACCCGAACCTGCCGGGTAGCCCGCTCGATATCCAGGTATCGGCTGTGCAGACCGCACATCCGAGCTATGAACCGGGTTCTAACCCCCGCTGGCTCATGCCGAAACTGGCGATGAACTTCCTCCAGTCTGATAACCCCGGTGTGCTCATGACCTACGGTGAGGTTTGTTTCCTTCGCGCCGAAGCAGCGGCTCGTGGTATGATCGCAGGTGGGGCTGTTGAAGCGAAGAACTGGTACGAAGAAGGTATCCGCGCCGCGATGAAATTCCTCTCGGATAAATACGAATGCGATGTCATCACCGATGCCGAGATCACCGCGTATCTCGCGCAACCGAACATCGCTTTTGGTGCTACTCTCGACCAGCAACTCAACCAGATCAACACCCAGGCATGGATCCTCAATTTCCATAACCCGGCCGAAGCATGGGCGAACGTTCGTCGCTCGAACTACCCTGCGCTCAAAGCACCGAAGGGCGATAAGAACCCGCTCATCGATGGCGCCGAAATCCCCGTTCGTCTCTGCTACCCGTTGAAGGAAGAGACCTATAGCAAGGAGGCTTACCAAGAGGCTATCAGCCGTGTCACCGGTGCCTATAACTGGCATGCCCCCCTCTGGTGGGATGCGAAATAAAGTTTAAAGTTTAAAGTTTAACGTTATGAGAAAGATATTTTTTATAGCATTAGCGGTCAGTGCCCTGGCACTAACGTCCTGCGAGAAGAACGAGCCGTTCGATACGCAGTCTCCCGACGATGCACCGCTGATCCTCAAGCCCTATAACGAGTCCGGCACCGGGTCCTTCACCTATGATCTGGCGAACCCCGACACACCGCTCTTCGACTCCGTCACCGTCACCCCGTCGGCGTATACCACCGTCAACTGGTACCTCGATGGCGAACGTGTCTTCACCGGAACGAAGATCGAGATGTGCTTCCCCGCCGGTAAGTATAACCTCACCATCGAAGCCGTCACCACGGCTAATAAACGCACCGAGCGTACCGGTTCCGTCACCGTTCACCCCTATGAGGCTGACCCCTATTCCGCAGCTCCTGCGGCCGGTCGTCACTTCGTGCCCGGTAGCCCTGCTACTATTAACGGAGCGAACCTCTCGAAGGTAACCGAACTCATCGTCTCCCGCGATATCTTCTTCAAGGATATCGTCTGCACCATCACCGAGTTCACCGGCGACGATGCCTCCCTCACCTTCACGCTTCCGGAGACAGCCGACGGTCGTTATTTCCTCCGTCTCAAAGATGCGGAAGGGAAGACCTATGGCGCCGATGCCATCAACGTGCATAACGCCGCCGTCATCCTCGCCGGCTATCAGGAGTTCACCCCGGGTGCCGCGTGGACCATCACCGGTGTCAAACTCGAGAACGTCGCTTCCGTCATCGTCGATGGTACGCCGATCACTGACCTCACCGTCACTTCGACCTCCATCACGCTTGTAGCGCCTGAAGCAGAAGTGGGTAACCATACCCTCTCTGTCAAGAACGCCGACGGCTCGAATGTGTACTTCATCACCGATGCCGGTTTGGTTACCGAGGTAACCACCATCGTCAGCGCTGAGATCACCTTCTGGTCCGGGGAAGTCAATATCGACTGGAATGCCGACCTCCTCCGCGTACCGGCGAGCCAACTCGCTGAGATTCCGGCAGGGGCTACGATAGCGGTGTATTACACCGTTCCGGCGGCCGAGTACCACGCCCTGCGTATCACCAACCCCGCTTGGAGCTCTGACTTCCTCCCGCAGGTCGATGGCATGGCGGAACAACCCAACCCGTATACATTCGAGTTCACCGAAAATAGCAAAGCGCTCATCGACGGCGGACAAGACTTCTGCGTCGTTGGTTTCGGATTAACGATTACAAAAATTACCTATAAATAATGGCTGTTCCATTACGAGAAAAAATAGGATATGCTCTGGGTGATGCCGCTTCCGGCGGCATCACCTGGAAGATCATGTCCATCGCCTTCCCGATGTTCTTTACGAATGTCTTCGGGCTCACTTTCGCGGACGCGGGCATACTCATGCTCGTCGCCCGCATGTTTGATGTCGTCACGGACCCACTCATGGGCTCTATTGCCGACCGAACCAAGACCCGCTGGGGCACCTACCGTCCATGGCTCATCTTCGGTGCGATACCCTTCGGTATCATCTTTGCCCTCTTGCTCTTCACGCCGGAACTTGGGCTCACCGGCAAGCGTATCTGGGCCTATAGCTTCTACTTGCTCATGATGGCCTGCTATACCATGGTCAACGTGCCTTATGGTTCGCTGCTCAACGTCATGACAGAGGACGCTAACGAACGGAACCAGTTCTCCGCCTTCCGTATGGTCGGCGCCTATGCCATGGGTTTCATCACCCTCATCAGCATACCGTACCTCCAGCGCTTCATCGGCGGCTCGGAGCAACATCAATATACCGTCCTCGGCGCGTCCTTCGGACTGATCGCAGCCCTCATGACCATGGCCTGCGGTCTGCTCACCAAAGAGAGACATAAACCCGTCATCGCCGAGAAATTCAGCTTTAAGCAGTTTGCCGACCTCTTCCGTAATAAACCCTGGGTGTACATGACACTCATCGCCTTCTGCACCAATTTCTTTAACGGCTTCCGTTATGCGGTCGCTGCGTATATGATCACCTGCTGCCTCGGCGGTGACGTCACGGTCGGCCATCTCATCATTAACTATACCGTCTTCATGGCCTTCAGCGAAGTGACCTGTATGATCTTCGGTGCCCTCAGCCCGCTGTTTGCAAAGAAAATGGGCTCCAAGCGCCGCGCCTTCATCTGGGCCTCCGTCATATGTTGCGTCTTCTCTGTCGCGTATTTCTTCATCCCCATGGATCCGAAATATATCTGGCTCATGGTCGCTGTCTCCATCCTCACTTCCGTCGGAGTAGGGTTCTATTCCCCGCTCTTATGGTCGATGTATGCCGACGTGGCCGACTATGCTACCGAGCAGAACGGCAGTTCCTCAACGGGACTCATCTTCTCCTCCGGAACCATGGCGCAGAAATTCGGAGGAGCTATCTCCGGCAGCCTCGTGGCTTTCTGCCTCGGACTCACCGGATTGGTTAGCCATACGAATGAACTGACGGGCAAACTCGAGATCAACCCTGCTACCATCACAGACTCCGTCTGCACCATGGCCTGGGCCCTCTTCTCCCTCTTCCCCGCCGTCATCGCCGCTATCATGATCCTCCTTGCCTATAAATTCCCGATTAAGAAATGAAAACACTATTATCTCACACCCGCATTGGCATATGTGCTCTGGCAAAAACGTTGTGGAGCGGTTTGGGAACGCGGAACACGAATGCGGGGCAGCATGTTTTTTGCAGAGCAGCATATGCCATAAGCATAGCTCTGTTAGTAATTTCTTGCAATAAGCAGGCGGTCGACAACGGTCCTATCCGTATCAACCAGGTCGGTTTTGCTCCCGATCAGGAAATGACCGCTACCATCGTCCTCGGAAACGACCCCTCGTCATTCTCCAATCTCCAATATCCAATGTCCAATTGCTATATCACCAATATAGCAGGTGACACCGTCTGGACCGGCGTCACCTCCGAAGTCATGTACAACCCCGTCTCCGGCAAACCCTGCCAAGTCGTTGACTTCTCCGCCCTCGATACCCCCGGCACCTACACGCTCTACGTGGAGAATGACCAATTACCAATTTCCAATGTCCAATTTACAATTCGTCAGCATCCTTATAAGGAACTGACGAGAAAGGCCCTTCGTGCCTTCTATTACCAGCGTGCCTCCATGCCGATCGTTGAACCCTATGCCGAAGGCTTTGCACGCCCTGCCGGACACCCGGATGACCATGTCATCGTCCATGCCTCCGCCGCTACGGAAGATCGACCCGAAGGAACCATCATATCCTCACCGGGAGGATGGTACGATGCCGGCGACTATAACAAATACATCGTCAACTCAGGATACACTATGGGCGTCTGGCTCATGGCCTACGAACTCAATAAGGAATATTATGACACGCTGAAATTGAACATTCCTGAAAGTGGTTCGATGATGCCGGATATGCTGTCGGAAGCCATGTATAACCTCCGCTGGATGCTTACTATGCAGGACCTTGACGGCGGTGTCTATCATAAACTGACAGAACCCGATTTCGAAGGCTTTATCCGTCCGGACCAGTGCACCAAACCCCGTTATGTCGTCCTCAAGACCACCGCGGCTACACTCGATTTCGCCGCTACCATGGCCATGGCCGCACGCGTCTATGCACCCTTTGACTCCGCCTTCACGCAACAAGCTACAGAGGCTGCCAAACGGGCTTACGTCTGGGCGCTGGAACATCCCGCTGTCTATTACAACCAGGACGCTATGAACGCGCAGTTCAAACCGGAGATTACTACCGGTGCTTATGATGATAATGAGCTGCGAGATGAGTTCTATTGGGCTAAGACTGAACTCTATCTGCTCACCAAAGAAGAGATGTATTATGAGGACCGTCACCCGACCTTCGTCTATAAGCCCGCTGCCTGGGGTAATGTGGCGGAACTGGCGGATATCGAATGGATGATGCATCCGGACGAAGGAGGACGATTCTCTATCGTTCGTGAGGCAGAGATGCTGGCGTATCTGAAACATGACCTGGCGGACGCGGAGACCATCTCCGTCTTCCGATCGCCTTACGGTAATACCGAGTCGGATTTCTACTGGGGTTGTAACTCCGAAGGCTGTTGTTGGAGAGGTATCGAGTGCCTCTATGCGTACCGTCTCACCGGCGATCGCAAATACCTCGTTAACGCCGAGCGATGCCTCAACTATATCTTGGGACAGAACGCCACCGGCTATTGCTACGTCACCGGCTTCGGCACCCATCCTTCCTCCCATCCCCACCACCGTCTCTCTTTCTCGCATCCCAAGGGTACGCACCCGGGCTTCCTCGTTGGTGGACCGAACCCTGCACGACAAGATGCAGCTACCGACGGCGTGAAATATCCAAAAAACATACCGGCCGACGAGAGCTATCTCGACGAACAACCCAGTTATGCGTCCAATGAAGTGACCATCAACTGGAATGTTACGCTCTTTGCTCTGTCAGCCGGTATAGATGCGCTGCAGTAGGGCTTAACCCTTTAGTGCAGCGATAGCTTGTTCGATCGAAGCGATGCGGCTCTCCGCGTCGCTTTTCTTTTTGCGCTCTAACTCAACAATCTCCGGTTTAGCGTTGGCTACGAACCGCTCATTGCTCAGTTTCGCCATCACGCCTTTCAGGAAACCTTGCTGGTGCTGCAGGTCCGCTTCGAGTTTCTTGAGTTCCTCATCCACATTGATGAACTGATCCATCGGAATAGCATACTCCGTCGTCCCAACAATAAACTTCGCACAGTTTCCACCATTTGCATCATTGGCATCATTTTCACCATTCACAATCTCAACATTTGCGAGTTTCTCTACGAGCGAATGGAGCGCTCTCGGACTCACCAGCGTCAACTTCTCTTTCTGCGGGATATTCTTACTTGCCCGCACCGCACGTATATTCGTGATGATCTCCTTCAACTCTTCCACTTCCGCGAGAATCTCACCATTTACCAATGACCTATCACCAATCACCAATGAACTCTTCATGATCGACTCTCCTTCCTTGCGATCATATAAGTTCTGCCAGAGTTCCTCCGTGATAAACGGCATGAACGGATGCAGCAGACGCAGCAGACGGTCGAAGAATCCTAATGTCGCTTCGTAGGTCGCTCGGTCTATCGGCTGCTGGTATGCGGGTTTGATCATTTCCAGATACCATCCGCTGAACTCGTCGCAATAGAGTTTGTAGATCTCCATCAGCGCCTCGCTCAGACGGTATTTGCTGAACAGGTCCGCGATCTCCGCCTCCGTCTCCTTCAACTTCGCGTCAAACCAACGAATAGCATATTCGTTCTCCGTAACCTGTAACCCGTCACCCGTAACCTGTAACCCTTTAATCATTCTAAAGCAGTTCCATATCTTATTGCAGAAGTTACGTCCCTGCTCGCAAAGCGAATCATCATAGAGGATATCGTTGCCTGCCGGCGCACTCAGCAATATACCCATACGTACACCGTCCGCACCGTAGCGGGCTATCAGGTCCAGCGGGTCAGGACTGTTGCCCAGACTCTTACTCATCTTACGGCCTAACTTATCGCGCACGATACCTGTGAAATACACGTGCTTGAACGGCATCTTACCTACATATTCGTAACCAGCCATGATCATACGCGCTACCCAGAAGAAGATGATATCCGGACCCGTTACCAGGTCGGCGGTGGGGTAGTAGTAGTTGATCTCTTTGTTATCCGGGTGCTCGATACCGTCGAACAGGCTGATCGGCCAGAGCCAACTTGAGAACCAGGTGTCTAACGCACCTTCGTCCTGTACGTAGTTACCTTCCGGCTTCGTCTCCGACACGATGATCTTATCGTCCGGGTAGTTTTCGAGACCGGTCTGAGCGAGCAAGTCGGCATCGTAGTACGCCGGAATCCGGTGACCCCACCATAACTGCCGGCTGATGCACCAGTCTTTGATGTTCTCCAACCAGTTACGGTATGTGTTCTTGTATTTCGCCGGGTAGAAGACGATCTCGTCGTTCATCACCGGCGGCAGCGCGATGTCTGCGAAGTGTTTCATCTTTACGAACCATTGCAGACTCAACCGCGGCTCGATAGGTACGTTCGTACGCTCGGAGTAACCGACCTTGTTGTCGTAGTCTTCGATCTTCTCTACGAGGTTGAGCGCCTGCAGATCTTCAACGATCTGCTTGCGGCAGTCGAAACGGTCCATACCGTGGTACTTACGTACGTTAGCCTGTAACTCGTCCTCCACCGTGTCCATGTTCAGATGCGCGTCCGGCGTGAAGATATCGATCGTCTTGAGGTTATATTTCTGTCCTAACGCATAGTCGTTCACGTCATGCGCCGGCGTCACTTTCAGACAACCGGTACCGAAACCGATCTCTACATAGCGGTCTTCGATGATAGGAATCACACGACCTACACCCGGAACGATGACATGCTTACCCTTGAGCCACTGGTTCTTCTCCTCCTTGGGGTTGATGCAGACGGCGATATCACCGAAGATGGTTTCCGGACGGGTGGTAGCGACGATGGCGTACTTACCAGGCTCCTCCGCTACTTCGTAGCGCAGGTAATAGAACTTATTATGCTCGTCGTGGTAGATGACCTCCTCGTCGGAAAGGGCCGTTTGCCGCTCCGGGTCCCAGTTCACCATACGCAGACCCCTGTAGATGAGCCCTTTCTTATACAGGTCACAGAAGACCTTGATCACGGCTTTGCTTCTCGTCTCGTCCATCGTGAACGCCGTACGGTCCCAGTCGCAGGAGCAACCTAACTTACGCAGCTGCTTCAATATGATGCCTCCGTGCTCGTCGGTCCAGTCCCATGCATGTTTCAAAAACTCCTCGCGCGTCAGGTCGCTCTTGTTGATCCCCTGTTCCTTGAGGCGTTTGATCACTTTCGCTTCGGTCGCGATAGAAGCATGGTCGGTACCCGGCACCCAGCAGGCGTTCTTGCCTTCCAAGCGCGCACGACGAACCAATATATCTTGTATCGTCTCGTTCAGCACGTGTCCCATATGCAGCACACCCGTCACATTGGGCGGCGGAATAACGATGGTATAGGGCTCTTTTTGCTCACCTCGGTCGTTGACCGCGTCCGGCTCGCTATGAAACAACTTATTGTCCAACCAATATTGGTACCAACGTGCCTCAATTTCTGTAGGATTATATTTACTATCCATATCTTTGTTTTTATTTATTTTCTACTTTTCTCTCGGCCTTTGCGCCGAAAAACGGCTGCAAAAGTACAACTTTTTTCTGACATGCGCAAAAAATCGACGCAAATTCTTGTAAAAATTTGTGTATTCCGCAAAAAAGCAGTATCTTTGCAGCGAAAAATAATAACCTTCTACTATCATGTTAGTTAAGATCTATAGCGCAGCTCCGGTGGGGATTGATGCTGTGAAAGTGACTATCGAGGTGCATGCCGTGCCGGGTTTCGATTTTATGCTGGTCGGTCTTCCCGACAACGCCGTCAAAGAGTCGCACGAGCGTATCAATGCGGCCCTGACCATCAATGGAGTGGAGAACTTGCGGCGGTCGTTTACCATCAACATGGCGCCGGCGGATATCAAGAAAGAAGGAGCTTCCTTTGACCTGCCTTTAGCCGTCGGAATGTTAGCCGGCGATGAGAAACTGAAGTGCAAAAACTTGGAGCACTACATGATGGTAGGAGAGTTATCGCTTGATGGCTCGTTGCAACCGATTCGCGGAGCCCTGCCGATAGCCCTATGTGCACGCAAGGAAGGCTTCAAAGGACTGATCCTGCCGGCCGCAAATGCCGAAGAGGCAGCAGTAGTGGAAGGACTGGAAGTGTATGGGTTGAATACCCTCATGGACGTAGTTCATTTTCTAAATGGAGCACCTAAAGATGAGTTGAATCCCGAGGATAAATTCACACCTACCCATATTGATACACAAGCGCTGTTCGATGAGCTGGCTTTTCCTGCAGACTTGGATTTTGCGGATGTGCGAGGACAATTCAAAGTGCGTAGGGCGGTGGAAATAGCCGCGGCAGGTGGACATAACATGATTATGGTCGGACCTCCGGGGGCCGGTAAATCGATGATCGCGAAGCGAATTCCGTCTATTTTACCTCCGCTGACGCTCGAAGAGGCGCTGGAGACTACGAAGATCCATTCGATAGCCGGTCTGACCAATAAACGCAAGGGAGCCAGCAGCACCTTGATCGTAGAGCGACCTTTCCGTTCGCCGCACCACACCATTACGGATGTGGCGCTCGTGGGAGGAGGTACCAATCCGCACCCCGGTGAGATATCGCTTGCCCATAACGGCGTGCTCTTTCTTGATGAGCTGCCGGAGTATAAACGCTCCGCGTTGGAGGTCATGCGGCAACCGCTCGAGGACCGTCATATCACGGTAGCCCGCACCAAGGAGACCGTCGACTATCCGGCATCTTTCATGCTGGTAGCAGCGATGAACCCCTGTCCCTGCGGTCATTACGGCGAGAATAACCCTGCCCATCCTTGTACATGCACACCCGGACAAGTGCATCGTTATCTATCGAAGATAAGCGGTCCGCTCTTGGATCGAATCGATATACAATGTGAAATTGAGGCGGTGCCTTACGAACAACTCAAAGACACTCAGCCGGGTGAGTCTTCTGCTGTGATGCGGCAGCGGGTGCTCAAGGCACGCGCAATCCAGAACGAGCGCTTTAAACATAGTCGACTCGTGCATTGTAATTCTATGATGAATTCGAAGATGGTGCGCCAGTACTGCGCCTTGGATGAAGAGTGCGACAAACTGCTGGAGCTCATGATGAATAAACTCGGCCTCTCCGCTCGGGCCTACGATCGTATCTTAAAAGTCGCCCGCACAATAGCTGATATAGACGGCGCACCTGATATTCAAAAGAAACACCTTCTCGAGGCTATCTCCTATCGCTCTCTCGATCGAAATTCCTGGGCAGGGTAGGGATTACTAATCGAAGAGGACGAGACTCATCGTCGGCTTTTTTGAATTCCATTAATACCGGATCATCTTTTTTCGGGAGTTTGACCCCTATCAGTTCCGTCCATGCCGAGAGCTTCTCATTGGCCTTACGGCGGTTCTGTTTCTTTCGTATCGATTCATTCTTCTTTTTTTGACTCGCGTCTTTCTCAAAGGGTACGATCAAGCCCTGCTGTTCGGCTAATACGATCTGTTCGGCGCTCGCCACATATAGCGCTTCTCCCGCTTCGCGGCTGCAGTATTCTGCGAAATACGTCCGATCGGTCTGACTCATCCCAAGAGCCACGCTCTTGCTCTTCTCCGGGGCCTCTTTTAGCATCATTTTCCGCCATAGCGCGCACTCTATCTCCTCCGATATATAATACGGCTCCTCCGCCGGTACATACAGGAACTTCACTTTCTTTCCCTTGATCTTGACGCTCTTGCTCAGCGGTGGCTCTTCCTCTTGTTGTGCTTGCAGCATAGGATCACCCGGCAACGTCAACGCTATTCGAAATCCGATATACTCCGTCGATGTCTCCGGCTTGTGCCAGCGACGTACCGAGAGGTGACTGTTCGCATTGCATTCATCGTAACTGCCGCCACGTACTACCCGATAACTACCCGTATCCGGACCGCATGGATCCGGCTGCGTACAGAGCGTATAAGGTCCGTAGATATCTTGACACCATTCCGTCACATTGCCGGTCATGTCATACAGCCCCAACTCATTTGGACGCTTTCGCCCTACAGGATGCTTCCAGTTGCCCGAACACGAATACGTCCAGCCTACGCTGTCCGCCTCATTCCCTCCGGCAAATCGATAACCCTTGCTCTTCGCTCCGCCTCTTGCTGCATATTCCCATTCGGCCTCGGTGGGCAAACGAAACGGCAAACCGGTGATACTGTCTAACCGCCGCACAAACTCCTGACACTCATTCCATGTCACATACGAGATAGGTACGGTCGGGTAACCCTTCGGATTAATCACTTCCCCCTCCGGCATCACCGCACGCCATAACTGAACCGTCACCTCTGTCGTCGCGATGTAATACGGCGATAGAAAAACCAGGTGCGCAGGCTTGTTCGTGAGGATATCCCGATCGGTCTGCTCTATGGTCGCACCCATCAGATAAGAACCCCCTTCCACGCGCTGCATACGGAACCCGATACCATTCACCTCCATTTCTAACACCTGCAACGAATCAGGCACAACCGGTTTATGCCTCCGTGCCATTCCCGGCAACACAAGGCATAACATTCCAATGACTATGATCCCTTTCTTACACACGCCTCCTTCTCCACAAATTCTATGCCATATTCTTATAAACGGAATAATTATTTTTACTTTTCCCGCATCCTCTCATCCTCTAACCTCTAAACCGTTCATTACCAGAACTTAATCTTATCGCCGTTCGGCTTGAAGCAATAGCAGTATATCATTTGCATCTTATCCGATGCCGCCGGCATACGAGCGGGAGCTTTGTCAGTGTATCGGCCGGCATTCGGATTGTAGTATTTCTCCGAATTGGTCTCCAGGTTTACTAAAATATAAGAAGCGCCTTTCTCCGTTTTGGTCAGATACCAGCCGTTCAATGTGGTCGGCCAGTTCACTTCTTCTTGCTGTCCGATCACCTCAAAGATATCATGGTAATTACTGCCCTTATGCAGTTCGCGGTAAACGCGGTGAAGCGTACCGGCGCCGGAGCATTTCTTCTTCGGTATATCGTTATAGTAGTAGGAATCCTTCTCGATCTTCACCATCAGTCCGCACTCCTGCGGCGTCCATGGAGCAATCACAACAAACCAACCGCTGCCGAAGCCTTCGTCTTTCTCTTTCTTCACAACAGCGCCGAGATAGTACTGCTCATTCAGAATCTCTTCTGCGGCTCCGGCGTTCTCCGGCCATGCCGATTCCGGAATGAAGGTGCATTTAACGCCGTTGCTCAAGTCCGGCGCATCTTCGTCTATCCATTCTACCTCTATCCCTACGCGGCGCGTCAAACCTCGTTGCGCTCTGTCTATAGTGGCTAAAGCACCCGCCACGATGGAGCGTTCGCTATCCCACATCGACTGCGGCGAGATAAACGCCACTTTGTAAGTCGTCGTCACCCCGTCTGTCGGGTTCTCCGAACGGCATGAGGTAAAGATGAAACTCATCACCATCAAACAATGAGCAATGAGCAGTGAGCAATAACGAAGTTTAATACCCATGACTCACCTCCTTTTCCAATGCTGCGGGTTGATACTGCGCTTCTAACGCATGCCATCTATCCATTCCTATCGGCCATTCCGGGAAAGAACCTAACAACGAGTAGAAACGCTCGTTGTATACGATACGAACATGTCCTGTTGCCATGCCGAAGATCTCCTGTTCCGGCCATGACTCATCCTGCGCCCAACGGTTTATATAATCCCGCACAATCGATCCTATGTCATAGACGAGAGAGAAGGGTATATTGTCCGAATAAATAGAACAGTCCTCTCCGATACCTATCGCGGCACGGTAGTAGTTCTGCGAGAAACTGAACGTCCCAAGCCGCGCCATGCCGCATACAGGAACGTATGCACCCTCCGCGAATTCGAACTGCATGATACTGTCGCGGGTGATGATACTGAATGCCTCATCGATCATACTCAACCCCTCATAGCCCTCCGCCAGCGTCACAACTTGATATGCGATCCCTTCGCTCTCACGGTAACCGTCTTCCACTCCCGAAGAGATAGCATCAATAATCCGGTCACCGTTCAGACCTTTGATCAGCAGCATCTTCAACTCATGGATCATCGCACCGGCTAACCATCCTCCGCCGTAACGTTTGAGCACTGCCGTTGACACTCCTTTCCGGTGAGGAGAATAACAATCCAACAGCAATATACTACCGGCCGTAGAGTCTATCTCCGCTATAATCGGTTCAAACTCCGGCCCGCAGAGTACAAGCGCTTTCGTCGGTGTCGCCTCTTTAAGCCATGCCTCTATCTGAAGTTGTGCTTCACCGATACTGTCCGGCTTGAGAAGATGAAGAGCAATATTCTGATGCAACTGAATACTCTCCATCAAACCCTGTAATATCAGCTCGTTATAACCGTCACCCGTCATGCTGGATGTGGTCGCAAAAACAACCGTCAAGTCCTTCCCGACTTGAGCAACCGGCTGTCTGTTCTCGCAGGCCATAAAGACCAGTACTATCAGACAAAACGCTGCATATTTTTTTACTCTTTGCACTGTTTTGCGTGCAAAAGTACGAAAAAAAATGACATACGCAAGTCCGCATGTCATTTTTCTCGTTAATTCGTTAATTCTTTAACTCTTTCATTCGTTATTCTTGCATCAAAAGTTGCATAACCATCCCCTCGCACAATATATCTTCTTCTTGCTCAATAAACAAAGCCCCATTTCACTTGCAAAATCAAAACATTATTAACCTGCCTCGCAGCAATCGTTTGAGCGAAGCGGATAAGACGAATTATTGAATCTTTGGACGGTTGAGAGTGCGCGAGTGAAAGAGATATACAAGAACAACGCCCTTTGTGAGCGTTGTTCTAATTAGATTATCGCTGTTGTGATGTCCTCGGCTTCGGGGAGATTGAGTTTCTGACGGACTTGGGTTAATTCATTACAAGTACCTTCGTGCTTTCTTCGCCGAACTGGGAAACGACACGTACTGCTATTTGCCGTCCTTGGCGATATGGGATAGGCTCACTATGGAAAGTGTATAAGGTATCCCATAACTCATCGGCAAACTCAATATGCAGCGTGCGCTCTGCTTTTTTCTTAGTGGAGAGAGAAGCCAATTGGTTCAAACCTTTCTTCCATTGCTCAAACTCTTTCTTGTCTCCTCCGCAGAAATGCAGACTACGGCAGATAAACTGTTCTCCATCGTAATCATCATCCATCTCCCAGTACGCAATATCTTCTACCGAACGTGCTTTCACATCGTCGCGTATCGGGTCATAGATATCCAAACCGCGGATCTCGATATGGCAATTATCTCCCTCACGCAACAACTCAATATCCGGTTCGCCTATGGTGATAAACGAACCTGCTCCACGGTCTTTCTTCAAGAGACCGTCTTGCATCAGATCGTCGTGCATACGCACTTTGGAGACTTGGTATGTACCGAGGTTATAATCTTTCTCATTTATATTATCCTCGAACGAGAAACCCAATATAACGAGCCATGAGGCGCCTTCTGTTTGGTTCTTAGAACGGAACTCCCTCAACGCCATCGTAACCGCTTGTTTGGACACAGTTCCAAATTTCGGTCCTATATGGAAATACGTCAGTCGTTCTTCTCCATTAGCATCCTTGTAATAACCATGCGCATGGAGATACGGACCGGCTTCTGTTTCCAGTCCGTGGAAGATTGCCTGCTGTGTGCGGTCGCCATTACGAATACCATTCGCCTGCAAGTGGTCAAAAATACGCTGTGTAAAGAGACGGTTTTCTTCTGATTCGTCTTGGTGTTGCTCCAATGCTTCCGGTGGTGTTATCTTAAAGTTCTGCAAGGTCTCAACTGTAAACGGACCACTAACGCGCATACGTGTCTTATCCTCATTGGGTTGGTCATAGAGGATTTCTGTTTCAACCGGCTCATTATTGGCTAAAGATTTGAGTGTTATATGCGGCACTTGCTTATAGACGAACCCTTGACGAATGTTTTTGGTCTCTTTGTCGAAGAGTTCATAATAGGGATAAACCGCCATAGACAAACGCTTCTTGGCTATATTGAGTGCAATGCGCGAGGTGTCCATGGTAATCCAACGTCGTCCCCATTGTTCCGCTACGTATGCCGTTGTGCCACTTCCGCAAGTCGGGTCAAGTACCAAATCTCCCGGGTCTGTAGTCATCAATAGACAGCGTTGAATAGTTTTAGTTGATGTCTGAACAACATAAACTTTTCCTCCTCCTTCCATCTGATTAGTACCTGTATCACTCCATAGATTATTAACCTCCTTATATGGGAAATCTTCAAAATAGAACACATAACGGATGAAATTTTTAGAGTTTTCAATTCTTTTTAATTCTAATAATCTTTCCATTCCTGCTTTACTTGTTCTCCAGCCTCTATCAGTGCTGATAGTATATGTTTTTCCTTTAAATTCAACCGGGTATCTTATGCTATCGCTTCCCGTTTGTGAAGTTAAATCCGCCAAAGAATATAATTTACTACCATCTGGTTTATTTTTGTAAGCAAATTTACTTTGATTGATATATTCCCATTCTGAAATCGGCATTCTCGTACCATCTTTTAATTCTATGTTACGAAATTCTCCACCATCTTCCTCATAATTTCTAAATGTGAATAATTTCCGAATTTTTACACATTCTTTATTCCTAGCATACCATAGGATATAATCCGCCACATTTCCTAAAGAAGTAGTAGCAAATCCAGATGTTTTCGTATAAATAATCTGGCTTACAAAGTTCTCGCTACCGAAGACCTCATCCATGATATTACGCACAAGGTGGACGTTTTCATCGGATATTTGCACAAAGACAGAACCGGATTGCGTGAGCAGTTCACGCGCAAGGACGAGACGGTCACGCAGATAGCTGAGATAGGAATGAATACCTAACTCCCATGTATCACGGAAAGCCTTAATCATTTCCGGTTCGCCGGAGACATTCTCATCGCTATCTTTGACATCTCTTGAATTGAGACGCATTTGCCAGTTAGAGCCATACTTGATTCCGTATGGTGGATCCATATAGATACATTGTACCTTTCCCGCCATACCTTCACGTTTCAGAAGGGAGTTCATAACCAGAAGCGAATCGCCTTGTATAAGTCGGTTCTTCCAGTTCATATCATGACGATAGTATTCCGCCACTCGTTCCAGTTCATCTTCGACCACCGTGCGCATATCTTCAGAGCCGAACA
>Ga0310695_10003863_pt1 | contig 28595 bp, 22 predicted proteins | sample RumenRJG_04DNA_FD_203882 | JGI IMG/M metagenome (GOLD analysis project Ga0310695, IMG submission 203882) | Bovine rumen microbial communities from Lethbridge, Alberta, Canada - RJG_04 (v2) (version 2) | ecosystem: Host-associated > Mammals > Digestive system > Stomach > Rumen | place: Canada... | reverse complement strand
ATGCTAAGGTTGACTGTATTAAGTTGTTTGGCGACACTAATATAGTGATAATCAATGAGATATGCAATAACTCTCAAAGATTTCAACCTTAGCTTTTTTCTTTTTTTAGCTACTTGCGAAACTTAAACTGTATAATAGTATGCTTCTGTTTCAGATTCTATTTTCTCATTAGAAAGACTAATCCAATTATCATCACACACGATATCATAAGGGAAAGTACTGTAGATCCGTAGACTAATTGACCCTCCCTTTCCAGCGAAATCAAAGGCTTCCTCTAATTCATGTGTAGGAACACTGAACGAGTCTGCAACTCTTGTTACTTCACACTCGATAGTCCGTTTTCCACAAGTGATTTTGTAAGTGTATCGTAAACTCTCTCCCAAAGCAAGTTTGTCAGTGGGAGAAAAAGTTATAACATCCCCGTTTTTTCCAGAGGTCGGAGAAACATTAACATATTCCCATGATCCGCTGATTGACCAATCGCCGCTAGATTGAACGAGTATTTCGCTTGAATGGTTGGGATATGCTACTCCAGCGCCAGATGAACTAAGAGTAATCCAATCATTTGTGTCACCACCAGAGTTATTCCCATTATCATTAGGGGTCTCATTACTATTATTGGGTTCTTCGTTTGATATTGGACCGCGTTCTGGTGTGCAAGCAACACCCATAATAAGTATGACACTAAAAAGACAAGCTATCTTTAAATTAAATGAGCGCATATGAAATGTGTGTTATCTTCGTATGGATATGATTACTCTCCAAATAAAAAAATTAATGTATGCAAAATTAACATTTCAAATGTTAAAAGCAAACTGGAAGAAGGGATACTGTGTTATTGCAATTATTAAGGAATTTGAATGGGGTGTAGCTCAGCTGGACAGAGCAACGGATTTCTAATTCGCCGGTCATGGGTTCGAATCCCTTCATCGACTCATAACGATGTGTAGGTTGCCAGTTCGAGCCCGGTACGTCCTGCTTAATGACTTGCAGAAGTCACAACAAGCATCCCCGCCTAAGACGGGAATGATTTTTTTTGTATTTTTGTAAAATCAGACTATAACCAATACATTCAGGACAATGCGCTCATTGTTACGGATATCTGCCTATATGGCGCTGGCCATCCTATTCCTTGGGTGTAATAGCCACGAGGAGCAGGTCGTCCGACTCCGTATTGACCAAATTGCATCTCAGCGTTATGTCCTGGATGATGCGGTCCCCGTTGTGGAGTATGAGGGAAATGGAATAGTGAGGTATGTCACCCGGCGCGGTGAATCGGGAGAAATAGATTTGAATAGACATACAATCCAAAAGGACACGGGAGCCCCGTATCGCCAGTATGGAATGCCATACCAGCTTATCAACAGTATCGCTCTTGTCTCTTCCAGTGACAAGGGAATCCGGGTCGGGGAACGCTCCCTGGTAATACCTGACAAAGGGAATCACTATTCGGCATATAAGAGCATACCGATTATTCCGGAGGGTGATATCCTCAGCGTTACCAGCGATGGGATTTTCCTGTTCGGGAAGGACAGTGTCGGCAGGCGGCTATATCCTGACCCGGCGAAGGGAAACAGCATAGATGTTGTCCGTTTCGTTGACCTGTGTTACGATAATAGGAATAAAACCTATTACGCCGCAGGCCCACCTGGAGTGGTGAAGATAAAGATTGACAATGAGGGGAAGGTGTCCATCGAAGAGGATCCGTTCTTTCGTAAGGACGGTATTTATGTAACGCACGTCAGGGTAGATACTGTCGGAGCTATTGCCACCTTAGTCGCCTATGCAGATGACGGAAAGGTTTACAGGAAAAAGACTGGCTCGAAATGGAGGGAGGATGAAGGGAATGTAGTTCATGACGGTATAACTGTATCTTTTTTTGAACAGGAAGCGTTGCGTGAGTGGCGTCTTGGGTTTGATAGGCCGACCGAAGTTTGGGAAAAGCCCGCAGGTGAGAATGGAGTGTGGAGGCTGCAGGCTCTGATTGACGATGAGGAGTCAGCCGGAAGACAGGCATTGAACGGACGTATTCATTGCTATGCAGCGGATGCGAAGGAATACGGCTATGTTATAGCGAGAGGACAGTATATTTACACGATTCCTAGGCAGACTCATCTCTCTCTGTCCCAGCCAGTGCTTTCTATCTGTCAGGACGGCGATGCGCTCTATTTCAAGGCGGGCACCGACGGTGAGGTGTCCCGCTTGTATCGCACCAAAATTTCTAAAAATGGATGGACAATCGGCGCCCCCGATTATCTCCGGACAATTCCCAGATATGGAGAACTTATCGGAGTGGTGGATAAGGAGGTTATCGTGCGGAGCGGGGATGAGGTGCTGCGCGGCCCCTTGAAGGTGTCGCGATGGAACAGGAAGGAGACGAAGCATTATGAGCGCCTGGTTCAAGTGCAGATGGATGATAAGGGGGAAACACTCTGTCTGACACAGAATGCCCTTATTGCATACGGCGACACACTAGATTACAAGAAGGCATTCCGCGATGATTCCGCGAATCCCGCAGAGTATTATCCTCAGACCTTCGTTTCTATCATTGGAGGGGAGAACCCCGAGGTGGCTATATCGACCATTCATAGGGGAATAGTGATTCTGAAGAGGCAGGATGAAAGTATTTGGGAAACGGTACGCGTTGAAGGCAATCATCTCCTGGAACGGTGGGAAGGAAACCCCGACCCCGCGGTGTTGATGGAATTGGCTCCCGGTCTTGCCGATGGCAGCGACCGGAAGAAAATTTTCCTGTATACGCAGAGGGGAAGAATCTGTGAAATGTCCTATCGCGATGGCAAGTGGCTGTTGGAGGTGAGAAATGACCGTCCACAGCATATCGATGTGTTGGCGTCAAGTGGCGATAACGAGCTGTTCGGTATTGATTATTTCTCCAGCGGATGTTTTGACGCGACTATGAGCGAGAGGAAGATTCAGTATACCAATCTAAAGATTAACGATTTATGTTACGTTCCCCAAGGAGGTTTCGTATTCGCCTGCAAGGAAGGAATATACGCAACATGGTTAAATAATGGGAGCCAGCCCACTCCCGTTCTTTACCAAAGATATCCACGGTTGGTCAAGTGGCTGCCCATCGGCCTGATACTGCTTCTCGCGCTGCCCGTTCTTCTGATTGCCGTTCTTATCCTCGGCAGGGGCCATTTGAAAAAGGGAAGACAAGGAGGAACAGGACCCGATACTGGAAGTGAGGCGCTGGATGGAAGAGACGTAGTGGCATCCTCCGTTAGCCCGGAGGTGAATCCTTCTGAGACTGAGGCTTTCAAAAAAGCGTGGACAGCCTTTTCGGATAAGATTGACCCGTCATACGTAAGGTTCACGGCGGGCCTTGGCCGTCTGGTCTACGGATTGATAGGGGATGATTGGGCCTGGGGTTGTGCAATTTGTCATCAGCTCGAGGGTGAGAGTGTCCTGATCAACAAGTATTTTGAATTCCTCTCGGCCATCCAGGATTGCTATCGGGAGAAAAAGTATGATGAGAACAGGATGGGGCCGCTGTTCCTGTCACTGCTCAATACCGTCAACCAGACGCCAACGGCCAAGGAAGAGTTCGATGCTCTCAGAATCAGCAACAACAGTAAGCAAAGACAGGTCAGGACGTTTTTCATCCTTCCTATCAAGATAGACAAGCCGGATTATGATGAAGTGTGGTTTGACGGCTATGTCCACCTGTCAACCCATTACGGGGAGATCAGTTCCTACAGGAACGGAAGTGGAACCTTTTTCAAGTTCGACAAGCAGCTGGACGAACCCAACCCTCTTGTGAAAAGCAGAAGGGCGGAAACGCTAGGTATAGGACTGATTCTCCTGATTCCCATGTGGGCTGACTCTCAGTTCCAGATTGGAGATTCTGGTGGAGGTGATGGTCGGGTATTGCTTAATGTCAGTTATCCTGAACCGATTTCTTAGAATTATATAACTTAGGATAACGGTTATATAATTTTTTCAGAGATAATTATTATCGACCTTGCTGTCGGAAACAGAAAGTCTGTTTTCGGCAGTTTTTTATTGACTCTAATCCGAAGGACCATGAAAGAACAGAAACACATGAATGACGAAGCGTTCGTTCCAGATGACGGTATGCTTAATATAGAGGAGTCATGGCCGGGCCTCTTTGGCCAGCGCCTGAAGAACAAAAACTGGAGCGACCCTCTCTGGGTCCAGCCCGATGATGACGAGAATCTGGCTTATTGAACTATTCAATGGCGACAGTATGAAGATTATACATTAACACTTAAAGGAGATTAGTCATGAAAGCATCAGTTTATTTAATGATAACGGGATTGCTCGTGTTCATTTGCATCGTGGCCAGAATCGTAACGAAGCCTTATAATGAGAAAAAGGAACTCATCGGTAGTTGCGCTCAGATTCTGTTCGGCGGCTATTTCCTTGCCATCTATTTCGCGATTTTCTTCCCCTGGCTGAATACGTTTGAGTATCATCAGGACGGGTCTTTTGAACAGACCAGATGGTGCTTCCGTAAGGGGGGAAAAATCATGGACAGCACGCGTGCCGTTCCCAAGCTGCTCCGCAATCAGTCCGACCGCACCTTGGAGCTGATATGGATTGGTTATGGTGCCCAGACTAACCGTAGGGATAAGCTGGCTCCTGGAGACGAGGTTTACTTTGACCTTGAGGTGACGGCAATCCGGACGGGAAGCACCTTCCCGAAGACGCTGAGCAGTGGCAGCAGTCCTGCTTACCTTATCCTTGTTGTAGAGGAGGGTTCGGTTCCTGCCGACTCCATTGTCTGCTGGCAGGCAACGGAAAGAAAATGGACGGAGGCGTGGGAGATTCCGGTGGATAACGGCTACTAATATCTTCTGCGCACACGTAGAACAAACCGTAACACACACAAAGTCATGAGACAACAGTTCAAAATATCACTCCTGGCAGCAGGCATCGTCATCGGGACGGTAGCCGCCGTGCTTCTGATTTGCAAGTTGTACGATAACAGGGATAAGGGCCGTGCGCTTGTGAACCGTATGGAGGCGTCCGTCCCGTCCCTTCGCGGGGAGATTCTTGATGCCGATGGGGCAGTCCTTGCTACGAACCGTACCGCTTATGATGCGCACCTGGATTGTACGGTATGCGAGGACTCGGCCGAGTGGGATGGGAAGGCGGGGGCACTGGCCGCCTCCTTGGCGGAGTTCCGGCCGGAACGCGACTCGTCTGAGTGGTTCTGGCTCCTTCAGGAGGGCCGCCGGAAGGGGAGTAAGTACCTTCTTATTGCAAAGGGTCTTACAGATGAGCAGCTTTCCGTGCTGCGCACCTTCCCTCTTTTCGACAGCCCCCTGCACCAGGGAGGTGGCATTATCTCCAGGTATACGGTCCGAGTCTATCCCTACGGACGCCTGGGCTGCCGGGCCATCGGGCTTTTTAAAGAGGACTACGGAGCCTTTGGCGGAATAGAGTCGAGCTGCGATTCCTTCTTGAGCGGAAAAGATGGGCGGAAGGTCATCCTGACCGGAAGCTGTGAGGGTAGGGATATCCGGAAAGAGAAGATGCTTAGGCCGATGCGGGAGGGCATGACAATCCATTCAACCCTCTCGCTGGAAGGGCTCCGGGCTGCAGACTCGCTCCTGAAGGAGACCCTGACGGCGGACGGGGGGATAGATGAGGGATGCCTTATCCTGATGGACCCTCACGGAGCGGTCCGCGTGATGTGCAGCGTAAGCAGGGACAAGTATACTGGAGAACTGACGGAACTGGAGAATCTTGCCGTCCGAGCGGACCTTCAGACACGGAGCGTGGTCTCGCTTCTGAAGCTCGGGGCAGGGCGCGCCGATGAAATCGTGACGGATTGTTTCGGGAAGGTTATGTCTCCGGTGGCCGTGCTGGCTCTTTACAGCAGCCTCGATGGCGGGCGGGACTGGAATGTCCCTCACCTTGCAAGGGCGGCCGGAAAGCGGGGAAGGAGTCCCCGTCCGGTCAGCTGTTATCAGAGCGCGCTGATGATGCCCCATTCTTCTTCCGCGCTTCGGGATCTCAAAAGACTCACTGTCGGGAAGGATCCCGGCTCGATGATTATCCGGATGGATGGGGAAAAGGAGCCTGGACGGTGGGCTGATGTCTACCTCGGCGAGATTCCATGGAAGGGTTCCGTATGCCGTGTCATCTGCGCCTATTACAGAGCAGACGAAGATTCCCGCCTCGCGGACACTGACGCCGCCAGATATACCGCAGAAAGACTATCCGGGATACTGGACCGATAAGGCGGAATGATAATAACAAGACTATTTTAGATGCGAGGGATGAACGGGGCGGGAGATATGTTTAATGAATAACGAACGGAGGATAAAGCCATGAAGTACAATTATTCCAACGCCATGTATACGGCGGTTAACAAAGCTTATCAGATGGCTCACGCCCATAGTACCAACGAGATCACTACGGAGATGCTGCTCTATGCCGTGATAACGGATGAATCCGTTGCCCGGATGCTGGGGGAGTGTCAGCCGCAGCCTCGCCTGGCGGCGAGTTTCCTCAAGGCTCATATCGATTGCATCCATTACGAGCATGAGATGATCCGTGACGGTTTCTTCTATACGCACGATTTGGAGGATATCCTCCAGCAGGCGCTCTCCCTGTCCCGTATGTCCAACTCCGAGGTAATCACGATGGAGCAGTTCATCATGGGTATCTTCTGCGTGCCGGAGGGCTCCTACGCCCGGAAGTGGTTGATTGACCACCTGCAGACCCCCCTGGATATCGAGGTGACCAGGCTCGGACTGTTGTTCCGCGAGGTAGTCCCCGGGCAGACTGACGAGGCTGAGCAGGAGCTGTCTCCTGAACCTGCGGTGCAGGTGATAAGTGAGACGGGAATCCCTTACTGCCACGCTGTTTCCCGGATGGGTGGCCAGGATTGGCGCCTTATCGGCCGTGAGAAGGAGATGGACTCCATCATGGGTGTCCTCTGCCGCATGCAGCGTCCTAACCCCATCCTTGTGGGTGAACACGGTGTCGGTAAGTCGGCCATCATCAGCGGCCTGGGCATGCACCTCCGCAGTGGGCTGTGTCCCGCCCGCCTCCGCGGCAAGCGCATCGTGCAGCTCAACATTTCCGAGGTGCTGGCTGGTTCCGCCTTCAGAGGTGATCTGGAGTCGCGTCTGACCTCCGCGATGCAGGGCATCGTAGACGATGGAAACACAATCCTTTTCATAGACAAGATACATGAGCTGATCGGAGCGGGCAGACTTATGGAATCGACCGTAGATGCCACCTCACTCATCTTCCCTTACCTTGAGAACCGTCGAGTACAACTCATCGGAGCGACTACTTTCTCCGAGTATCGTAAAGCGGTCAATAAGTGCCCGACCCTGGAAATGCTCTTCCAGCGTGTAGATATTGATGAGCCTTCGGTGAAAGAAGCTGGGGAAATCATACAGGGTCTCGCTCCTTCCCTGGAGCGTTTCCACAGGGTGCACTACACCGAGGCGTCACTGACGCTCTCGGCCTCGCTTGCGACCCGCTTTTCACTGTTCGGTCGCCTGCCGGGCTCTGCCTTCTGTTTATTGGACGAGGCGGGTGTGCAAGCGGGGAAGAATAGAGGCTCTGGGAGGACGGTTACACCCGCCCACGTCAAGTCCGTGTTCACCCGTCTGTCCGGTATAGATATAACGGGGAATGATTTGGATGATATCCGTCAACTTGGCTCGCGTCTCAAAGAAAGAGTTTTCGGTCAAGATGAGGCTATCGACCTGGTGTGTGACGCCATCTGTGCGTCGAAGGTTGGTCTGAGTTCTTGTGAGAAGCCCATTGCATCATTACTTTTTGTTGGTACGACAGGTGTTGGTAAGACCTTCCTGGCAAGGGAACTGGCACGTCTGCTGGGGCTGCCTCTTCATCGTCTCGACATGTCCGAGTACGCTAGTGAAATGAGTGTGAGTCGCCTTATCGGCGCCTCGGCTGGTTACATCGGCTACGAGGACGGTGGCGTGCTGACCAACCTCATCCGGGAGACCCCTCACTGCGTGCTGCTGCTGGATGAGATTGAGAAGGCCCATGAGAAGATTTACAACCTTCTGCTGCAGGTGATGGATGCCGGTTCCCTTACCGACGGGCTGGGTGTGAAGACGGACTTCCGTAATGTGATTCTGATCATGACCAGCAACGCAGGTGCCCGCGAGGCCGCCCGTGTCACCGTAGGTTTTACGCCGGGTGTCATAGGTGCACGATCGATGGAAGCGGGAATCCGCGAGACCTTCCCTCCTGAGTTCATCAACCGTCTGACCGCCCAAGTGGTCTTCAACAGCGTAGATGAGCAGATGGCTGCCCGTATCATGGAGGAACGCATCAGTGATCTGGAACGCGCTCTTGCATCGAAGCGCATCCAACTTGTGTTTACTCCTGAGGCCCGCAAGGCTATCCTTCAGGCGGGCTATAGTCCGCTCTACGGAGCTCGAGAATTGGAACGTGTCATCAATCAGGAGGTCCGTCCGCTTATCGTCAGAGAGATCCTCTACGGAGACCTGGAGAAAGATAGGCTGGTGACTATTCACTTTGAGGAGGGTCAATTCTCCTGTGCATCCACTGCTGAGAACCAGCTCTTCTCCGCCTTGGAAAAAGGGGGCAGCATGATTAAGCGCTTTTTTTCAAAATAGTAATATGTGAGACCAATTAACTGTAACCATTATGAAATACATTTTTACATTTATCATCCTGGCCCTGGCATTCTTTGGCCTTGGCCTGAATGCGAAAGCACAGTCGGGAACCAACAGGGGCCCGCAGAACTGGCAGCTGCTCGGTAAGGTGGACGCCGTGTATGGAATGAAGATCTACCGGGTCGGCGAAGATAGCTACTCCTTCGAGTCCAAGAAGGCGTTCCTCTATTCAGCTTTTGATGGAGAGCGCATGGTGTATAAGATTTTCATCCCAATCGATGAGGTGTCTTATACCGTGACCAAGAACTCCTCCTATACGGGAGCGCAGGTCCGTTGGACCTCCAGTGGCAGAACTATCATTTCCACCCCCTCCTATAAGGAGATGTTCACCCATAAGGCGGGTCCATACTACCTGAACGTTGAAAACGTAAGGAACTGACAGTATGGAAATGCGGGGCCTTCCGTCACTGGCACTGGTCCGGAAGACGAAAGGCCCTTGACACCTGAGGCTTATTTTATTATTTTTGCAGAGGGCTGACCTCAATAACCAATTAATCGATGAATACCATGAATAGAATACTTTGTATGATGCTGGCAATCGTATTCCCGGCCAGCGTTTGGGCCCAGGCCAGCTACACGGAAGTGTATAGGCTCCCCAGCACGGAGAGCCATTACATCTCACCGACCCGTTACAATTACAGCAAAGTTGCTGGCAGCCTGACCGAAGGCTGCAAGACAGACTTCGAAAAGATTGAGGCTATCTACGACTGGATGACTAGGACCATAGCCTACGACACATCCTATTCAATCCACACGGCCGATGAGTGCTATGTTGAAAAGAAAGGCGTCTGTCAGGCTTACTGCGAGCTCTTCTACAGGATCGCTGAGGCTGCTGGTGTCCGGGTTGACATCATCAGCGGCATCTCGCGTGACATCTACGGTAATGTCCAGAGAGGTGGCCACTCCTGGCTCTTCGCCTATACCCGGGAGAACTACGGAATCCTTCTTGACCCCACGTGGGATGCAGGGACGGTCAGTAACCGGGTTTTCACGCGCGAAGATTACCACCGAGCCTGGTTCGGCGTGGACCCCAAGTGGATGATTCTGACCCATTTCCCAGAGAATAAGTCTGATCAGCTCCTTCCCAATCCGATGAGTGAGGATGAGTTCTGCTCCATGAAGTACCCTATCCGTAAAGGCCACTATGTGTATGGGTTTGACATTAAGAAGATTTATTCAGCCGCCAGGGCCGGGACGCTTTCCATACCGGAGGTCTACTCGGGAGGCGAAGGGGATTTCACCATCATCGATGCCCCTCTTCAGGAGGAACTCCGTGTGGGGAACAAGTATATGTTCCGTGTCAGGATGCTGACAGATGATAAGGAACTCATTCTCTCGTTTGGTGGGAATTGGTACACAGTGGCAAGTGGGAAATGGAAGGACGAGGGGAACGGTGTCTATTCCATCACATGCGTGCCGGACTTAAAGGGTACGGCGAGACTGAACCTGCGCAAAAGAGGTTCGAACGAGGCGGCAGATACAGTCGTTCTCTATAATGTGCCTTCTCCCTCAGATGAGGAAATCCAGCGTTTGGCAGAAGTGAAACAGGCCCTTGCGGCAGAAAGAAATCAGCATGCAGGACAGTAGGGCCGCCGCATGTTTAATTTGACGACACCATGAACAATTGAATTCATTGATTGAATACTGTAACGATATGCTTTACAAGAAATTCATTCTCGTATCCCAACCTGACAATCCCAACGTGGGTACTTTCGTCTACGGACTTGTTAACCAGCATGAGGACCTCCTAGTGACCTTCAGTGAAATCGTTCATGGCGGGGGATGGTGGCACAAGGACGATATCAAGAAAGAAATGACCCTTTATGGTCGTTCCGTTGATTTCGGAGATCCGGACCTTAACTACCTTAACCGCATCCCGAAAGAGCTACTTGGCTATACCTTCTTGTATGCTCCCGACTGGGGAGAGGATGAGAACACACTCTCGCTGAAAGATGTCGAGTGGTTCTGATTTCACAGCGTGGTCAGTGATGATGCCATGGTCGTGACGAGATCCATTAAGAAGATCATTACCGAGGATATGTAGACCTTATTCTCCACGGATGCGGACATATCGAAGAAGTGGAACCCTAGCTTAGGGCTCCACTTCTTTCATTTATGGATGGGGACCGTCAGAGCCCCTTGGGCCCTTTCCTGGGCTTGTCGCTGGTCAAGTTCATCATGGGGAGGCTGTAGTGCAAAGATATCAAAAATCCGTCACTTCCCGTTGTCCGGAATGCGGATAATTATTGCTAAATTTGTATGAACGCAAACCCTGCCCACACACATGACACTCCGCGAGCTAGACTCCCTTTACGAATCCCTCACCCCCGAGCGGGGAACAGGGATGATACAGGCCATCAAGGCCGCCAGCACCGACAGCGACATCAACACCCTCCTTCTCATCGGGAAGGTGGAGTCCTTCGTCACGGCATTCCGGGACGAGGGGCGGCGCCTGTGCGCCGAGGGGCGCGGCATGTCGCCGTCCGAGCGGGATACCCTCACCCTCCACGGGCGCATCCTCGCCGCGCTCATCCTCATCCTCCACAAGTCCTCGTCCACCAGGAGGCTTCGCGAGTACCTGCTCCTTTTCCTGAGCTACAGCGCGGCGGTGGTCCGGACGGGGAGCGATTTCCTGCCGATGGCCCTCGATGTGGTCTGCCACAAGGTCAAAAGGCTCGGCCTCGACTGGCACATCCTCCAGGAGGCGACCTCCCTGGATCTCCTTTCCTACAAGCTGCTCGCGGGAACCACCTTCGACCGGTCGGTGAGTGAGACCCTCTCCGTCCGGGGCAGGGGACAGCTCTTCTGCCGCGGAGGGGTCCTATCGGTGAGCTCGTCCGGTGCCCTCGAGTCCGGCTCCAAGGCGCTCTCCGTCTGCGGGGACCGGGTGGGTGTCTACACGCGCAACGTCCGGGACGAGAGGCTCAAGAGCACCGCCCAGGCGGACGCGGCCTCGCTCCGCTTCTTCGCCTCGACCTTCCTCCGCGTCCAGGAGGAGGGCGACCGCAGGGGCGGCCCCCGCCGCGAGTACCAGGACGGGGAAGCGGTGGATATCGAAATCCTCTCCCTGAGCGAGGGTGGAGACAGCCTCGAGTGCCGCGTCGTCGGCGAGGGGGACGTCCCGCTGGGAACGCTCATCGACGAGGAGCTCATCAAGGGCGTGAGGACCTCCGACCTGATGCCCTACTTCTGCGAGCTCGACTGCATCCGCGGGGCTCTCCTGTACAAGGAAGGGGACCGGGTCCGTTTCTCCATCGGCGACGCCTACGCCTCCTACGCGAGGAGGGTCGCGGAGAAGGACTTCCGGGAGAACGCCTGCTTCCAGGCGAAGGTGTACAACGTCAACGACACCTGGGGGAGGGTGAACTGGATCACCCCCTCGGGTTACTGCGGCATCACCAAGAGTGAGGACACCCCCGGGGTGAAGGTGGGGGATGTGCGCATCCTCCAGGTGCTCAATGTCCAGAGGCAGGGAGCCCACACCTATGTCAACCTCTGCGCCCCGCGCTTCGATGTCGACGGGGTCCGCCGCTTCGCCGGCGAGGAGGACATCCTCAAGGATTTTGTCACGACCCGGGAGACGATCCTCGCCGAGCGGGAGAGAGGCCGCTCGCCGGAGGCCGTCGAGGGGGGAGGGGAGCTGGAGGCTCTTGCCGCCATCCTCGCGAGTCCCCTCCGGAGCATCTCCTCCATCGAGACCTACAGGCGCCTTCTCGTGGCGCTCTTTGTAACGGAGCTGCGAGGTGACCGGGAGACGCTCGGGCGCCTTCGCGCCGAGGCCGAGTACCTCTGTCTCTGCCTTTGCTTCGCGCAGGACTCCCCCCAGCCCACCCCCCGGGAGGCCGCCCTTCCCGCCGACAGGGAGGCCGTCGCCCGGATGCTCCTTGGCTGGGAGAGACCCTCGCCCGCGCTCCGGGATGAGCTTCTATGTCACGGGGCGGACACAGTCCCCGGGCAGGTGGCGGCCCTGATGTATGGGGCCGTCCTCGCGGACGAGTACAGGGACGAGCTGAAGGCCGACCGGGACAAGATACGCCGCCGCATCTGCGAGATTCTCGGCGTCGGGGACGCCTTCGAGGCCTCCGGGGGGCTCCGCCGTGGCAAGTACGGCTCCGTCGAGGGGCAGGAGGTCGAGTTCAAGTCCTCCTACGTGTTCCGCAATGACGGCGGGGGAGCCGACCTCGAGGCTCAGGGCCGTGGGGAGGTGTTCGAGGCCGTGTGCGGCTTCCTGAACGCCGACGGAGGCGTCCTCTACCTGGGCGTGGGCGACCAGGGTGACCCCATCCTCGCGAGGGAACGGGGCCTCTGGGCCGACAAGGCTTGGCTCCGGGACCACCGGAACCAGGTCAACCGCGACCGCTTCGAGCGGCTCGGCCACAGCACCCTCCCGGAGCGGATAGGCGTGGAGGGGGACCTGGACAGCTACGTGCAGTTCCTCAATGGGGAGAAGGAGCTCTTCTTCAAGGAGGCGTTCTGGGGGAACATCACCATCGAGGTGACCCCCGACTGCGATGCCATCAAGATGGAGGTGGAGCCCGCCCGCTACGAGGTGGCCTACCTCTACTCGGACAGGAAGCGCTCGGACGGCGAGGCGTATGTGCGTGACGGGGGACGCACCGTCCCGATGACCCGCGTGCGCAAGGAGCAGCGCCTCTCCGAGCTCAAGCAGCTCGCCAAGGAGATGGGCTTCGTCGTGACCATCCAGGAGGCCATCGACCGCCACCAGAGGCTCATTTTCAAGGACTACGCGAGCGGCAACAGCGGCCAGGTCGCCGACCGCCTCGTCGTCCCGGTGAACCTCTTCTACAATGACGAGAACGTCTACTGCCTCGACCTCGCTTCCAGGAAATACAAGCAGTTCCGCCTCCACCGCATCGGGTCCATCGAGCCCGCGGAGGACACCTCGCCCTACCCGCTCCCGGCCATGGAGCCCCTCCAGGCGGACGTGTTCCGCTGGCTCCCGGAGGGGAAGCGCTCCTACCATGTGCGCCTGAGGATGGATGTGGCGGCGAGGAACTGTCTGCTGGAGGAGTACTCCTGCGCGGAGACGCTGCCCCGGGAGGAGTTTTACGAGGAAAAGAATAACAAGTGGGTGCTCGACACCCATGTCAACGGGCTCGGTGCCGTGAGACGCTTCTACCTGGGACTCGCCGACAAGATAGAGATACTGGAGAGCGAGGACGCGGAGGCGCTCCGGGAGGAGATAGCCTCCTTCGCCGGGAAGCATATCATCGGGCGGTGACGCTATTTGTCACGATTTTTTCCCACCTTCGCGTCGGCTTCCGAAAACACTGAGCGGGAGCCGCCACAAAGGAACACTTTTTTTCCATCCATCTATGAAGATTATTCATACCAGTGACTGGCACCTCGGGCACAGCCTCTACGGCTACGACCGGACCGCCGAGCAGGAGGAGGCCCTCCGCCAGATTGAGGATCTCCTGAGGAAAGAGACCCCCGATGCGCTCGTGGTGAGCGGCGACATCTACGACACCCCGCAGCCCTCCTCCGCCGTGCAGACCCTCTTCACGGAGGCCGTGATGCGGATGCACCGCTCGTCCCCCGGGACCGAGATCATCATCACGGCGGGCAACCACGACAGCGGCGCCAAGCACGAGATCTCCCGCGTCCTGTGGGAGACCCAGGGGGTCCGCATGATAGGGTCCCTGGACAAGAACAACCTCCCTTCCCATATCGTCGAGCTGCCGGGCAGAGGCTATGTCATCGCCATCCCCTACTGCAGCGAGCGGCTCCTCCCCGAAGGGCTCTGGCAGGAGCTCCTCGATGAGGTAGCTGTCCGCAACGGAGACAACCTCCCGGTCGTGCTGTCGGCCCACCTGACCGTGGGCGGCTGCGACTTCAAGGGTCACGACGGCGGGAAGGACATCTCCGTCGGCGGTATCGACGCCCTCCCGCTGGAGGAGCTCGGAACGGGTTACGACTACGTCGCCCTCGGCCATATCCATCGTCCGCAGACCCTCGATGGGTCGGACGGGAGGGTCCGTTACAGCGGGACGCCCGTCCCTGTGAGTTTCGACGAGGCCTACCCCCACAGCGTGACGGTGGTCGAGCTGGCCTCGCACGGAGCCGCTCCTCTCATCCGCGAGGTCCCCGTCACCACGCCCCGGCCCCTGGTGACCCTTCCGAGCGAGGGGTTCGCCCCCTGGGACGAGGTGCTGCGCCTGGCCGCAGCCTACCCCAAGGACCATCCGTCCTACGTTCGTCTCAATGTCGAGGTGGAGGACTACCTCCCGTCGGAGGCCCAGGCTGAGGCCCGGGCCCTGTTCGCCGAGGGGGAGGCCCGCTTCTGCCTTGTCAACGCGCGGAGGAAAGTGTCGGAGACCGCTGGGAAGAGCGCCCTCACGGTGTCGGAGTTCCGCTCGATGGAGCCCGTCGAGGTGGCGCGGCTCTATGCTAAGGAGAGCGACCGTCTGTTCGACGAGGACCTCGAGGCCCTCTTCAACGAGGTGGTTGCCAAGGTGAAGGAAAACGAACGAAACGCTTAAGAGAAAAGGATTGGGTATGAAGTTCCAAAAACTTGTCATTCACAATATCGCGTCCATCGAGGATGCGACGATCGATTTCAGCGCGGCGCCCCTTGTGGACAGCGATGTCTTCCTCATCACCGGCGAGACCGGGTCCGGGAAGAGCACCATCCTGGATGCCATCTGCCTGGCCCTCTATAAGAGCACTCCGCGTCTGGAGAACACCCGGATGCAGGGAGCGGTGGCCGATGCCGGGAAGGATGTGCAGATCAGCGATCCCGTCCAGCTCCTTCGGGAGAACACGGGCGAGGGGTTCGTGAACCTCACCTTCGAGGGCTCGAACGGCATCCCCTATGAGGCCGAGTGGTCCGTTGCCCGTGCCCGCAACAAGCCCACGGGTCGTCTCCAGGGGAAGAAGTGGACCCTGAAGGACCTGAATTCGGGCACGGTCTATACCAAGGATGCCGAGATCGAGGCGGAGATTTCCCGGGCGGTCAAGCTCAGCTTCGAGCAGTTCTGCCGCACGACGATGCTCGCCCAGGGTGAGTTCACACGTTTCCTGAACAGCAAGGATGAGGAGAAGGCGGAGATCCTGGAGATGATCACCGGAGCGGACATCTACACGAAGATCGGCGCCAAGGTGTATGAGATCACCCAGGGGAAGGAGAAGGAGTACGAGGCGGCGAGGAAAGCCGCCGCAGGGATCACGCTGCTGACCCCTGAGCAGCGTGAGGAAAAGATGCAGGCGATAGAGGATCTGAATAAACTGGTTCAGTCCGCCATCGCTTCTCGGGCCCAGTACAAGGCGAAGGCCGAATGGCTGGAGACGCAGGCGGATTTGTCCATCCGCATCGGGAAGGCTGGAGAGACCCTCACGGAAGCCGAGGCGGCCGCCGCCAGGGAGGAGTTCCTTCGGGAGAAGGAGCTCATCGCCTCTTGGAGGGAAACGCGCGATGTACGTCTCGCCCTGGGGACGGCGGACGCCGAGTGCAGCAAGGCGGGAGCCGCCAGGGAGGCAATCGCCCTCATGGCGGAGGACTGTCAGGAGGTCCGCTCCGGAGTCCTTTTCCTCCAGGAGAGGCAGGCTGCCATCCGGAAGGAGATGGTCGGGTACGACGCCTTCTTCGAGAAGGAGAAGACCGATCTCCCCGTCATCGTGAAGCAGCAGGCCGTCGAAAGCCAGCTTGATATCATCGATTCCGGTTATAACCTGATCCTTGGGTGGAACAAGGAGATTCTGGACAGGGAGACAAAGCTCTCCGAGGAGCTGACCCCGGGGAAGGCAGCCGCTGAGGAAAAGCTCGCTGCTGCGAGGACTGCCCGGACACAGGCATGGGATGCGCTGCAGGCTGCGGAGTCGGCTCTCGCCAAGGCTGGACTTCCCGCCATCCGCACGGAGATCATGGGCCTTACCAAGGAAAAAGGCAACGTGCAGCTTGCCCATGACCGAATAACGAATCACAGCTTGGCCTCGCAGGCGTATGGCAAGGAGGGTGAAGCCATCCTTGCCGCGGAGAGGGAGCTCGCCAAGAAGAAAGCGCTCCGTGGGACCCTTGCCGCGGAGGTGGAAGAGCTGGGTAGGAAAGCGGATCAGGCTCGCTTGACCTATGAGACGGAGAGCATGGCGATGAACAACGCTGTGACGGCCATCCGAAGCCGTCTCACGGTGGGATGCGTGTGCCCGGTCTGCATGCAGGAGATCAAGTCGGCCCTTCCGACGGACCAGGAGATAGCGGAAAGGCTCCGTCCTCTACGTGAGGCGAGTGAGCTGGCGAAGCGGAGCCATGAGGAGAAGAAGCGTTCGCTCGACACCCTCGATGCGACCATCGTGGCAGAGGGCAGTCAGTTGGAGCGGAGGAAAGCCAGCCATGCGGCGGATACGTCCGTCTCCGCATGGAACAACGCGGTCGTGGCTGCACTGCAATCCTGCGGTATTGAGACCTATGACAGCGGGACGGACTCCCGTCTCGTGGAGCGTCTGGGCGCCATCAGTGCCCGTCTTTCCGAGCTGTCGGAGTTGGAGCAGAAGGGAAGCGGCCTGGAGAAAGCAGCCCAGGAGGCACGCGGAATGGATGCCAAAGCGGTGACAGCACTGGAGAAGGCCCAGGCGGCATTCACACAGGCGGAGAAGCTCGTCGCGAATGAGAAGGCTGAGCTTGACAAGACCAAGGCTCTGAAGGAAGCCCGCAAGAAAGATGTCATGGCCGCGGTGGAGGTGGTGAAAGCCATCGTGAAGGGAACGAGATGGGAAGCCGGTTGGCTCAACCATCGCGACGAGTTCCGTCAGGAACTCTCGGAAGCCGTGGCGCTCCACGAGGAAACGCTCCGCAGCAGGGATGCTCTCGTGACAGAAGGGAACGAGTTGTCTTCCACCGTTAGGGCGGTGTCCGCGACGGTCAAGGAGCTCGAAGCGTTGGTTCCCGCATGGAAGGGGCTCGAGGCGCTTCCCGCCAAGGAGCTCATTCTTGTCGAGGATGCTGCCAAGGATCTCAAGGACAGGCTCCTTGTCGAGAGCCAGAAAGAGAAAATCGCAAGGGAAGCCGCCGAAGAAGCGGACGCGAGGGTGACAGCCTTCCTGGAGGCCAACGCCCAGTATGACAGGGAATCCCTCAAGCAGCTGTCGGCCCATCAGGAGACCGAGATGGACGCCCTGGAGAAGGAACAGAAGGAGGTGGAGCAGGCTCTTGTCGCCGCCCGGGCCGCCAAGCGGACTCTGGAGGAGCAGGCCCGCGAGCATGCCGCCAAGAAACCCTCCTTCGATGAAGGGGACACCCTGGAGAGCCTGAAGGAAAAAGAAAAGCTCTGCGACGACGAGGTGGTGAAAAGAAGCGGCGAGGCGTCCCTCCTGGAGCAGGAACTCATCTCCGATACCGCCAACGCTGAGAAGGTCGGCGACCTTGCGGCCACGGCCGAGTCGCTCCGGGCCGTCTGGGCCAAGTGGGACCGTCTCAATGACCTGATAGGGGACAACACGGGCAAGAAGTTCCGGAAGATTGCACAGAGTTATGTCCTGGGGAGCCTCGTCACGGCCGCGAACCGTTACATGCGGGACCTGACTGACCGCTATACCCTGAAGGTCGTTCCGGGGACCTTCATCATCTCCCTGGAGGACGCTTATCAGGGGTTCGTGTCCCGTCCGGCCAGCACCATCTCCGGTGGCGAGAGCTTCCTGGTGTCGCTCTCCCTGGCCCTCGCCCTCTCCGACATAGGGGACACCCTCTCGGTGGACACCCTCTTCATCGACGAGGGCTTCGGGACGCTCTCGGGAGCGCCGCTGCAAAGCGCCGTGAACACCCTCAAGTCCCTCCGCACGAAGGCCGGACGCCACGTCGGCATCATCAGCCATGTCGAGGAGCTCCGGGAGAAGATCCCCGTGAGGATTCAGGTGGAGAAGAAGCAAAGGTCCTCCAGCAGCATCGTGAAGGTGGTGGAAGAGGCCTGAGTCCTAGCGCCTTTCCGGGTAGGGAAGGGAGAAAAAAGAAGGATTCCACCGAGAGAGCCATGACGCTCTCCAGGTGGAATCCCCTTTTTGTATCAAGACGGCAGGATAGCCGCGGGTTCAGCCTACGTCAGAACTCGTAGTCGTCCCTGGCGGCCTTGTGGAGACAGACCAGCTGCTCATGGTAGTATTCCTTCCTTTCCGGGTCGATTCTCTTCCTGTCCTCCAGCTCATCGGATTTGATCCGGATGGCGCACTTGCATCCCGAGAGGCCGATCCGGGTGATATACGCACGCGTGCGTTCCCCCTCCCTCCGGCTCAGGATCGAAAGGGGCGTGACCACGTTCTCGGGGAAGCCGCAGGCGCGCAGCTTCGCCCCGGTCCAGCCTTTCTTCCCGATGACATCCCTCAGTATGGCGCAGATGGTGTAGCGGTTGGTCTCGTACCGGTAGGGCGAACGGGTGGCCGGATTGCAGATGTCCGTCCCCCTCTTGTACAGCTGGCTGAGGTGCGAGAGGATGGCGGGCCTCCCGTCGGCGGGATCCACCTCGTCGGAGAAGACCTCGGCCGCGATGAGGATGGCATCATCGACGGTGGCCTCGGGGCGCCGCGTGTGGTCCGCCCGTACCCCATCGAAGAAAGACTCCCCGCACTCCCGGATATAGGTTTCGCGGTCGTGGATGAGCTGTTTGGCTGTGAAATCCGGGAGGAGGTCCCCGTCACCATAGGCGTCCAGGCCGAGGCTGTCTCCCAGCCGTCTTTCCCCATCCCCGGGGAGTGCGATGAAGGTGGGCTTGATGAGGACGGAGTCCCCGGAGGGATCCTCCAGGAGAAAGCCGGTCATGACGACATGGGGCGTGCCCTCGAGGCACAGGAGGCAGACGTCGTCACCGCCCCGGGCCCGGCCCGTGAGTGTGTCCGTCCTCCAGCGGATCTCCCCGAACTCGAGGTCGCGGATGGCTTCCCGGAGCATCCCGGGAGTGTTTTCGGAGACCGACGGGCGCCAGTGCATGATGAATGTAGGCATGGTGTTTTCTTCTTTTGTTGCAAAGGTATCCCCCGGGATTGACAAACCACGTCACGAAGGATGATTTTTGAGTGAAATTTCTGCCGCCTGCGCCGCTCCCGAAGGCAGCTACGCCGGGGATCCCTGCGTGTAGCACTCGGCGGGAAGATAGATGTCCACGGCCTTGAGGTGGGGGAGGATATCGCGTCCCCAGAGCTCGCATGCGGATTGTTGAAGGACCTCCCGCACCCTCAGGTGGATATCCGGCAGCATCCTTCTCAGGAAGGGCTCGTCATCCGTCACGGGGGGAAGACCCTCCCTGAGGGCGGGAAACTGTTCCCATAACCTTTTGGAGTGGCAGAGATCCCGGAACTCACGCTCAGTGAGCTCTACCGCGAGGGAACGGATGAAGGATCGGTCTCCGAAGGGACCCTCCAGGTGGGACGGGTCGATTGTGAAGTGCAGCATCATGGTCTTTCCATTGTGTTTTGGGGTTTCGGCCTTTTGCTTTCTCTGGCGTTCTCCGCCAGGGTGGAAGTGACCGGGATACAAAGGAAGTGTATAAATGCATGAACTGCAATAAATTGAGATATTTTTGCGAAGGAATGTTTTTCGTAATTTTATGTGTGCGCGCTCCTGTGCGGCAGTTACAATGTCAGTAAGTATATAAGTAAGCAATTATATATCTATATCCCGCGCGCGAGGATGAGACACCTGTCAGACCCCGTCCCCGAGGAAGGCCTCCAGCTTCCTCTCGAGGACCCCGGAGCGGATTTCCCCAAGGAGCCTCTCGCTTGTCGGGGATGCATTGAGCGTGTCGTGGCGCCTGGCATCGAACCAGTCGTCCCCGTCGAAGCGGGAGGAGTAGCGCCTGAGGCATTCCATGAGGGCCCGGTACAGGGCCGCGAGGGTCTCCAGCGTGTCGCAGAAGCAGCCCACCAGGGGAGCCTCCTGACGGGAACTGACGATGGCAAGGAGCGACACGGGCCTCGCCCGGGCGACACCCTCCTCCCAGCCGACATGGATGAGGACGAGATGCACGACCTCGGAGCGGCAGCTGAGCGTGAGTATCTCCGGATGCAGGGACCCTTCCCTGTCCAGCAGGAGACAGCGCTCCATCCATCCCCGCATCTCATGCAGGAACGACGGATGGGTGTCGGGAAGGTGCAGCCCGCACTCCTCCTTTCCGTCCAGCAGTACACGGAGCGGAAGGAACCCGTTCCGGGGCGGCCCTGCGCGGAACTCCACCCGGCGGGTCTCCCCGCGCGGGGAGGCGTCACTGAGCAGGGACAGTGCTTTCTGGATGGCGAGGGGGCACCTCCTGAGCGACAGCACGAAAGAGGGCGCCATGGCGAAGCTTCAGGCTTCGGTGGACGCTGCGCATGTGATGGGTTCGGACGAGTCGGGAAGGGATTGGGTGATGATATATACGATGAGACAGTGCCTCTGTGGCGGGACAAATGACGCAGTCCTCATAGTTTGTTATTTTAAGTGTTAGACAATGGATTGAGGGCCTCCGATGGTGGATTTCGCACCAGGGCGGGTGCAGGAGACCATGGCAAATGTCGCGCGGATTCTTGACAAATATCGTCAAAATATAGAGAGGCGGCAGGACTGGTGATTCCGATGGGTTTTCCGCCAAAAATCGCTATCTTTGTATGGCGGTTCCCTCCTCAGGGGGGAAGCGCCGCGACATAAGAATACACGTTATTCGCTTATTGCATCAGTACTGTACTAAACTTGGGACGTTTGAAAATGCAAGTCACGATGCAACGAGGGAACAACCTCCGCCTTGTGTGGACGTTGATCCTTGTTGCTGGCTTGACGGTTTCCCAAGACCTGGTACAGTAGCACAAGGGGAGTCCACACTTTTTTCATGTCTGAAAAGGAGCTTATACGCCAGCTCGCGGAGCTGAAGGAAAAGGGTTTTGACGATTCTTTCGCCGCTTTCTGCGCGAGGACCTTCTCATCCTTCGAGTACCCCGCGGAGCACCTCGCTCCCGCGAAGATGCATGCCCACTACCTGCGCCTTGCCATCGACATCCTCTCGGACGAGATGCGCCGGGAAGCCTTCCTCCGTGAAGGAAAGGCCGAGGGAACGGAGGGGCTTTTCCGGGAAGTCGCCGCGGCGTGCTACCGGGAGGCCCTCGAGGCTGGCCGCCCTTTCGGGGAGCTCTTTGTCGAGAAGTGGTGCCGGAGCCTCTCCCGGCAGCGTTCCGTCCTTACTTGACCGAAGCCTTCGGGAGATCCGTCCAGAGTGTCGTGTAGTGGGGCGATTTATGCTCCTGCGACATGTGGAACCGGCCGTCCCCCTGCACCCCGAAAAGGACCGAGCCGGCCCCGAGGGCGTGGTTGATGGAGTCGATGGCTTCCGAGAGCCTTCCTTCTCTGTCGAGGGCCTCCCTGTCCGAGAAGAGGGACTCCATGTGGGAGCCCTCCTGTTCGATTCGCGTGAAGGCCACGCCGCCCCTCTTGTAGGCATATCCTTTCCGGAAGAGCGTCCTCGCCGCGCCGGCCGCGGCCGTGACGACCGTCCGGTGGTAGCAGGTGCCCTCGGGGAAGACGACGAGAAGACCGCCGCTACATTGCGGGAGGTCCTCCTTGAAGGGGTTCGTCGCGGCGAAGACGACCATCTCCCGGACATGGGAGCGCTGGGCGCGGAGCTTCTCGACGGCCTTCCCGGCGAAGGTCGTGATCTGGGAGGTGAACTCGTCGGGGGAGGACAGCTCGTGGGCGAAGCTGCGGGAGACGCAGATCGTCCGGCGGGGCTCCATCATGTCCTCCAGCTCGATGCAGGGGATGCCGCGGAGCTCCTTCCAGGTGCGGAAGCCCGGGAGGTGGAAAAGGGTCCTCACGGTGGTCTCGGGGAGCTGCGCGTAGTCCCAGGCTGATGTGACGCCCATCTCCGCGAGCTTTCTCATGGAGCGGGAGCCGATGCCCCAGACATCCTCCGCGGGGAAGCGCCTCAGGACCTTTTCGATGTCCTCCGGACGGTACATGTAACAGCCTCCCTTCAGGCGGGGGTACCGCTTGCAGAGCTTCGACGCGATCTTGGCGAGGGTCTTGGTGGGGGCCACCCCGACGCTCACCGGGATGGAGGTCTCCCTCCAGCAGGCGCGGGAGATGCGCTTGGCGAGCGCGTCGAAATCCGTCCCGTCCATCCCCCCGAGGTCGAGGAACGCCTCGTCGATCGAGTAGGGCTCGACACTCGGGACGAACTCCCTGAGGACCTCCTGGACCCTGCGGGACATGTCCCCGTAGAGGGCGAAGTTGGAACTGAACACCGCGACGCCGTTTCTCTCGATGAGGGGCTTTATGAAACCCGTCTGGGAAAACCCACGATTTCAATCGTGGGATGAAAGGGCGCAAAATTCTTGGAATTTTGGGAAATAATCGTTACATTTGAATGTAACGAAATGAAGAAACTGGCACATCATATCACTTCAGTAGTGAACATCAGTTACCATATCATCTGGTGTCCAAAGTACCGTCGCAAAGTACTCGTTAATGATGTGGAGCAAAGGTTAAAAGAGATACTTCCGCAAATTGCGGAAGAGATGGACTGCAGGATTGAGACGATGGAAGTGATGCCAGATCACGTACATATATTCATGCGCGGGACGCCAACACTTCCTGTGCATTTGATTGTCAAGAATCTTAAAGCGGTCAGTTCGAGGACACTACGTTCGGAATTTCCTGAATTGAAACGTCGGATGAATACGATGTGGACGAGGAGTTACTATTGTGAGACCGTCGGCAGCATTTCCGAGCAAGCCATACAGAAGTATATCGAGAACCAGAAGAATGCTTAGGGCGATCAAATACGAACTCCGCCCGAACGCTACACAGCGCTCGCTCATCAACCGTACCTGCGGCTGCTGCCGGTTCGTATATAACAGTGCGCTTGCATTTGCGAAAGAGAACCGTGTCAGCAATTACGCCCTTGTGAAGCGGCTGCCCGGTCTTAAGTCCGAGTTCGGCTGGCTGAAAGAAGTGCCGTCTCAGGCCTTACAGCAGGCGGTGATAGATCTCGGTAAAGCATTCAAAAATAAATTCAAGGGACACAACGACTGGCCGGTTTTCCACAAAAAAGGCCGGAGGGATTCGTACCGCATCCCGGTCGGTTGCGAGATTGACTACACGCACTATAAGGTCAAGCTTGCCAAACTGGGATGGGTCAAGTTTTACAAGGATAAACCTATAGACCAGGCGAGAATACATTCATATACTGTCAGCAGGTCGTCAACCGGACGATACTACATATCGCTATTGTACGAAGCGCCTGACCGTTTACCGCTTGCCAACGGGAAGTCCGTCGGCATAGACGTGGGCGTCAAGGAGTTCGCCGTCTGTTCGGACGGGGTGGTGTTCGAAAACCAAAAGCACTACCAGCGTCAGATGCGGCATCTTCGCGTCCTGCAGAGGACGATGGCACGGCGTTACGACAAAGGCAGGGATATTTACGATGCAGACGGACGGAAAATCGGCGAGAACGGTCCTCAATCAAGGAACTGGTACAAAGCCAAGGCGGCCGTTGCCAAATGCCATGAGAAAATCAGGAACCAGCGGAACGACTATCTCAACAAGGTGAGCTCCCTGATTGCTTCTCAATATAGCATCGTCTGCGTCGAAGACCTGAACGTCAAGGGCATGGTGAAGAACCGTCATTTGTCAAAAGCGATATCCGACTGCGGCTGGACCGCATTCAAGACGATGCTGAAATACAAGTGCGACACGCTCGTCGAGGTGGACAGGTTCTTCGCGTCCAGCCAGAAATGCCATAGCTGCGGCTACAAGAACGTCCGTGTCAAAAACCTGTCCGTACGTGACTGGGTCTGTCCCGAATGTGGTACACACCACGACAGGGACGAAAACGCCGCACAGAACATACTCCGGGAAGGACTGTCCCGGTATTCCATAAGCGCTTCAGTGGAAGCGCTGGGATAGAACCCCACGAATTCATTCGTGGGAGCAGTCAGCTTGAAGTAGGGATCGCCCATCCGGATGCCGAGGGCCTTCGCCTCGTTGGAGCGGGCCACCGTGCAGCCGTCGTTGTTCGACAGCACGATGACCGGCCGTCCGTTGAGCTCCGGGCGGAAGACCCTCTCGCAGGATGCGAAGAAGTTGTTGCAGTCGGCTAGGGCGTACATGGCGGGGGAAGTATATCGCTAGGCTTTCTTGATGACCCAGGTCACGATGCCCCAGATGAGGAAGTCGTTGTCCGGCCCGACGGGGATGGGGTGGTACTTGCTGTTGTGCTCGTTGCAGGGCAGGAGGACGGCACCTCCCTCGCGGAGCTCCACCCGCTTGACGGTGTACTCCCCGTCGATGAAGCAGACGGCCTTGCAGCCGCTGTAGGGCTCCACGGCGCGGTCCACGATGATGATGTCCCCTTCGTCCATGTCGGCGTCGACCATCGACACGCCGTCGATGCGGAAGAAGAAGGTCGAGGCGCTGTGGCGCACCAGGAGCTTCACCAGGTCGAGCTTTTCCCGGAAATCGTCCGCAGGCGAGGGGAATCCCGCCTTGACGCTCCCGAGAAGGGCTTCAAAGGAATCGCTCGTGTGTATCGGATAAGGTTGCATGGTGCAAAGGTAGCACTTTCTTTAGCAAAACCGTTGCACAAGGGGAGAGGGATGCGGCCCCGCAAAATGTATTATCAGAATTATTTCTTATATTTGTAATTGCCATCCGGAAGAGAAATCCCGGAGGTAGGAGGCATTCATTGCTCTATCCAAACTTGCGAATTCTGGAAAAATCACGTGGGGGTAGAATATGAATAGCTTGGCCTTGGTATGGACTAACCCTCCATATAAGGCTGGTTTATAAGTATATTCGAGTATTCCACTACCGGTTTCCCAGAGCCTGCAAGTTGGTATGAGAATGGAAAGTTCCCAGCCTTCTTTTTATGTATTGCCGTTTCTGGGGACTGACGGCACGAAGGCCACTTATGAAACACTATTCCATAATACTAGGAACACTTGTTGCTTCCTGCGTCCTGTTTGCATGTACCCAGAAGGAGGAAGAAATCCCGGTGTCGTCTGTAACAATCAGTCAGCCAACTGCGGAAATGATTGTGGGCGAAACCGTAAAACTATCTGCTATAATCTCTCCTAGTAACGCTACGGACAAGGATGTGATTTGGGCATCTTCTAAACAATCTGTTGCCACCATTGACAGATCGGGTCTAGTTAAAGCAATTGCAGAAGGGACATCAAATATAACCGCAACGGCCGGTGGCAAGACCGGAACATGTCTGATTACAGTCAGTAAGAAAATAATAGAGGTTTCTTCTATTGAATTAAACAAAACAGAACTCTCCCTGATTGAAGAGGAAGAATTCACATTAGTGGCCACGGTAAAACCTGAAGATGCAACAGATAAGACCCTAACGTGGAGCAGTTCTAACACGGCTATTGCTAAAGTAGATAATGGTAAGGTTATCGCCATTAAGGAAGGTGCTGCTACAATCACTGCCAAAGCAGGCGACAAGTCTGCCACATGTTCTGTGACGGTACAAAAGAAAGTTATAGCCGTCACATCTATCACTCTTAACAAAACGACTCTGTCACTTACAAAAGGTCAAAGTGAAACGCTTGTGGCAACAGTGAAACCTGACAATGCTTCAGATAAAAATGTTACCTGGACGACAACCAATTCTGCTGTGGCTTCCGTAGAGAACGGGAAAATAACGGCTGTGGGAGGAGGAAGCGCAATCATCACAGCCAAGGCTGGTGACAAGGAGGCGTCTTGCTCTGTAACAGTCACAGTCCCTGTTACGTCTATTACATTAAGCAAGTCCACTCTTTCTATGGTTGAAGGCGATGAGATTACACTTTCGGCTACGGTCAAACCGGATGATGCAACAGATAAGACCATCACATGGAACAGTGATAAAACAGATGTTGCCACCGTTGATAATAATGGCCAAATCAAAGCTCTTAAGGAAGGAAATGCTACCATTACAGCTAAGGCAGGAGATAAAAAAGCCACATGCCAAATAACAGTCTCCAAGAAAACCATACCCGTGGAATCTATATCTCTAGATCGAAATACTGTAACATTATTAGAAGGAGAAAGCACAAAGCTTATTGCAACCGTATCTCCTTCAAATGCTACAGATAAGGCTGTTAGTTGGACATCCTCGAGCACAGCAATAGCGACGGTTGCTCAAGATGGTACTGTTTCTGCAAAACAAGAAGGAGAAGCAACCATCACAGCTACCGCAGGAAACAAGACTGCCAAATGCGTCGTCACGGTGTCAAAAAAAGTTGTGCCCGTGTCTTCAATCACATTAAACAAAACGTCGTTGAGTCTCAATAAAGGACAGACGGAAACGCTTATTGCAACCGTGAGCCCCGCTGATGCTACAGATAAGACCGTGAGTTGGTCTAGTTCTGATGCAACAATCGCTTCGGTAGATCAATCAGGTAAAGTTTCCGCTGTTAAGGGAGGTTCAGTAATAATAACAGCTGCGGCTGGTGAACAATCAGCGACATGCTCAGTTACCATAACAGTCCCCGTAAAATCAGTTACTCTCAATAAAACTAGCGTTATGCTAAAGAAGGGAGAAATTGTCGCATTATCCGCAACAGTCTCCCCGTCAGATGCGACTGACAAAACGGTTTCTTGGACAACGTCGAATAATGGCGTTGCTTCTGTTCAACAGGATGGAACAGTTACGGCGATTAAAACCGGGACGGATGTGGTTACAGCCTCTGTTGGAGGCAAAACCGCCACTTGTGCTATTTTCGTTTCAACTCCTGTTGAATCAGTCTCATTAGATAGGACGTCTATTTCTTTGGAAGAGAGCCAAACAACAACTCTCGTTGCAACAATTTCGCCCAGTGATGCTGATGAAAAAACTATAAATTGGTCGTCTTCAAGAACTAGCATTGCTACTGTTGACGATTCTGGCGTTGTTAAGGCTATTAGCGTGGGCGAAACGATAATAACTGCTTCAGTTGGTGGAAAATCAGCTACTTGTACGGTCACAGTATCTAAGAAAGTTATACCTGTTACATCCGTTACCATCAGTAAATCTTCACTCTCTATGAAGAAAGGCGATACGGCAACGTTGACGGCAACAGTTTTACCATCAGATGCTACTGATAATACTGTAACGTGGTCCAGTTCCGATGCAACTATTGTATCCGTGGATCAATCAGGCAACCTGGTGGCTCGAAACGGGGGAAATGCTGTCATAACCGCTACTGCCGGAAACAAAAGCGCCACATGCTTTGTAAGTGTTACCGTACCTGTATCCTCTATTTCATTGAGCCTCTCCTCAGCAACAATTATTAAGGGGGAAAGCATTTCTTTACAGGCTACGATTATTCCTTCCGATGCAACTGAAAACATCGTCTCTTGGTCATCATCAAATGCAGCAATAGCTCAAGTTAATCAAGAAGGAAAAGTTACAGCAATGGGTGGGGGAAAGGCCAGAATTATAGCCAGTGCTGGTGGGAAAACTGCCGAATGTGCTATAACAGTCATTGTTCCCGTCACTTCGATCGTTTTGAATCAGAGTTCGGCCTCGTTAGATTTGGGTGAGACACTGTCTCTCACGGCATCGATTTCTCCAGCAGATGCGACAGATCAATCTATTACGTGGTCTTCTTCCAACACTTCAGTAGCAACAGTTGTGGATGGATTAGTCACCGCAATCGGAGGCGGAACTTCAAATATCACAGCTACAGCGGGTACCAAAACAGCCAGCTGTCTGATAACTGTTAATGTTGTGTCTATTAAAATAAAAGACTCCAATCTTAAATCTTACCTTGTCTCAAGTTATGATCTTGATGGAGATGGCGAGATAAGTATTATAGAAGCAGAAAGTATTGAAGATGTTAATTGTCCTAATCTGCCGCGGGCGCGCGAGGGGCACCACCTGTAGCGCTCAAATAGGTACCGGCCGCGGCGCGCAAATGGGTACCGCCTATAGCGCGCAATAGGATACCGCCAGAGGAGCCTGTAATTTTATCAAA
>Ga0310695_10003862_pt1 | contig 28603 bp, 22 predicted proteins | sample RumenRJG_04DNA_FD_203882 | JGI IMG/M metagenome (GOLD analysis project Ga0310695, IMG submission 203882) | Bovine rumen microbial communities from Lethbridge, Alberta, Canada - RJG_04 (v2) (version 2) | ecosystem: Host-associated > Mammals > Digestive system > Stomach > Rumen | place: Canada... | reverse complement strand
GGCCCGAAGATGATGTCAGAAGGCCCCGCGGGGAACGGGGCCGGGGAGGTAAAAGAAAATATGATGAATCGGAAAAAGGCCGCCATCCTTTCGGCCGTGCTTCTTAGCACATCCATGCTTTTCGTGCCGCAGGCAAACGCGGCAAAGAATGCGGATGCAGCGGCCGCGCAGCCGGTCGGCAGCTTCGCCCGCGCGGAGAATCCAGCAAAATACGAGGGCTTCGTCTGGCGCCTCGACAACGATGGCAAGAACGTCCTGCCGCGCAACTTCCGCACGTCGGACGATGCGTTCCGTGCGCCGGAGAAGAAGTTCCACCTCGATGCGTCCTACGTGCCGTCGCGCGTCGGCATGGACAAGCTGCATATCTCGGGCAGCTCGGCCTTTACGCCAGATCAGCTCAAGAACGTCGCGGCGCGGCTCCGCGAGAAGACCACGGGCCCAATCTACGACGTCGACCTGCGGCAGGAATCGCACGGCTTCCTCGACGGCATCCCGGTGAGCTGGTATGGGGACCGCGACTGGGCGAACATCAACAAGAGCCAGCGCGCCGCGCTCGCCGATGAGCGTCACCGCCTCCACGCGGCGGTTGGCAAGACGGTCTACATCGCGCCGCTCGGCAAGCACAAGCTGCCGGAGGGCGGGCAGGTGCGCCGGGTCGAGAAGGCGCAGACGGAGGAGCAGGTCGCAAAGGCAGCGGGCATGCGCTACTTCCGCATCGCAGCGACGGATCACGTATGGCCGACGCCGGAGAACATCGACCGCTTCCTCGCGTTCTACCGTACGATGCCGAAGGACGCCTGGCTGCATTTCCACTGCGAGGCAGGTGTCGGCCGCACGACGGCCTACATGGTCATGACGGATATGCTGAAGAATCCGGAGGTTTCGCTGAAGGATATCCTGTATCGCCAGCACGAGATCGGCGGCTTCTATTATGGAGAATTTCCGATCAAGACAAAGGAAAAAGATACCTGGAAAGAGAAATACTATAAAGAGAAAGTCACGATGATCGCGCATTTCTACCGCTATGTGCAGGAAAATCACGCGACGGGCTACGCAACGCCGTGGTCGGTCTGGCTGAAGAATCACCCGGCCAAGGCATAAAAACAGAGTCAGGGAAATCGGAAGGGAAGGTTTTTTATGCGATGGGTCAATAATGTCCGCGTATCGTTCAAGATCTTGATTCTCGCCGTAATCGCGGCAATCGCACTGCTGTCGGTCGGCTATACGGGATACAGCATGCTCGACCAAGCGAATTACCGCATGAGCAAGATGTACAACCAGAAGCTCAAGAACATGCAGTCGGTCGATGAGATGAAATATCTCATGCGCGACATGGAGGTTCATGACCTCGACATGGCGATGAGCAAGACGCCTGAGGATCAAGCGAAGAATGCCAAGAACATCGAGAGCATCAATAAGCGTTTCCATGATCTCGTCGATACTTATACGGAAAACACCAAAGGAGTAGACGGCGTTCAGGAACGTGTCGATGCGATCAATCAGGCATGGAATGGCTATTATCAGACGGCAAAAAAGATCGAGGCGCTCGCCAAGGAAGGCAAGAACGAGGAGGCCCGCGCCCTCTATGCCAAGGAAGTCCATGACTACGGATCAGCCGTCGCAAAGCCCATCAAGGAACTCCAGCAGATGACTTCCGATAATGCCGAGGAAGTTTATCAGCGTAATGTTGCGAAGGCCGCGGAAGCGACGCGCAACATGCTGATTGAGGGTCTGATTGCCTTGCTCGTGCTGGTCGGCGCGGCCATCTGGATTTCGCGCGAGATCACGCGCCCGCTGCACGCGATGCAGGATACCTGCGAGGCGCTGAAGAACGGCGATTTCCGCATGGCGGAGCGCCCGGAGCAGCGCGGCGACGAGTTCGGCGATATGGCTGAGACCATCGCGGAGATGCAGGAGAGCCTCAACAAGCTCATGCACCATACGAACGACTCGGTGAGCCAGATTGCTGCGGCCAGCGAGGAGCTCTCCGCGAGCTCCGAGCAGTCGTCGCAGGCGTCGAATCAGGTCGCACAGTCCGTGCAGCGCGCGGCGGATGCCGTGCAGGCGCAGGAGAACGAGGTCACGAATGGTTCGCAGGCCGTCACGGACGCGGATACGTCGGTCAGCAAGATGCACGACCAGGCGGAGCGCGTCGCGGCGCATGCGCAGGAGGCCTATGAGCGCGCAGACAAGGGCAGCCAGGCCGTCGCGGGTTCGGTCGACCAGATCAAGGGCGTTGAGACGACCGTGCAGCAGTCGGCGGGCATCGTCGACAAGCTCGGCAAGAGCTCGCAGGAGATCGGCACGATTGTCGAGACCATCAGCGCGATTGCGGAGCAGACGAACCTGCTCGCACTGAACGCGGCCATCGAGGCGGCGCGCGCCGGCGAACACGGCCGCGGCTTCTCGGTTGTCGCGGACGAGGTACGCAAGCTCGCTGAGGAATCGGCGCAGGCCGCACAGAAAATCTCGAGCCTGATCGCCACGATCCAGAAGGACACCAGCGAGGCCGTGACGTCAATGCAGAACGGCAGCCAGGCCGTCGAGCAGGGCGCGGCATCCGTCGAGCAGCTCAAAGAGGTCTTCGATGAGATCCGCGTGTTCGTCGACGGCGTCTCGAAAGAGGCCAGCGCGATGGCCGGCGAACTCAAGAAGGTCAACGATGAGACGGACAACATCGCCGCGCAGATGCAGCAGATCAACGCGCAGGGCACGACCGTGTCCGAGGAGATGCAGAACGTCTCCGCTGCGACCGAGGAGCAGTCCGCGTCCGCAAGCGAGATCGCGACGGCCAGCGAGAGCCTCTCGAAGCTCGCGCAGGATCTCACGAACTCCCTGCAGAAATTCCAGTATTGACGCTGGAAACCCGGTTTGGTATAATGTAGCTGAATGGAATAGGCGTCTTGGGGCTGACGGATTTGTGGAGACTACCACGTGTACCAGGATGCTGTAACGGCCGACCGTCTGGGCAGAGAGATTTTGCCCAGACGGTTTTTGTCTGGGCAGAACCTCTCTTTCGTGTGCTTCGCAAGAAGCGGAAAGGATGGTTCTCATGCGGAATCGCTGGCTCATTGCTCTATCGGCGGTCGGAATCCATATTTCGATCGGCAGCGTCTATGCCTGGAGCGTGCTGACGCGCCCGATTATGGAGCAGCTCGGTTTCTCACTGTCCCAGACGACCTGGGCGTTCTCCCTCGCCATTTTGTTCCTCGGCTTCTCGGCGGGTTTCCTCGGCAAATACGTCGAGAAATACGGCCCGCGCCGCAGCGGCCTCGTCTCGATGTGCTTCTTCGGCACGGGCATGTTCGGCACGGCGCTCGCGCTGCATCTCGGCAGCCTGCCGCTGCTGTATCTGTTCTACGGCTGCATCGGCGGCATTGGGCTCGGCGTCGGCTACATCACGCCGGTCTCGACGCTCGTGAAGTATTTCCCGGATCACCGCGGCTTCGCGACGGGGCTAGCCATCATGGGCTTCGGCTTTGCGGCGCTGATCGCGGGGCCGGTCATGCAGGCGCTGACCGCGCATTTCGGGCTGGTCTGGAACTTCCTGATCCTCGGCACGGTCTACATGGTGCTGATCGGCGCTTCGTCGCTGTACCTGAAGGCGCCGGAGGCCCCGGCGGCAAAGGCGGGCAGTGCCATCACGCGGCTCTCGCGCGGCATGACGACCAAGGAGGCCGTGCGCACCTGGCAGTTCGGCGCGCTCTGGTGGATTTTCTTCATTAACATCACCTGCGGCATCGGCCTGCTCGCGGTCGCGTCGCCGATGGCTCAGGAGGTCGTCGGCATGGATGCGGCGCGCGCGGCGTCCATGGTCGGCATCATCGGCCTGCTGAACGGCGGCGGACGCATCGCGTGGTCGACGCTTTCGGATTATCTCGGCCGCGGCATCACGTATCTGCTGTTCTTCGCGCTCGAGGTCGGCGCGTTCGCATGGCTTTCGGGCACGCGCGACGCGTTCGTGTTCCAGGCGCTCGTGTTCCTGATCATCAGCTGCTATGGCGGCGGCTTCTCGTGCATGCCGGCCTATCTCTCGGATATCTTCGGCACGCGCGAGCTCTCGGCCATCCACGGCCGCGTGCTGACGGCCTGGGGCGTCGCCGGCGTCGTCGGCCCGACGCTCGTCTCGCTGTTCCGCGAGCGCACGCAGGGCTATACGGCCATCCTGCTGTTCTTCGCGGCCCTGTTCGTGCTGAACTTCCTCGTCGCCGCCGTACTCAAGCTGCGCGGCGTGCCGGATGCGGAGAAGGAGCCGGCGGCCGAGGCACGGTAAACGTTAACGGGCCTTGCATTGACAGGGGCGCGGGCGGCGTGGTAGGATAAACTTGTTTCTTTCTGAAGCAAAGAGAGGGAGGGTTTTTCTTTGACAGCACTATTGGAACGGGTTTTCCATCTGCAGGAAAAGCATACGACCGTGCGCACCGAGCTCGTCGCGGGGATGACGACGTTCATCGCGCTCGCGTATATCCTGTTCGTCAACCCGAATATCCTGAGTGAAGCGGGCATCCCGAAGGAGGCGGCCATCGCCTCGACCATCTGGATCGCTGCGCTGACGTCGTTCGCGATGGGTGTCGTCGCGAACTATCCAGTCGCATTGGCGCCTGGCATGGGCCTCAACGCGTTCTTCGCGTACTATGTCTGCGGGACGCTCGGCCTGCCTTGGCAGGTTGCGCTCGGCGCGGTGTTTTTCTCCGGCGTGTTCTTCCTGATCCTGACGATAGGCGGCATCCGGCAGGCCATCATCAACGCCGTGCCGCATCCACTGAAGGTCGCGATCGGCGTCGGCATCGGCATGTTCATCGCGTTCATCGGCCTGAAGGGCACGGGGCTCATCGTGCCGGACAAGGCGACGTTCATCGCGCTCGGTTCGGTCACGAAGCCGACGACCCTGCTCGCATGCCTTGACCTGCTGTTCACGGGCATCCTGATGGCGCGCAATGTGCAGGGCGCGATCCTGATCGGCATCGTTGTCACGACGATCGTCTCGATGTGCGCCGGCCTTTCGCCGGTGCCGCACAGCGTCAGTGACATCGTCTCGGTGTCGTTCCCGAGCATGGCCGGTACGTTCGGTCAGCTCGACCTCGCGGGGGCATGGAACTACGGCATTTTCTCGATTATCTTCACGTTCACGATCGTCGAGCTCTTCGATAACATGGGCACCTTGATCGGCCTGACCGCGCGCGCGAACCTCGTGCGCAAGGACGGCACGATCGAGAACCTCGACCGCGCGCTGACGACGGACGCCGTCGGCACGATCCTGTCCTCGATTTTCGGCACGTCGACGGTCACGAGCTATGTCGAGAGCGCCGCTGGCGTTGCGGCAGGCGGCAAGACGGGGCTGACGGCCGTGACGGTCGCCGTGTTCTTCCTGCTCGCGCTGTTTTTCGCGCCCATCATCGGCCTCGTGCCGGGCTTTGCGACGGCGCCTGCCCTCGTGCTCGTCGGCGCATTGATGATGGCCGATGTCGGCAAGATCAACTTCCGCGATTTTACGGAGGGCATGCCGGCGTTCCTGACCATCATCATGATGCCGATGACCGGCTCCATCGCGAACGGTTTTGCGTTCGGTTTTGTGAGCTACACGTTCCTCAAGACGCTCGCGGGCAAAGGCCGCGAGGTCTCGTGGATTCTCTGGGTTGTCACGGCCGCGTTCCTGATCAACCTTGCGATGCGTTCGTAACCCATTTACCCCATACATAGGAGAAATACTTTGAAAAAACTTTTCAGCTTAGGCCTGATCCTGCTGCTCGTGCTCGCATTAACGGGCTGCGGCGGGCAGAGCGCGCAGCATGCGAAGGGATCGCACGATGGCAAGTTCCGCATCGTGACCTCGTTCTACCCGATGTACATCGATGTCATCAACATCACGAAAGGCGTCGACGGCGTCGAGGTCGTGAACATGACGAAGCCGCAGACGGGCTGCCTGCACGACTATCAGCTCACGACGGAGGATATGAAGACGCTCGAGACGGCGGATGCGTTCGTCGTGAACGGCGGTGGCATGGAGTCGTTCCTCGACAAGGCCGCCGCGCAGAACAAGAACATGAAGATCATCAACGCGTCGGACTCCGAGGATATCAACTTCCTGAAAGACGGCGACGAGGATAATCCGCATGTCTGGCTCAGCGTGACGTACTCCATCGCGCAGGTCAAGGCCATCACGAAACAGCTCGCGGAGGCCGACCCGGCGCATGCCGACGCGTACAAGAAGAACGCGCTCGACTACGTCCTAAAGCTCGAGAAGCTCCGCGACGACATGCACGCGTCGATTGACCCGCTGCCGCATAAGGACATCGTGACCTTCCACGAGGCGTTCCCGTATTTCGCGAAAGAATTCAAGCTGAACATCATCAGCGTCGTTGAACGCGAGCCGGGTACGGAGCCGACGCCGGCCGAGCTCGAGAAGATCATCGCGCAGGTGAATGCCCTGCCGGTCAAGGTCCTGTTCACGGAGCCGCAGTATTCGCCGTCGGCCGCCGAGACCATCGCGCGCGAGACCGGGGCCAAGATCTATCCGCTCGACCCCGTCGTGACCGGTGAGGCCACGCCCGACGCGGCCGACGCCTACATCGACGCGATGCGCAAGAATATGGAGACCCTGCAGCAGGCGCTGCAATAAAGCATCAGAAGCTTTCTCTTCGGAGAAGGCTTTTTTTGTAATCGGGCTTGCAAAAAAGCAAAAAGACAAATATAATAGAGGTAGCGAATAGTCAAATGGTCAAGAAATGGGCCATGCGTGCCGGCCGGAGGGAAAACGGCCGGCTCCGCACCCCCATTCCTCGTTTTATCTTATGAAGGTGAGTATCATGAGAAATATTGCAGACCTCATCGAGGCGTACATCCTCCGGCAGCTCGCGGAGAACCAGGACGGCACGGTCGAGCTGCGCCGCACGGACATTGCGGACAAGATCTCGTGTGCGCCGTCGCAGATCTCGTACGTGCTGAGCACGCGCTTCACGCCGGCCAAGGGCTTCTCGGTCGAGTCGCGCCGCGGCCTCGGCGGCTACATCCGCATCGTGCAGGTGCCGATGAAGAACCTCGTCTATCAGGACATGCTCTCGAAGATCGACGAGCACACGTCGCTGAAGACGGCCGCATCGATGGTCAATTACCTGCTGAATCAGGACATGATCACGGCGCGCGAGGGCGCCCTGCTCATGCAGGTGCTGACGGCGGTCTACGGCTCCGATGAGGTGTCGGACGAGGCGCGCGTGCATCTGCTGAAATCCCTGATCCACACGCTCGAGAATTTCTCGTAGTCCGCAAGCTATCGCGGTATACGAGAAATCCGGAAAGAGGGGAAAGCTATGTTATGTGACGATTGCGGCCGCAATGAGGCGGTCATCCATATCACGCAGATCGGCCCGGACGGCCGGGTCGAGAAGAATCTCTGCGAGCATTGCGCGTCGAAGTACGGCGACTTCCTGTTCCAGCCGCGTACGAGCGCGAAGGATATGTCGGTCAACGACTTCCTGAAGGGCATCTTCAGCCACGGCGACAACGCGCCGGAGGTGCCGGCACCGAAGGGGCAGCCGGAGCTCGTCTGCCCGAACTGCGGCATGAGCTACAGCGATTTCCTGCAGACGGGCAAGATCGGCTGCTCGGTCTGCTACAGCACGTTCCGCGACCAGCTCGAGCCCGTCCTGCGGCGCATCCACGGGTCGAGCACGCACAGCGGCAAGGTGCCGCGCCGGAGCGGCGGCACGCTCGTATTGAAGCAGCAGATCGCGCAGCTCGCGCGCAAGCAGCAGGAGGCCGTCGCGCGCGAGGCCTATGAGCAGGCCGCGGCGTACCGTGACCAGATCCGCGCCTTGCGCGGGCAGCTCGCGCAGGAGGAGCAGCAGGAGCTGCCGCAGGGACAGACGGAAGGGGGCGGTCGCGCATGAAGACGGTCGACGCTTTCCTGCGCGAGGAGACGCCAGGATACTACGGGGACGGCCGCGACAGCGACGTCGTGCTCGCGAGCCGCGTGCGCCTCGCCCGCAACTGCAAGGAGATCCCGTTCCCGAACCGCGCGAGCGAGAACCAGCTCGCCGAGGTGCAGTTGCGTGTCGAGAAGCTCATGCCCGGCATCGGGCAGACGCTCGTCCGGGACTTCTACCGGCTCGACATGGAGCACCTCTCGCTCGTCCAGCGCGGCGTGCTCGCGGAGAAAGCCTTCATCAGCCCGAAATTCATGCAGACGCCGCAGCACCGCGTCGCGTTCATCAGCGAGGACGAGCGCATCAGCCTGCTGATCAACGAGGAGGATCATCTGCGCATCCAGTGCATGGCGCCGGGCTTCGACCTCGCGACGCCGGCGGCGCTCGCCTCGAAGATCGACGATCTGTTTGAGGCCGAGCTCGACGTCGCGTTCGATGAGAAGATGGGCTACCTGACCTCGTGCCCGACGAACCTCGGCACGGGCCTGCGCGCGGTGGTGTTGCTGCATCTGCCGGGGCTCACCGCGACAAAGAATCTCTCGGGCATCGTGAACCTGTCGCCGCAGCTCGGCCTCGCCGTGCGCCCCATCTTGGGGAACGGCAAGGAGAACGCGGGCGACCTCTATTATATCTCGAACCAGCTGACGCTCGGCTTCTCCGAGGCCGAGCTGCTCGCGAATATGAAGAGCACGGTGCAGGAAATCATCGAGCACGAGCGCGAGGCGCGCAAGTCCCTCGCGATGTACGCGAAGGACGGGCTCGAGGATGATGTCTGGCGGGCCTACGGCACGCTGCGCTACGCGCGCTCCATCTCGGAGCAGGAGGCCATGCGCCTGCTGTCGAAGCTGCGCCTCGGCGTCGAGCTGAAGCTGCTGCACGAGACGGATACCCATACCTGCCACGCTTTGCTTACGGGCAGTCAGCCCGCCTTCCTCAAGAATCTTGCGGAAAACGAGAATTTATCCAAGAAGGAAATCGACCGCTGCCGGGCGAAATATATCCGGGAACGATTGGATACACAGAACTGAGAGCCACGGCCCGGAGCCGGCGGCTCCCGCGCAGAATGCGCGAAATGAGGGATTACTATGCAGAAAGAACCACAACTGACGGAGCGTGCGAAGCACGTCATCCAATATGCGCAGTTCATCGCCAAGCGGCTGAGCCTCGACTATACGGATACGGAGCATCTGCTCGTCGGCCTCGCCCATGAGAGCGGGAGCCTTGCGGCCGAGGCACTTGAGGCGGCCAGCGTGACCTTCGAGGAGGTCGTCTATGCCACGAAAGAGCTCGCGGACCAGGAGATATCCCCGTTCCCGATCATCGGCCCGATGCCGTACTTCACGCCGCGCGCGCGCCGCGTCATCGACCACGCGATCGGGGAGGCGCAGCATCTGAAAGACCCGTTTGTCGGCACGGAGCATATCCTGCTCGCCCTGCTCGACGAGCAGGAGGGCGGTGCGGCGGAAATCCTGCACCAGCTCGGCGTGAATGCAGACGATCTCGCGGACGATGTGTTCGCGCGCATGGAGAAGGTGCCGGCGGGCGGCGAGGATGACAGCCTGAAGCAGGGGCAGGACAGCGCGCGGGAAACGCCGATGCTGAACCGCTATGGCCGCGACCTGACCGCGGCGGCCGAGAAGGGGAAGCTCGACCCCGTCATCGGCCGGAAAAAGGAGATCACGCGCGTCGTGCAGATCCTGTCGCGCCGCACGAAGAACAACCCGATCCTGATCGGCGAGCCGGGCGTCGGCAAGACCGCCATCGCGGAGGGGCTCGCCGCGCGCATCGCGGAGGGGACGGTTCCGTTCATGCTGCAGGGCAAGCGCGTCTACACGCTCTCGATGGCCTCGGTCGTCGCCGGCGCGAAGTTCCGCGGTGAGTTCGAGGAGCGCATGAAGGGCATCATCGAGGAGCTCCGGCAGAGCGGCAAGATCATCCTGTTCATCGACGAGCTGCACACGCTCGTCGGCGCTGGGGCGGGCGAGGGCGCGCTCGACGCGTCGAACATCCTGAAACCGGCGCTCTCGCGCGGCGAGATCCAGATCATCGGCGCGACGACACTCGATGAGTACAAGAAACGCTTCGAGAAGGATGCGGCATTGTCGCGGCGCTTCCAGACCGTGCTCGTCGAGGAGCCGACGGAGGCGGAGGCCATCGAGATCCTGCGCGGCCTGCGCGGGCGCTACGAGTCGTTCCATCACGCGAAGATCCAGGACGCGGCGCTCGAGGCGGCCGTGAAGCTCTCGAAACGCTACATCCCGAACCGCTTCCTGCCCGACAAGGCCATCGACCTGATGGACGAGGCCGCGGCCAAGGTGCGCATCGACCACGCGGAGAACCCGGAGGAGATCCGCGGCATCCGCCGCGAGATGGAGTCCCTGCAAAGCGAGAAGCAGGAGGCCATCCACGCGCAGGACTACGAGAAGGCCGCGTCCCTCCGCGACCGCGAGCAGAAGGTCAAAGACCGCCTCGACGCCGCGAAGAAGGACTGGGAGGAAAAGGAGCAGGGCAGCATCCAGGTCACGGCGAAGGATGTTGCGGATATCGTCGCGGAGTGGACGGGCATCCCCGTCGCGAAGCTCGCGGCGAAGGAATCCGACCGCCTGCTGCACCTCGAGAAGACGCTGTCGCAGCGCGTCGTCGGCCAGGAGGAGGCCGTGGCCGCCGTCTCACGGGCCATCCGCCGTGCACGCGCTGGCCTGAAGGATCCGCGCCGGCCCATCGGCTCGTTCCTGTTCCTCGGCCCGACGGGCGTCGGCAAGACCGAGCTCGCGAAGACGCTCGCGCGCACGCTGTTCGGCACGGAGGACGCGGTCATCCGTTTCGATATGTCCGAGTACATGGAGAAATACTCCGTCTCGCGCCTCGTCGGCGCGCCTCCGGGCTATGTCGGCTACGACGAAGGCGGTCAGCTCACGGACGCCGTGCGCCGCAAGCCGTATTCCATCATCCTGCTCGACGAGATCGAGAAGGCCAGCCCCGATGTGTTCAACATCCTGCTGCAGGTGCTCGACGACGGGCGCCTGACGGACGGGCAGGGTCGGCAGGCCGACTTCACGAACACGGTCATCATCATGACGTCGAATGCCGGCGCGGAATACCTGCGCGACGCGAAGACCATGGGATTCGCGGCGCATGAGGAGACGCGCGAATCGAAAGACCGCGATGCGAAGAAACTCGTGCTCGAGGCCGTGCGCCGCATGTTCAAGCCGGAGTTCCTGAACCGCATCGACGAGATGGTCGTGTTCCATGCGCTCGGGCGCGCGGAGCTCGGCAAAATCGTCGATATCCTGCTCGCCGGCGTGCGCGGCCGCCTCGAGGAGAAGGGCCTGAAGCTCGCGTTCTCGCCGTCCGCAAAGCAGCTGCTGATCGAGCAGGGGACGGACGCGCGCTACGGGGCCCGGCCGCTGCGCCGCGCCATCAGCCGCATGGTCGAGGACGCGCTCGCCGAGAAGCTGCTCGCGCGCGCATTCCGCCGCGGCGATACCATCTATGTGAAGAAGAACGGGCAGAAGCTCGAATTCGTGCGGCGCGTGCCGAAGGCCGCGAGCCGCAAACCTGCCGCGGTGAAAGCCCATGCAGGGGCGTAACCGGCTGGCCCCTGAGGGGGGCGGCCCGCTGCGGGGCCTATATAACTTTATCCTGAATCTCGTATGGTCCATCGTCTGGCTTGGAAGGTGGACCATACGTCTGTGTCTGGCCATGGTCAGGAGGTTTCGCTGATGCCGAAGAAGAAAAAGACAGTCTACGTCTGTCAGGAGTGCGGTTACGACGCGCCGAAATGGCTCGGGAAATGCCCGGGCTGCGGCGCGTGGAATACGATGGTCGAGGAAGTCTTGCCCGATGAGCCCGCGGGAAAAGGGGCGGCCTCCGGCGTCGCGCTCGGCCTTTCGGACGCCGCGAAACCAATGCCCATCGGCGAGGTCGAGACGCGGGATCTGCCGCGCTTCTCGACGCATTCCGGTGAACTCGACCGCGTGCTCGGCGGCGGTGTCGTGCCAGGCTCGATGGTGCTGATCGTCGGCGATCCGGGCGTCGGCAAGTCGAGCTTGACGCTTGCGGTCTGCGCGGACGTCGCGCGTACGGGCAAGCGCGTGCTCTACGTGACGGGCGAGGAGAGCACGCGGCAGGTGCGCATGCGCGCCGACCGGCTCGGGGCGCTCGCGGACACGCTCTACGTCGTCAGCGAGACGAATCTCGATACGATTGCCACGCATATCGCAAACGTCAAGCCGGAGCTCCTGGTCATCGACTCCATCCAGACGATGTTCCGGCCGGAGCTCGCGAGCGCACCGGGCTCAGTCTCGCAGGTGCGCGAGAGCGCGGCGGAACTCCTGCGCATCGCGAAGACGAACGGCATCGCGGCCTTTGTCATCGGGCATGTGACGAAGGACGGGAATCTCGCGGGGCCGCGCGTGCTCGAGCATATCGTCGACACGGTCCTGTATTTCGAGGGCGAACGCAACGCCGAGTACCGCGTGCTGCGCGCGGTCAAGAACCGCTTCGGCAGCACCAATGAGATCGGTCTGTTTGAGATGCGCGAGAGCGGCCTCGCGGATGTGCCGGACGCATCGAAGCTGTTCCTGTCTGACCGGCAGGAGGACAGCGGCTCGGTGATCATTCCGACCGTCGAGGGCACGCGGCCCTTGCTCGTCGAGCTGCAGGCGCTCGTCGCGCCGACGCCGTACGTGCCGCCGCGCCGCACGGCGGACTCCATCGACATCAAGCGGATCCAGCTGCTGCTCGCCGTGCTCGAGAAGCGCGTGCATCTCTCCATCGGCGCCTGCGACGTCTACGTCAAGGTAGCGGGCGGCATCCGCATCGATGAGCCGGCCGCGGATCTAGGCATCTGCGCCGCGATGGCCTCGAGCTTCTCAAGCCGCCTGCTCCGGCCGAAGACCGTCGTGTTCGGTGAGGTCGGCCTGTCCGGCGAGGTGCGTGCCGTGAGCCAGGCCGAGACCCGCGTGCGCGAGGCCGCGCGCCTCGGCTTCACATCCGCCGTGCTGCCGATGAAGAACTGCCGCCAGCTCGAGGGGGAGAACCTCGGCCTGACGCTCTACGGCGCCGAGACCGTCCGCCAGGCCCTGAGCCTTGCCATGCCGCGCGAAAAGGGGTAAGATGGGACATGACATCTTACAGAAGGGACTGCATGGATTGGTTGGAAAGATAAGCCTCCCCCATCGGGGGAGGTGCCCCGGAGGGGCGGAAGGGGCACGTTGCGTCTGCCTCTTGCTCCTGCTTTTTTTCACGTTGCTCGCCTTTCTCCCGTTCCCGCATGCGTATGCGGACGATGTGCCCGAGATCACGGCGGACTCGGCCATCCTGATCGAGGCGGAGACGGGGCGCGTGATCTGGGAGAAGGACGCGGACGCGCGCCGCTACCCCGCGAGCATGACGAAGATGATGACCGCCTTGCTCGCCATCGAGAACCTGCCGCCGCACGCCGAGATCCCGATCTCGAAGCGCGCGGCGGAGACCGAGGACGTGCCGCTCGACCTGCACGAGGGCGATGCGCTCGACGCGGAGGAACTATTGCGCGGCATGATGCTGCGCTCAGATAACGGCGCGGCGGTTGCGTTCGCGGAGAAGATCGACGGCACGGTGCCGCGCTTCGCGGACCGCATGAATGCGCGCGCGGCGGAAATCGGCATGACGGACACGCATTTCGCGAACCCGAATGGCCTGACAGATCCCAATCACTACTCGACGGCGCGGGACATGGCGAAGCTCGCGCGCTGCGCGATGACGAACCCGGATTTCCGCGCGATCGTGCGGCTGCAGAAAGCGACGGTCCACTGGAAATACCCGAAACAGCGCGTGCTCGAGGCCGAGACGACGAACGAGCTGCTCGGCCATTACGCGGGCCTCGACGGCATCAAGACGGGCTGGACCGAGGCGGCACGCGGCTGCCTCGCGGCGTCTGCGAAGCGCGGCGGCCTGCACTTGATCGCGGTCGTCATGCACAGCGCGGAGGAGAAAGACCGCTTCACGGATATGGCGAAGATCCTCGACTACGGTTTCGCGCACGCGAAGATGGTGCATGGCGCGTCGAAGGAAAAGCTTGCGCATAAGCTCTGGGTCAAGGGCGGCACACAGGGCACGGTCGGCGTGATGCCGGAGGGCGATCTCGACTACCCGCTGCTGAACGGCGAGGACGCGTCGCATTACACGATTGCCTACGAGATGCCGAACGTCATTGCGGCATCCATCAAGAAAGGGCAGGTCGTCGGCAAGCTGATCCTGAAATACGACGGCGAGCCCGTCGGCTCCATCGACATGCTCGCATCGGAAAGCGTTCCGGCGGGATTCAGCTTCAGCGGCTTGCTCGTGAGCATCTTCTCGCCGCTGCTGAACCTGCTCTGAGCCCGCTTGTTTACCTTTCCTTTACGATTCCATAATATGCCCCCGCGCGGAAACCGGTATAATGGGGATAGAGGGAGCGCCCGTGCGCTTCCCGGAAGAAAAGAATATTGGTTTCTGCAAGGGGGACTCCTCATGAAACTACCGTGAGGCGAGCGCATAAGACACGCGGAGAGATAGACATCTTCTCTACAACAACATATCATCAATGAATCTTGTAAAGTTTACACTTTTATCCAGAAAACGCGGCGAATCGCGCGGAACTGGAAGAAAAAAGTGTAAACTTTTTTATATTTTTTTGCAGAAGCAGAAGGAGAAAAGAGCCCTATGTCGAAATCTATACGTAGGAAAAGGAAATAAGAGAAAAGAGAGGTTCGAAAAAGGCTCCGCCTACGGAAAGGCGGGGAAAAGGGAAGCGTTCAGCGTCTGGGGGTGTACGAAACCAATGAAGTATTGTGACGTGCGCATGCAGTCGATGCAGCATCTCTACCACGGGCTGATGTCGAGAGACTGGGAGGAGCGTCTGGCGGCCTACGAGGAACTCACCGCAGAGGTGGAGCGCCTCGGCGTCCGGTTCCGCGACCCGAGCCTGCGGGAGGCCGATATGCAGGATTTCAAGCTGCTGATCGGCCAGCTTGTTTCCATCCATTTCAAGAAGTATCCGGCAAGAGGGACGGCGGATTTCATGCGTCGGCTGATGCGGCTGTACGTCTGGATGATGAAGCCGCTCTGCCAGGTGCCGAAGCGGCTCTGCAGCCGCCTGCTCGCGGATATCTACGACGATGATGACTACGCGGCGCAGCGGCAGATCCGCCAGTATTATGCGAGGGCCAATCCGACCTGCTCGGTGCTCGAAAGCGTGTTCGGGTGCTACGTCTGGATGATGCGGCGCGTCAAGAGCCGCATGCTGGCCGTGCTCGCGGCCAAGGATCCGAAGGCCGCGCGGAAGGCCCGGCGCAAGATGGCATAAGCGGCAGCACAGAGGCTGCCGAAGAATAGGAAGACAGATCACGAGAAGGAGTGAGCACGATGTTTGCATGGGTAGAAGTAAAAGAAGAAAAGAACGGGGTCATGGAGATCGCCTACAGCCTCGGGACGGATATGGCGCTGGACGGGCAGATCCAGTATGACCGCCGCGCGAAGAAGATGAAGCTCGAGAAGCTCTCGGACGGCGCGAGCCCGGCTGCGACGCGCGACTTCATGGAGGCGCTGCGCGAGCGCATGGAGAGCGAGCCATGGGCGGCAGGACGCGCGATCTGCGTGTCGTACGACCGCAGCGGCGAGGAGCAGCTCGTGCGCCGCTGGCAGATGGATCAGCAGGGCAGCTTCATGCGTTTCGGCTGATGCCGACGCGGAGATACTTCGGCTTCCCCTTCGGGGGAGGCTTTTTTTGTGCGATGCTTTTCTGATGTATACCGGAAAAGACATAGTTTCTATGCCGGAAAGGGTTGCCAAAAGCGACGCGTTTCCGATATAATAGAGCTTGTATTGTAACGTTCACCGGTACATTCACGGAAAGGCTGGATTCTTTTGACACATGATTTGACCATCATCAATACGTTTGTCCTCTATATCGGCCTCATGATGGCGATCGGCGTGTACTACTACCGCCGCACGCGCAACATGAGCGACTATTTCCTCGGCAACCGCAAGCTCGGCGCCTGGGTCACGTCGATGAGCGCGGAGGCCTCGGATATGAGCGGCTGGATGCTGATGGGCGTGCCGGGCTTCGCGTACCTCGCGGGCCTGAACGCCGGCTGGATTGCGGTCGGTATCGCAATCGGCACCTGGGCAAACTGGCATTTCGTCGCTTCGCGCCTGCGCAAGTACACGGAGCTCGCGAAGAACTCGCTGACCCTGCCGGAGTTCCTGCAGAACCGCTACGAGGACAAGAGCGGCATCCTGCGCATCGTACCGGCCATCTTTATCCTGATTTTCTTCATCATCTATTCGGCCTCGGGCTTCGTGTCGGCGGGGCGCCTGTTCGAGACGGTGTTCGGCATCCCGTATCCGGTCGCGGTGTTCATCGGCGCGGGCTCAGTCGTGTTCTACACCCTGATCGGCGGCTTTCTCGCGGTCTCGCGCACGGACTTCATCCAGGGCGTCATGATGTTTTTCGCGATCCTCGTCGTGCCGATTACGGCGACAGTCGAGATGGGCGGTGTATCCGTGACGCTCGACGCCCTGCATAACGTGCAGGCCTCGATGCTGCAGCCTCTGACGAAGCCGGACGGCTCGACGATGGGCTTCATCGAGCTCATTTCGCTGCTCGCCTGGGGCATCGGGTATTTCGGCCAGCCGCATATCCTCGTGCGCTTCATGGCCGTCCGCTCGTCGGGGGAGATCCGCCAGGCGACGCGCATCGCGATGACCTGGGTCATCCTGTCGCTCGCGGCCGCGGTCGCGGTCGGCATGGTCGGGCGCGTGTTCCTCGCGGATCCGCTCGAGGGCACGGCGTCGGAGACGGTGTTCCTCGTGCTGACGAACACGATGTTCCCGCCGTTCCTCGCGGGCCTCATCCTGTCGGCAGTGCTCGCGGCCATCATGAGCACGGCGTCCTCGCAGCTGCTCGTCGCGGCATCTGCGTTCGCGCAGGACTTCTACCGGACCTTGATCCGCAAGAACGCGGAGCAGACGGAGCTCGTCTGGATCGCGCGCGCGTCGGTGTTCGTGATCGCGGCGCTCGCGATTTTCCTCGCGCTGAACCCGAACAGCTTCATCCTCGACATGGTGTCCTACGCCTGGGCGGGCTTCGGCGCGGCGTTCGGGCCGGCCATCCTCATGAGCCTGTTCTGGAAGCGCACGACGCGCAACGGCGTCGTCGCGGGCATCATCGTCGGCGGCGTGACGGTGCTCGTCTGGAAGCAGTTCGCGCTGTTCGGCCTCTACGAGATCGTGCCTGGCTTCCTGCTCTCGCTGCTCGCCATCTACGTCGTGAGCAAGCTCGGCAAGGAGCCGTCGGCCTCCATCCAGTCGACGTTTGAGGCGGTTGGCCGCAGCAGGATCTGAGCCTCTGAACGAAGAAAAACGGAACAAAATCCCTGTCTTTTTTTCTCGAAATCTGGGAGAAAAGGCAGGGATTTCTGCTTTGGATATCGAAACATAAAAAAGAACAGGAAGGGAATATGCGCGAGGCAGGGGGGCTGGAACGCAGCAGTACGGGAGAACTGGATCTGTGCCCCGCCACGTCTCGCGCCGAAATAAGAGAGACAGGTGAGCATTCGTGGAAAAAGTCAAAGTCATGATCGTCGACGATTCACGCGTCAGCCGTGCTATGCTGGCGAGGAATCTCGCTCGGACGAATTTTGAGGTAGTCGCGCAGGCCAAGAACGCAGCGGAGGCCGTGGAGCTCTATGCCACCTACCGCCCGGCTGTCGTGACGATGGATATGAATCTGCCGGATGCGGACGGGATTGAGTGCAGCCGGCGCATCTTGGCCTTCGATAAGGAAGCCAAGATCATCATGATCTCGGCGATGAAGGATGCGAGCCTCGTCGCGCGCGGCCGCGAGGCCGGCATTTCTGCGTTCCTGCAGAAACCGATCAATACGAACGACCTCATTGACACGCTGATGATTCTGTGTCAGAATAAAATCGGCAAAGTCGCCGTCCTGCGCGAGTCGTACGCGAAACCATTCGCGCGTGCGCTCCAGCAGGGTCTTTTCAGCCTGATCGGCGTGAACAGCGAGGTGTCGCTCGAGCTCAGCGATGAGCATTTCCTGACGGTCAGCGGCGTCGCGGTCATCATTGGCCTGACGGGGTATCCGACGGGTCGCGCCATCGTCTATCTCGACAAGGGCACCGTGCAGAACTTCTCGCGCATCCTGCTCGATGCGGCCCCGGATGAACCGATCCGCGAGGAGGAGGCTGCCGACTCCATCGAGGAGTCCGCGAACATCATCGTCGGGCGGGGCGTCTCGAACATCAACGATGTGTTCCGGGACAAAGAGATCCGCACGACGCCGCCGGGAACGATCTGCGGGAAAGATATCCATATCGCGAGCCCGAAGCTCACGACATTCCACATCGTGGCGAAGACGCGGATCGGCGATATCCATATGAACGTTGGCTTTGCGGAAGGAGAATGATGGAATGGATGCTAAATTGGTCAACCCTTTCGTCGAGGCGTTCGAGGCCGTCATGCCGCAGATGGGGTTCCCTGCGCCGAAACGGCTCAAGGTTGCCGTGCAGCAGCAGAATGCGGTGAGCAAGGGCGTGTCGGTCATCGTCGGATTCACGAAGCAGCTCCGCGGCAACGTCGTCTACAATATGGATGAGGATACCGCGAAATTCATTGCGTCGACGATGATGATGGGGATGCCGGTCGAGAGCTTTGACGCGATGGCGCAGAGCGCGATCTCGGAGATGAGCAACATGCTCACGGCGAATGCCGCGACGAACCTCGCGGGGCTCGGCCTCGAGGTCGACATCTCGACGCCGTCGCTCTCCATCGGCGAGAATTTCCAAGTGAAAATCACAGATGCGCAATATCTGACCGTCGACATGGATTTAGGGGGCCATGTCGTCGAGCTCGATATCGCGGTAGAACAGGGTCAGGGCTGAACTGGCCTTGTTTTGCGGTCAAGGAGGGAACCGGTTCGATAGGGGGGAACGGCTCCTGAAAAGGGGATTTCATAGAGAGTGAGGCCTCGGCCTCGAAGAAGTGTGTGGATTCAGGAATCGAGGGATTTTTTTGAACAGGAAATTGACTAGTCTTCGCGCCAAACTGCTCGCAGGGCTCCTGCCCCTGTTTATCGGTAGCTTTCTGGTATTTTTCGGCATCACGTACTATATGGCGAGTTCCGTGCTCTATCAGGACGCGGACAACATCGCCGCAGAGGTCGGGCGGACCACGGCGCTCTCCGTCGAACAGGATTTCGCTAAGAAAGAGGATGCGCTGAAATGGCTCGCGACCAACGAGGGGATTCGCACGGGAAGCCATGAGCAGCGCGTCGCCATCCTGAACGAGGTCCAGCAGCGGACGAACAACGGGTTCGCGATGGTCGCGTACATGGATTTGAACGGCCAGGCCTACAACGAGAAGGACAAGGCCATGGACCGCGCGTCGCGCGACTATTTCAAGAACGTCAAGGCGACGCAGAAGCCGTACATCACGGGCCCGTCCGTATCGGGCACGAGCGGCAAGCTCATCACGATCATCTGCTACCCGGTCATGACGCAGGGCCAGCTCACGGGCATGGTCTACGGCACGGTTGAGCTCGACAGCATCTCGGATTTCACAGCGAACATCAAATACATGGAGACGGGCCGCGTCTATATCGCCGATGAGCAGGGCCTGACGATCGCCTACGGGCTCGACCCGGAGCGCGTCGGCAAGATGGATCTGACGAAAGAGGAGCAGGACGGCTACAAGCTCGATCCGGCCCTCGTCAAGGCGTTCAACGACGCCGTCTCGTCGGACAAGCAGACGCACGCGGAGTACAGCACGTCGCGCGGCACGGAGTCGAAGGCCATCCTGACGCCAATCCATCTCGGTGAGCGCACCTGGATCGCGGTATCGACGGCGCCGATTTCTGAGATCCGCGCGAACGCCATCTCGATGGTCAAGATCCTCGCCATCGTGGCCTTGCTCATGCTGGCTGCCATCAGCGTGGTCATCTGGGTCGTCTCGAAGAAGATGTGCGATCCGGTCGTCGCGCTGCGCGCGGAGGCCGACCTGCTGAACAGCGGTGACCTGCGTTCGCGCCCGATGGAGAGCGCGGACCGCAGCGACGAGATCGGCGACCTCGCGCGCGGCTTCAAGCAGATGCGCGGCACCCTGCGCGGCCTGCTGCAGAACATCGCGGCGAACGCCGAGAAGGTCTCGGCCGCAGCCGAGGAGCTCACGGCGGCCTCGCACCAGTCTGCGGCGGCAGCGAACCAGGTCGCGGAGTCAATCACGGACATGGCCGGAGGCATGGCCAAGCAGTCGGATGCGGCGGGCACGGTCAGCGACGAGAGCGACAAGATCGCCGAGAAGACCGGCAATGTCTCGATGAATGCCGAGGCCATCGCCGCCGTCACGCAGATGACGGCAGACAGCGTCAAGGACGGCCGCGACGCCATCCGCACGGTGGTCGGCAACATGGACGCCATCAACGCCGGCACGACGACCGTGCAGCAGACCATCGACAAGCTCGCGAAGAGCTCCGATGAGATCAGCAATATCGTCGGCATGATCTCCGGCATCGCCGAGCAGACGAATCTGCTCGCGCTGAACGCGGCCATCGAGGCCGCGCGCGCCGGTGAGGCGGGCCGCGGGTTCTCCGTTGTCGCCGATGAGGTGCGCAAGCTCGCCGAGGAGAGCGCGAACTCCACGCAGAAGATCGCCGACCTCGTCGCGGTCATCCAGAACGACATGAAGGGCGCGGTCGAGGCCAGCACGACGAGCGCCGAGAGCGTCGCGAGCAGCATGGAGTCGGTCAAGAAGGCCGATTCGGTCTTCGAGTCCATCCAGATCTCGGTCGAGTCGCTCGCGGGCGGCGTCAGCGATGTCGCCAGCAGCATCAAGGAGATCGCGGACGGCTCGAAAGAGATGAGCGAAGCCGCGAAATCCATCAACGACATCGCGAAGCACAACGCCGACCAGGCTGAGTCTGTTTCCTCGACGACCGAGGAACAGTCTGCCTCGGCGCAGGAGATCGCCGCGGCAACCCGCAGCCTCGCCGAAGAGGCCGAGAAGCTCGCCGGCGAGATGGATCGCTTCAAGATGTAAGCTGCCACGGAATATGGACAAAGAAGTCCTCCCCGAACCGGGGAGGATTTTTCAAATTTCAAAAAAAGCAGTTGGCAAACGGCGGGCCTTTCGCTATAATAGTATCCGTATGGATTTTTCGAAGGGGCGGCAGGCCCCGTTACAGGAGGCTTTATCTTTGGCAGAGATGCATCGGGTCATCGTTCATGTCCGCGGCGCGCAGCGCGACCTGACGGGCGAGGAAAATGTGACGGAGATGGTCGCGGAGGGCAGGCACTACTACCGGAACGGCAAGCATTACGTGCTCTACGAGGATCATCTGACCGATGAGGAAGACAAGACCTCGACGGTGCTGAAGATCGGCCCGTCCTCGCTGACCTTGCTGCGCCACGGCGCGGTCGTGCAGGAACAGCATTTCGAGCCGCGCTCGGAGACGTGCAGCCGCTACGAGACCCCGTACGGTGCGATGGATCTCGCTTTTGAGACGCGGCATATCGACATCACGTACGGCACGGTCTCGGGCACGGTCGACCTTGACTACGCGCTGAAGGTCAATGGAAGCTATCAGAGCGACAACAGCCTGCATATCGAGATCACGAGCGCGCCAGGCGAGAGCCACAAACTGAACTGACGGAATGCCGCATGCCAGGAGAGGTACTGCGGCAAGACCATGAGATGGAAACCATTGCGTTGACGCGGGCAGGCCCTGCGCAACGCTTTGTATTTTGTTTTCCTTTTGCAGAAGCAGCGTATCTGCGCAGAAGCTGGTAGTTGCATAGGTTGTATAGGAGGTTTTTCCTTGGATATCAAAGATACCTTGACCGCCGCGATCCGGCAGGCGGCACAGGATGCCATCGCGGACGGCACGTTCCCGGCGGGCGAGATCCCGGCCGTCGAGCTCTCTGTCCCGCCGAAAAAGGAATTCGGCGACTTTGCGACGAACTTCGCGATGCAGTCGGCGCGCGTGTTCCATCAGAACCCGCGGAAGATTGCCGAGGAGCTCGCGGGCCGCATCAAAGGGGACTGGCTCGACCACACGCAGATCGCGGGCCCGGGCTTCCTGAATTTCTACCTCCGCGGCAATGTGCTCTACGATGCTTTCCAGCAGATCCTCGACGCCGGGGAATCCTTCGGCGATCTGCCGAAGAAAGACGCGCCGAAGATCCAGGTCGAGTACGTCAGCGCGAACCCGACGGGCCCGCTGCATGTCGGCCACGGCCGCGGTGCGGCGGCGGGCTCAGCGCTCGTGAACCTGCTGCGCGCGGCAGGATACCCGGTCGAGAGCGAGTACTACATCAACGACGCGGGCAACCAGATGAACATCCTCGCGCAGTCGGTCAACGCGCGCTACCTCGAGCTGCTCGGGCGCGAGGTCGAGTTCCCGGAGAACGGCTACCACGGCGAGGACATCAAGGTCACGGCGCAGCGCATCATCGACAAAGACGGGGACAAATACCTCGCGATGGACGAGAGCGAGCGCCTCGAGATCTTCAAGGATCTCGCGTACAAAGAGAAGCTTGCGATTCTGAAAGAAGACCTCGAGGCCTTCCATGTGACGTTCGACCATTGGTTCAGCGAGCGCACGCTGCACCCGGACGCGGTGCGCGAGGCGGTCAAGAAACTGCAGGCGAACGGCACGATCTACGAGAAGGACGGCGCGCTTTGGCTGAAATCCACGGAATACGGCGACGATAAAGACCGTGTCGTGATCCGCGACAACGGTGTGCCGACGTATTTCGCGGCGGATATCGCGTACCATCACAACAAATACGAGCGAGGCTTCGACCGCCTCATCAATATCTGGGGCGCTGACCACCACGGCTATGTTGCGCGCGTCAAGGCGGCGATGCAGGCGCTTGGCCACGACCCGAAGAAGCTCACGGTCCTGCTGCTGCAGATGGTCAGCCTCTACCGCAACGGCGAGCTCGTCAAGATGTCGAAGCGCACGGGCCAGAGCGTCACGCTGAACGAGCTCATCGAGGAGGTCGGCACCGACGCGGCGCGCTACTTCTTCCTGATGCGCTCGCTCGACAGCCAGCTCGACTTCGACCTCGACCTCGCGAAAAAGAAGTCGAACGACAACCCGGTCTACTACATCCAGTACGCGCACGCGCGCATCTGCAGCATTTTCCGCCAGGCGGATGAGACGGGGCTGAAGCTCCCGGCGAAGCCGAACCTCGCGCGCCTGCAGGATCCGTCCGAGATCGAGCTGATCAAGAAGATCGAGTCGTACCCCGAGGAGATCGAGCGCGCGGCCAAGGACTACGCGCCGCATCATATCGCGCGCTACAGCTACGATCTCGCCTCGCTGTTCCACAGCTTCTACAACCGCTGCCGGATCATCGGGCAGGAGCAGGAGCTCGCGGAGGCACGCCTCGCCCTCGTCAAGGCGACGGGCCACGTCATCCGCCACAGCCTCGCGATCCTCGGCGTTTCCGCGCCAGAACACATGTAAACAAAATTCCCAGAAGTTAGGAGAGTATATATGGATTACGTCAACAGTTCCGAGGTCGATATCGCCTATGATGTTCTTTCGAAGAAAGGCGAGACGATCTACTACAAGGATCTCGTGCTCGAGGTCATCGATAAGAAGCATAAGCCGGTGCAGAACCTCTCGGCGGCAATCTCCGAGGTCTACACGCTGATCAATATGGACAGCCGGTTCCACTACGAGGGCGAGGGCAAGTGGGGCCTCACCGAGTGGAACCCGCCTGAGGTCAAGCGCACGCACCGTGCCAGTGCTGCGTCGTCGCGCACGACGAGCCGTTCGGCCGCGAAGGCGAGCGCCGCGCGCAAGAAAAAACTGGAGAGCATTCAGGAGTAATCGAAAAAGGTTAGGAGGAAGGTTTCCATGGCAAAGTATATTTTCGTCACCGGCGGTGTTGTTTCATCCCTCGGGAAGGGCATTACGGCGGCTTCGCTCGGACGGCTGCTCAAAAGCCGCGGCATCAAAGTCACGATCCAGAAGTTCGACCCGTACATCAACATCGACCCGGGCACGATGAGCCCGTATCAGCACGGCGAAGTTTTCGTCACGGACGATGGCGCGGAGACCGACCTCGACCTCGGCCACTATGAGCGCTTCATCGACATCAACCTTTCGAAGAACTCGAACATCACGACGGGCAAGGTCTATTGGTCTGTGCTCAACAAGGAGCGCAAGGGCGAGTACCTCGGCTCGACGGTGCAGGTCATCCCGCATATCACGAACGAGATCAAGCAGAAGGTCTACGACGTCGCGAAGCAGGATAACGCGGATGTCGTGATCACGGAAATCGGCGGCACGGTCGGCGACATCGAGAGCCAGCCGTTCCTCGAGGCCATCCGTCAGGTCAAGAAAGAGGTCGGCAAGAACGACACACTCTACATCCACGTGACGCTGCTGCCGTACATCGCCGCGGCCGGCGAGCTCAAGACGAAGCCGACCCAGCACAGTGTCAAGGAGCTCCGCGCCATCGGCATCCAGCCGGATATCCTCGTCTGCCGCACGGAGAAGTCCATCACGAAGGAAATGAAAGAGAAGATCGCGATGTTCTGCGACGTGCAGCCAGAGGCGGTCATCGAGAACATGACGACATCCTCCATCTACGAGGTTCCGCTCATGATGCAGAAAGAGGGCCTCGACAAGGTCGCGCTGCAGAAGCTCAACATGGACTACGCGCCGGCGGATATGAGCGAATGGGAGAAGATGGTCTTCAAGATCCATCACCCGAAGACGAAGGTCAAGGTCGCCGTCGTCGGCAAGTACGTCGAGCTGCCGGATGCCTATATCTCCGTGACCGAGGCCCTGCACCACGGCGGCATCGCGAACGACGCGCAGGTCAAGATCCACTGGGTCAACGCCGAGGAAATCGAGGATCCGGAGACGGATCTCGACGAGGTCTTCGTCGGCTGCCGCGGCATCCTCGTACCGGGCGGCTTCGGCGACCGCGGCATCGAGGGCAAGATCAAGGCCATCCAGTACGCGCGCGAGAACAACATCCCGTTCCTCGGTCTCTGCCTCGGCATGCAGTGCGCGGTCATCGAGTTCGCGCGCCACGTCTGCGGCATGACCGATGCGCATTCGACGGAGTTCGACCCGGAGACGAAGCACCCGGTCATCTCGCTGATGGAGTCGCAGCAGGGCATCGTCAAGAAGGGCGGCACGATGCGCCTCGGCGCGTACCCGTGCAAGCTCGCGCACGGCACGCATGCTTATGAGGCCTATGGCACGGACATGATCAGCGAGCGTCACCGCCACCGCTACGAGTTCAACAACGAGTACCGCGCGGCGCTGAAGGCCAAGGGGCTTGTCATCGCCGGTACATTGCCGGATGACAGCCTCGTCGAGATGGTCGAGGTGCAGGATCATCCGTGGTTCGTCGGCACGCAGGCGCATCCGGAGCTCAAGAGCCGCCCGAACAACCCGCATCCGCTGTTCCGCGACTTCGTCAAGGCGGCGCTGAATACCGAGCGGTAAATCAAAAAAATCCTTGCATTTTCCGGCGGAATGCCGTATAATACTCTTTGTCGGCGCACTCGTGCCGACAAATTATTCCTCGATAGCTCAGCCGGTAGAGCACCTGACTGTTAATCAGGCTGTCGCAGGTTCGAATCCTGCTCGAGGAGCCATGGCGCGTTGGTCAAGTGGTTAAGACACCGCCCTTTCACGGCGGCTTCATGGGTTCGAATCCCGTACGCGTCACCATGGGCGATTAGCTCAGCTGGGAGAGCGCTTGCCTTACAAGCAAGATGTCAGCAGTTCGATCCTGTTATCGCCCACCATATCTTGATTGCACAAAGCCGTTGCATGCCTGTTTGGCTGCAGCGGCTTTTCTGTATATCCTGTCCACGCAAAAAGGAATTGCGTCCCCTTTCCGCATGATGTATAATAAGAACATTAGGGAGCCGAGGCTCCTGCTGAAAGGAAGACCCTTTTTGGAACAGACAGAGAATCTCGCGGAGCTCCTGCAGGAGATGCACGTCTGGATGGGACAGTATATGCGCTCGTTCCATACAGATGATGAGGAAGTCATGCAGGGCATCCGCATCAAGGAGATCCATACGGGCTATGTCACGCGCATCGCGGTCGAGCTCGCAGGGCATCTCGAGCTCACGTCGCATGACGTGCAGCTCGCGGAGATCATGGGGCTTTTTCACGACGTCGGTCGGTTCCGGCAATACAGCCTCTACCAGACGTTCAACGACGCGCAGTCGGAGGATCATGCGGTGCTCGGGCTGAAGGTGCTCGATGAGCTGCCCTTCATGAAGCGGCTCGCGCCTGCGGATGAGGCGCTCGTGCGGTTCGCCATCGGCAACCACAACAAGAAAGAGATCGAGCAGACGGACGACCGCCGCAAGATCTTTTTCGCGAAGCTGTTGCGCGACGCGGACAAGCTCGACATCTACCGCGTGCTCGCGCCGTTCATCCGGCCCGAGAACGCGGACAAGGCGCCGAATTTCGTGAAGGGCGCGGACAGCGACCGGATCAACCCGGATTTCGTGCAGGATTTCCTCGCAGGGCGGCAGGCCGACTACCGCAAGCTCCGCACGCAGGGCGACCGCAAGATTGTGCGGCTCATGTGGATCTACGACATCAATTTCAGCTGGACGCTCCGCGAGATCGTGAAGCGCGGCTATGTCGACCTCATCCTGCGGTACCTGCCCGCGCAGCCGGAGCTGGAGCCAGGCATCGCGCGCCTCAAGGCGTACATCGAGAAGAAGTGCGCGGAGCCCGACCCGGTGGATAGGTAAGGGATAGCTAGGGAGAAACGGGGCTCAAGGCCCTTTCGATAAAGGAGACAGAATCATGGCGGAAAAAGAAATGGCATCGAACTTCATCCAGAATGCCATCGAGGAAGATCAGAAGAATGGCAAGTACACGGACGGCATCCACACGCGGTTCCCACCCGAGCCGAACGGCTACCTGCACATCGGCCACGCGAAGTCGATCTGCCTGAACTTCGGGCTCGCGGAGCGCAACCACGGCCTCTGCAATTTGCGCTTCGACGATACGAACCCGACGAAGGAGGACACAGAATACGTCGACTCCATTCAGGAAGACATCAAATGGCTCGGTTTCTCGTGGGGGAACCGGAAGTTCTACGCGTCCGATTATTTCGATAAGCTCTACGACTACGCCGTGCAGCTCATCCAAAAGGGGCTCGCCTACGTCGATGACCTGTCGGCCGAGGAGATCAAGGCATACCGCGGCACGCTGACGGAGCCGGGCAAGGAGAGCCCGTACCGCAACCGCAGCGTCGAGGAGAACCTCGATCTGTTCGCGCGCATGAAGGCCGGCGAGTTCGCGGACGGCGAGAAGGTGCTTCGCGCGAAGATCGATATGGCCTCGCCGAACATGGTCATGCGCGACACGGTCATCTACCGCATCGCGCACGCGACGCATCACCGCACGGGCGACAAGTGGTGCATCTACCCGATGTACGATTTCGCGCATCCGTTGTCCGATGCCATCGAGGGCATCACGCACTCGGTCTGCACGCTCGAGTTCGAGGAGCACCGCCCATTCTACGACTGGCTGCTCGATTCGCTCGGCTTCGACCCGAACACGCGTCCGCGCCAGATTGAGTTCGCGCGCCTGAACCTCACGAACACCGTGACGAGCAAGCGCAAGCTCCGCCAGCTCGTCGAGGAGGGCTACGTGCGCGGCTGGGACGACCCGCGCATGCCGACCATCTCGGGCCTGCGCCGCCGCGGCTACACGCCGGCATCCATCCGCAATTTCTGCGAGGAGATCGGCGTCGCGAAGGCGAACAGCCTCGTCGATGTCGCGATGCTCGAGCACAGCGTCCGCGAGGACCTCAACGAGAACGCGGACCGCGTCATGGCCGTGCTCGACCCGGTCAAGGTCGTCATCACGAACTACCCGGAGGATAAGCAGGAGTGGCTGCTCGCGGACAACAACCCGATGCACGGCGGCCAGCGCTTTGTGCCGTTCTCGCGCGAAATCTGGATCGACCGCGCGGACTTCATGGAGAACCCGCCGAAGAAGTATTTCCGCCTGAAGCCGGGCGGAGAGGTGCGCCTGAAGCACGCCTACATCATCAAATGCGAGGAAGTCGTGAAGGACGCGGACGGCAACGTCACGGAGCTCCATTGCACGTGCGACCCGACCTCGAAGACGGGCGACGCGACCGCGAACCGCAAGATCAAGGGCACGATCCACTGGGTGGCCTGCAAGACCGCGCTGCCCGCGGAGGTGCGTCTCTACGACTACCTGCTCGAGACCGACGCAGACGGCAACGTGCCGGACGATTTCCTGCACGCGCTGAATCCGGACTCGATGAAGGTCATCGAGAATGCTTGGATCGAGCCGTCGGTGAAGCTCGCGGCCGCGGGCACGCACTACCAGTTCCTGCGCACGGGCTACTTCGTCGTCGACCCGGATACGACGCCGGATCATCTCGTGTTCAACCGCGTCGTCGGCCTCCGCGATTCGTGGGCGAAGAGCCAGAAGAAATAAAAGCCGCCCTGCAAAGGCGGGAGGTGTTTATATGTCAAAAATCCCAAAGAACCTGACCGATAAGGATATGCTGCGCGACTGGGTCGAGGAGGAGTCTATCGAGGACACGTTCCAGAAAGCCGAGCAGGCCGAGAAGGCGCGCGCGAAGGCCGCGGCAGGCGTCGAG
>Ga0310695_10003861_pt1 | contig 28611 bp, 26 predicted proteins | sample RumenRJG_04DNA_FD_203882 | JGI IMG/M metagenome (GOLD analysis project Ga0310695, IMG submission 203882) | Bovine rumen microbial communities from Lethbridge, Alberta, Canada - RJG_04 (v2) (version 2) | ecosystem: Host-associated > Mammals > Digestive system > Stomach > Rumen | place: Canada... | reverse complement strand
CTAGGGCGTCAAATAAAACAGCACAGCTTTTTCGCTTGTGTCTATCGATTCAGTACGAGAACAAGGCAATCGTCTACTGTTTCAGCTAATGAAGAGAAAAAGTGTCTAGTGAAATTAGGAAAAGTCATAACATTATTACAAAGGCTCCATAACATTATTACAAAGGCTCCATAACATTATTACAAAGGCTCTGTAACGTTATTACAAAGGCTCTGTAACGTTATTACAAAGGCTCCGTAAAGTTATTACAAAGGCTTTGTAATAATTGTAAGACACTATCTCTTCATGTTGTAGACAGCATCTGAACAACAGAGATGCTATCAGTAAAGTGTTGATAACCATACCACTCAGGCCGAAGTGGTCTGAGAGGTATGATTCTTACCAAGGATTTAGTCGAAGAAGCCGGGCTGCTTGTACTCGATGCCTAACTCGCGGTCGACGGTGGCAAGGATGCCCTGCACCTGTCCGAGGGCGAACATGCGTCCGAGGAGGGTGTAGCCTGCATTGTGGCCGTGGCTCGACTCGTCGAGAATGCCGCCAGGCTCGTCGGTAAACGTCATGCCGTGGTCAACACGCATGGGCAGGTTGGGGTTCTCCTTCTCGAAGATGCGTGCCAACTCGATAAGATCGGCACGTCCGCCAAGGTGCGAGGCTTCAGTAAAATCGCCGTTGGGGAAGATGTGGCAGGAACGCAGGTGTACGAAGTGTGTGCGCGAAGCGAACTTCCTGGCCATCTCCACCACGTTGTTGTAGGCACCTGCCGAGAGGCTGCCGGCACAGAAGGTGAGGCCGTTGTGCTTGTTGGGCACGGCATCGAGGAACCACTGGATGTCCTCTTCGGTGCGCACGATGCGCGGCAAGCCGAGAATCTCGATGGGAGGGTCGTCGGGGTGCACGCACATGTTCATGTTGCACTCCTCGCAAACGGGCATGATGGCCTCGAGGAAATACTTCATGTTTTCGCGTAACTGCTTCTTGTCGATGCCTTTATACAGGTCGAGGAAGTCGCGGAACTTCTGGATGGGAGCCTCGTCGTTCTCGCTGAAGTTGCCGCTGACGAAGCCCTGCGTCTTGATGATGATGTTCTCCACCAGCTTGTGCTCCTTCTCGGGCGTCATCGTCTTGGCCAGTTCGTCGCACTCGGCCAGTACGTTGCGGTCGACCTCCCCCTTTCCCTCCTGTAGGAGGGGAGATTCGATTGGAAGGGGAAGCTTGAACTGCGCCCATTCCTCGCGGGCACCTTCGCGCTTCAGGATATAGATGTCGAAATAGGCGAACTCTGCATAGTTGAAGTAGAGGTTAGTGGCACCGTTGGGATTGTTGTGGAACAGGTCGGTGCGAGCCCAGTCGAGCACAGGCATGAAGTTGTAGCAGATGCAGTGGATGCCCTCGGCAGAGAGATTCCGCAGCGACTCCTTGTAGACCTCAATCTGGTGATCGCGGTCGGGACCGCCATACTTAATCGTCTCCACCACCGGCAGGCTCTCCACCACGCTCCAGCGCATGCCGTAGCTCTCAATATACTCGCGTAGGTCGCGAATCTTTTCCCGTGTCCACACCTCGCCAAGGGGTACGTCGTGCAGAGCCGTTACGATACCCTCAACGCCAATTTGTCTCAGCATGGCAAGCGTAATCTTGTCTTTCTTGCCAAACCAACGCCATGTTCTTTCCATTGTCTTGCTATGTTTTTTTGAATAGTTATTGAATTGTGAGTGCAAAGATACGGAAAAAGCACTAAAAAAACTTGTATATTTTGACTTTTTATTTGTGTTTTTGTCTTTTTCTGCAAGAAATGTAGTAACTTTGCCCTCGGTTTATGAAGACAAGCGAGAAAAACGACAGTGTGCTCCAAGCTGTAGAGGGCATACTGAATCACTATTTAGAGACGAACAAGCATCGCAAGACGCCTGAGCGTTATGCCATATTGCGGGCAGTCTACTCCATCGACGGGCATTTCACGCTCGACGAACTCGGAGAGAAACTGTCGGCCGACTATAAGTTCCCGGTATCACGAGCCACGCTCTACAACACGCTGAACCTCTTTTTAGAGCTGCGGCTGGTCATCCGCCACCGCTTTCAAGGCTCTACAAAATACGAGGCCTGCTATGCCGACAACAGCCACTGCCACCAGATTTGCACCATGTGCGGCAAGGAGACTGAGGTGCGCGCGCCCGAAATCACTGAGGCTATTGAACAGTTGCGCCTGAAACGTTTTCGCAAGGACGGCTACACCTTATATATTTATGGGATATGCTCGACCTGTCAGGCCACCATTACACGACAAAAGAAGAAAACAAATAAACAAGAAAAAGAATGATTAACGGTAAGGTAGACGTCCTGCTGGGATTGCAGTGGGGCGATGAAGGCAAGGGCAAGGTGGTCGACGTGCTGACCCCTCGCTATGATGTGGTGGCACGGTTCCAAGGCGGTCCCAACGCCGGACATACGCTGGAGTTCGAAGGACAGAAGTATGTGCTGCGCAGCATTCCCTCGGGTATCTTCCAAGGGGGAAAGGTGAATATCATTGGAAACGGCGTGGTGCTGGCTCCCGACCTGTTCATGGACGAGGCGAAAGCACTGGAGGCCAGCGGACATGAACTGCGCTCACGGCTGCATATCTCGAAGAAGGCACACCTCATCATGCCTACCCACCGCGTGCTCGATGCTGCCTACGAGGCACAGAAGGGTAAGAACAAGGTGGGCACCACGGGCAAGGGCATCGGCCCGACTTATACCGACAAGGTGAGCCGCACTGGCCTGCGCGTGGGCGACATCCTTGAGAACTTCCCCGAAAAGTATGCTGCCGCCAAGGCACGCCATGAGGCCATACTGAAGTCGCTCGGTTTCGAGTACGACATCGCTGAAGTCGAGAAGAAGTGGATGGAGGGTATTGAATACCTGCGCCAGTTCCCCATCGTCGACAGTGAGCATGAGATTAACGGTTTTCTACGCGAGGGCAAGAGCGTTCTCTGCGAGGGTGCACAGGGCACGATGCTTGATGTGGACTTCGGTTCGTATCCCTTCGTCACCTCGTCGAACACTATCTGTGCCGGTGCCTGCACGGGTCTCGGTATCGGTCCCAACAAGATTGGCGAGGTCTACGGCATTATGAAGGCCTACTGTACCCGTGTCGGTGCAGGCCCGTTCCCCACCGAGCTGTTCGACGAGACGGGTAAGAAGATCCGTGATCTCGGTCATGAGTATGGTGCCGTGACAGGACGCGAGCGCCGTTGCGGATGGATAGACCTTGTAGCCCTGCGCTATTCGATCATGGTCAACGGTGTGACGAAGCTCATCATGATGAAGAGCGACGTGCTCGACGGTTTCGACACCATCAAAGCCTGTACAGCATATAATGTCAACGGACAACTGACGCGCGATTTCCCCTACGACATTGAGCATGGCATAGAGCCAATCTATCAGGAGATGCCAGGCTGGAAGACCGACATGACCCACTACACCAGTGAGGAGCAGTTCCCACAGGAGTTCAAGGACTATATCGACTTCCTCGAGAAACAACTCGAAACGCCCATCTGCATCATCTCGATCGGGCCTGACCGCGAACAAACGATTATTCGAAATTAATTCCATTTTTGGCACGGAACAACACGGAGAACACTGTTTTATGCTGTACGAAAACCTGACAGAACAAATCATACTTGCAGCCCGTGATGTTCACAAGGAGTTGGGATTCGGTTTCTTAGAAGCTGTCTATGGCAACGCCTTGTACAAAGAACTGAAGGCGCGAGACATAAAATGTGAATGTCAGAAACACATTGATGTGTACTATAAGGGAGAGTTGTTGGGCATTATGTGGCCGATATGCTTATCGACGATAAAGTCATTGTTGAGCTAAAGGCTGTCGTGGAATTACGACCAGAACATGAGTGGCAACTTCTCAACTACTTGGTTGCAAGCAAGATAGAATTGGGACTCCTAATTAATTTCGGCCATAAAATATCAGTAAAAAGGATAATAAACACAAATAAGCACCAGCAGGAAGACAGTCGAGGCTGACACAAGAGACAAAGAACAGTGTCCCTCAGTGTTTTTCCGTGCCTAAACAATAAACAATGGCAAACAAACCAAGTATTCCCAAAGGAACACGCGACTTTGGCCCACAGGAGATGGCCCGTCGCAACTATATCTTCAACACCATCCGCAACGTCTACGAGCTATACGGCTTCCAACAGATAGAGACGCCCGCCATGGAGACGCTACAGACGCTCATGGGCAAGTATGGCGAGGAGGGCGATAAGCTGTTGTTCAAAGTGCTGAACAGCGGTGACTTCCTCTCCAAGGTATCCGACGACGAACTGCAGGAGCGCAATGCGCTTCACTTAGCTGCCAAGCTCTGCGAGAAAGGTCTGCGTTACGACCTCACCGTACCCTTCGCCCGCTATGTGGTGATGCATCGCGAAGAGCTGCAACTGCCGTTCAAGCGCTATCAGGTGCAGCCCGTGTGGCGTGCCGACCGTCCGCAGAAGGGTCGCTATCGTGAGTTCTACCAGTTCGATGGCGACGTGGTGGGCAGCGACTCCCTGCTCAACGAGGTGGAGCTGATGCAGATCATCGACACCGTTTTCACCCGTTTTGGCGTGCGTGTGCAGATTAAGATCAATAACCGCAAGATTCTCTCGGGCATAGCAGAGTATATAGGTGCCGCAGACAAGATTGTCGACATCACCGTGGCCATCGACAAACTTGATAAGATAGGCATAGACAATGTCAATCAGGAACTCCGCGAAGACGGTCTTTCTGATGAGCAGATAGAGAAGCTACAACCCATCATCCTGCTCGAAGGCACCAACGACGAGAAGCTTAATACCATCGCCGAGGTACTGAAGGACAGTGAAATCGGGTTGAAAGGCGTGGAGGAGTGCCGCTACATTCTCTCCGCATTATCCGTAGGCGGCTCAGCCGCTGCGCTCCACAACGAACTACAACTCGATCTCACTCTTGCCCGTGGCCTGAACTACTACACGGGTGCTATCTTCGAGGTGAAGGCACTCGACGTGCAGATTGGCTCTATCACGGGTGGTGGCCGTTACGACAACCTGACGGGCATCTTCGGCATGCCCGGCCTCTCGGGCGTGGGCATCTCCTTTGGTGTTGACCGCATCTACGATGTGCTGAACCATCTTGATGCCTATCCCAAAGAAGCTATACAGACCACCCAATTGCTATTCATCAACTTTGGCGAGAAAGAGACGGCTTATTGCATGCCCGCCGTGGCCAAGGCCCGCCAGGCAGGCATACGCACCGAGATCTATCCCGACGCTTCGAAGATGAAGAAGCAGATGGCCTATGCCAATGCCAAACAGATTCCCTTTGTGGCCTTGGCAGGAGAAAACGAGATCAATGAAAGCAAGCTCACGCTGAAAAATATGACTACGGGTGAACAGCAATTGGTCACCATCGAAGAACTGATAGCCAACATCAAATAGTACGTGTTGAAACTGATAAGAACAATGTGTCTGTTCGTGGTCTTCGTGCTGCTGACCTCAGCCACTGAGAAGACCACCACCATCTTTATCATAGGTGACTCCACCGCTGCTAACAAGGACATCTCCGGTGGTAAACAGGAGCGTGGGTGGGGCATGGCCCTGCAATGCTACTTCGACGACAACATCGTCGTAGACAACCATGCTGTCAATGGTCGTTCTTCGCTGAGTTTCATCAACGAGGGACGATGGGACAAAGTATTGGAGAAGATGAAACCCGGCGACTACGTCATCATCCAGTTCGGCCATAACGACGAGAAGCCCAAGGCCGACCGCCATACCGATCCAGGCTCTACCTTCGACTATAACTTAGCGAAGTTCGTGCGTGAGACACGCGAACATGGTGGCATTCCCGTGCTGATGAACTGCGTGGTGCGACGTAACTTCTTTGTGAATGCACCGGAAAACGACGACGACGAGAAGCTGCGCACGACGACGTTCAAGGACGGTGTGAAGATGGTAGAGGGCGACTCGCTGATAGATACCCACGGACTCTACCGTGTGGCTCCCCGCGATGTAGCCCAGAGGATGAACTGCCACTTCGTCGATGCCAACCAGATTACGCACGACTTAGAGCAGGGTCTTGGCACCGAGGCATCGAAGAAGTTGCACATGTGGTTCCTGCCAGGTGAAGAACCCAGCGTGCCCAATGGCCGTCAGGATAACACCCACTATAATGTCTATGGTGCTCATGTGGTGGCAAAGCTGTTGGCCGATGCTCTCTGCAAGGAAATTCCAATCTTAAGGAAATACCGTGCGGATGCCGATATCACCGTCGACCGCAAAGGCCGTGGCGACTTTCTCTCGTTGCAGCAAGCGGTGGACAATGCGCTGCTACGCCCGAATGATTCGACTACGATACAGATTCTTGGCGGTGAGTGGACAAAGCCCCTACTGCCAAGGAAAAACAAAATAACGTTTGTTTTGCGGGAAGGAGCCACATGGAAGAAGACTAACTAAACAACGGATTTCTTGCGTCCCGATGGTAGCAAGACCAGAGGTCGAGCGCACGGATTTTACGGATTCATGGCTTTCTCTGAAAGCCCTCCTTTACTCCTAAACTCCTTAGACAATTAAGGCCACGGACTGAACGGACAGAACGGACTTATGGCTTTCTCTGAAAGCCACTCCTTTACTCCTAAACTCCTTGGACAATTAAGACAACGGATTTCACGGATTTATGGCTTTCTCTGAAAGCCACTCCTTTACTCCTGAACTCCTTAGACAATTAAGACAACGGATTTCTTGTGTCCCGATGGTAGCAAGCGAAAGGCTACGGGTAGCCGCGTCAGCGGGAATCCAGAGGTCGAGCGCACGGATTTTTTAGGGAGCGTCGTAGCATCCTTTTCCTTTGGCTGTCGAGAGCGAATCGAGATGGAAATCGTATTTCAGGTTCTTCTCGTCGATCAGTACAAAATGCTTTTTCCCGCCTGTTGTGGTATCACTGGGTTCTTCCCAGGTGATGTTGATAAAGCGTGTACTGTCGATGGCAGCAGGCGTTCGCAACACATCATTCTCGAAATAGTAGTTATAGGCTACCGTTGAATCGCGCCTCTCTCCCATCACCACATCGTCGGCATAGCCCGTCACGATGGAATTGGTAAGCTTGAACAGTTCCAAAGGCAGCGAATGGTCGTTCAGGAAATTGGTGAAACGAAGAGCCGCTCCTCGACTGGCAGAGAAAGGATAGAACTGGGCCAGCGTACAATGGTCGAAGATGGCCACTCCACCATGAACGACCACACAATCGCCCAACGTATTGGTGAGCTGGCAATACTGGGCACCCACGTAGGCATTGACAGCCTTCAGGCCCACTCCCTTGCAGTTATGCACGACACAACGCTCCATATACAGACGCTGTTTGTCGGGCGACAAAGCTGCCGAGTCGATGATAATGGCATCCTCCGGATTGCGTATCTCGGAATTGACGAGCGAGTTGCCCGTCGAGGGAGAATAGAAATGCAAGCCTCGCCATTGTCCGCTTACGCGGTCGTAAGGCAGATAGTCGAACATGTGGTCAAGGCGATCGCCACGAAGGGTGACACCGTCGGCATCCAAGCATCCATACACGTCAATGCCCGCTTTATCGTGAAAGAAGATAGTGGTGTTGCGGATATAGAGTGTAGCAGCACTATCGACCCTTATGCCTCCATAGACCACAACCGGTTTGACAGAAGACAGAAGCGAGTCGCTACTGATTCTTACATCGCGCAGTTGGATGGCATCCCACGCATAGGCCTGCAGGTGTACGCGCTGCTCTACCCCACTCTCCAACGCGAAAACCAAGTCGTCCTCGACAAGTCGAGCCTCTGTCTGACCGTTCTCAGGGGCAGTCAGTTCAACAAACACACGCAGACTGTCGCCCTTGCGAACCTCGAAATCGTTGGCCACCGAACCTAAGGCATTGTCTAAATAGCTACCGTCCACGTTGACACGGAAGCCAGTCTGGTTGCCCATCTGCAAGCGCACGCTCTTGAGTCGGATACCGTCTGATGCATTGTTGAACACCCAGAAAGTATAAGTTGAAGAACCAACCGTAGAGAACACGGTGTCCATCTTCACCGAATCGGAAGAAAAGGTCAGGCGTGCCGACTGACTGGTCGTAAAGGTGTCATTGTCCGTACAAGCCACGAAGCCCAGACATATAGCGAGAAAAAGAAAAATCCGTCTTATCATATACCGATAAAACGGACTTTTCTTCATTTTATTTTTTTTACCTTTCTACTTTTTTACCTTTTTACATTTTACTTTCCAAAGTAGCGTTTCAGCAGCCCGGCGAAGCCTGCACCGTGACGAGCCTCGTCCTTTGCCATCTCGTGAACCGTATCGTGGATAGCATCGAAACCGGCAGCCTTGGCGTTCTTGGCAATACGGAACTTATCCTCGCAAGCACCTGCCTCGGCAGCAGCACGCTTCTCAAGGTTGGTCTTCGTATCCCAAACACACTCGCCCAGCAGTTCAGCGAAACGAGAAGCATGGTCGGCCTCCTCGAAAGCATAGCGCTTGAATGCCTCGGCAATCTCGGGATAGCCCTCGCGATCGGCCTGACGAGCCATAGCCAGATACATACCCACCTCGCCACACTCGCCATTGAAGTGATTGCGCAGATCCTGAATCATCTCTTCGCTGACACCTTCGGGCTTGCCGTCGCCAATCTTGTGAACGGTGGCGTATGTCAAATCAGCATCCTCGTTGAGTTCGGAGAACTTGGATGCGGGAGCCTTACACACTGGGCACTTCTCGGGAGCCTCGTCGCCTTCGTAGATATAACCACAAACGGCGCAAATAAACTTTTTCTTCATAATTCTTGGTTTTTAGTATAAATAATTGTGAATAGAAATGTTTCTTTTGCAAAGATACGCATAAAAAATAAATCCCGCAAACGTTTTGCAGGATTTATTCTGATATTTATATTTTGTCTAAACCGATTCCCTGATGGTTTATGTCAAGCGCCCTAACCTCGGACATGAACTGAAGAGCCTTTTCCCGATGGCCTATACCGTAATAGCCAAGGGCAAGCATATACTTGCAATGTATGAGATTCTTCCTATCGAGAGAGTCATCCCAAATGAGCAAATCGGGCAAAGACACAGCAAAATAGTCCATGGTCTGATGCTCGAAGATGTGTTGTTTGCCGTAGTTGATCAGCTTGTAGAAGCGGCCGTTGGCCTCGTCCTTGCGACCTAACTTCAGCAGGGCCATTCCCTGGAAGAATATCTTGTCGGGCTTCGCATCATTGTAATACATAGCGGCGGCAGGCTCCTGCGGGCCTTTCGTGGCTTCTTCCCAGCATTCGCGGGCTTTGTCCATGTCACCCTGCTGTTCGTAGGCCAAACCGAGGAAATAATAGAAATCATTCTCCTGGGCACCGTAGAGTTTGCCCTCACCGAGGTTGTGGGGATAGTCGAGACATTGCTTCAACAGCCTCACGGCACGTTCCAGCTCCTTTGCGTTACCAGAAGAGAGAGCATCCTTCGCCATCTCTAGGCGGCAGAACTGATACTGGGCAGTCACCTTGCCTTCACCACCCTCCCAAGGATGGAAGTTGTAGTCATTCAGGTTCTGATAGGCTTCCTCGTAGCGTCCCAACTGGTTTTGCAAGGTAATCATCTCAAGTATCAGGTCATCGCGACACCATACCAGTTCGAGATGCTTCTCAAGGAAAGCCAAGCGCTCGGCATGCGGTTTCTGTACACGCTTATAGAGCTGATCAAGCTCCATCAGTACACGACTGTCCGTCTCATCAAGACGGAAAGCTCTTTCCATATATTCTAAGGCTTCTTCTTGACGGTCTTGCTTGTTAAAGCGCGCCAAAGCGAGGTTACGCCATACTGTGGGGAACTTCGGATCGAGCTTAGCTGCGAGTTCCCAGTTCTCGATGGCCACGTCATACTGCCGTTTGTCATAGTAAAGACAACCCAGATAGTAAGGAGCACGAGCACCGCAAGGATTGTATGTCTTGGCCATTTCCAACGCCAGAATATCCTCCAAGCGGTTGGGGAAGCAACAATAGGAATCTGTCTGCTCGGCCTTCTCGAAGCAGGCTTTCGCATTGTCTAAGTTACCCTGCATTGACTCGGCATAGCCCATATAATAATAGGTGAGCGGATGCTGTTCCTCTGCCAACTGCAGAATGTCGATGCAATCCTGCCACAATCCTGCCTGCGCATAGTCGAGTGCCAACTCGTGGTTGTTCTTTGCAGCACGAAGCGTCCCGAAGTTGGAACTATAGAGATCATCGTGCATCAGTGCCTTCATTTGCTCCACCGTCACTCCTGTCAGCAGATACTCCTCATACTGACAACCATAGTTGAAACGATCAAGATGTATCGATTCTGCTATCCACCTCAGAGCCTCGTTCTTTCGGCCCAACTTACGGAGAACAGTAGCTTTCAGCGCCCGAGCCTTGTGATTGCAACTGTTGAAGATAAGCGAACGTTCCAACTCATCCAGAGCATCGTCATAGCGACCTTGGCTCACGCTGATGCAAGCGGCCTCGAAGTAGCCGGCATCGGCCCACGCCTTATTCCAGGTTGATTTCCAGAAGAGTTCGTAAGCCTCTTGCAACCGACACTGATACTTCAACGCGAGTGCCAGGTTGAAGATGGCCTCACCATCGTAGGGGTTCGGATTGCGCTTCTGCCAAATCTTCACGGCCTTTCTCAAATAGGTCTCAGCCTTGTCGAAACGACCGCGACGCAGATACCACAGCCCCGTCTGATTCAGACAACGAACGTCGTTAGGATCGCGACGCAACGCCTCTTCGTAATAGTCGAGGGCGCTCCATGTAGCATGACGGTATTGCTCTAAATGAAGTCCTGTCAGGAATAGCTGATCATTGGTCTTCGTGTCTTCAGGCGACAGTGGTGCTTCGGCAGCATCGGGAATAGGACGGATGTCGTCTGGCTCTGAATGCCACATCAACAACGGGCACCGACGACTGTCATCTGGGCGTTGAATAGTCAGGGACAGGTTTTTCAGCGGCTGGTCTGTTGAGACGGTTTCCACGAGCACCTTATCAGGACTCAGCGTCACCACCTTATTATAATACTCAAAACCCTTAGGGCCGTTAAGCTCAATCTTGACTTTCAGCATCGACGTGGCCAGGATCTTAAACGTCACCTTGCCTTCACCAGCCTCCTCAATATTGAAAATGAAGTCCTTCGTAGCCTGCTTGACCACACCCAGTTCGCGATAGGGCATGAAGTATTGCGTGAACTGCTTCTCCTCGTATGGCATCAACCAGGTGAAGTCGGGCTGATTCTCGGTATAGACACCTGCCATCAGCTCGATGTAAGGGCGGAAGCCATAGTTGGTGATTCCGACGGCAGAACCGTCGGACACACTCAACTCGTCCGTAAGGTTCCTGTCCCATGCGCGTCCGAAGTCGCCATTGCCCCATGTCCATTGTTTCTTGCCGGGCGAGAAATGGTGCGAGGCCACATGGAGCATACCGCCATGGGTGTCGTTCTCATAGCCGCCCTCGAAGTCGTACTTCGAGTTCACGGCCATATACGACGTTGGCACTTTGATGTTCTTGTAGTTCGAGATGTCGACACCAGCTGAATAGTCCATCTTGTAATAAGTCCCCGTGGCGATAGGGAAGCTGCTGACGGCACGTTTGCCGTGATCGAAGACGGCATTCACATCGGGCGGGAATACGCTCTGATAGTCATCGTTCACCTCAACAGCGGGGTTTGCCCACCAAAGGAAGGTCTGCGGCAGCGATGTGCGGTTTGAGACACGCCCCTGTATCTCCAGATAGGCGCAGCCGGGACGTAGCGTGAAGCCAGCCATACCTTTCTGGTGGAACATCCGTTCCATCTCGTTCACCCACACCGTCACACTGCCGTCCTCGTTCTCCACGATGTCGCAGTCGACGGGCAGATAGGTACTCGGACGATGATGCTGCGGCCAGTTGAACTCGATGCCGCCACTGATCCACGGCCCCGTCAATCCCACCAGCGCAGGTTTGATGACGTGGTTGTAATAGACAAAATGGCGCTCCTTGATCTTGTCGTATGCCATCTGAATACGACCGCCTAACTCGGGCAGCACCATCACCTTGATATATTCGTTCTCCAAGAATACTGCCCGCCACTCCTTCGGTGTAGGCTCATTGGCTATCGACTCAATGACGGGATAGGGATACACTACGCCACTCGAACCCTGATAGACTCTTTTCTCCAAGAAAATAGGATTCTTCTCTGCCTTACCAATCTCGTAAGTTGGTATCGTCACCAACTCTCTCCATGCTTTTACCATAGCTACTTTAACTCTATAATTCTCCTCCTACCAATTCTTTTTCCAAGTTCTCCAAGCTCTTTCCCTTTGTCTCCGGACAGCGGTTCCAAAGAAATACGAAGGCACAGACGCAGATAGCACTATATATCCAGAACGTGCCACTACTGCCCAAGGCTGCGTTCATCGAGGGAAAGGAGAACGTCAGCGTACAGCAGCCCACCCATAGTGCAAACGTGCAGACAGCCATCGCCACACCACGAATGCGGTTGGGGAATATCTCGGCCAGCAGTGTCCACGTAACGGGACCCAAAGTCATAGCATAGACAGAGATGGCCGTCACTACCAACACCACCATCATCACGCCTTTCACCTCGAAGAAATAACACGTGCCCAGCGTCAGATAGATCAGTCCCAGGCCTCCCGCACCGATGAGCATCAGCGTGCGCCGTCCCCACCTCTCGATAGTATAAAGGGCTACAAACGTGAAGAGCACATTGGCAATGCCCGTAATGACAATGTTGATGAACATACCATCGGCGTCGAAGCCAGCTCCCACGAAGATCTCCTGAGCATAGTTGAAGATGACGTTCGTGCCGCACCACTGCTGGAAGACGGCAATAACGATACCGAGAAGCAACACGCGACGGTACTTAGGTGCTAACAGTGTAGAGTGTAGAGTGTAGAGTGTAGAGTTTCCTACCGGACTCCCTGATGATGGAACGGCGGTAGCAAACTCTACACTCTCCGTTCTACACTTTAAATTCCTCAAGAACACCGGACTCTCCGGAATGAAGAAGCTCATAATGAGGAACAACGCGGCAGGCAGCGTCTCTGCCCAGAACATCCAGCGCCAGCCCCATGCCACGTTCCACTCCATGTTCTCCGCTATACTGGTATCACGTGCCAACAGCATGTTGACAATCTGTGCCGACAAGATGCCGAGCACGATGGTCATCTGGTTCAACGACACCATCCTTCCGCGAATCTCTGCAGGACTCACCTCGGCTATATACATCGGTGCCAAGGCCGAGGCCACACCGATGCCCACACCGCCCACGAAACGGGCTATATTAAATAAGGTGAAGTCATTGAACAGACCCGTGCCGATAGCCGAGACGGTAAACAGTACCGCTGACAACATAAGCAGCGGCTTGCGACCCCATCTGTCGGCAGCAGCCCCTGCCACCATCGCACCCACCAGGCAGCCTATCAAGGCTGTGGTCATAGCCACACCCTGCATAACGGGTGACTCACTGATGTCGAAGAACAACTCATAGAACGGTTTAGCACCGCCAATGACCACCCAGTCGTAGCCGAACAGCAGGCCGCCCATTGCCGACACTGCACAGATAAAATATAGGAATCCTTTGCTCTGTTTATACATAAGGAAGCGTGATTTGTTTTTAGTTATTTCATCATTGCTTTTCGTATGCAAAAGTAAGCATTATTTTCCATATCAACCCATCATCTTATGAAAAAAATGAAGATTTATCAATAATCCATGTTGGTTTCCGTTTTTTTTAGTACTTTTGCATGCAAAAGAACACAACACATGGAAAAAGAAACTTTTAAAGCGGTATTGGAGCAGCAGAAGACCATTATCTCGGAGATCAGGGAGGCTGCCCACCGGCTGCATCAAAGCGTCAATCAGACCTATGGCGAAGGGCTTCCCTACGGTTACCATCTCGACATGGTGGCTTGCAATGTAAGTGAATACGGCCATCTCGTGTGCATCAATGTCGCAGACGTGCTGCCACTTGTCTTTGCGGGTTACTTTCACGACAGCATTGAGGATGCCCGCCAGACGTATAACGACATTATGCGTACTGCCCGCAAGTACATGACGGAAGACCAAACGGTGATGGCCACCGAGATTGTCTATGCGCTGACCAACGAGAAAGGACGCTCACGCGACGAGCGGGCTGGTGAGAAATACTATGCCGGCATCAGGGCCACGCCATACGCACCGTTTGTCAAGCTCTGTGACCGGCTGGCCAATGTGGCTTACTCCTGTTCGGATGCCGACCATTTCAACCAGCGCATGAAGTCCGTCTACAAAGATGAGCTGCCCCACTTCCTACAGGCTATCGACCCTCACAGCGACGATCCGCGCTTTAGTGTTCCGAAGGAGATGGTTGAGATGATTGATAATTGTCTGACAGAATAAATAACTAAGACGAATTGCCATGATTCATTTCCCGATAGCTAAGATCAATTTAGGGCTTAACGTGGTAAACCGCCGTCCTGACGGCTATCACGACCTGGAAACGGTGTTTTTTCCTGTTCATATCTGCGATGCCCTTGAAGTGGTGCCTATGGACGATGCCTTCCCCTCGGAGGTTGACTGCGACTTGAAGGTGACCAACATTGCTATCGAGGGCGACGAACAGCGCAACCTCGTGGTTCGTGCCTACCATCTGCTGAAGCAGGACTTCCCACAGTTGCCGCGCGTGCATGCCCATCTGCATAAAGCTATCCCTACACAGGCAGGTATGGGTGGTGGTTCCAGCGACTGCGCCTCGATGATGATGCTGCTCAACAGAATGTTCGGCCTTGGACTCTCAGACAGCCAGATGATCGGTTATGCCGCACGGCTGGGAGCCGACTGCGCGTTTTTCGTCATAGGCCGTCCTGCATACGCCGAGGGTATCGGTGAGCGGTTGCAACCCATCAACCTGGATCTCAGCGGATGGCATATCGCGGTGGTACGCCCCGACATTCCCGTTTCAACGAGGGATGCTTTCTCGCTCATCACGCCACGACGTCCGAAAAAGAACTGCCGTGACATTGTCATGCAGCCTGTAAACACTTGGCGCGAGGAGCTGACGAACGATTTCGAGCAAAGCGTGTTTGCCTTGCATCCGGAGATTGGGGCCATCAAGCAGCAGCTATACAACATGGGCGCCACCTACGCTGCCATGAGCGGCAGCGGCAGCGCCCTGTTCGGGTTGTTCCGTGAGACTGTCGACCTTCAAGAACAGTTCAAGGACTGCATGACCTTTGAACTCACCCTCTGAGATTATTCTACGATTCCTATCTTTAACCAGTTCTCTACCAGCGTCTGTGCATCCTTGCAGGCCGTCGGCTGGTCAACCTCGTATTCGTCAATGAGCCACTGCGCAAGTTGGTCGACAGTGAACTCTGGCTGTTCAACGGCTTTCGTCCACAGGAAGGCAGCCGACTCGTTGAGCGTGATGAGACGTCCGAAGTCTATATTAGCCAGTCCCTCGGCAACAATGATATTCTCTCCGCACACCGTGCGAAGCTTGAATCCTTTCTTCGTTTTCATAAGTCTATATTTTTTTTCAGTCTTCCAGGAATATGGGGATGAAGGAGAAACAGCAGATAGCGTCGCAGGGGCAATAGCCGTGTCCACCACCAAGAATATACGAGCCACTTGAGTCCGTTTGTACTATCGAGACGGGAACGGCCTTTTCGATAGAACCCCAGTGCCACCGCCTTTATGTCGCAGAGCCTGCATTGCTCCACACCGAGATTGCCGTCGCCCCGGAGTGTGACACATTGGTTTTCGATAGCAACGATACGATGGAGCACATAATGAAGGGGAGCTACCTCTGCCAACACCGCATCGCCCACCTGAGGATGGGTAGCCAACGTGAGTAGAGCCTTGTCGCGTCCGTCCTCAAGAAAAGGTCGCATGCTTCGACCGCGAAGGGGCAGCGTAACGGTCTTGCCTGGCGTAGCTTCGAGTTCACCGACAATGAATGGCAACAGTTCGGCATTGTCTACCACTTTTACGTCAAACTCTTGTCTCTTTTCTTTCATCACCTTCACCCTTTTTTACCTTTTTACCTTCTTACCTTTTTATCGTTGCATAGCTCACCCTTGCCGCTTCCTCGTCAGGCAGACAGTGCATGACGTAGCACGGTGTGGTCTCAATGATGTGGGTAATGATGTTACAAAGATTGGTGTGGATTTCCTCGTCCCATTGCATAGACGAACAGGCGGGGAGTATCGAGGCAAAGGCCTGTGGCGGTGACTGTCGGTCGCAATGGTTGTCGAGACATCGCTCTATGCGCGTCATGGCACCGAGTCGAGCCCTCACATTGCGATAGCAGGGGGTCTTGCCACTCCAAGGCGAACCGTAGACAAACGGCTCGTTATCCACAAAACGTACTATGGGATTGTCGTCGTTCAGCAGTTCGCAGCCTTCGATGGCCTGCATCCATAGTCCTGTATGAGTGCTTTTGCCAGTACCGCTCTTGGCGGTAAAGGGATAGCCCCACTCGCCCTGCTTGATACACGATGCATGGATAAGCACAGCCTCGTGGTAACTACCTGCAAAGGCGAAAGCCATCATCAGCGCATTGTTCAGTCCGAAATGACGCATGAAACGATCGCCCCGCAGGGCACAACGGCAGTCGGCAAAGCGTTCGTGGGTCTCTAAAAGACAGCACGCCTGTCCGCTGAGATTACAGATGATATACTGATAGCCACCGTCGCTCAGGCGATAGACGACGGTATCGCCATTGCCTGTATCAAACGAACGTATGAGGGTAGCCGTCTTGTCGCGCCGCATCTCGTTGTCGACGGTCATCACAAACAGCGGCTTGCAGGTCGTCGCAGGTGAGCTTACAGCAAAGGGGCAGAACGACGTGAGCAGTTCAGCGTCGTTGACGGCATTATCGGCAAAGCGCATGTGCACATCGAAATCGGCAATACGAAAGAACCTACTTTCCATTATTCCTGTTCTTTTCGTATTCCTCTCTTTCCTTCAAGCGCTGATCCACTTCGTTTCTTTGCTTCTTGCGAATGTTCCTGTCTATATCCCTTACGCCTTCGAAAATCTTATCTTCAGTAGACTTGTCGATATTGGGCAGAATAGTATTACCTCTCTCCTTTCTTCCGCTGTTCCACCTGGGGGCCTTTCGCTTTTTGCCATTCTGTTCTTGCTCCATCAGCTCGTCTTCGGTCAAGTCGATACTCGTAAAGCTGAACTCGCCTGGTTCGAGCATCCTTAAGTCAAAATGCTCACGCCCGTCCTTTCCTTTGGCGTAGAGTCGACGCAACTTCACGTATTTTTTCTCGAGCTTGTTGCGGTTTTTACTGTAGAACACGACACATGTGCGATTATCCAGTTTGTACGTCTTCGCCAGATAATCGCGCAACTGCGCTGAATAGATGTCACGACTCTGCAGGAAGTCAGATTTCTTATCGACCCAAGCACTATCGATGTGCTGGATATCGGTGAAGTAGACGATGGTATCACCAAACGAGGCTGCAAAGCCAAACATGTACATGTTGGGAGCTATCGCACGCTTGGCATGAGCTCCCCCTACTGTGCCGGCAAGCACCATCAGCGCCACCAGCAGGCAATATGTCAGATAACGTTTCATTTCTTCTTTTCTCCCTCTCTATCCTAAATAGGTTTTGAGCAACTTGTTGTGTCTGTTCTCACGAAGACGCCTGATGGCCTTCTCCTTAATCTGACGCACACGCTCACGTGTGAGCCCGAATTTCGCGCCAATCTCTTCGAGCGTCATTTCCGGACAGTTGATGCCGAAAAAGGCCTCAATCACATTGCGTTCGCGCACGGTAAGTATTTTCAACGCGGTATTGATCTCTGAACGTAGCGACTCTATCACCAGCTCACGGTCGGTAGCGGGCGTGTCGTCGCCCACCAGCACATCGAGCAAGGTATTGTCTTCACCGTCGGAAAAGGGTGCATCGACCGATACATGCCGACCGTTGACGCTCATCGCCTCGTCGATCTTATCTTTCGGCAGATCCAGGTGTTCCGATATCTCGTCTACCGAAGGCCGCCGTTCGTTCTCCTGCTCAAACTTGCTGAGCACGCGGTTGATCTTGTTCACCGACCCCACCTGATTCAACGGGAGTCTGACTATACGGCTCTGCTCGGCAATGGCCTGAAGGATGCTCTGTCGAATCCACCACACGGCATAGGAGATAAACTTGAAGCCCCTCGTCTCGTCGAACTTCTCTGCAGCCTTGATCAGCCCCACATTGCCCTCGTTGATGAGGTCGGGCAACGTCAGTCCCTGATTCTGATATTGCTTTGCCACGCTGACCACAAAGCGCAAGTTAGCACGCGTAAGGCGTTCCAATGCACGGGTGTCGCCCTTCTTGATGCGCTGAGCCAGCTCCACTTCCTCCTCTACACTGATCAGCTCTTCCTTGCTGATTTCCTGCAGATACTTGTCAAGTGCAGCACTCTCACGATTGGTGATCGATTTCGTGATCTTCAGTTGTCTCATGGTTTCAGTTGGTAATTCATTTTTGAGTATCTGTGCAAAGGTACTAAAACTTCGGTTCACAAGAACCAAAGAGACGCAGTTTTTGTCTTGTCTTGTTTTTTTTTAACATTTTCTGCGATTGACAGCTCTATTGACACACAGTTGAGGACGATTTTTAGTTCGGGCTATTGCCTAATTTGGCACGGTATTTGCAGCCCCGACTTCAAAACAAATAACACAAAAGACATACAAAATCATGCAAAAAGGTAACATCGGGGTTACAACCGAGAACATTTTCCCCGTCATCAAAAAGTTTCTCTACAGCGATCATGAGATTTTCTTGCGCGAAATGGTTTCCAACGCCGTCGATGCCACGCAAAAGCTGAAGACCCTTGCCGCACAAGGCGAGTACAAGGAAGAGCTGGGCGACCTGACCGTGCGCGTCAACTTCGATGCCGACAAGGGCACCATCACCATTAGCGACCACGGTATCGGCATGACCGAGGAGGAAATCGACAAGTACATCAACCAGATTGCATTCTCTGGCGTCACCGACTTCCTCGAGAAGTACAAGGACAACGCCAACAACATCATCGGCCACTTCGGACTCGGCTTCTACTCTTCGTTCATGGTGTCGAAGAAGGTGGAGATCATCACCCATTCGTACAAGGAAGGTGCCAAGGCCGTGAAGTGGAGCTGCGACGGCTCTCCTGCCTACGAGATCGACGATGCCGAGCGTGCCGAGCACGGAAGCGACATCATCCTTTACATCGACGACGACTCGAAGGAGTTCCTCGACAAGTACAAGCTCGAGGGCCTGCTCCAGAAGTACTGCAAGTTCATGTCCGTGCCCGTAGCTTTCGGCAAGAAACAGGAGTGGTCGAAGGACGAGAGCAAGATGGTAGACACCGACGAGGACAACATTATTAATAATGTGGAGCCACTGTGGACGAAGACCCCGTCGACGCTGAAGGACGAGGACTACAAGTCGTTCTACCGCACGCTCTACCCCATGAGCGACGAACCGCTGTTCTGGATTCACCTGAACGTGGACTACCCCTTCAACCTCACGGGTATTCTCTATTTCCCCAAGATCAAGTCGAACATCGAGCTGCAGCGCAACAAGATCCAGCTCTACTGCAACCAGGTCTTTGTGACCGACCAGTTGGAGGGTACGACAGAACCTGACGGAACAGTCAAGTCAGGAGGCATTGTACCTCAGTTCCTGACACTGCTTCACGGTGTCATCGACTCGCCCGACATTCCGTTGAACGTCAGCCGCTCGTATCTGCAGAGCGACCGCAAGGTGAAGCAGATTTCTACCTATATCACCAAGAAGGTGGCCGACCGATTGAAAGCCATCTTTAATGAAGACCGTAAGGCCTACGAGGAGAAATGGGACGACCTGAAGCTCTTCATCAACTATGGCATCCTCACCGAGGAAGGTTTCTACGACCGTGCCAAGGAATTCTCGCTGTTCAAGGACACCGAGGGCAAGTACTTCACCTTCGAGGAGTACCGCAAGCTCATCGAGGCCTCGCAGAAGGACAAGGACGACACGCTCGTCTACCTCTACGCCACCGACAAGGATGAGCAGTACAGCTACATCAAGGGCGCACAGGACAAGGGCTACTCTGTGCTGCTGCTCGACGGCCAGCTCGACGTGCCGACCATCCAGACCTTGGAGCAGAAGTTCGAGAAGAGCCGCTTTACCCGTGTCGACTCCGACATCATCGACCGTCTCATCGTGAAGAGCGACACCCCGAAGAGCGATCTCAGCGATGCCGAGCGTGACAATCTGTCAGCCGTGTTCAAGAGCCAGATGCCGAAGGGCGAGAAGACCGAGTACATGGTGCAGGTCGATGCCCTCGGCGAGGATGCACGCCCCGTCATCATCACCCAGAACGAGTGGATGCGCCGCATGAAGGAGATGAGCCGCTACCAGCAGGGCATGGGCTTCTACGGACAGATGCCCGACTCCTACAACCTCGTGCTCAACAGCGACCACCGTCTCATCAAGGACGTGCTCGCAACCTTCAACGCCGATCTCTCAGAGCAACTGAAGCCCATCGAGGCCGAGATCAGGGGACAGGAAGCCCGTCTTGCTGCGCTGAACCAGCAGACCGACAAGAAGAAGCCCGAGGAGATTACCCAGGAAGAGAAGGACGACAAGGCCAACACCCAGAAAGCCATCGACGAACAGAAGCAGAAGAAACAAAGTGTGCTTAGCGGTTTTGCCGCTAACAACGCCATCGTTCACCAGCTTATCGACCTGGCTCTGCTGCAGAACGGCATGCTCAAGGGCGAGGCGCTCGACAAGTTCCTGAAGCGCTCCGTCGACCTAATCAAATAATGTCATCTCGGAATAACGCCATCGAAACCGATATGGAAAAGAGACAGTGGAAAACCATCCGTCAGTTCGAGGAGATTCTCTTCGAAGAGTATAACGGCATTGCGAAGATTACCATCAACAGGCCGCAGTATCGCAATGCCTTCACCCCCAAAACCACATTGGAGCTGTCGCAGGCTTTTGCCCTCTGCCGCGAAATGGCTAACATCCGCGTGGTGCTGCTCACAGGAGCTATGACGCCCGTGCCCGAAGGTAAGCGCTTAGAGGACGTGAAGCACGCCTTCTGCAGCGGTGGCGACATGCACGTGAAAGGCCGCGGAGGCTATATCGACGACGAGGGCGTGCCCAGACTGAGCGTGCTCGACGTGCAGATGCAGATACGTCGTCTGCCCAAGCCCGTCATTGCTATGGTCAACGGCTATGCCATCGGTGGCGGTCACGTGCTCCACTTGGTGTGCGACCTCACCATTGCCTCCGAGAACGCCATCTTCGGACAGACGGGCCCGAAGGTGGGCTCGTTCGATGCGGGCTTCGGCTCCAGCTATCTGGCTCGCATCGTAGGCCAGAAGAAAGCACGCGAGATCTGGTTCCTCTGCCGGCAATACACAGCACGTGAAGCCGAGCAGATGGGCATGGTGAACAAGGTGGTGCCCCTTGCTCAGCTCGAAGACGAATGCGTTAGCTGGGCCGAGGAGATGATGGAGCGCAGCCCCATTGCCCTGCGTATGATCAAGGCCGGACTGAATGCCGAGCTCGACGGACAGGCGGGCATCCAGCAGTTGGCTGGCGATGCCACCATGCTCTACTATTTCCTCGACGAAGCACAGGAGGGCGGCAAGGCCTTCTTGGAAAAACGCAAGCCCGACTTCGAACAGTACCCGAAGATTCCGTAATTGGTTTGAGATTTGAGATTTCTTGACCTGCAAGCGACCAGAGGTCGAGCGGAGGTTTGAGGTTTGAGATATGAAGATTGACATAGAGGAACGTCTGTTCCATTTCAAGCAGCCGGCAGGAACGTCGCGTGGGGTCTATACCACCCGTACAAGCTGGTTTGTCACCATCACCGATGGTGAACGAAGGGGTGTCGGCGAGTGTGCCCCGTTGCCCGACCTCAGTTGCGATGCACTGCCCGATTACGGTGAAAAGCTAAGAGCGAAGGGCGAGGAGTTCCTTGCCGCATTGGAAAAGGGCGAGGACGCCGTAGAGGCCTTCTTCGAGGCCCTGCGCGACTACCCCTCGATGCTTTTTGGCTTCGAAACAGCCTTACTAAACTATACACTCACCTCTAATAGTGTGCTTCGCGGTTTTGCCGCGAAAGACAACAACTACACTCTCAACTCTCAACTCTTCTCCACTCCCTTCAGCCGTGGCGAACAGGGCATTCCCATCAACGGGCTCGTATGGATGGGCTCGTACGACGAGATGCTGCGCCGCATGGAGCAGAAGCTGGAACAGGGCTTCCGCTGCGTGAAGCTGAAAGTGGGAGCCATCGACTTCGAAGAGGAGCTCGACCTTGTGAAGCGCATCCGCGAACGGTTCTCCCACCGCGAGGTGGAGCTGCGCCTCGATGCCAACGGCGGTTTCTCGCCCGACGAGGCCCTCTACCGACTGGAACTGCTCTCGCAGTATGCCATCCACAGCATCGAACAGCCCATCAAGCAGAAGCAATGGGCACTGATGGCCGAGCTCTGCCGTGAGGCCCCACTGCCCATCGCCCTCGACGAAGAGCTGATTGGCGTGAACGACCCCGACCAGAAGCGCCAGATGCTCCGCATCATCAAGCCCGCCTACATCGTGCTGAAGCCCTCGCTTCATGGTGGCATGCGCGGATGCCGCGAGTGGATAGACATCGCCAAGGAAGAGGACATCGGCTCGTGGATCACCTCGGCCTTGGAGAGCAACATCGGACTGAACGCCATCGCCCAGTTCTGTAGTGCCGTCTATGGCGACCACATCGTCATGCCACAAGGATTGGGCACGGGTCAGCTGTTTACCGACAACATCCCCGTGCCCCTCGAAATACGCGGCGACCAACTGTGGATAGGCACTCAACCATAGAAGACCATCCCCCCACAACCTCTTACTACTCCACAGAGTCGTTCAGGAAGTCGGTCACTCTCTGGACATACTCTGCCTTATGCTTCATGTAGGACTCTGCATGCTCTGCCCCCTCGGCTATCCATAGCGCCTTCTTGGAGGATTTCGCCTGATAGAGACGGTGTACCATCTCCGTGGGTACGAAGCTGTCGTTGCTCCCGTGAATGAACAGCACGGGATAGGGCGACCTGCCGACGGCGTCGATGGCAGAGGCCTCGCTGAAGCTCCATCCGTAGCAGAGCTTGCACAACAGGTTGGTGGTGTACATCAGGGGGAACGGCGGGAGGTCGAACTGCTTCTTCAGCTCCCCTGCAAACTCATCCCATACGCTCGTATAGCCACAGTCGTCGACGAAGCGAAGGTCCTTGATGCCCTCGGGCTGCTGCTCAGCCGACATCATCATCGTCGTAGCCCCACCCATCGACACGCCATGAACCACCATCGTGTCGGTGCTGAAGACGGAGAGCCAATACAGCATGTCCTTCCTGTCGAGCCATCCCATCTGTATCATCTCCCCCTCGCTCAGTCCGTGGGCATGAAAATCGGGCAGTACCACATTGTAGCCCAGCTCACGCTCGTAGAGACGGGCAAGAAACAGGAAGTCGATTGCGCAGCCACGCCATCCATGAAGCACCAAGGCCGTCTTGTTGCTGCCAGTCTTCACATAAAGAGCATGGTGTCGCTCGCCTGTCGGCATCATAACAAATGTGTCGCGAAGAGCATCCCTCCTCCTCAGGCTGTCGACCCAAGGCTTCGTCTCAGGATAGGCCTTGAACTGCTCACGGAAACAGGATGCCGTGTCAGTTCTCTCAGCATTGGGAGCCAGAGAATAGTCCAGCATATAGAAGCCGCCTCCGACGATTGCCACAACGATAACCATCAGGACAGCAACAAGAACCACAACCGTTATCTTTTTCATCTCTATCGCGTTTGCCATATATGCTTATAACGTCTTCCTTCTTGTTATATTGTCTACCTACTGAATCATGTAGTAGGTACACCAGTAGTCCGATGCCTTGTCGGGATCATTCCCTCCCTTCGTTCGGCGCAATAGGCAACGGGTAGGCGAACTTTGTTCGGGAATCTCGGCCAATCATGCAAGCATATCAAATATTTTTTTACCGGATTTGTTGTTTTGTTGTTATTAGCTGTCTAATTTGTTGGTAATCTGATGGTTGCGAATGATAACAACAAATGAAAATATGACAACAAACTGCTATTTTGAGGAAAATACGTCGATTTTTGGTTAGATTTGGCTGCTTTTTGCGCATTTTCTCGATGAAATTGTGCGAAAATCTATAGCATATTCGCCTATTTTAAAGGAAAGCGAGCGACATTCTTTTGCTATTTCGCCTAATATTCAAGGTAAACGAGTCGATATTATTACAGATTCTTTGTAACGGCATTACAGACTATTTGTAACGGCATTACAGACTATTTGTAACGGCGTTACAAAGCCTTTGTAATGCCATTACAGACTTTTTGTAATGGTGTTACAAACCGTCTGTAACGAAAACGTTTGACTTTGCCCACTTCTTCATACCTCTGATTTTCGGTCGAAGGTACTTCTGCTCAGAAATGCAAGAAAAAGAAAAATCATTTTTCCTTTTGCATTTCGCTCGCTTATTCGTACCTTTGCGGGCGATATGGAGAGAGCTATGACACTTGAAGCATTTCTGGACGAATGGCACGACGGGAGCCCTACACTGCTGGTACATACCAGTGGGTCGACGGGGAAGCCTAAGCCCCTGTGGGTCGAGAAGCGACGCATGGAGGCCTCGGCACGCATCACCTGCGGGTTCTTAGGTCTGCAACAGGGCGACACGGCGCTGCTCTGCATGCCGCTCGACTATATCGCCGGCAAGATGATGGTGGTGAGGGCGCTGACCTGCGGGCTAAGGCTCGTCAGCGTGGAGCCGTCGGCACATCCGATGAAGGGACTGGACGATAGCCCTATCGACTTTGCCGCGATGGTGCCCTTGCAGGTAGTACGCACATTAGAGGTGCCCGAGGAGCGCGAACGCCTGCTACGGGTGAGGCATCTGATCATCGGCGGCGGCGCCATCGACGAAGAGCTGGAACAGGCGCTGCAGGACTTTCCGCACGCCGTGTGGAGCACCTATGGCATGACCGAGACACTGTCGCACATCGCCCTAAGGCGCATTAACGGAGCGCAGCGCGACGACCATTACACGCCCTTCGAGGGAGTCGGCATCAGCCTGAACGATGAGGGTTGCCTCGTGATCGATGCGCCAGCGGTGTGCCCTACCCCACTCACCACAAACGACCGTGCCTCGCTGGCTGCCGACGGGCGGCGCTTCCGCATTCTGGGCAGGCGCGACAACGTAATCTGCTCGGGCGGCATCAAACTGCAGACAGAGGAAATAGAGCGGAAACTGAGAACACGCCTCCACGTGCCCTTCATGGTGACCAAACGGCGCGACGCGGCCCTTGGCGAGGCCGTGGTACTGTTGGTAGAAGACAGGGACACGGAGCAGTACCAGGCCGTTTGTCGCGACACCCTATATAAATATGAACGCCCGAAGCTGATACTCAGCGTCGAGCGTATTCCACTTACCGAGACGGGCAAGCCCGCCCGCAAAGAAGCCGAGGAGATGGCTAACCGAAGCGCACATCGCTGATAATCTGGGCACCGACCTTGGCATTGAGCAGCTGCACCAGCTCCTGCCGGCGCATACTCAGATCGGCACGCAACGCCGGCACCCGCAGCCTGACGAAGAGCGTCTGGTTGTAGATGCGCACCTCGGTGGTATAGCGGGCGACGACCTCACCCGCCACCTCGGGCCACGACTCGATAAGCCGCTTCTGCAGCAGAGGCGTCTCAAGACCATGCATCCGCAGGTTGTAGTTGACAAGGTCGCCAATGGTTTTCACATCACGCTTGAACATATATCACACGTTTATTTAGAAAGCGCAGCCGCTCCCTTCCCTTGTAGCCAGCTGCTGCGCACTGATTTCTTCCCGGATATCTCATGTTCGGACTATTTAAGGTGAACTCATCTTTATTTCTCACTAACCACTCCCGCCTCGACGCTGAACAGCTTGTAGTCGTGGCTGCTGGTTGCGAGTATCTTGTCGAGATGGTCGCGGTTGGTGTCGGTAATAAAAATCTGACCGAACTCCTCGCCCGATACCAAGCTGACGATCTGCTCCACACGGCTCGCATCGAGCTTGTCGAAGATGTCGTCGAGCAACAGCAACGGCGTCTCGCACCGACCGTCGGAGCCAGGCACCGAGGTGGCACGCCTGAGGAAGGCAAACTGCGCCAGCTTCAGGGCGATGACGAAAGTCTTCTGCTGACCCTGCGATCCCTCGCGACGCATGGGATGACCGTCGAGCATGATCTCCAGATCGTCGCGATGCACACCGTGCAGCGAATAGCCCACGGCACGGTCTTTCATGCGGTCGCGACGGATGACGTCGAGCAGCGGACCGCGCTGACAGTGGCTCGTATAGCGTAGCGACACCTGCTCACGACCGCCCGACACACGCTCGTAGTAGGTCTGGAACAACGGTATGAGCTGCTCTACAAACACGTTGCGACGGCCGTAGATATACTCACCCTCTGCGGCCATCTGCTCCTCAAGGATCGAGAGCACTTCAGGGTCGGGCTCTTGAACCTCCACCTTCAGCAGGGCATTACGCTGCTGCAAGGCCTTGGAATAGCGGATGAGCGACTCCATGTAGGGACGCTCCAACTGCGAGATGACCATATCCATGAGCCTGCGGCGCTCCTCGCTGCCACCCTCGATGAGCTGCGTGTCGGCAGGCGACACAAGCACCAGCGGGATGCGCCCGATGTGCTCGGCCAACCGTTTGTATTCCTTCTTGTTACACTTAAAGTGCTTCTTCGTGCCACGCTTCATGCCACAATAGATGAGCAAGGGCGACTCAACGGCACCATCGGGAGCATATTCACCCTCAAGCATGAAGAACGGCTCGTCGTGTAGGATGACCTGGGAATCGAGCGTCGTCTGAACCGAACGGCAGAAACTCAGGAAATAGATGGCATCGAGCACGTTGGTCTTGCCCGCACCGTTGTCGCCAATGAAGCAATTGATCTTAGGCGAGAACTCGAGCAAGGCCTCACGAATGTTCTTATAATTGACGATAGAAAGACGCTGAAGTGTCATATCCTTACATAATTTGATGCAAAATTACAGCTTTTCGGGCGCAAAAACAAAAAAAGTCCGTAATAAATTTCACCATGTGCGATATTTTCTTTAATTTTGCACCCGCAAAAACCGTGGGTAACCGGAAAAGCAACGAAGAAAATTCAAAAAAACTAAGTAATAATGGCAGAAAAGAAAAAGAACGTGAGTGCTCCCGCAATGGAGGAGACGCTCAACAAACATGAGGCTCTGATCCTCAAGTACAAGAACGCAATCATCGGTGCCATCGTGGCACTCGTGGTCATCGTGGCCGGTGTGTCACTCTACAAGAACTACGTCTCAGGCCCCGCCGAAGCAAAGGCAAGCACCGCACTGGGTAAGGCCCAGCAGCTGTTCATGGAGCAGAAATACGAGCAGGCACTCAACGGCGACAGCACCGGCGTTGCCGGTCTGCTGAGCATCGCAAGCGAGTACAGCTCGACCGACGCAGGCAATCTGGCCAACCTCTATGCCGGACTCTGCTATGCCAATCTGGAGAAATGGCAGGAGGCTGCACAGTTCATCGAGAAGTTCGATGGCGCTGACGACCAGATGATTTCTCCCGCAGCAATGGGTGCACTGGGCAATGTCTACGCCCATCTGGATCAGCTCGACAAGGCTGTCAGCACACTCGTGAAGGCTGCCGAGAAGGCCGACAACAACTCGCTGTCGCCCACCTTCCTCATTCAGGCAGGACAGATTCTCGAGAGCCAGAACAAGAAGGCCGAGGCACTGAAACTCTACCAGCAGGTGAAGGAGAAGTACTTCCAGTCCATGCAGTACCAGATGATCGACGAATATATCGAGCGTGCATCGAAATAATGACGTCTCATTGAGGAATGAGGAATGGGAAATAGCTGTTTCTCATTCCTCATTCTCGTCTATTCTATTTCTATATCTCACACCAATTCTATAATTATTATGGCAACCAAGAATCTATCTGAATACGACATCAACAAAGTGCCCGATGCATCGAACATGATCTTCGGCATCGTGGTGGCAGAGTGGAACCCGCAAATCACCGGAGCACTGCTCGAAGGCTGCGTGTCGACGCTCGAGAAACACGGAGCACTGCCCGAGAACATCCACGTGAAGACCGTGCCCGGCTCGTTCGAGCTCATCTACGGTGCCCACCAGATGACACTCAACGACGGCTACGACGCAGTCATCATCCTCGGCTCGGTCATCAGGGGCGAGACACCCCACTTCGACTACATCTGCCAGGGAGTCACCGCAGGCATCGCCCGCCTCAACGCCACCAGCAACATACCCGTCGTCTACGGCCTGCTCACCACCAACGACATGCAGCAGGCACTGGACAGAGCCGGTGGCCGCTTAGGCAACAAAGGCGACGAATGTGCAGTCGTAGCCATCAAGATGGCGAAGTTCTAAGAAAGCAGGCAGTAACTACTCAGTCCTCTCTCTCGCGAATAGCACATGAAAGTCTATATACAGTTTTTACCGTTAAAAATGCGTAACTACCGCTCGCGACGGAGACGGAAAATCCTCTAGGGAAGATGTGAAAATTA